>Ga0207705_10001381_pt1 | contig 19380 bp, 40 predicted proteins | sample KBSC13metaG_FD_184314 | JGI IMG/M metagenome (GOLD analysis project Ga0207705, IMG submission 184314) | Corn rhizosphere microbial communities from Kellogg Biological Station, Michigan, USA - KBS C1-3 metaG (SPAdes) (version 2) | ecosystem: Host-associated > Plants > Roots > Rhizosphere > Soil ... | reverse complement strand
GGGGTCCCACTGCCACCAATTACATTTCTAAAACCGTGCGTTCCTCACATCAATTCACTGTTTGTGTTTTGGATGTGATTTCGTTTGGTTTGTAGATGGTGTAATTGGTGGCGGGAGGGGTTAGAGAGACAGTGAATTGTCAAATACTTCGTTAACAATCTCGGCACGGGCGTGAATCTCATTGATGATGACGACGCGGTTTTCGATTTCGTTTTCGGTAAGTCTTGTGCCGAAGTTGAGGATTTCTTGATAAGCCTTGTCGATGTTGCACAGCGCGTCGAAGGGGATGCTTCTCACATCGATCATGTTCGGCGTCATACGTTCATCCTAGCGTATGGGCCTCTGCGTTGCAAGCGTAATTAGTCGTCTCGTCGTCGCGTGCAGTGTTCTTCGTGATCGGTCAGTTGTCGCTCCGTTCCGTTGATCGTCTTGTCACAGTGGATGCACATATGTGCCCATTTGTCAAGTAGTGCGACACGTTCCTCCAATGTCGCATCCTCGGGGAGTCGCTGATAGTCTCGTTGAACGGCTGCCCGCCTTACACTAGTGTGAGTCGCCATATCTACATTCTACACTGTTGCGCAGATATGACAATGCCCCGTCACCTATCAATCAGGTGAAGGGGCATTGACACTGCGGCACGTCAGACGATGAGATATGTCCCAATAAACAGCATGCCAGGAAGCGTGTAAAGTTGGATATCACCATCCGAATCCGTCGTGCACATAAACTGTACATTGTCGCTAACCGGTTGCGCGTTAAACATTACCAACGCCTGTCGAACAATGTCCTTAACACAACGTCTGTGTATCTCTTCTATTTCCGCCTGTTGCTCCACCTGCGCCATAAAACTTCTCTCACTACTGTCACTCACGATTATCTCCGTACGTCATGACGATCACGATAACGCCCACAAGTATGAGAATCCAGAATCCCACTTCACCGACACGCATGTTCCGTACCGCTCTTAAATCTCACGCCACACTCACACCTTTGAAACGCTGCAACCGGCGACGACGCAACACGCGTCTTACGCTCCCCCGCAAACCGAACAGCCTGCGACTTGCTAGTAACCCGAGGAAGCTTAGCCTCGCCCTTATTCAACTGCTCCGCATAGTGCTTAGCCTCCGCCTCCCCTCCTGTCCACATAGACCGATCCGACTTCTTAACCGGATCGTACGCAAGTGTGTGTTTGTCAATCACAACCCACTTACCCTTACTGTATCCATACGTGAGTTGCTTAGCCTCAAACCAACGATTCTCCGTCATCTCTAATGTACCTCATTCGATGTGCATGTTGGTTAGCACCGCTGATAACAAACTGCCACATATCCAGCGGCATCATGAACCTAAAGCCACATGTTTTCGCTTGACACAAAACGTGGTAATGCAAGATAGTGCTACCAACTCTGCCCGGCCTTACCTTGATGCTACACCTATGCTTTAAATCTCGTCCGCCCAATCTGGCCTGTCTTCCAAACCTGCGCGTAATAAGTTGTTCGAAAAACCGCCAATGTTTCGCGAGTATGGGACCGAAGTCAGGGAGCTCCCCCCTAGCGGCGGGACAGTTGTCACGAAAGTACTCTCGCGTCCGCTTAGAACTCTCTTGGTAGTCCAATCGAATGAGATAGACCTCTTCAAGTTCAGCCATTGCCCAATATCCTCCGGCCGATTCCAAGCAAGCCCCAACCTCAACCCAATAAAATTATTGAGTTCAACAACCACATCACGCTTAACGCCATCCTTCAAATACTGTTGCCAAGCATTCCAAAAGTCCCAAGTATGCTGTATGACCTTCCGTTGGGGAACTCCACGGGTCTTTGGAGCATGCTCAGGTAGGAAATATACTCCAGACTGAACAACGAAAATTCCGTCATGCACGGTGCACTCCCATTCCCCGAGTGCATTACCCACCGGCAAGTTTCTAGGTTCACGAGAGAACAACCCGTCAGTGGCAAGCATGACAACATCACTGCCTGTCCCGTCTGAACTATCAAGAGCTGCGTCACCAAGTTGTGCACGTACCTTGCTAAGTAGGTAGGACGCCCAGATTGGATTAGCATATGGTGGGCGGCCAACAGACTGCGCAAGCTTGCCGTAGGTAGAAGCGAGGACAAGTTTCAACACCTTTCCCCGGGCGTCTTTGCCCAATCGCTTTCGTTCCTCAAACAATGGTTCTACCCAATTGAAGTGTTGACACCCACAAACACCGTGATATCTGTAACCTCCCTCCCAAGTGATTCGTACTCCTTTACGAGTTGCAGAATCAATTTCTGGAGAGAAGTAGCAACCTCGACCCTTGCGCGGAAAGACAATACTTCTAAGTTTAGTTCTGATCGGGAAAGGACCCCATCCTCTGTTTGAATCATCTTCAAACCCAACATTTCCAACATAGATACCATCCTCAGGTTGCCGAGTCACCCACTCCCATTCCCCATGGAGGAGACACGGCAGTGATCGATATGTCGCTGCGTATGCAGAGTTAATGTCATACTGATAGATAGGACCAGGTATTTCACCAAAGTATGAGGCTTCGAAACGCCCCCCATAAAACGCGTCATTAGCCATGCTGACAAGGTCAGGCATGTTATGGAGTAGCGGCACATCTTTACTTCTAGGGAGTCCGACACGTCGAAATTGCGCGACAACGAGGTTGCCCGGCCCCTGCCAACGAGCCGGCTTAAGCCCCACTGACAAGCAAACAGACCTAAACCTTTCCATAAGGTTCTCGAGCATAACAATTTCAAGTAGATTATACTCGTCTTCATAGTCACTCAACTTCCCAAACGAATTACGCTGCTCTTTCCCTTCCGCAATACGGTCAACAATCTTCCCAATCTGCTCCGTCTCCGGAATCCACCTATCCCCCTGCATAGTCCCGAACCACCCACGCAACGCACTAACAAACGACGTCTGAAAGAACGAACCAACGTCGTTAATAATCAACCATTTTCCGTAAGAATTTTCATCTGTTTTTCGTCGTATGCGGAACTCTTTCCCGGGTAAGTAGTCGACTTGAAACCCCGGAATGTCAACTGCGAGTAATGTCGACTTATCTGGGCCCACCGGCCGGCTATCTCTATCAAGAATTCTGCGCAATCGCTCGCTAGGAAGTCCTTGCAGCATTTTGGTAACGTCGTAGTCGAAGAAGAATGAGACATAGATTTTATCACGCGGCAAATCTGTGAGAAAGCGTAGACACTCTTCCCACGTGAGTCCACTAGCACTTTTGACAACTTCACGACCCGCGCGCAATAGCATATACTCGTGTCGTCCGAACACATTACCCCCTTCCCCGTCGACTCCCGCAAACGGTTTGAGTGTTCTTCTGGCACGGTGCCTATCTTCCTTCCGATTGCTATGCGGCTTCACTTACCCAACATCCGTTCAAACCTCACATGCAAACCCCACATATCCCACACACGGTCATGCCCATAATCCGGATACCACAACCTCCCCGGCGTGTCGATAAGCATCGAACCATACATATCCGCTGCACCGACAAACCACGCAACGGGCCGGTAATTAATGAGCATTGTTCCGTCAAGCGTTACAGTGCACAACGCTTGCAACCACTCAGATTTAGGCCCAAATTCTCTCACAAGGTCCAACCGAAGCAACGCGTAAGTAGACGCGTTCAACAGTTCGCCGTGTCCGCCCGGTCGAAAGTGAATAACCGATTCGGTTTTCTCGCTATCCACCGTTGCCTGCGTGATATCGGAGAATGGCACACCGTTACGCATTAGCGTGAAAGCTGTGAGATATTTCATTGGCGGGTCTCCTCATCAAAACTACTTCCATTGTACTGCGCGATTGGCGCGTATTCATCGCACAACTTACGTAACCGGTCTAGAAATTCTACCGCTCTACGCCGGTCTTCCTTTTCCTGCTCTCCACCACTCTCATTAAGTAATAAAGATACATTTAACGGATATCCGCCATATCCCATCTATTGCCTAGTTCCATGGTAGTAGTACAGAATGTCTGTATTGGCAAGCCGATCGTTGAAGTTTGGTTTATACACTTCGTTGTCACGGCGGAACCATCTTTGATTTCCTGGTCCACGGTCATGTCGGTTCACGTACGCGTCTATCGAGTCCAGTTCTTCAACAAGAATAGTTTTCACATGCTGATACCCAAATGCTTCCACAAAGTTGGATACAGTGTCCCAGTCTACCACTGACTCGTTCTCGACACCTGTTGACCCGCGCGCCCGGAACGCGTCATTGCGACGCTTGATAAGCTTGTTGAACTCTGTGTATTGCTTCGGCGTCAATCCACCAGTCTTCAGAGCCACAGCAGCCTTACGCCGCTGATACTCAGTTGGTCCCCCGCTAGCGGTTGGCATGGCACGCGCTTTAGCGACATATCGTCGACGTGTTCTTGGCGCGTACTCACTAAGTGGTCTGCGCGCACCTACGACATGCTGTAGCCACGTGAGTGCATTACTCTCCGCAGTTGTGAGACTTTGCCCACTCAACTGTTTACCGAGGGCGGCTACACCCCGGTTGACACGTGACCTACCAGCCATTAGACTAGTCCTAGTCTCAATAGAGCCGAGTCCGTTTCGGTGACCCCAAAGTGAGTGCCTACTCCGCAATGGCGAGTCTGAAACAGGTTACGGCGAGACGAAATGGGGTTGCCCCCGGCGACACTGTCGCCGGGGGCACATTTCGTTAAGACCAGTAATAGGTCACGCTTTCCCCGTCGTCGTATTCGGAGTCGCGCAATCCTCCCAGAACACGGATCTTAAATTGTCCGCCCGCGTGGTTCTTGGTGAAGGATGGAACTTCCGTCTCGCCCTGCATCGTGGATTCGTCGAAACGATCCCACTCTGGCCACGGCGTGTCGTAGCGCGATTCTCCGAGTTTGCCGGCTTCGGCCATATCGGCGTGACCAACGTCAATCAATCCGGCGGCTTGCAGCAGGGTGACACACTGGCGACGTATCCCAGTGCCTCCGTCGCTATACACCACATATTCCAGTGGATCCACCATTGGACGATTGTTGTTGAGAACGCGAATCCTTTCGCGCTTCAACGCTCGTTCGATCATGTCTTCCGGCGCAATAACAGCCTTGACGGAGCAGTGCCCAATACCCTTCTTAGGCACCCAGAACGTAGCTTCAACAACAACGTGTGGAACGCCGATCAGCCACGATTTGTCAACTTCGGATACGCCGGGAAGCGAGTACGAATCGTCCGCGTCCCATAGCGCCTGCGGATTGTCCAATTCTGCCTGCGAATTGGGCAATGCAAGTTGCGACATGCCTACTCCTATTCTGTTGACTCTACGTGACAAGGGCGGGGTTTCCCTAGTCACGATGAGAGTACTCCCGACCCGAACTCTCGTCAACGAGCCTGGTCAGGGGCTATACTGGTGATCATGTAGGGTACCCGCCGGTACATCCGTGGCGGGTCACGGCGGGTGCCCTACGCCTGTCTAGGCGCGACCCGCCGCAGGGAGTATTGCCGTGAGTGCTTTCGGTGACCTTCTTCATGACATTGTCTCACGTTTGCGTGTCTTCACCGAACAAGAGGGCAAGGATTTACACGATAAGGTAGAAGCCGCAGTAGACGAGATTAAATCCTGGGTTTCTCCTCCCGGCGTGAAGACCGTTGAAGACACACAGTCTGTGTCTCCCATGCATTCGTCCGGCGCAGAGGTGATCACGGATTCGGCATCTGTCGATGAGTGAAGAATCCGAAGCGCAAGTTTATAGCCCAGCCGGTTTCCTTCGTGGCATAGAATCTGCGATTACCGTGACGCAAAGTGCGCGTTGCACATGCGGTGAAGTCTGCACATGCCCCGATGAACCTTTTAACGTCATCGAGACGTCAGAGCCTATTGACGTCCTTGCGCTACTTACCGAGATTAAGCAATCGCTTAATGAGGTTAAGCAACTCATTCCGCGTGTAGACACAATCGGTCAGCAGCAGCAATGGCTCGTTGAGCAAGTGCAGCAGGCATCCCAAGTTATGCGCAGCATGGGGAATCCTCTGCAAATGTTTCGGGGCATGAAGAAGATGGGTGGCGAATAATGTCTCAACCGGATCCTAACCAGCCGCCTGCCAATGGGCCGTCCGACGAAACCAAAGCCGGTTTTAAGGCCTTGCTTTCCGAAGCGATGGACGAATGGTACACCAAGAAACAGGCTGAATTAGAAGCCACTCCGCCTGCGCGCACCGAACGCCCGAAGTCGTTTCTTGACGACATCCTGAATTTCGGGCGGTCATGATGTCCGACGAATTCGAAGAACTAGACCTCTCTGGTTTAGAAATTGAAGAAGATGCGCCGAAGCGAACAACGCGCAAGCCACGTTCCGACACCGGTAAGCCACGTGGCCGTCGACCCAAGGTCACCGCTTTAGCGGATCAACTCTTGGTTCCTGTCGCAACGCTCACAACCGTCCTTTCCATGGCAGTGCCTATGACGGCGCATGTCATGAAGGGACAGGCGCACAGCATGGTTACGGCGGGTTTAGCTCTCGCCGCACCACACCCGAAGATGATGGCCGCGCTGGAAAAGGTGGCAAAGGTCGGTCCCGCATCTGACCTTGCAACCGGGTTCGCACTCATCGGCATTACGCTAGCCGTCGAGTTGGGTCGCATGCCACATGATAACCCGCTTGCGCGTTCCCTCGGTATTACCGACCTATACGATAAGTTCTACCAGCCGCAGGATGCGCAGCAAGCACAGCAAGAGCAGCAGTACGCGAACCAAGCTATGCCGCCGCAGTACAATTACGGAACATACGCGAATGCCGGTTAACAGCACCGACGCTGATTTTCCTTGGCTCGATTGGGCCACGGTGCGTAATGCTGTGAACCATGCTTGGGATCCGTTGAACAACCCGCATCACCTTATCTGTGGTAGCACAGGCTCTGGCAAGAGCTATCTTGCCGTTAACGGCATTCTGAAACCAATGTGCGCAATGGACCGCGTGCTGATTGTCGACACAAAAGGAGACGACCCGATCGTTTCCTCAATCGGCAAAGAAGTACGTGAGCTTCCGCGCATGACATGGTATAGCGGAATGCAGCGACGCGACAAGCCCGAACAGAATTGGTATCGACTCGTCACACACGACGATACAGCGCAAGCGCGTCAACAAGTGTTTCGGGCTTTGTCGCGTTGCATCAAAGAAGGTAACTGGGTTGTCTACCTCGATGAAGGTGTGGAAGTTGTCGACCCCCACAAACCCAATTTGGGACTCGCATCCATCGTATCATTGGGTATGCGAAAAGGACGATCACGGCGAGTGCCGTTCATTTTCAGCACTCAAGCGCCTGTCTACATACCTCGATGGGTGGTCGATCAGTCCAGTTTCACGTGGATTGGCCGTATCCGAGACGAAGAGCGACAGAAACGATTGGTTCAAATCGGTGGACTCGCTAGACAAGACCTACCTTATATTGCCTCGCTCGAAAAGCGGCAATGGCTGATTTCCGCTGATCCGTTGGATATGTTCGCTCGAACGATGGTGGCGTGATGGAATACGCGAAACTTGAAATCACGGTAACGTGTATGGCTGCGCCGTTGCAAATGGATATTGTTTGTAACGATGTTGAGTGGACATATCGTGCACGCCATGGCTGGTGGTCTCTCACTCGCGGTGAAGAGATTGTTCACCGTGGCATGTGTAACGCTGATCAAGAATTGAGCATAGAATATGCTTTCGCAATGATCGGCGGATACATTGCGAAGAAAGCTGCATTCGAACGTGAATCTGCGGAATGGGATGAAGCTCAATAAAGGAGGTGAGCAATGATTACGAGTCTCCTCGGGTTCTTTGAACTCGGCGCGATTATCCTTGCGTGGACTATCTTCTGGAATTGGTTCCTAACTGCGCTGCTAAGCCGTTATAAGGATCACCCAGCAGTCCAGGGCTTAGCCGCCATCTATCTGGCCTGACAGCACTGAGATAACTTCATACGCGTTGACGCCACGCAACGCGCATCTGTTCATTTATACGAAAGGATGCGTAATGGGCGTCACGCTTCAGAACGCCAATCCAGCAATGAGCACGGTGTCGCGTCAACCGCAGACAACTGCTGCTCCCGCTCAGGGTGTAGGCGTTCCCTTTGGGCGCATGTCGCGTCACGGCCAGATTCCTGGCCCCAGTCAGGTAGGCCAGGCGTTCGGGTCTCTGTGGACTCCCACGCTTCGCGCCGTTGGCGGGTTCCTGCGGTCGCTGGAATTCTACGTCACCGCGACTGGCGGTAACTACACTGCTGCAACAGCAGCCGCTGACGCGCCGTACAACACAATCCAGAACCTGTACCTGCGCGACCCGTACGGACAGCCGATCGTTCAGCTTTCCGGCTACTCGCTTTTCCTGGCGAATCTGTACGGTGGGCAGACGGGCGCTCTTGGGTTCGGTAACGCGCCGTCCGCGCTTCCGTCGTGGATTCCGGTCAACACGACTACGGGCGCTTTCACGTTCCGGTTACAGGTGCCGATCGAGTCGGACGCTTCCGGCTATTGCTCGCTGCCTTTCCAGAACGCTTCTTCACAGCCGAATATTCAGATCAGTCTCAACACCGCTACTGTGGTGTATTCGGCCAAGACGGGTTCGACGGATCCGACGCTGACGTTGGCGTTGGACGAAACCTATTGGATGACTCCGGTAGACAATCCGCAGGCTGCGCCCGCCGATGTGGGTTCGTCTGTGCAGTGGTCCGAACTGATTGCGCAGCAGTCGCCATCGTCGGGCGCTTTCTCGCGTATCCAGCTTGCGCGCGTGGGCACGTACGTCACGACCGTGATTCTCGTTCTTCGCGACTCGACCGGCGCACGTGTTGACGCGTGGCCGTTGTCTGACCTGCAACTGTGGATTGACGGCGTTCCCGTTCTAATGGAAACGCTGAACGAACGTCAAGACAAGATGTTTACTCAGTTCGGTGTTGCTCGCCCGACTGGCGTTATCGCCTACACGTTCAAGAACTCGATTCAGTCGTTTGTGTCGTCTGGCGATACTTACGATTTGGTGATGCCGACCACTCCGGCGACGCTGCTGGAAATCGCAGGCACCTACCAGACGATCACTAACCAGCCTGCCAAGATTCAGGTTGTCCTGGGTGAGCTGTACCCGCTTGGTGGTATCCCCTACGCGCATCTCGGATCGTAAGGACTCTGAATCATGAGCAAGCTCAGTTTCGGCACTAATCAGCAGACTGTCACGGTAGCGACGGAAACTGCACTCGCGACTCTGCCGATTAACAGCGAATTGGTGAACTCCGGTACGCCGGTCATTATTACGGCAACTGTCGCATGTGCGACGGGAACCGGTGGCACGCTCGCTACCATTAAGTGTCGGCAGGGGACTACGACTGCTGGCACTCAGGTCGGACCGTCTGTCCCTGGTGCCACGGGTACGGCGAATGCGGCAACGAGTGTTGCCTACCAGTGGATCGATACTGCGCCGCCCGCGAACGGTCAGTATTGCGTAACCCTGACATTCACAGGCAACTCTTCATCGGTTGTCAACTCCACTATCAGCGCAGAGCTGTTTGAAGGCGTTTTGGCGTAACACGAGACGGGTGATCGGTTATGCCATGGAAGGTGGTTGACCAACGTCCGTCGGCATCGTATATGGAGGCTAATCCCATGGCGGGTGGTGTAGGTGCCCAAGTATCGGCGGGTGTTGTGATGGGTGATCAGCTGTATGCCCAGCCTGCCGCGCCGACTAAGTTGGGTATGAGTTTACAGTCGCCGGCAACGTGGTCTGTGATTTGGGTTGTCGCTGCGTTGCTGTATCTGTCGGGAATCTATTTCGGTTCGATTCGAGTCGCAGGGAGCGAATGAGATGAATAGGAATTTTCTTGTGGGTGTGCTGGTCGGTGTTGCGGGTGTGTGGGCGTGGAAGCGTTTTATGCCTCGCCCTTCTTCGTGATGTCGTAGTTGGTCGAGGGGTGCGCGGATGGGCAGGGTTCTGACATTCGTTGTTGGCGGGATAGCCGTGCTGGTATGGGTTACGGCTATCTTTGCTTGGCTATCCGCGCACCGATTAGACACCACACCGTTTGTGCTGTTCGTTGGCACGATTGTCGGTAATGGCATTCCTGGGCTGATTACGCTGTTCAAGACGTTTGCTGTGCACGAGTCGGTGAAGGTTGTTGAAGAGAATACGAATGGCAAGATGACTGCGCAGTTCGAAGCTATTGAACAGAAGATTGACGAGAAGATGGGAGGTGAATAATGTTCGTCGTGGGAATGGCTGCAATTGTACTAGGATATGTAGTTGTGTACTACGGTGTGCAACTCATGTTCCGGCAGATAATCCTTAACCAGGGAGCATCTGACTCTGTGTGGGGTGTTCCGTTTTCTATGCTACTGGGCATTACGCCTAGCAGCACTGATATTACCGGGAAACGGCCATCCGCGCCGTTCAACTTTGCCAACTCATCGAGTGGCGCAAAGCCAGCGTCCGATCAATTGGCTCCGCCGAGTCAGCCGAGTGGTGGTGTTCAAACAGTATGAACGGCTCACGTGTGCTTGCTGCTGAATTTGTGCTAGCTGTTGGGTTTGCGTCGTGGGGTGCGATTAAGGCGGGGTTTTGGCCGTGGCCACCAACGATTGTTCGGATCGGTGTTGGGTTTGCTGTTCTTGGATTAATCGCACAAGTCAATGAAGAAGTTGCCGCAACGTTGGGTGGCGGATTTTTGTTGGCAACGTTCCTGCGGCAATATCAGAAGGGTTTGAAGAATTATCAAGGCGGGGTCGATATTAACACGTCGATTTATCCTATCCTCATTGGTGGGATGACGTCTGCAAAACAGAAGGGTAAGTAACATGCGTGGTGTGCTCAATCTCGCTATGGCAATTGTGGTCGGTGTGGGAATCGCTGATCTCGTGATTCACGCGCAAGGCACTAAGGCACTGTTCGATGGTATCGGCGGTGTGTGGAAGACGTCCGTTAACGGTCTCCTCGGGAGCACTTCGTGAATCAAAAGCTTCTCAATCTGTTGACGGCTGCTGCGTTCGTGGTAATCGCTGCGTTCGTCATTCTGCCGTTTCTTCCGAAGGAGATTCGGCCTACTGTTACGCCGGTTGTCGAGGAAGACACAGACGTGACGGACGGGAAGTGATATATGTCGCCATACATGACTAGCGCGGGTGTACCGCCTTTCAGTAGTTTAGGGCGGTCTATTGCCGCAACTGCGCCTGCGTTCCCTGCGCCAATTTACAATCAAGACCAGATCATTCGGGGCGGGTTTGCGGGCGCACAGAATCTAGTCATTCCGCCCTCTGTGGTGGGTAGCGGTGCGCCGGTCGTGTCGAGGAAACCTCGATTGAAGGGGTTGCGATTCCTTTACGCGCATGGTGCGCAGCGGCAGACGTGGTTTCGAATGATTGCTACGGGGCAGTGTGAGTCGAGTAAGTTTCAGCCTTACCTGACTTCGCTGTTCGATGCGTCGTTTAATGACACGTGGCACACGGGCGGCTATCCTCGCAATAACGGCTGGTCTGTGAAGGTGGCCTCTGTGCCTAACGCGTTGGTTAACGGCGGGTCGCAACCGATTATGCAGCCTGCGCCAAATCAGCGTAGGGTCATTTTCACGCGTCGTGCTTACAACACCATGCCCGCTGTACCGGCCAAGCCTGCTGCACAGTGAGGTGATATATGGAAAATCAGCATCGCATGATCCCTGGCTATCGTGATCTTGGAGAAACAGATATTGCCAATATTGCTACGATTAAGAAACTAGAGGAACATGTGGCTGGTGTATGGCTTGCCTTATCGGGTGACCCGCGTTGGCGGTCTATTGCACGCACACATTTTCAGGAGGGTTTTAGCGCATTAGTTCGGTCCATTGCTCTGCCGACTGATCCTTTTGAGGGGTGAGTCATAATGGCATTTGACTTGCAAGAGTTTCTGTCGACACGTAGGGGACCTTTTCCTACGTGGGTATATGTCGCCGGTGTTGCATTGGTTGGCGGTTTTATTCTGCTCAAGCCGAAGTCTAAGACGGCAGGCGCGGGTGGACAGGGTGATTTGGCAACGGGGACGGGTAGCTATTCTACGTCCAATACGGACGCGCAGGGGAACACTACTACGTCAACGTATTCGGGTCCGGCTTACTCGCCGGGATTTCTCAGTACCGCGTCACCTTATCCCCAACCGTATGGACCGGGCGATATCTATGTGAATGTTCCGGGGAATGTGTCGCAGGGACAGGCGTCTGTGCCTGTCGCGTATCCCCCGGCTAATCCACCTGCGGCGGGACCAGGTAGGATTGGGTCGTTTTGGTTCACGCCGAGTGCGCCGATGGATACGGCTACGTTGGAGCAGACGGCCTATAACCTGCCGGATACGTCGGATCCGCATGCGTTGGAGAATCGGTCTGTGGACACCATGAAGATGGTGTTAGCGAATCCGCAGATTGATTGGACGCAGCCTGTTGCGGCGGGTACTCCAGTGTTCATGCCATTGGTGGGTGGTACGCCGGGGAAGACGTTTCCGTTGCCAGAGGGCGGGACGCAGACTGCGCCTGCAACGTATCAGCCACCACAGCAACAGACGTCTGTCACGTTGATTCCATCGGCTGTTGTGTCGCCTACTGCGCCACAGCAACCGGCGGGTGCTTCTGCGTCGGGGAAGTGATTACGTGCCTGACTTGCCGAGCATTGGTAATGGTTCGTCGTTGCGGACCGACGCTGCTGCGCTGTTGTTTATGACGTCTGCGATGATGACGTTGGATGCTTATTCGACGTTTCAGTCATCGCCGTGGACGGCGGAGAATTTTGGGGCGGATGAAGAGAAGGCTGCGTCGTGTCGTGAGTATTTGATGCATGCGGCGGGGTTCTCTACGTTGTATGCGTTTGCTTCGGCGTGGCTTGCGAAGTCGTGGTGGCCGGTCGTTGGGTCCGTTGTGTCGAATGTGTATTTGGTGTGGTTGTACTTGCGGGCTTTGGATCGGGGACAGGCGTCTGGGTCTACCAATTGGCAAAAGTCTTAATTGTCTGAATTGTACCTTTGGTGAACACGAAAACTTTCGTCTAACGGCAACTTTCGAGCACGACGAAAGTAGCCAAAACACGAAAGTTACAGCCGGACGGGAGGTGAACGAGTGAATGCGATGACGGACGCTATCTTGAGCGTCACCAATGACACGCGTACGCGACTTGCTATGTTAGTCGGTTCGTACATGGAGAGTGGATGGAATCCTGGGTCTGTGGGTGATCAGGGCACTTCATTTGGTGGATTTCAGATTCACCTGCCTGCCCATCCTGGTGTGACTGCGCAAGAGGCGGAAGATCCTACATTTGCGGCCAAGTATATGTTAGGGGCATATCAGAATGGCGTATCGCAGGTGTCGCCATCGTTATGGAGTTCGAATCCGGCACAAGCAGCGGCTACTGCCGCATACTACGCCGAACGCCCGCTTAACATGTATCCGGCGTCATCCTATACCGCTGGTTATAGTGCCGCTACAAAAGTCCTTGGTGGCGCGAATCTTGGGCCGTCCGGCACCGATGGGGGAACTGGACTGGGTGGCTCTGGAAATGGTACGGCGCAGAATGCCTCTTTCTTGGGGTTGGATCCCAACTCGCTATTGAAGCCCGTGCAACAGATACTCAATCAGGGGTACGTGTTTGGGTTGATTGCTGGCGGTGTTGTTGTCATGGGGTTGGGGTTCTATTGGATGTTGAAAGGTTCTGCGCCTAGCGTGTCTGTTCCACGAATTGTGGTGAATGTTCCGCAGGAACGTCGTAGGGAAAGGAGTGTGTCTCGTGCTCCGGAGTCAGGACCACGGGAAGGGACTGCCAGTCGATACGCCACTGCGACGCGCGTTGGCACCCCTCAAACGATTGTCAGCAGGGCGGTTAGGCCAGCAACCCGTCCGCGCCCAGCAGTACCGTCCGGGTCAAAGCGGGAGATAGAGAGGGTCCGATGAACTCAGGGAATTGGGCACGTGTCGCCTACATGTTGTTGTATGTGGTCGCTACGTATGCGGCGGCTGACCAGGATGCTAAGTTGAAGGTTGTGTGGCATACAGCTAAGGCATGTCAGGGAGTAGCGCGATTCTTTGGGAGGATGGGGTTACGGGCGGAGGCAGAGTTTTATCGGATGTGTGAAGAAGGGAGGATGATCTGACGTGGAACTGGAGATTGATGCTGGTGTCAAGTTCGCTACTAATGCGGACTTGGCTGCTGGGTTAGATGGGGTTGTGGAGAAGTTGAAGCCGCGTGATGTGCGGTTTTCTCCTGTGCCCGTGTTTGGGTCGGGTTCTAATGCGAACTCGGCTTCTACGCCGTTTGTCATTGATTTAGGTGAGCCTCCGCCAGGGAGAGTTTGGGAAATTGTGTCTATCACAATTTGTGGGGCGGATGACAACACGACCGTGTCGGGGAAGGTTGGACTGTATACGGGTAAACTGCCTGCGCCGGGTGAGCAGCCTAATTTATTGTCGGGGTTGCGGATTCCTTTGATGACTATTCCGTTCTGGGATGACATCGGCGGTAGGCGGTTATGGTGTCAACCGGGCGAACGGATGTTTGTCAATGTGTCTGGTGTCGCTAACGGGACATTGGTGAATGTGAGAGTAGATACGGCGGAGTGGCGTCAAGCGGAAATCATGATGCACAGTGGCCGGTAAGATGTTTACAGCTACTGCGGATGCGACCGGTACGGCGGTTATTACTGTGCAGGCTGTACCGGCGGGTTTGATGTGGCTTGTGTCGCAGATGGGGATTTCTACCGTGCCGTTTAGGGTAGGTGCGGCGTGCACGGTGAAACGGGGTTTGGAGTTTATTGCTAACTCCGGGCTTGCGTCGGCTGATACTGCGTCGGGTCAGCCTGCGATTCAGTTGACGGCTACGGATGTATTGACGGCTACGTTTACTGGGTTGACAAAGGGGGATGAAGCTTTAGTCACTTTGTTCGTTGAAGAGATTGATTGGCAGAATAACCCTACTCCTCGATGGGTGGTTTAGCTGTGCAATTCAAGACTCCTCTTGTGACGTTCATTGTTGTACCGGCGGGAGCTACGACGGGTGAGCGAATATTCTTGGGAAGTTTGGATGGCGTCAATCCGGAATTCTTGATGTACGATAATTCTAATAGGTTGATTGCGTCCATTGCTGCTGCTGCTGGTAGCGACTCTACTGGGCAGGGGTGGAATGTTGGGTTCATGTCGTTTAACCCGACAGACCGTAAGAACTATGCGCAACTTACGAATGGTGCGCTTGTCCTCAATGTCGACAATCCGCCGGAAGTCATTGGCGCGATTATGCAGGCGCTGGCAGGGCAAGGGCCTAGCAATAATCAACCTTCGGTGTTGCTGACGTCTCCGTCTAATGACGGTCGGTCATCATCGGTTGAATTGTTTGGTGACGATGCTAACCCGCCTACTGAAGCACCGTATGTGCGATTCGGTATGAACGGTGCTGCTGTTGATATGGACGTACTTGTTGGCGGACAGTTAAAGTACTCACTTCCGTCGTCGCTTTCATCGGGTCCGGAAACGTGGCATAGCATTCTTTCGCTGGCTCCCGCTAACTGGGCTGCTGTGGGTGCGCCGTGGAGTGACCCTAAGTTTCAACGAACGGCTGTGGGAACTGTGCGCCTTGCGGGCGCTATAGAGTGGACAGATGGGGTTACCGCTGCGCCGGTTACCATGTTCACGTTGCCCAGTGGGTATATTCCAAATTTTCGGAAGCGACTGCCGCTTATTACTATGACGGGGGATGCGGTTACTCCGCAGGTTGAAGGGATCACTGTCCAGAGTCTTACCGACCCGTCGCCGGGGGCTGTGCAGTTGACCAACTATCCGGCGGGCGGACCCAACACGCCTATTTCGTTGGATGGCCTTGAGTTTGATCTACTCGTGTAGTATTATGCCTGCTATGGGCACTCACATGGTAGGAAGACATCGAGTCCACGGAATGCGAAGATTCCTTCGGGTTTTGCGGCAATACCGGCGCTGGTCTCACCTGAGACTAGCGCTGTTGTTTATTGTCATCGTAATGGGGTATACTGGGTTTGTGTTGATCTTTTGGACTCTTGCGCATGGGAGGTAATTAGTGAAGCATTGGCTAATCTGGTCTAACGAACATTGTGCATGGTGGAAGGCTAATGAACGCGGTTATACATACTACTTTGATGAAGCTGGGCTTTATTCGCCAGACGATGTTCGACGAATAGTCACGAATGCTAACATTGGACTTAAGTCAACCGATCGTCCTAACGAGGTTGGGATCCTAATAGAAGATACGGAGTAATGTGAAACTCGGTGACATCTTTGCTGACTCTGCTGAACTGGATTCTTTTAGCGGTACTTATCTACGTAGCTTGGGTTTCACTGGATGCATTCCTTATGTGGGCATTGGTGGCGGTAGTACGCTTCCACATAAGAGGCTTACGCGCGAAGCCTACCTCGATTACCGTTCGGCTGGTTTGGCGATACCTGCGGTATTCGTTGAACTCAACACGTATGACGCTGACGGAGGATATTCGGCAGGCGTGGCAAATGCTCACGCAGCGTTATTAGATTTGGGTTCGCTGGGTATTGACGCAACGAATATGTTTGTTATTGCGTGCAATGACAAGACGGAATACACGCAGGCTGATCTTAATTACATGGTCGGGTTTCATAGTGTGTGGGGTTCGCAGACTGGGGTTTACGGATTCTCGAATTTTCTACTTGACGTGTATAAGATGGCTCTTGGTATCGGATGGTATCACCAGTGTGGTTCTGTGCCATCTGTGACTAAGACGGATTTCTTTGTGAATGTTTGGCAGGATAATAACTATCAGATTCAGGGCATTGACGTCAATCATGTTATGAGGGCTGTTGAAATGTCGGATCCGTTAGATGAACAGATTCAGCGACAGGGCACTAAGCCTGACGGTACTCCGGAGTCTGGCACGGTTACGCCTAGGGCTATCCTTGCCTGGTCAGATTACCAGTGGGATACGGTCAATGGGAAGTTGGACCGGATCATTGCGGCGCTCACTCAGTTGCCGGTATCGGTCAATCTCACCGATCCGCAGGTCGGACAATTGGGTGTCTCTGTCGTCAATGAGGCCTATAAGCGACTGGGAGGCACGGGAGCGTGACGGAGGAACACAACGCAAGTTGGCCCGTCAAGTGGTTGTTTGCCACCACACCTGGTCCTGGGAAGGAAGTGTGGGTAGCTGTGACCCTGCAATTCCCGCTTGGGACCTTCACGACGTGCGCACCACCCGAGGTAGCGGAGCAGATGGCGGAGCAGTTCCCGGCGCAGTTGCGAGAAGCCGCCAAAGTCGCTCGTCGCGAAGCATCGGGGATTGTGCTACCATCGTCACTAGCACCCCATCCGTTGAAGGGATCGTAGACATGCCGCGCAAGGCACCCGCCACAAAGACCGCCGAAGTTGCGCCGGTCGACAGTGCAGAGGTTCCGGAGACTCCGGAACCTGCGAGTGAGGAGAACGCAGTGACTTCGGTTGCGGAGAGTACGTCGTCCAGTGGTGGGCTTGACTGGGGAGCCTTGCTGGGCAGTGTCGAGACGGATGAACTCAAGCCACGGCTTGAGCCGGTTGAAGCGCCCGGCGAGTTGGTTCAGTTGCTGATCTCGCTCGATCAGCCGGGAGCCAATGGGGGTAAGAAGCGTGCGAAGCTTCCTGTGTCGTCGCTGGAAGACTTCAAAAAGATTCAGCGGACGTTGCGCGCGGCGGCTGAAAAGTTGCCCGAACCGCGTTCGGTGACTTCGCGTGGCGTGTATCGTCCGGAAGATCAGATGGTGCAGGAGAACCCGGAGACGGGGCGTAAGCAAACTGTGGTTAAGGACGGGGCTGTGCCTACGCACATTTCGTTCACTGTGGGTGCGCGTCGTGGTGCTAAGCCGGGTAGCGGTGCGCATGACGATGACGAAGAGAGCGACGACTGATTTACGCTTGCGGTGAAATTAGGTGCCGGTGGATACCGGCACCTTTTCTTTTGGAGTTATTGTGTCTGATTTGAGCATTGATGATGCTGACGAGTTTTGTCATGCTGTTGATGCGGATCCTGTGCTTATTCATTTGTGTTATCCTGTGAAACTGTCAAGTGAATTCCGTCACATAGATGATTACACAGCGTACGTACTGAAAGAAGGTGCGGAACTTGCACAGACAATGATGGCGCACTTGCCTGAGAATGTGTTTGATGCTATGCTAATGACGCTGTTAGAACTCAAGGCAAGTACACTAGTGACCCGCCACGGTCAAAGAACCACTCCGCCCCGTGCGGATGGACAGACTGACTAGCATTCCCAACTCCGGGATCCATCCCCTCGGAGGAGAGTCAGTCTCCACAGCCCGACCCGATCACAGCGCGGGTCGGGCTGTGTGCTATGATGAATACGCAGTGGTTCTTAGGGCATTTGTCACCGCTGACGCCGTCCGTCCGTACTCCTCAGTGCGGACGGGCGGTTGCAGAACTCTCCTCCCTCGCCGAGAGGGGAGGAGTAGTTAAAGCCGTCTCTCCCCAAGGTCCAAGGGGGAGAGACGGTTTTGTATTATCGGGGTTACGACGCATCGGCCAATATGGTAGACTCTGCACATGAAGCCGATTGAAGTTGATGGGTACGTCTACACTAAAGATGACATTGCGATGGTACGGCAGACAGTCATCAATTGGCGTGACGAGAGTATGTCACAATGGCCGGAAGCTATCCCCTTTACGACTACTGCAACGCATCTGATTGGTTTGCTGCATGGCGTTCTTGAACAGTATCCGGAGTAAGACTGAACAGAATAGCATATGGGCCCTTGCGATGCAGGGGCCCATATGCTATTATTGGGTACCGACGCAAAGGGGTAGGCAATGATCGAAATGCGATTCGCGCAAACACAGAACCACGGACCCATCATGATCGGTGAAGAACACATCGGCGGTTGGTACTACCGGGGTAACAATCCCGGTGACAACACGCCGTACTCCATGCGCCTCACGAGCGGTGAAACGGCGGAATGCACAAACATGGTACAGCTGGAAGCTGTTGTCAAGGCAATGCGGGAAAACCGGTGAAGCAACAGTACACCGTGTGGATTGCAACAGACGACAACTTTCAGCCCATCGCAGAGCGTAAGATGTTTCTCAGTACAACCGACCGACACCGTGCGTGGGAAGCGGCAAAGACAATTCACGGCGTCATCACGGTTGCAACGGAATACGAACCGAACGAGCTTGACGACTACGTGGAGATGTTTTAATGTCAAATGAAGAACTCGAACAAATCCTCGACACACTTCGCAGTCAAGGTAAATTAGATTCCGAATGGTATATAGCCTAACCCCTCCCGCCACCAATTACACCATCTACAAACCAAACGAAATCACATCCAAAACACAAACAGTGAATTGATGTGAGGAACGCACGGTTTTAGAAATGTAATTGGTGGCAGTGGGACCC
>Ga0207705_10001380_pt1 | contig 19386 bp, 20 predicted proteins | sample KBSC13metaG_FD_184314 | JGI IMG/M metagenome (GOLD analysis project Ga0207705, IMG submission 184314) | Corn rhizosphere microbial communities from Kellogg Biological Station, Michigan, USA - KBS C1-3 metaG (SPAdes) (version 2) | ecosystem: Host-associated > Plants > Roots > Rhizosphere > Soil ... | reverse complement strand
ATATTCCGCCGCTGATGTTCACCGCCAAAGAACTGGAGTCGCTGGTGGTGGGCACGCGTTTCGTGCGCGCGTTCGCGGGCGAACGGCTGGCGCAGGGCGCGCAATCGGCGATGCTGAAGATCGACGCGGTGTTGCCGGCCGAATTGCGCGGGCGTGCTGAACGTTCGCGCGTGTTCGTGCCGCAACGCTGGTACGAGGTGAAGTCCGGCGTGGTGGACGCGCTGCACGAAGCCATCGAGTCGCGGCGGGTGTTGAAGCTGGAATACCGCGATGCGGACGGCACCACCAGCACGCGCGAAGTCGAGCCACTTTGCCTCGCATGCTGGGGGGCTGTCTGGACGCTCGGCGCGTGGTGCCGCTTGCGCGTGGGCTTTCGCAACTTTCGTCCGGATCGCATGCGGTTCGTCGCCACCGGCGAGATCTTCGTTGAAACACGCGAACGCGGTCTGGATGCGTATCTCGCCCATGCGGGCGTGCCGCGCCAGCGCGTCGAGTGAGTGCGGCTTCGGTTGCGTTGACTTCCCATATGAAGTAGAATTTTATTTAACTTCATGGAGGAACTGCTATGAAGCAACCTGCCGAACGCATCGAAAACGCCCGCGAAAAGTACGACGCGACGGTGGAATCCGGCCTGGCGGGGCCGGCGTTGCGTGCCTTCTTCAATCTGGCCGAGCGCTGGAAACTGCGCGTCGCGGACCAGCGCAAATTGCTGGGCGATCCGCCGGAATCCACGTTCTACAAGTGGAAACGCGAACGCGATGGCGCGCTGTCGCGCGACACGCTGGAACGCATCAGTTACCTGCTCGGTGTTTTCAAGGCGCTGGCGATCCTGTTCCCGCAGGCTGATCGCGCCGACGCGTGGCTGCGCAAACCGAACGCCGCGGCCACGTTCGGCGGCAAGAGCGCGCTGGAACGCATGTTGTCCGGCAACGTCGCCGACCTGTTCGTGGTGCGGCAATACCTTGATGCACAGCGTGGCTGACAGCTGCAAAAAAACGCGGCAGCGATCCTTCTCGTTGTTCGTCATCCCGGACGTCGGGCAGCGGCGATCCGGGAAACAGTGGCTTTCGCACCCGTTGCGCAAAACGTTTCAAAGACGCTGGGGTCCGGGTTCCGCCCTTTGGCCGGCCCCGGAATGACGACAAGGATATTCATCGTCCGTCACGATCTCGAACCGGGAGAAGTGGCGCACCGATACTTCCGCAATGCCGCAAACCGACCCGCCCCTTCACCGTATCCGCTGGCAGCGCGCCTACCGCATCGTTCCCAGCCGGTTTCCGCCTGTGGGCGTATTCGATGCGATTGCCGATCCGAAAGACCTGGATGCGCTGTACCAGATCGAGGCGCTGACCAACCCGCGCCTGCGCGAGGAATGGGGCGAGTTGTCGAACGTCCCGAAGGAACACCGCGTCAGCGGCCCCGGCACCACGCCGCTGATGGCCGCATTCACGCACCTCAACCCCGAAGGCAGCCGATTTTCCGACGGCAGCTATGGCGTCCTGTACCTTGCGCACGAGTTCGATACCGCCGTCGAGGAAACCGTGTACCACCGCGAGCAGTTCCTGATGGCGACGAAGGAACCGCCGATCGACATCACCATGCGTTGCTACGTCAGCGGCGTGCACGGTTCGTTGCACGACATCCGCGGCGGCTGGAAGGCCGAACACGATCCGGGCAACTACGCGAAGTCGCGCAAACTCGGTGCGAGATTGCGCGGCGAAGGCTCGAACGGCGTCGCGTACGACAGCGTGCGCTGCAGGGGTGGCGAATGCGCGGCGCTGTTCCATCCCGATCTCGCGTCGCCGTGTGTGCAGGGCAAGCATCTGATGTATCGCTGGAACGGCGAACGCATCGCGCAGGTGCTGGAAGTCAGCACGGTGAAGCGTCCGAAGTCTGTGTAGGGCGGGTGCCAACCCGCCATCCGTGGCCGGCGGGATTGTTCGCATCATCCATGATGCTCACCCCTCGCTTGCGCTCGGGGCCCGCCTGCGGCGGTCCAAATTCGTTCCTGACGAATTTGTCGCTACGCTACTCCCGCCCTGCGTGCTCGCATTCCTCGCGCGCCTGCGGCAAGCTGCGATCTGCGCAAAAGCAGGCTCCAGAACTTCCGTTCAAGCCATAGTTTGACCTCACCCGCCGCTGCCAAAATGGCAGCCACGGTCATCGTGGCGATTCCGTTGCTTTTGTCGCCGCTCAGGAATCGCCCAATTGCCGCCGTGCGAGTTCGGCGCGCAAGGTCTTGTCAGCGATGTCGGTCAGTTCACCCGTCGCCGCGATGCCGAGCAGCTCATCGTCCGTCAGGGATCGATAGTGCCGCATCAGGCCATCAGCATTCTGCTCCACGATTCGTTCCCGGCATTCGGCCATTTCCGCGATGACTCACTTGGCGGGCGTGTCCCACCCTTCACCCGTCCCGCGATGGATCACGCGGTCGCCCTTCTGAACTTCGCCGGCGGGGAAGGCGGGCTGGTCCTTGAGGCGCGCGTAGATCGGGGTGAAGTCGGGTTTCGTGGCGTCCATCAACTGCTGGAAGCCGTCGATCACGAAGTAGGTTTGCTGGTAGGTGTCGATCTTGTACTGCGTGCGCATGATGCGCTCGAGGTCGAAGCCGATGCGGTTGGGTGATGCCGATTCCAGCGAGTAGATCGACTCGCCCTTGGAACTGACGATGCCGGAGCCGTAGATGCGCACACCCTCCGGCGTATTGATGAGTCCGAACTCGACGGTGTACCAGTACAGCCGCGTCAGGTTCATCAGCGCGTCGGCGCCCAGCTTGTGCGCCTTGACGCCGCCGCGGCCGTAGGCCTGCACGTAATCGGCGAAGACCGGGTTCAACAGCATCGGCACGTGGCCGAACAGGTCATGGAACAGGTCGGGTTCGGAAAGGTAGTCGAGTTGTTCCGGCTTGCGGATCCACCAGGTCACCGGGAAGCGGCGATTGGCCAAGTGGTCGAAAAAGATCTCGTCGGGCAGCAGGCCTTCGACGCCGACGATTTCCCAGTTCGTACCGGCCTTCAGCACCTTGTTCAAATCCTGGAACTTAGGAATCGCATCCGGCGACATGCCGAAGCGTTCCTGGTTCTCGATGAATTCGTTGCAGGCACGGCCCTTCAGCACTTCGCGCTGGCGGCGGAAAAGCGTCGCCCACACCTCGTGCTCGGTGGGCGTGTAGTTGGCCCAGGGCTGCTCGACCGTCGCGGTGGTGTAGATCGGAACATAGCCGCGGTCGGTCTGCTGGTGTTCGACGCGGCGGGGCGTGGTGCTCATGGCAAAACCCTCACGTATATATGCCCAGTGTAAGGCTTGGGCAGCCGGGATGCCCGCGGCCGCGCGCGCCCGTTAAAGTAGCGCTCTTGTTTGGTGCGGAGGGCGCGGCGGCAACGCCGGCCGGAAATCTCTTGGGCGTGGTGCGTTGCGCGTGGCGTATACCGCTGATGTTGCTGGTGGTGGTCGGCGGTTGCCTGCTGGCCATCTTCCTGCTGCCGCACGGCCCCAAGCCCGGCACCGCGGGCGCGGCGCTGTTGCGCAACTGGTCGCGCCTGTTCCTGCGTTGCTTCGGGGTGCGCGTGAAGCGCGTGGGCGAGCCGCTGCACGATCCGGTGATGTTCGTCGCCAACCACGGATCGTGGATGGACATCACGGTGCTGCACGCGATCCGGCCGGCCGATTTCGTCGCCAAGGCCGAGATCGGACACTGGCCGCTGGTCGGCTGGATGGCGCGCCGCGGCGGCACGATCTTCCACCAGCGCGGCAGCACCGATTCGCTGGCGCAGGTGATGTCGGTAATGAGCGACCGGCTGCGCACGGGCCGCAGCATCGCGGCGTTCCCGGAAGGCGGCACCGCCCCGGCCGGCACGCTCAAGGTTTTCCATGCACGCATCCTGCAGGCTGCGCTGGACGCGTCGGCGCCGGTGCAGCCGGTGGCGTTGCGTTACCTGCGCGATGGCGCGCCCGCGCCCGAAATGCTGTTCACCAAAGGCGAAAGTTTCATGCACAACGTGGGCAGGGTGCTGGCGACGCGCTCGCTCACCGCCGAAGTGAATTTCCTGAAGCCGGTGGTTTTCAATCCCGAAGGCGGCCGCCGCCGCATGGCCGAAACCGCGCGCACGGAAATCGCACAGGCGCTGGGTATTCCTGCATGATGCCGACGGCCGATGACGACTTCCGCCCGTCGTGGTGGTTGCGCAGCCCGCACGTGCAATCGATGCTGGCGTCCAGTTCGCTGCGCCGCGCGCTGCGCGGGCGGCGTGCGCGGCGTCTGGAACGCGACGCCGAAGGGGTGACGCTGGATTGCGGCGACGGCGTGCGCCTGACCGGGTGTCACACTGCGCAGAACATTGCCGCGCGGCCGCGCGGGCTCGCGGTGCTGTTCCATGGCTGGGAAGGCAGCACGCGTTCGACGTACGTGCTGCAGAACGGCGCGCGCCTGCTGGAGGAAGGTTGGGACGTGTTTCGCCTCAATTTCCGCGACCACGGCGACACGCACGCACTCAATCCCGGCATCTTCCATTCCTGTCGCATCGACGAAGTGGTCGGCGCATTGCGCGCAGTGCAGCGTCTGTATCCCGCGCGCCCGATGGTGCTGATCGGCTTCTCGCTGGGCGGCAACTTCGCGCTGCGCTGCGCGCTGCGCGCGCCGGACGCGGGCATCGATCTCGCGCGCGTGATCGCGGTGTGTCCCGTGATCGATCCGCACGCGGGATTGTTCCAGCTCGAACACGCGCCGCGCATGTACCACGACTACTTCATGTGGAAATGGCGGCGTTCGCTGAAAGCCAAGCAGCACGCGTTCGCGGATGCCGAACTGTTCACGCGCAGCGACCTTGCCGGCACGCTGCGCACGCTCACCGAAGCGCTGGTGTTGAAGCACACGGACTTCGGCAGCCTCGACAATTATCTGGATGGCTATTCGGTAGCCGGCGGCCAGCTGGCCGGTCTGCGCGTGCCGACTTCGATTCTTGCAACCTGCGATGATCCGGTGTGCCCTGCGTCCGATCTCGCGACGATGACGCTGCCGTCGTGCGTCGAGGTCACCATTACCGCGCGCGGCGGGCATTGCGGCTTCATCCGCGACCGCCATCTGGGTAGTTGGGCGGAGGACTACATAGTCAAGAGGCTCGCGGTGGCGCGCGCACCAGCCGCGCCGCTCGAAGCAGCTGTCGTTGAAAGCAAGGCCATGGATGGCCGCGGTAATGCCCCGGGGTGTTGAGAGCCTCACGCGGCGATCCGTTTGCGGCGCAGCGATCACGGACGATCGCACAAGCTTTCGTGGAAAGTCAGGCCATGGATGGCCGTGGTGGTGTCGGTGTCGCGAAAAAAACCAGTCTTGTCACTCTTGATCGAAACAGCGATCACGGACGATCGCACAAATATAATCCGCGCTCCTTGCGGAAAGCCCCATGCTCGAAGACCTGATCCAGTTGCACCAATCCGGACGCCTCGACGAAGCCGAACGCGGCTATCGCCGGTTGCTGGCCGAGAATCCTGAAAACGCCGAGGTGCTGCACTTGCTCGGCATCCTGCGCGCGCAGCGCGGCGATCTGCCCGAAGCTTACGGGCTGGTCCAGCGCGCGGGCGAACTCGCACCCGACAACGCCGCCTGCCAGCACACCCTGGGCGAGATGTACCTGAGCGAAGGCCGGCTGGACGAAGCGCAGCGGGCTTACGACCATGCGCGGCAGTTGAACCCCAATCTCGCGTCCGCGCATGCAGGCCTCGGACAAGTAGCGTTTTTGCGCGGCGACATCGACGCGGCGGAAGGTCATTTCCGCGTAGCGTTGCGCGCGGAAGAGAACGACGTGCAGGCACTTACCGGACTCGGCAAGATCGCGCAGATGCGCGGCGATCCGCAGCGCGCGCTGCAACTGCTGACACAGGCGGCGGAACTCGCGCCCGACGATCCGCTGATCCAGACCGCCTACGCGCAGGCCATGCTGGATCAGGACATCCTGGACTTCGCGGCCAAGGCGCTGGACAACGCGCTGACCGTCAAACCCGATTACCCGCTGGCGCAGGCGTTGCGCGCCGACGTGCACGTGCGCAAGGGTGCCTTCGCCGAAGCGCGTCCGATCTTCGAATCCCTGCTGGCGCGTGGCGAGCAGATCGCCGCTGCACGCACCGGGCTGGGCGACATCGAGCGTGCGCAGGGACGTCATGACCAAGCGATCGCGCACTATGACGAAGCGCTGGGCGTGCAACCCGATCTGCACCATGTCGCGGTCCGACGCGCGGATTCACTGGCCCGCAGTGGGCGTGTCGCGCAGGCGATCGACGACCTGCGTTGGTACGTCGCCAGCCACCCCGACGGCGTCAAGGCGCACATCGGGCTGGCGCAGCTGCTGGCACAGACCGCCCGCTACGATGAAGCCGTCGCGGTGTGGACCGCGGCCGAAATCCGTTGGCCTGACGACATCAATGTGAAAGCGCAACACGCGCTCACGCTGGATCGTGCCGGCCGCAATAGCGAAGCCCTTGCGAAGGCCGAGGAGGCGGCGTCCTCGCCGCGACCGGCCATCGCAATACTGCGCGCACGTGGCGCGCTGTTGGCGGGTGACCCCGCCGCCGCCGTGCAACGCCTGCAGCGAATCGACGAATCACGCTTCGAAGCCAAGTCAATGCGGCTGGCGCGTCGTCGCCAGCGCCTGTTGGGATTGGCTTTCGACAGGCTGGAACAATGGCCGGACGCCGTCGAGGCGTTCATGCAGGCGCAACGCATGGGCTCGACCCGATTGCCCGACCTGCTTTCGCTCGACGAGGGTACCGAGGCTGCGTTGCGCCAGCTCGCCGCCGAACCGGCTCTGGAAGAAGCGCGCGGCGTGGCGCCGATCCTGCTATGCGGCTTGCCGGGTTCCGGCGTGGCCCAGGTTGCCGCGCTGCTGGCCGACCAGTCCGGCTGGTTCGTGCGCCGCGAACGTTTCGGGGCGGTGCCGGATTTCATCAGCGCGCCGTTCGATGAGCGGCTGATGCAACCCCTTCACCAGGCTGCGCTGGCGGTGCTGGCTCGCCGCTACCGGCGCCCACTCGAACGCGCCAAGGTAGCGGAGACGACGCAAGTCGTCGACTGGCTGCCAGTGCTGGACACACGCATCATTCCGGCCGTCAAACGCGCGCTGCCGGGCACACGCCTGTTGATCGTGGCGCGCGAGCCGCAGGACATGCTGCTGGACTGGATGGCGTTCGGCTGGTCGCAAGGGTATTCGATGCCCGATCCGCTGACCGGCGCGCGCTGGATGCGACTCGCGGCGGCGCATCTCGATCTGGCTGCGAAAATGCTGCCGGTATTCCGCGCCGATCCGGACGCGTTGCTGGCCAAGGGAGGCGGCGCGTCGCGCCGACAATTGGGCGAACACCTGGGCCTCACCGAAGTGGCGTGGGGCCCGCTGGCGCGAGGCGCGCGCCGCGGTCGTGGCGGGTTGCCGGTGTGCTTTACCGCCGGCCACGCCGCGCATTACCGCGAAGTCTTGTCGGAGGCTTTCGCCGCGCTGGACGGCTAGGGCCTGCGGCGGGCCATTCGCCCCGCCATAACAAGGTTCAGGGTAAGCTCGACCGTTCCAGTACGGAGAACCGTCGTGCCCAGGTCATTGCGTGCAGCGTTGCTTCTTTCCGTAGGGCTGGCGGGGCTTGCCGGCGCCGCGTTCGCGGCGGCACCGCTGCAAAGCCTGAAAGTGCCACCGGGTTTCCATGTTTCGATCTACAGCGACCAGGTGCCGAATGCGCGCGAGATGGCGCTGGGCGCGCGCGACACCGTGTTCGTGGGTTCGATGGGCGAGGGCAAGGTGTACGCGCTGACCGGCATGGACAAGAACGGCCGCGCGGAACACGTGTACGTGATCGCCGAGGATCTGGAAATGCCGGTCGGCGTCGCCTTCCACGATGGTGCGCTGTACGTGTCGGCGGTCAGCAGGATTTTGAAATATCCCGACATCGAGCAACACCTGTCCGATCCGCCGCGACCCGTCATCGTCACCGACAAGCTGCCTTCGAAGACACACCACGGCTGGCGTTTCATCGCGTTCGGCCCGGACGGCAAGCTGTACGTGCCGATCGGCGCGCCCTGCAACATCTGCGATCCCGGCCCCGACTTCGCGAAGATCCTGCGCATGAACGCGGACGGCGGAGACTGGCAGACCGTCGCCACCGGCATCCGCAATTCGGTCGGGTTCGACTGGCAGCCCGGCAGTCATGCATTGTGGTTCACCACCAACGGCCGTGACCTGATGGGCGACGACGTGCCTGACGACACCTTGAACCGCGTCGACAAGCTGGGCGAGAACTTCGGCTATCCGTATTGCCACGCGGGCAACGTGGTCGATCCGGAATTCGGCAAGGGCCATGCGTGCAGTGAATTCGCGCAACCCGCGCTGCGCCTCGGCGCGCACGTGGCCGCGCTGGGCATGCGCTTTTACGTCGGACCAATGTTCCCCGCCACGTACCGCGACGCGATCTTCATCGCCGAACACGGATCGTGGAACCGTTCAAGCAAGGCGGGTTACCGTGTGGTGGCGGTGCACGTGGGCAAGGATGGCAAGGTCAGCGGATCGCAGCCGTTCCTGACGGGTTTTCTCGATGGCCAGAAAACCCTGGGCCGCCCGGCCGACGTGCAACCGATGCGCGACGGCAGCCTGCTGGTTTCCGATGACGACAATGGCGTGATCTACCGCATTACCTATTCAGTGCCGAAGTCATGATTCCACTTGCGTCGATGGTATCCCCCCGCGCCTACGGCGCGACCCCCTTCGCAAGCGAAGGGGGTGGTGGTTTCCCTCCCCCTTCGCTTGCGAAGGGGGATTGAGGGGGATGGCTTTCTGCCCGCAGCCAAAAACTCGAATTCCGCGATCTGGAACACCATGCAAATCCGCAGCGACAGTTTCAAGAACAACGCCCGCATCCCCGCCGAATTCGCGTTCGGCAAGCCCGGCGACCACGGCGAGGCCTGCGTGTTGTCGGCCAACCGCAATCCGCAGCTTGCGTGGGACGGTGCGCCCAGGGGAACGAAGTCGTTCGCGCTGGTCTGCATCGACGGCGACGTGCCCAGCCGCGGCGACGACGTCAACAAGGACGGCCGCACGGTTCCCGCCGACCTGCCGCGCGTGGATTTCGCGCACTGGCTGATGATCGACATTCCGCCGACCTGCAATGCGATTGCCGAAGGCGCGTGCAGCGACGGCATCACGCCACACGGCAAGCGTAATCCGGCAGGCCCCGCGGGTTCGCGCCAGGGCCGCAACGATTACACGGGCTGGTTCGCGTCCGACCCGGACATGGCGGGCGATTACATGGGCTACGACGGCCCGTGTCCGCCGTGGAACGATTCGCTGCTGCACCACTATTGCTTCCGGGTGTACGCGCTGGACATCGCGCGACTTGATCTGCCGCAAATGTTCGGCTGGACGGAACTGCAGAATGCCTTGCGCGGTCATGTATTGAGTGAAGCCGAAATCATCGGCATTTACAGCTTGAACCCTGCCGTGAAGTGAACACGGCGCCACCCAGGAGAAACGCCATGAGTCAGGACATCAGCAACGATCAGACACGCAATTCGGGTACGCACGAGCGCATCGAACGCACCGCCACGCGTTTCAAGGAAGGCACCTCCAACGCAGTCAGCGGCGCCAAGGAAAAATTCGGCACGGCTGCCGATCACGTGGAGTCGGGATTGCATCGTGCCACCGACGCCAGCGCGCGCGGCGCCGAGCGCGCTGCCGAGAAGGCCGGCGAGTTGCGCGACCGCGGCGCCGAACTCGCATCCAGCGCCCGCGATCGCGCGGACGACGCAATGGACAACGTGCGCGACTTCGTGCGCGAAAAGCCCGTGCAATCGGTGGCGATCGCGCTGGCGGCGGGCTGGCTGCTCGGCCGCCTGCTCGGCCCGCGCCGCTGACCGCCTGAACCGGCGAAGTCAGGAAGACCTTCGTGGGCATCGACACGGAAGAAAGCACCGGGAAAGCATCGACGCCCAACGGGGATGCCGAAGCCGCACCCGCGTTCGGCACGGTTTTCACCGCCAGCGCGGATCTGGTGCGGGCGCTGCGGCGTGTCGCGACGGCGCTGGCGGCCTTGCTCGCCAGCGAGGCGCGGGTGCTGCGCGCAAGCGTCGCGATGGTGTTCCTCGGCAGCGTCGCGCTGGTGGCATTCTCAGTGTCGCTGTGGGCGTGTGCGGTTGCGCTGATCGGCTGGGCGTTCGTGAAAGCCACCGGTTCCGTCGGCATCGCATTGGGATTGCTGGTGGTGATGCACCTGGTCCTGGTGGTGGTGATCTGGCTGGCCATCAAGCGCGCGATCCACCACGCCAGCTTTCCGGCGACGCGCACCGAGTTGCGCGCATTGGGCAATGAGTTGCGCGGGCACGTCGAACGTTTCCAGCACGCTTCCGCAGCGCAAGACCGGGAGGAGACGCCGTGAATTACATGCGCACGTTGACGGAACGCAAGCGTGCCCTCGCCGCAAGCAAAGCCGCACGCGGCAACCTGCGGGACGCGGTGGGCGAAGTGATCGGCATCTACCAGGCGCATCCGGTGCCGGCCCTGACGGGCGCTGCGGGCGTCGGCTTCGTGCTGGCGCAGCTGCGCGTCGGCAGCGGGCTCATCCGTGCCGGCATGCGCATCGCCAGCGGACCCGCGTGGAAACTGATCAGGCAATACCTGATTGTCTGAGGTGGCTTGCGGGAGCGGGCTAAACTGTCTACGTCGCCGATCGCGCAGGGGTAAACGCCAACATGCCGCCGCCGATATTGCCCCAGACGCCATCCCGGATTGTGATCCGCAAACCGGGCGCCAAGTCGCCGCGCCCCGCTGGCGGCAAGAAGCACCCGACTTCCTCGGAACGCCGGCGCGTCCGGCGCCTGCGTGCGCTGCGGCTGCCCCTGGTCGTGCTGATGCTGCTGGCGATCGCGGCGGCGCTGATCTTCGCCAGCCCGTTGTTGATTCCCCTGTTGCTGGCCGCGTTCATCGCCCTCGGCCTGAATCCGATCGTTGCCGGCCTCGCACGCGTGCACGTGCCACGCATGCTCGGCAGCGTGCTGTTGCTGCTGGTGCTGGGCGTGGGCATCGGTGCGACGGTGAACGCCTTGAGCACACCCGCCACCGACTGGATCCGGCAGGCGCCAACGCTGTTGCGCGACGTCGGTTACAAATTGCACCGGATGGCCCGGCCGCTGACCGAAGTCAGCCATGCTGCGTCGCGCTCGCTCGCGGGCATGGGCGTGGAGTCGGCGCCGTCCGTGCAACCGGCACAGACGCCGGCGTTCTCCTTCGGCCCCGTGCTGCAGGCGGCCCCGCGCGCGCTGGCGGACACGCTGACCGTGGTGTTGCTGGTGTTCTTTTTCCTCACCTACGGCGACGAGATGCGCGCGCGCCTGGTGACCGCATCGCCGCGTTTCCGCTACCGACGCATCGCCGCGCGCGTGGTGCGCGGCATCCAGACGGAACTTTCGCGCTACCTGCTAACCGTCACCGTCATCAATTGCTGCCTGGGCGGCCTGACCGCGCTGATCCTGTGGGCGTGGAAGATGCCCGATCCATTGCTGTGGGGCGGCGTCGCCACGCTGCTCAACTTCATGCCCTACATCGGCGGGATCACCACCACGCTGTTGCTGATCGTGATCGGTTTGCTCACCTTCCACGATCCGGTACACGCGTTTTTGCCGGCGGCAAGTTTCGCGGCACTCGCGATGCTGGAAGGCAACGTGGTGACGCCGATGGTGATGGGCAGCCGCATGCGCCTGTCGCCGGTCGCCATCCTGGTCTGGCTGCTGGTGTGGGCCTGGATGTGGGGCATCCCCGGCGCGCTGCTGGCGGTGCCGCTGCTGACCTGCGTGAAGCTGATCGCGGAATGGACGCCCGGGTGGGAGTGGTTTGCGAAGATGGTGGAACGGTAAGGAACGCGGCGCGGATCAAAAAGCCATCCCCCTCGATCCCCCTTCCTTTGGAAGGGGAAGAAGAGCGCGAAGCGTCGGGAAGCGACAGCGCCGCGCGTACTTTCACCCCTTCCGAAGGAAGGGGGTCGCGCGTAGCGCGGAGGGATGGCTTCACGTGGCGGATCAACAGCCATCCCCCTCTCGCGCTGCGCGCGCGTTCGCTACGCTCCGCCTTCCTTTGGAAGGGGGAAGAAGAGCGCGAAGCGTCGGCGCACGGCGACATCCATCGCGCGCAGGCGCGCTCCTGCGAAAATCCAGGCAGTGCGGATTTGCGCTGGGTCAAGCGAGCGTGATGCGAACGCGGCAAAATACGTGACATGAATACGCAAGCAGCACAGGCCGTCGAAGCCCGCATCAACCAGGCGCGTGCGCACGCGGCGCAGCATTGCATCGCGGAAGCCGAAGCGGTCTATCGCGACATCCTGAAATCCGCGCCCGAAACACCGGAGGCGCTGAACTTCGTGGCCATGTGCGCGCTTGCACGCGGCGAACTTGCATCCGCGCAGCGCGACCTGGAACACGCCGCGCGCGCCAATCCGGTCGAACCCGAGATCTGGAAGAACCTCGGCGTCGTGCACCTGGCGCAGCGTCGCGGCGACGACGCGCTGGATGCGTTCGACCGCGCGCTCGGACTCGAACCGATGCACTTCGCGGCGCGCCTGCATCGCGGCGCGGCGCTGGAGCAACTGGGTCGCGTGGACGAAGCGGCCACGACGTATTTCGGCGCGCTGTCGGCGGCGCAGAGCCGCGGCAAGTGGCGCAACGACATGACCACGCCGCCGGGCTTGCGGCCCGCGGTGAAGCATGCGATCGAATTCGTGGACCGCCAGCGCCGGAAAATCTTCACGGACCTGCTGCAGCCGCTGCGCGACAAGTACGGCGCGTCGTCGCTGGCGCGCGTGGAACAGGGGCTGGCCGTTTACCTGGAGGATCGTCCGGCCAACTATCCCGACCCGCGCCAATACTGCAAGTTCTTCTACGTGCCCGGCCTCACCGCGACGCCGTATTACCCGCGCGAACGTTTCCCGTGGCATGCGGAACTGGAAAAGCACACCGACACGATCCGCGAAGAATTGCGCGGCGTGCTGGACCAGCCGATCGGCGTGCAACCGTTCCTCGGCACCAACGACAACACGCTGCTCAAGGAACAGAACCTGCTGGATGGTACGGGCGGCAAGGCGGAGTGGAACTCGTTCTTCTTCCACCGCCACGGCGAAGTGTTCGAGCAGAACGCGCGGCGCTGTCCGCGCACCACCGCAATCCTGGACTCGCTGCCTCTGGTGCACATCCGCGGCCACGCGCCGGAGGTGTTGTTCTCGATCCTGACGCCGGGCTCGCACATCCTTAAACACCACGGCGTCACCAATTCGCGACTGGTCACGCACCTGCCGCTGATCATCCCGGAAGATTGCGCGATCAGCGTCGGCGGTGTCGAACATGCGTGGCAGGAAGGCCGCTGCGTCACCTTCGACGACACCTTCGAGCACGAAGCGTGGAACCGCAGCGACAAGGTGCGCGCGGTGATGATCCTGGATTCGTGGCACCCGGATCTCACCGAAGCCGAACGTGAAGCCATCGCGCTGCTGGTGGGCGGCATCGGCGATTTCAATGCGTCCGCGAAGGTTGCGGCGCCGCCAGCGGATTGAGTAATCGGAATCCCGGCCTCCGGTGGGAGCCGCGAAGCATTCCCTCGCCGGCGCGTAAGGTCGCCCAACCTGCTTCCCCCTTCCGCAGGAAGGGGGATTGAGGGGGATGCTTCGTGTCGAGGCAAGCATGGCATCCCCCCCTCGCTTCGCGGTCGCGCTGCGCGCGCGCTTACTCGCGCCATCCTTGGCGCTCGCCCTTCAGCCCGGCCGACGCCGTTCACGGCCGATCCGATCGGCCGTAGTCGCTCCGCCCTTCCGCGGAAGGGGTGGTGTTCTCACGCGATGTTCTGCAACCAACCCGCGTAGATTGCGCCCAGCAATACCGCGCCCAGCAGGATGCGGTACACCGCGAACGCGGTGAAGCGATGCGTGCGGATGTAGCGCAGCAGCCATTTCACCGCGATGAAAGCGACAATCAACGACACCACGAAGCCGACAACGAGCGCCGTCCAGTCCTCGTGCGCCGCGCCGCCGTGGCGCAGCACCTTCAGCAGTTCATAGCCGGTGGCCGCATACATCGTCGGGATGCCGACCAGGAACGCGAACTCGGTGGCGGCGGGGCGATTGGACGTGCCGAACAGCATCGCCGCGAAAATCGTCGCGCCCGAACGCGAGGTGCCGGGAAATATTCCGGCGATCATCTGCGCGATGCCGACCAGGATCGCGACCGGCCACGTCACCTTGCTGCGATCGGGCATGCGCGCCGCCGCTTGTTCCGCGCCGATCATCCAGATGCCGCCGATGATCAATGCCCACGCGATCGGCGTCAGCGTGACCGGCAGCTTGAAACCCATCTTGATGGCGATGACACCGAGCACCGCGGTGATCACGAACGCAACGATCAGCTTGAACAGGTAGTCGCGCGTTTCCGCGTCGCGCCAGCGCGTCAGCAATTGCCCGATGCGCTGCCAGTACACCAGCGTGATCGCGAGGATCGCGCCGGCCTGGATGCCGACGTTGAACAGGTCCGAGCGCGCGCCCAGCCAGTGTTCGGCGATCAACAAATGCCCGGTCGAGGAAATCGGCAGGAACTCGGTGATGCCCTCGATGATGCCGAGCAGGATGACGTTCAGAAGATCGTGCATGGGCGCGCTTCAGCGGAAGAGTCGCGCAAGTGTACGCGGCCGGGGCGGGCGCGGCATGGCGGCCTCGCTTCGTCGCAGCGCGCAGGGTCGCGCGGCCGCCGCGGAGGATTGCGCCCGCCGGCATTATGCTTGCTTCAGCGGGCCGGTCCGCTCGCAGCCGGCGATGCAACGCCATCGCATGCGCCCCGCGATTCGCGGAGCGATGCCACCGCAGTCATCTTCGAGGTATCCGACATGGTGAACGACGCGCAGCCGCGTTATACACGTACCGCCATTCTCCTCCACTGGCTGATCCTCGCGCTGCTGATCGCGCAATACGCCATCGCCTGGACGATGCCGCACATCGGCCGCAACACGCCGGTGACGACACTCATCAGCTTGCACTTCTCGATCGGCGTTTTGATCCTCGGCGTCATCGTGGTCCGCCTGATCTGGCGCATCATCCATGGCGAGCCGGCGCATGGAGCAGGCGTGCCGCCCTGGCAGGTGCGCTCGGCGCGCGTCATCCACTGGCTGCTCTACCTGCTGCTGGTCGTCGTGCCCGTGCTGGGCTGGATCAACGCCTCGTATCGCGGCATGCCGGTCGCGTTTTTCGGACTCGTCCAGATGCCGCCGCTGGTCGGCACCCACGCCGCCGCCTGGCGCTGGACCGGCGACATCCACACCCTGGTTGCCGAATACGCCATTCTGCCGCTGGTCGGCCTGCACGTCGCGGCGGCGCTGTATCACTACTTCATTCGCCGCGACCGCGTGTTGCAGCGCATGCTTCCGGGCGTGTGAGGCTGCCGAAGGCGGCAGCGACCCGAGGCATCCAGCCGGTGGCGATTGCGCACCGTCACGCACGATCGAGCGGACTCAATACTCCATGCCCGCCGCGATTCAACACGTGTGTGTAGATTTGGGTGGTCTTGACGTCCTTGTGGCCGAGCAGTTCCTGCACCGTGCGGATGTCGCTGCCGGTTTCCAGCAGATGTGTGGCGAAGGAGTGTCGCAAGGTATGCGCGCTGACCGGCTTCACGACGGTCGCCTCCCGGCATGCCCGTTTCAGGGCACGAGACAGGATTGCATCGTCGAAGTGGTGCCTGCGTTCGTGTCCGTCGCGCGGATCGCGTGAGCGTCGGGATGCCGGAAAAACGTACTGCCAGCCGAATTCGCGCGGTGCGTTCGGGTATTTGCGCGCGAGTGCGAACGGCAGCCATACCTCGCCGAAGCCATCCTGCAGATCGAGTTGGTGCAAAGTCCGCGCGCGCTCGACCTCGCGCTGCAACGGCTCGACCAGTTTCCGTGGCAGCACCGTGTGCCGATCCTTGCCGCCTTTGCCGTCGCGTACCGTGATCTCGCCGCGACCAAAATCCAGGTCCTTGACCCGTAGCCGCAAGCCTTCCATCAACCGCATCCCGGTTCCGTACAACAGGCTCGCGAGCAGATGGGGGCGCCCGTCCATTGCGGCCAGGATCCGAACCACCTCGTCACGCGACAGGACAACTGGTACGCGTCGAGGGCGTTTGGCCCGGGTGACGTTGGCGAGCCATGGCAATTCAATGCCCAATACCTCACGGTAAAGAAACAGCAGTGCCGAAAGCGCCTGATTCTGCGTGCTCGCCGAGACCTGTCCCACCACCGCCAAGCGGGACAAAAAGCGTTCGATCTCTGCGGCGCCCATGTCGCGCGGATGGCGTTTGCCGTTCACCAGGACAAAGCGCCGGATCCAGTCGACATAGACCTTCTCCGTGCGCAGACTGTAATGCTTGACCCGCAACACCCGCCGCACCTCGTCCAACAGCCGTGGCGAGCGTTCGTCGCGGGGATGCATATCATCGTTTTCGAGGTATTTGCCCATGGCGATCGCGTGCGGTGAGCGATATGCAACCCACCATGCCACCAGCCGGGCGCGCGGTCTGTCAGCCAAATCAATGAATAGGTGTAGGATTCTCCCGCTTGACGCCGCCGAGCCAGCGTTGGAGCATGAATACATATGCCCCGATACGGGGTCTACTTGGCGTTAGAGGGCGGCATGTTGCAATCGAAGGCTCGCTTTGTCTTTTTGGTCTTGGTCGGCATCGCACTTGCGATAGCTGGCCATCTCGCCCTAAAAGGCCTTGTCGCTTACTTCGTGCTGCCAGGCCACCCACATTGGGTAAGGGTCTTGCTCTCGTTGTCACAGCCACCCTTGGGAGCATTGGTGCAACTAGCTCCCGCATTCCTCGTAGGGTGGTGGGCGCGCCGGTCGGGTTTCGTTCTTGGGGCATTTGTCGGCTTTGTATCGGCTATCGCAATTGCCTCCTTCACTGTTTCGTGGCGGCACGATTCGTACATCGCCTCATCGCTCTTCTACCTTCTGTTTGTGTGGGCGTTGCCATCCGCACTTTTGGCATCGGCTGCGGGCGCCGCCGGTCAGCTGGCCAGTGTGGGCCGCCCTCTAACTATTCATTCAAGCGGACGCCGTTCCGGCGCCGCTTAATTCAAGCGTTAGGTTCCACGGATCAAAGTATGCGCAAGGTTGCAATTGCACTTGCTATCGGCGTTGTGGTTACCCTCGCACTGTTGGGCTTGGCGTTTGCGGCCGACGCTGCTGGGCATCCTGGTGTTGCTCGGGCACTGTTCTGGCACAACGGTGTCCTGCAATCTCTTGTTCCACTCGGCAACATCGGCACTGCCGCTCATCCTGTTTACGAGGGTTCGCCGCTAAACTTCTTTGCATTCTGCGCGAGTATTCCACTCGGGTTTGCCATCTATGGTGTTGCTGCGTACGTTGTGCTCAACTTCGTGCGCCGTGGCACCTAACTGTTCGGTCAAGCGGACGCAAACCCGCTACGCGGGTTGCGCCGCTTACCTCAAGCGTTAGCCGTGAAAAGATTGCTTTTCGTCATCGTGTTGTTCGCCTTCATCGGCTTCGCCACGGCTGCGCTAGCACACGAGTCGCATCTTCGCGTAACCGGCACCTACAGTAATCTTCATTACAACGGCGAGGCTGGCGATCTGCTCGGCATGGAGTTGCTCATCATCCCCGCAAGGTCCGGCTACGTTGCTTGCGTGCAAGTCGCAGAGGGCGGGGCGCCATTTGTCGCCGTCGTACCCATCTCTGTCAGTGGCACGCAAATGCAGTTCACCATGCCAGCGTCTTACGGCGGGCAGCACATCACCGGGTCGTTCACTGGCACCAAGTTGGTCTTGCACTGGCCACAGGGGCAACAAGAGGTTTTGTTACGTGGCAAGAGTTACTGGCAGTAATTCACGGCTAACATCTCGGTCAACCGGACGCTCACCCGCTGCGCGGGTTCGCGCCGGTTACCTCGGGCGTTAGCCTTCAGCAACCAACCGATAAAGCGGCTCGGTATAGTCCTCGCATTGCACCTTACAAACCTCGCAAATATCGGCCGCGCTTTTGAAATATCCGGGGTCCACAAACGCAACGACTTCAAGCACCTTGCCGTGAAACGAGTCGGCATACCTGTCCAGCGCGGGCGCGAGCCGGTCAATCTCATCCCATGCTTTCCTGTCCGCACGGTCGGCCTTCTCTCGGCTCGCGCCCATCTGCGATTGCATGGCGCGTAGCAATGTGGCTACGGCATGTAGGTCTTTCGGGTTCATGTGGTTCTCCAAGGCTAACAATTCATTCCAGCGGACGCGCTGCGCGCGCCGCTGATCTCCAACGTTATATGGCAGAGGGCAAGATCTACGCCAGTGTTGTAATCGCGGTGGCAACTTGCGTTGTGGGCGCAATTGCCTTTTTCTTCTATGCGCTATCGCATGTTGGGGAGACGCTAGGAGATTTCGCCATCACACAAGGCAAAGCCGGTGAGTTCACCATCGGTGCAGAGAAAAAGGTTTTACTTTCCCAACGTGGCGTACAGTTTTTTGCGGCCCAACCTACCACCTGCTCTACCGGGTGGGTTAGCCCCGCAACCGCCAACGCAAAGCAAACGGCTTGCCTTCTGCGCTCTAACCAGTGGGCCGCTAGTTCCATAGGCACAAGCGCCATGTGCCCGCGCAACACCGATGTAAACACAACTCTTTTCTTTGCAAGCAACCATCTTGCAAAGATCAATGTGCACTGCACTCGCCCCGAGTAAGATTTGCCACATAACTATTCGGTCAACCGGACGCTCACCCGCTACGCGGGTTCGCGCCGGTTACCTCAAGCGTTAGCTGCCATGGACAACTTGTGGGGGCCAATTTCCGCAAACCAGTGGCGCAATGTTCCTTGCGTCTCAGGCCGTCCCGCAACCGAAGCGGACGTAGTGGCAGGTGCTGCGGTGTTCTACGTTCCAACCGGATCGGCAGCCGCAACAATGCCGTTGCCGTGCTGCGCAATTCTGTCGCAAGAAGATGGCGCCGAGCAGCAGGTTGTCGTCATCCAGGCCGAGCTGGCTCCACGCGGCGACGGCACAGTTCTTGGTGTGCGTCCGCTTAGCGGGGGTAATGCCATTTGCACAATGGGCGAGGTTAGGTTGCTCCCAGGTGGTTTCGCTCCACGTTCTGGCAATGGCAGCTAACTATTCATTCCAGCGGACGCCGGTCCATCGCTTGCGCTTCGTCCAAGCTCTACGCGCCGGCGCCGCTAAATTCAGGCGTTAGCCATGTTCCTACGCAGCCTCTTCTTCCTACTCATCGCCACTTGGTCTGCGGCAGCACTCTCAGCGCCACCGTGTGGCAATGCGCCAGATCATGCTTCGGAACGTGCCTGTTGGATCAAGGCGGCAAAAAACTCAGATGCACGTGTCCATGCTGCTCAGGAACT
>Ga0207705_10001379_pt1 | contig 19391 bp, 23 predicted proteins | sample KBSC13metaG_FD_184314 | JGI IMG/M metagenome (GOLD analysis project Ga0207705, IMG submission 184314) | Corn rhizosphere microbial communities from Kellogg Biological Station, Michigan, USA - KBS C1-3 metaG (SPAdes) (version 2) | ecosystem: Host-associated > Plants > Roots > Rhizosphere > Soil ... | reverse complement strand
GCCGCAGGACAGCGCCGGGGTCCTCGGCGCCCGCCTGCCGGAGCATGTCGGCGGCGCTCGCGACCAGCGTGACGAGGTGGTTCGCGCCGTGCGCCAGGGCGGCGTGCCACAGCGGGCGGAGCTCCTCGGCGACGTGCACGGGGACGCCGCCCATGTCCGTCACGAGCCGGTCGGCGAGCGCGAGGTCGTGCGCGGTGACGCCCCACTGGACGCCGGTGAGCTCGGCGGGGCCTCCCGTGAACGGGTAGACGGGGTGGATCGCGAGGGGCGTCGGCACGTCGCCGAGCACGGCGAGCCCGTGACGGCCGCTGACGTGCGCGACGACGTCCGGCAGGTCGGCGCCGAGCCCCTGGACGAGCCTCGGCAGGGTGTCGTCCGGGACCGCGAGCAGCAGCAGCTCGCAGCGCTTCGCCACCTCGAGCGGCGACAGCACGGGGACGCCGGGGAGGAAGAGCGCAGCGCGCGCCCGCGAGCCCTCGCTCTCCGCGGCGACGCCGACGATGTCGTGGCCCGCTCGGGCCAGCGCGGCCCCGAGCACCGCGCCGACGCGGCCCGCGCCGACGACGCCCACGCAGAAGGGAGCCGGGTGGTCCATGAGTTGCCGCTCCAGTCCTCTCGGGTACCGGTCGGTGACAACTCGAGGGTAACGCTGCGACACGCGGCCGCAACGTGTTCTCCTTCACACCCGGCCGGCACACCCGGGGTCAGCCGCGGGCGTCGAATCCACGCTTCGTCGGGTCGGGACGGCCGCCGTGGCCGCCCGCCGGGAGCACCGCCTGGGTGCACCGGCTGCTCGCGAGCAACCGCTCGTCGGCGTCGAAGAGCTCGGCGGAGCAGAACACCAGGCGGCTCGTGCGCTTGATCACGCTCCCGCGCGCCGTGAGCCGCCCGGGGCGGGCGCTCCGGTAGAACTCCACCCGCAGGTCGGCGGTGAGGAACACCTCGTCCTCCGAGAGCACGGACCAGCACGCCCCGCCCATCGCCGAGTCGAGGATCGTCGTCACCATGCCGCCGTGGATCACCTGGCCGGTCGCCGTCGGGAAGCCGTACTGCTCCTGCGCGTCCCACTCGAGCACCGCGCGCCCGTCGCCGCGCTCGACCACGCGCATGCCGATGGTCTCCCCGATATGAACCATGCGCGGGAGACTCTCACGGTGGGGCCGCGGTCCTGGAGCGAGGCCTGGAACGACGCGCTCTACGGCTCCGACGGGTTCTTCCTCCGCGAGGACCCGCTGGCCCACTTCCGGACGAACGTGGCGGTCCCGCTCTTCGCCACGGCGGTGCGCCGGCTGGCCCAGCGCCTCGACGCGGCCATGGGCTTCCCGGACCCGTTCGACGTCGTGGACCTCGGGGCGGGGCGCGGCGACCTGCTGGCCGCCCTCGCCGATGTCCCGCCACGGTGGCGGCTCACCGGCGTCGACCTCTGCGAGCCCTGGACCTCGCAGGTCCCCGAGGTGACCGGGCTGCTGCTGGCGAACGAGTGGCTCGACGCCGTCCCGCTGGACGTCGTCGAGGACGGGGCTCTCGTCCTGGTCGACGCGGCGGGCACCGAGTCGAGGGGCGCGCCCCACGTCTCGGACTGGGCCGACACGTGGTGGCCTTCGGGCAGAGCCGAGATAGGGGCGCCGCGCGACCTCGCGTGGGCGGCGGCCGTCGCCCGCGTGCGGCGCGGGGCCGCCATCGCCATCGACTACGGCCACGACAGGACGACGCGACGCCCCACGCTGACCGGCTACCGGGACGGCCGGCAGGTCCCGCCCGTGCCGGACGGCTCGTGCGACATCACCGCGCACGTCGCCCTCGACGCGTGCGCCGCGGCGACGGGTGCCGACCTGCTGACCCAGCGGGGGGCCTTGCTGTCCCTGGGCATCAGCGCCGCGCTGCCTCCTCACGTGGACGCGGCGACCCTGGAGCGCGCCTCGCAGGCGCGCGAGCTGCTCGACCCGGACGGCCTGGGAGGCTTCGGCTGGCTGGTGCAGACAGTCGGGGTGGAGATTGGTTGGATGACGCCGTGACCGCGATCGAGGTGGCCGGGCTGCGCGTCAGCTACGGCGACCTCGAGGCGGTCCGCGGCATCGACCTGGTGGTCGAGGAGGGCGAGGTGCTGGCCCTGCTCGGGCCCAACGGCGCCGGCAAGACCTCCACCGTCGAGGTGCTGGAAGGCTTCCGGGCCCGCAGCGGAGGCGACGTCGCCGTCCTCGGCGAGGACCCGGCGCGGCATCTCGACCGCGACCGGATCGGCATCGTGCTGCAGGAGTCGTCGAGCGATCCCTACCTGACCGTCCGGGAGGTGCTCCGCAAGCACGCGGGCTACTACTCACGCCCGCGGCCGGTCGATACCGTCCTCGAGTGGGTCGGGCTGGTCGACAAGGCCGAGGCGCGGGTGCGGACGCTGTCCGGTGGTCAGCGTCGCCGGCTCGACGTCGGGCTCGGCATCATCGGCACACCGGAGCTCGTGTTCCTCGACGAGCCGACGACGGGCTTCGACCCGTCGGCCCGGCGCGAGGCCTGGGAGCTGGTGCGGACGCTGACGGACACCGGCACAACGGTGCTGCTCACGACGCACTACATGGACGAGGCCCAGGCGCTCGCCGACCGCGTCGTCGTCGTGGCCGGCGGGACCGTGGTCGCGGAGGGCACGCCGGACTCGCTCGGCGGGCGTGACGCCGAGGGGGTCGTGATCCGCTTCGGCGCCGCGCACACGCCACCGGCGGGCGACCTGGTCGACGGTCGCTGGGAGCTGCGCACGACCGACGAGGTGCAGGCCCTCCACCGCCTCACCACGTGGTCGCTCGACACGGGCACGCCGCTGGTCGGGCTCACCGTGACGCGGCCGTCCCTCGAGGACGTCTACCTCCGGCTCACGTCGTGAGACTCCTTGCCAGGCAGCTGAAGTGGGAGCAGCTCGCCTTCTGGCGCAACCCGCAGAGCGCGTTCTTCACGTTCGCCTTCCCCCTCATGTTCCTGGTGGTCTTCGCCACGCTCAACAGCGACCACCACCTCAAGGAGCTCGGCGGGATCTCGTACAACACCTACTTCGTGCCGGCCATCCTGGCGTTCGGCCTGATGAGCGCGACGTACTCCAACCTCGCCATGGGCGTCACGGAGCGTCGGGAGACCGGTGCGTTGAAGCGGCTGCGCGGGACGCCGCTGCCCGCGTGGGCGATGGTCGGCGGGCTGCTGCTCAGCAGCATCGTGGTGACCGCGCTGCTCACGGGAATCACCATCGCCGCGGGCGTCCTCTTCTACGACGTCCACCTGCCCTTCCACCCGCTTCCGCTCGTCGCCGCCCTGGCGCTCGGCGCCGTGACCTTCTGCGCGCTCGGCATCGCGGTCAGCACCCTGGTGCCGAACGCCGAGGCCGCGCCGGCGATCGTGCAGTTCCCGTTCTTCCTCCTGAACTTCATCTCGGGCGTGTTCTTCCCCGTGACGTCAGGGTCGCTGCACCAGCTGGCGACGTACTTCCCCCTGGAGCACATGGTCGATGCGAGCTTCGCCGGGTTCGACCCGCGCGAGCACGGCACCGCGTTCCACGGGAACGACTTCCTGGTCATGGCGATCTGGGCGACGGCGGCGACCCTCGTCGCCGTACGCCGCTTCCGCTGGGAGCCGCACCGGTGACGGTGGCCGGGATCGGCGCGGCGGCCGGGCCGTCGGACATCACCCTCGAGCTCGGGCCCCACCACCCTTCGACGCACGGGTCGCTGCGCCTGCGGCTCGACCTCGACGGCGACGTGGTGACCTCGGCGCAGCCGCTCGTCGGCGCGCTGCACCGCGGGGCCGAGAAGCTCTTCGAGGTCCGCGACTACCGCCAGGTCCTCATGCTCGCGAACCGGCACGACTGGCTGTCGGCGTTCAACAACGAGGTCGTCATCGCCCTCGCCGTCGAGCAGCTGCTGGGGATGGACGTCCCGCCCCGCGCCACCTGGCTGCGCACGCTGATGTGCGAGCTGAACCGCGTCCTGTCCCACCTGATGTTCCTCGGCTACCTCGACACCCGCTTCGTCCGGCTCCGCGAGCCGCTTCAGGCGGTCCTCGAAGAGGCGACCGGGGGGCGCGTGCACTTCGTCGCGACCCGCATCGGCGGCCTGCACGCCGACGTGCCCGCGGGCTGGCCGTCGCGGGTGGAAGCTGCCGTCGAGGCTGTGCGGTCCCGCCTGCTCTCCCCCGACCTGTCGGCGCTCGCCGGGCTCGGCCACCTGGCGCCCGAGGACGCCCTCTCCTACGGCGTGAGCGGCCCGGTCGCGCGGGCGAGCGGGCTGCCCATCGACCTGCGCCGCGACGCCGCGTACCTCTCCTACGCCGAGCTCGACGTCCCGCTCGTCACCCGGTCCACCGGGGACGCGGCCGACCGGTTCAGCTGCCTGCTCGAGCAGGTGCACGTGTCGCTCGACCTCGTGCTGCAGTGCTGCGACCGGCTGCCGGGCGGCCCGGTCGACATCAAGCTGCCGAAGAACCTGCGCGCGCCCGAGGGCGCGACCTACACCTGGGCCGAGAACCCCTCCGGCATCGCCGGCTGCTACCTCGTCTCGCGCGGCGCGGTGACCCCGTGGCGGCTGGCCCTGCGCACGCCCTCGTTCAACAACGTGTCGGCGCTGCCGGCCGTGCTGCCGGGCAACCGGGTGGCGGACCTGCCGGCGATCCTGGCGTCGTTCTTCTTCGTCGTGGGCGACATCGACAAGTAGCAGGGCCGCCCGCCGCGCGCGAACTTTGCGGGTCGTGGCGCCGCCGCGGGCCTGCGCGACCCGCAGAGTTCGGCGTCGCTGCCCCCCACCGCCCTACCGAACTCTGCGGGTGCACGAGCCGAGAGGAGCCCGCCCTACCCGCAGAGTTCGCCTGCGCCCGCGCCGACTCAGGCGGCGGCCGGCAGCAGCAACGTCACGAGCTCCGCAGCCAGCGCGTCCACATCGCGCCTCACTTCACGCGCGTCGACGCGCAGTGTGCGAGCACCGTGGTCGCGCAGCATCCACCGGTCGCGACGGCGGTCGGCGAGGAAGCGGTCCAGCGCCGCGTGGTCGAGCACCGCGTCGACCTCGATCAGCGTCATGGACGGTCGGTGCAGGAGGTCGGAGTACGCGCTCGCACCCGATGCGCTGACGAAGCGCACCTCGCACTCGAGGCCGGTCACCCCGAGGCGCTCGAGCGCCTTCCTCAGCTCCCGCACGTCATGATCGAGCGAGCCTCCGAGCAGCTCCGCGAGGGCCAGACGGACCGCTGCCGACCCGGCAATGCCGCGGCCGATACGCGCGCGGAGCCGGACGACCGTCGTGCGCCGCTCTCGCAGCAGCTTCTCGAGCATGCGCACCACCTCGGCATGCGGTCGCCGATAGGACCACTGGATGGCCGCGATCTCCAGCGCCACCACAGGGCTGCCGTCGACGACGCGTGAGCCGGCGAGAACGCGAGGAGACAACCGCCGGGCCACGACCGGTGCTCGGACCACCAGCTCGCTGGTCAGCTCGATCGCCACCTCGACCTGGTCGGGCGGGTCCGCCACGCCGTACACCCAGAGCGCCGAGCCCGAGCGCAGCCACCAGCCCGAAGGATGCGTCACCTTCAGCGACGCGAGCTGGGTCGCCACGTCGTACGGCTGGGTCTGCGCCACGTAAGCGCGCAGCTGCACGCGGCGCAGACCGAGTCCTGGCGCGTCTCGAACGGCGTGCGAGCCGAGGTCCGCCAGCGGCACCACGCCGTGTTGCTCGCGGGCCCTCTCGACGGCATCTGGTCGCATCGGCCAACGGTCCCCCGGCCGCGGGGGGTACGGCGTGGCGACGGACGGAGTTGGGGACGACGGCCAGCGCTGTGGATGACGCCGGCTCGCGGAACTCTGCGGGTGCCTGCAGCGTAGGGCGGCGCGAGGACCCTCAGAGTTCGGAGAGCGGCGAAGGGCGGCTGCCCGCGGCTTTGCGGGCGTCTCGCGCTCGACCCGGCGGCTGCGCCCGCAAAGTTCGGAGCAGGTCAGGGCTTGGCGAGGTAGTCCTCGAACTTGGCCTGCATGAGGGCCTTCTCGTCGTCGGTGAGGTCCTTGCCGAGCAGCTCCCGGACGATCTCGATGGCGTCGGTGATCGAGCCGCCGATGCCGCCCATCGAGCCGTCCTCGGCCGCGAAGGACGCCGACGCACGGAGGTGCTTCGTGAGGTCCCAGAAGAAGCCGATGTCGCGCTGCTCGCGCGCCTTGTCGAACGCGGCGCGCCGGAGCTCCTCGAAGTCCATGACGGCGAACCTAGTCGTCCGGTGGCCGCGGCGTGCGACAGGACCGCTCGAGCAGGAGGGCGGCGACGAGGAGCAGGAGGCACGCACCGGCCGACGCGCCCGCGACGACGACGTCGTCGTTGGCCGCCGCGAGCTGACCGCGCTTCGGGAGAAGCCAGACGAAGAACCCGGCGTAGAGGCCGAGCAGGAGCGCGCCGGCGGTCGAGGACGCCTTCGCGAGCGCCGCGGCGCGCGCGACCTGCAGTGGGTGCATGGGGCGCCCGCGCGAGACGCCGCGCACCTTCATCGACACCACCCGGGCCAGCACGAGCTCGAAGACGGCGACGAGGGCCGCGGTCACCGCTGCGTACGTCGGGAGCTTCACCAGGTTGCCGTAGGCGACGTCGAGCACGACCCAGCCCAGGACCCCGGCACCGAGGACGGCCGCTACCACGGCCCGCCAGGACGTCGGGCTCACAGCTGCTGCCCGGCCAGGCGGACGGACGAGCGGTCGACGTCCAGCTGCGCGACCGGACCGTGCCCGGGCAGCTCGGCGGACGGGTCCAGGTCGAGCCAGGGTACGAGGACGAACGCGCGCTCGTGCGCGTGCGGGTGCGGCAGGACGAGGGCGGGGTCGGTGCCGTCGGCCCAGACGACGTCGACGTCGAGGGTGCGTGGCCCCCAGTGCACGTCGCGGGCCCGGCCGGCCTCGTTCTCGGCCAGAACCGCCCTCCGCCAGGCCTCGGCCGCGTCCCACGGGCAGAGCGCGACGACGTTGAGGAAGTCGTCCTGCTCGACGCCGCCCCAGGGAGCTGTCTCGTAGACGCGTGACACCGCGGTGGGCTCCAGGACGGACAGCCCGAGGCGCAACCAGCCGAGCCGGTCGCCGACGTTGGACCCGAGGGACATCACAGCCGTCATGGTCGAACGACCGTCACGGAGACGTCGGTGAAGGGCAGCCCGACAGGGGCGGACGGCTTGTGCACGGTGAGACGGACCGAGACGACCCGGGAGTCGGCGAGGCAGACGTCCGCCAGCCGGGTGGCGAGCGTCTCGATGAGGTCCACCGGCTCGCCCGCGACCACCTCGGCGAGGCGCGCCGCCAGGCCGCCGTAGTCCACCGTGTCTGCCAACTCGTCCGACGCCGCGGCGGCCCGGGTGTCGACGGACAGCACCGCATCGACGAGGAAGTCCTGGCCCTCGGTGCGCTCGGCGGGGAGAACGCCGTGGAACCCCCGGACGCGCAGCCCGGTCAGCGCGATCTCATCCATCGTGGGACAGCCTCCCCAGGACGGGCGAGCCGTGGTGCACCACGAGCCGCCAGCCGTCGCGCCGCTGGACGAAGACGTTGGTCGCGACGGCGTGGGCACCCTCGCCGATGTCGGCGGAGGTCAGCACGTTCTCGGTGCAGGTCACGACGGCGGCGTCCCCCGAGACCACCACCTGCACGTCGGTCAGCACGAACTGGATGTAGTCGGTGTTGGCCATCACCGCCGACCACGAGCGCATCACTGCCGTGCGGCCGCGGAGCATCGGCCAGCCGGGGTGGACGCAGACGACGGCCTCGGGCTCCTCGACGTCCCAGACCGCCTCCATGAGGTCGACGTCGCCGGTCTCGAAGGCGTTGTAGAGCGCCGCATTGGCGGCCTCGACCGCCCGGGTGACGTCAGCCACGCAGCTTCTCCAGCACCCGCAGGGCGTCAGCCGACCCCTGCACGTCGTGGACGCGGACGCCCCAGCAGCCCTGCTGCCCGGCGAGGACCGTCAGCGCCGTCGTCGCGGCGTCCCGGCCGGCGGGCTCGCGGCCGTCCAGGAGGGCGCCGAGGAACGCCTTGCGCGACGATCCCAGCAGCACCGGTCCGAGCGACTTGAGGCGGTCCACGGCGCGGAGCAGTGCCCAGTTGTGCTCGGCGGTCTTGGCGAAGCCGATGCCCGGGTCGACGACGACGTCGCTCACCCCCGCGGCCGAGCACGCGTCCAGCCGCGCGGCGAGCTCGTCGCGCACCTCGGCCACGACGTCGGCGTACACCGCCTTGGCCTGCATCTCGGCGCTGTGACCCCGCCAGTGCATGGCGACGTAGGTGACGCCCAGCCCGGCCACGGTCTCCAGCATCGCCGGGTCGGCCAGCCCCCCGCTCACGTCGTTGACGACCTCGGCGCCGGCCTCCACGGCCAGCGCGGCGACAGCGGCCCGCATCGTGTCCACGGAGCACCGGACGCCCTCCTGCGAGAGCGCGGAGACCACCGGCACGACGCGGTCGCGCTCCTCCTCGAACGACACCCGCTGCGCACCGGGCCGCGTCGACTCGCCGCCGACGTCCACGAGGTCGGCACCGTGCGCGCGCAAGCCGAGCCCGTAGGCGATCGCGGTGTCGACGGTGTCGTGCTCCCCACCGTCGCTGAAGCTGTCCGGGGTCACGTTGAGGACCCCCATGACCAGCGTCAGCTGGCCGGGTCCGCGCCGGGCCGGCGCCGCGGCGCGCGGGCCTGCCGGGGCTTCGGCGCCTGCGCCTCGCGGTTGACGCTGGCGCGGCTGCGGGAGCTGCGCGGGGAGTCGCTCTTCTTGCCGCGGGCGAGCTCCTCGAGGTCCGCCGGGCCCAGCGTCGCGAGCTCCGCCGGCGTGAGCACGGGGGGCTGGTTCGACAGTGGCCGTCGGCCGTTGCCCGTGAGGTGCGGGCGCTGCGGGCGCTTCACGACAGGGGCGAAGACCTCGGCCAGCTCGTCGCGGGTCAGGGTCTCCTTGTCGAGCAGGCGGAGGACCAGCTCGTCGAGGACGTCGCGGTACTCGACGCAGATCTCCCACGCCTCGTGGTGGGCGTTCTCGACGAGCGCGCGGACCTCGGCGTCGACCTGGGCGGCGATCTCCTCGGAGTAGTCGCGCTGGTGGCCCATGTCGCGGCCGAGGAAGACCTCGCCCGACTCCTGGCCGAACTTCACCGCACCGAGCTTCTCGCTCATGCCGTACTGCGTGACCATCGCACGGGCGACGGCCGTCGCCTTCTCGATGTCGTTGGAGGCGCCGGTCGTGGGGTCGTGGAAGACCAGCTCCTCCGCCGCGCGGCCGCCCATCGCGTAGGCGAGGGTGTCGAGCAGCTCGGCGCGGGTCTGGGAGTACTTGTCCTCCTCGGGCAGCACCATGGTGTAGCCGAGGGCACGGCCGCGGGGCAGGATCGTCAGCTTGTGCACCGGGTCGGTGTTGGGCAGCGCGTGGGCGACGAGAGCGTGGCCGGCCTCGTGGTAGGCCGTGACCTTCTTCTCCTTGTCGTTCATGAGACGGGTGCGGCGCTGCGGACCGGCCATGACCCTGTCGATCGACTCCTCGAGGATCGGCAGCGTGATCTGCTTGCCGCCCTGCCGGGCCGTGAGGAGGGCGGCCTCGTTGACGACGTTGGCGAGGTCGGCACCGGTGAAGCCGGGGGTGCGGCGCGCGATGACCTGCAGGTCGACGTCGGCACCCATCGGCTTGCCCTTGGCGTGCACCTCGAGGATCTGGCGACGACCCGCCATGTCCGGGCGGTCGACCGCGATCTGCCGGTCGAAGCGGCCCGGGCGCAGCAGCGCGGGGTCGAGGATGTCGGGGCGGTTGGTGGCGGCGATCATGATGACGCCGCCCTTGACGTCGAAGCCGTCCATCTCGACGAGCATCTGGTTGAGGGTCTGCTCCCGCTCGTCGTGGCCGCCGCCGAGGCCCGCACCGCGGTGCCGGCCGACGGCGTCGATCTCGTCGACGAAGATGATCGCGGGCGCGTTCGCCTTCGCCTGCTCGAACAGGTCGCGGACGCGCGAGGCACCGACACCGACGAACATCTCGACGAAGTCCGAGCCGGAGATCGAGTAGAACGGCACGCCCGCCTCGCCCGCGACCGCACGGGCGAGCAGCGTCTTGCCGGTACCGGGCGGGCCGTAGAGCAGCACGCCCTTCGGGATCTTGGCGCCGATGGCCTGGAACTTGCCCGGGCTCTCGAGGAACTCCTTGATCTCCTGGAGCTCCTCGATGGCCTCGTCGGCGCCGGCCACGTCGGCGAAGGTCGTCTTGGGGGTGTCCTTGCTGACGAGCTTGGCGCGTGACTTGCCGAACTGCATGACGCGTGAGCCGCCGCCCTGCATCTGGTTCATGAAGAAGAACAGCAGGCCGACGATGAGCAGGATCGGGAACACGGAGAACAGGAAGCTCACGAAGATGTTCTCGTGGCTCACCTTGACGGTGTAGTCGACGTCGGCGTTCTTGAAGGCCGCCGCGAAGTCGCGGCCCTGGTCGATGAGGAACGACGCCTGGTACTTCTTGCCGTTGGTGAGGGTGACCCGGACCTCCTGCTCCTTGTCGAGCAGGATGTTCTTGTTCTTGTCCGGGGACACCTGGCCGCTGGAGATGTCGTTGAACACCTGGGCCGTGCTGGCCGGCTTGTAGTCGCTGCCCCGGAGACCGGCGGTGACGGCCACGACGAGGACGAGGGCCAGCACGATGTAGAGCGCGGGGCCACGGGTGAAGCGCTTGAGGTTCATCGACGCGGGGCGGGGAGCCCCGTCCCTCCTGTCGGCGGAATGCTGCTACTCGACGGTACACCGGGCGGATGAGCCGCCACACCTTGTCAACGGGCCACCCAGGACAGGTGTTCCGCAGCGCTACCCGGCGTACACCTCGGGCCGCAGGCGCCCGACGAACGGCAGGTCGCGGTAGCGCTCGGCGTAGTCCAGCCCGTAGCCCACGACGAAGGCGTTGGGGATGTCGAACCCGGCGTACCGGATCGGCACGTCGACCTTGGCGGCGTCCGGCTTGCGGAACAGCGCGCAGACCTCGACGCTCGCCGGGCCGCGGGAGCGCATGTTGCGCAGGAGCCAGTTCAGCGTGAGACCGCTGTCGATGATGTCCTCGACGACGAGCACGTGCTTGTCGGTGATCTCGCGGTCGAGGTCCTTCAGGATCCGGACCACGCCTGAGCTCGAGGTCGCAGAGCCGTAGGAGGAAACGGCCATGAACTCCATCGCGACCGGCGTCTCGAGCGCCCTGGCGAGGTCGGCCATGACCATCACCGCGCCCTTGAGGACGCCGACGAGCAGCAGCTCCTGCCCCCGGTAGTCCTCGTCGATGGCCTTGGCCAGCTCGCGCACCTTGTCCTGGATCTCCTGCTCGGAGAACAGGACCTCCTCGATCTCTGGCGGGACGCCTGTCACGGTGTGAAGGCTAGCCGTCCGTCGATGCGCTTCACGCGGCCACCACCCGGAAGCGCCACCGGGCCCTGGCCGTGCCAGTCCTCGACGAGGGCGCGCAGGGCGTCCACGTGCACGCTGGTCACCGCGGCCCCGCACTGCTGCTCCGCCCAGAGCTTCAGGGACCGGGAGCGCAGGGCCGCCGGGAGGGCGAGCAGCGCTGGTACGTCGGACAGCGGCGCAGCCAGCGCGTCCAGGGCATCGGCGTCCTCCCTGAGCAGCCGCGCGGAGCGGGCGAGCCCCTCAGCGGGGAGCTCCTCCAGCAGCCGGCGGATCCGTGGGCGCGCAAAGCGGTCGTCGGCGTTGTGCGGGTCCTCCCAGGGCGTCAGGCCGGCCTCGAGACACGCCTGCCGGACGGTCGCGCGGTCGAGGTCGAGGAAGGGCCGGCGGTAGCGGCCGCGGACGGGGGCCATGCCGCTCAGCGCCCGGGCACCCGAGCCGCGGAGCAGCCCGAGCAGCACGGTCTCGGCCTGGTCGTCACGGGTGTGGCCGAGCAGCACCGTCCCTGCGACCGTGTCGAGGAGCTGGTAGCGGAACGCGCGCGCCCGCGCCTCCACGTTGCCCGTTTCTACCGCACCCGTTTCCACTGCACCCGTTTCCACAGCACCAGGGTGCTGTGGAAACGACAGGACTCGGGCGTCCAAGCCGAGGTCGGTGCACTGCGCAGCGGCTTTCGCGGCGATCTCGTCGGAGCCGGGCTGCAGCCCGTGGTCCACCACGACGGCGCCCGCGCCGGGTCGCTCGAACGCCAGCGCGGCGGCCAAGGCCAGCGAGTCCGCGCCGCCGCTCACGGCAGCCGTCACGTCCTCCACGCCGACGAGCGACCGTCGTACCGCCAGCCGGGTGGCGGCGGTGGCCGGCGGCGGCCCGGTCATGCGGTGCGCTTGATCCAGGCGTCGGGGTCGGTGATCTCGGCCTTCGAGGGCAGGGTCTCCGGCGAGGTCCAGATGCGGTTGAAGCCCTCCATCCCGAGCACGCCGACGACGTGGCCGACGAAGGCCCGGCCCTGGGAGTACTGCAGGGCCTTGAGGTCCAGTCCGAGCAGCCGCCGCAGCACCCGCTCGAGGGGCCCGCCCTTGTCGCGGCGGCGCTGCTCGAAGCGCTCGCGGATGTGCTCCACCGTGGGAACGACGGACGGGCCGACACCGTCCATCACGTGCTCGGCGTGGCCCTCGAGCAAGGACATGAAGCCGGTGACGCGGTCCATGACCTCACGCTGCTCGGGGGTCTGCACCATCTCCATCAGGGAGCCGCCACGAGGGAGCTGCTTCAGGCGGGCGAGCAGCGCGTCGGGGTCGTCGAGCCTGGCGGCGGTGACGAGGTTGTGCACCTCCTGGCGCACGTGGGCGTGCAGCCAGGGCACGGCCGTGAACTGCGTCCGGTGCGTGACCTCGTGCAGCGCCACCCAGAGCCGGAAGTCGTGCGGGTCGACGCCGAGCTTGCGCTCCGCCTCGACGATGTTGGGGGCGACCAGCAGCAGCCGTCCCTCCTGCCCCTCGGGCTGGAAGGCCTCGTACTGCCCCAGGACCTTGCTCGACAGCCAGGCGAGCAACGAGCCCACCTGGACCCCGGTCACCTTCGCGGTGGCGGTGACCGCGAGCTTGCTCTGCCGCCTCGTCAGAACCTCGGTGAGCGGGGTCAGCACGTTGTCGAAGCCCTCGGCGTTGGCCCGCGACCACGCCGCCCGGTCGACGACCGTGGCCGGTCCGACGCGGCCGTGCAGCCCGGTGACCGCACGGACGTGCGCCTCCGCCTCGTCCGTCAGGTCCCGCAGCATGACGACGACGTCCGCGGCCTCCGTCAGCGACAGCACGGGACCCGCCGGGGCGAGCCGCGCGGCCACGCCCGCGGCCAGACCTGTGTCGACGACGCTCATGCAGACGAAACTACGCGCAGCCGCAGGAGGCCAGGGCGGTCGCGACCCGGTCGAGGGCGGCCTCGGCGGACAGGGTCCCCCCTAGCGGGACGCCGTCAGCGGTGACGTCGAAGGCGAGGACGCCGCCGGTCCGGGTGACCACGAGACCCGCCAGGGCACTGACCCCGTTGAGGGTGCCGGTCTTCGCGCGGACGAGGCCCGCGGCGCTCGCCGTCGGCGCCTTGCGGTAGCGCTGGCCAAGGGTCCCGTCGAAGCCGCCGACGGGAAGGCCGGACAGCAGCGCCGAGTACGCCGGGCTCGCAGCGGCCCGCGCGAGCAGCGTCGCCAGTCCCAGCGGCTGCACCCGGTCGAGGGGGCTCAGGCCGCTGCTGTCGCGCAGTGCGACGCCCTTCGCCCCCGTCTGCTTCAGGGCTGCGGCGGTCGCCGCCACGGCTCCTGCGAAGGAGGCCGGCTCGTTCGACGCCAGTGCGACCTGGCGACCCAGGCTCTCGGCCAGGTCGTTGTCGCTGCGCGTCAGCATCTCCTCGACGAGCTGCGGGACCGCAGGCGACAGCACCGAGCTGAGGACCTGGGCGCCGGCGGGGGCCTTCGCGCGCCCGACGGGGGCCCGGACGTGGAGCAGCGCGGCGAGCTGGCGGCCGGCCTCGAGCGCCGGGTCCTGCACCCGGGGACCGGTCTTGCCCTGCCGGCCCTCGTCGACCTCGAGGGCGCTGACCGGCGCGACGTTGCCCGTCGTCACGTACGACGGCTTCCACCCCGGCCCCAGCCTGGGCCCCACGTAGAGGCTGTCGTCGACCGTGACGCGCGTCACCCCCGTCAGGCCCCTCACGAGGCCGCGCAGGCTGGCGGTGCCCGGGTAACCCGCTGTCGCCCAGCGGCCGCCCAGCGTCGCATCGCCCCCGCCGACGAGCACGACCTCGCCGGGGCGGGCGCCGCGGACGACGCTCGTGCGCAGCCGCTTGTCGGGGGGGAGGACGGTCAGCGCCGCGATTGCCGTCGCGATCTTCGCCGTGCTGGCCGGCGTGACCGTGCGGCTGCCGAGCTGGTCGAGGAGAGGGTGCCCGTCGGGCCCGACGACAGCGATGCTGACCCGGTTGCCGAGGGCCCGATCGGCGAGCGCCCGAGCCAGGGCGCGGCGCAGGCCCGCTGCGGTGACGGTGCCGCTTGTCGCCGGCTGGAGCAGCGGGGTACGGGTCGGGACCGGCGTCGGGGCCGGAGCGGCCAGTGGGCTGCTGTCACCGGTCCTCAGCCACAGGGCACTCGCGCCGCCGGCCGCGAGCACGAGGACCGCCAGCAGCGCGAGCCACCAGCGCCGCAAGGTGATCTCCTTCTTCGTGACGACGGACACAGCCGATCGGGACACTTCCCGCTCTTCCCATGCAGGACACTAGAAGCATGGAGTTCGACGTCACCATCGAGATCCCCAAGGGTCAGCGCAACAAGTACGAGGTGGACCACAAGACAGGTCGCATCCGCCTCGACCGGATGCTGTTCACCTCGACGCGCTACCCGAGCGACTACGGGTTCGTCGAGGACACCCTCGGCGGCGACGGCGACCCGCTCGACGCGCTCGTCCTGCTCGACGAACCGACCTTCCCCGGCTGCCTCATCCGGTGTCGCACGATCGGCATGTTCCGCATGACCGACGAGGCGGGCCCGGACGAGAAGCTGCTCTGCGTCCCCGTCGGGGACCCGAGGCTCTCCCACCTGCAGGACATCTTCCACGTGCCGGAGTTCGACCGGCTCGAGATCCAGCACTTCTTCGAGGTCTACAAGGACCTCGAGCCCGGCAAGTCCGTCGACGGCGCCAACTGGGTCGGCCGCACCGAGGCCGAAGCCGAGGTCGTTGCGTCGCAGAAGCGCTTCCTGGAGAACCCGCACGCCACTGACCACAGCGGCGACCCGGACCACAAGCACTAGGTCACCGCAGGGGGGCCGTCCTCCCCGACGCTGTAGCCCGTGACGAGGCAGCGGCGCACTCACCCATGCCGGATCACCGGGATGTGCATGAGACACGGGTGACCGGCATCTCACGCCGCACCTCGAAGCCCATCGCCCGGTAGAGGCCGATGGCTCCCGTGTTCGCCGTCATGACGTGCAGGAAGGCCTCGGAGCCGCTCGCACGGATGCCGTCGACCACCGACCGCACGACGCGCTTGGCGAGGCCGCGGCCCTGCAGCTGCGGGTCGGTGCACACGGCGCTGATCTCGGTCCACCCGGCTGGGTGGAACCGCTCGCCGGCCATGGCCACGAGCCGACCCTCCATCCGGAGGCCGACGTAGCCGCCGAGCTCGAAGGTGCGCGGCAGGAAGGGGCCCGGCTGCGTGCGGCGCACGAGGTCCAGCATCTCCGGCACGTCCTGAGCACCGAGCGGTACCGCGGTGGGGTCGGTCGTCGCGTCCACGCCGCCGCCGAGCATCTGGAGTCCGACGACGAGGGGTTCCGCCGTCCATCCCGCCGGCGCGTCAACGTCACCGAACAGCACCGCGGTCTCGCCGTCGAGCAGGTTCGCGAGGTCCGCCCAGGCCAGCGGGTCGGCGGGGTCGTCGACGGCGGCGAACGGTGCCACGTCAACGAGGTAGCGGGCCGCCCTGCCGTGCGTGACCGCGAGGTGCGCATCGCGGCCCGTCAGCGCGCTCCAGACCGGGTTGTCGAGCGTCACGGCGTCGTCCGAGGGCGACGGCGCAGCTCGGTGTCGCCCGGGCCGACAAGGTGGTCGTTGCCGCAACGCACCTCGGTGCGGACCTTCGCCCCACAGCCGGTGTGGTGCAGGTGGACGCGCCCACCGTCGTTCTCCCACCGGTCTCCCCACTGCATCAGAGCGACGAGCACCGGGAAGAGGTCGCGCCCCTTGTCGGTGAGCCGGTAGCCCTGGCGGGTCCGCTGGCCCTCCTCCTTGTACGGCACCTTTGCGAGTAGCCCTGCGTCGACGAGCTCGCGCAGCCGCGCCGCCACGATGGCCTGGCTGGCACCAGCTCGCTCGACGAAGTCCTCGTAGCGGGTGGCGCCGTAGAAGGCCTCGCGCATGAGCAGCAGCGACGTGCGGGTGCTGACGACGTCGAGGGCCTTGGCGATCGAGCAGTGGCGCGCCTCCCAGCCGCTGCGCGGGTCGAGCACTCCGGTCATCGCCACGACGTCGCTCATGCCGACCATCCTACAACCTGGCTTTGACATTGCGAAGTCAGCTCTCTATCGTACCTGGCTATGCAAAAGCTGAGCCAGCGTCATGACGCCTCTCCGTCCGCCGTGCTGCTGGTCGTCTGCGCCGGCGTCGTGCTCGCGAGCCTCGACCTCTTCATCGTCAACGTGGCACTCCCCGACATGGCGGCGGACTTCCACGGATCGAGCCTCGCCGACATGTCATGGGCCCTCAACGCGTACGCCATCGTCTACGCCGCCCTGCTGCTCGTCTTCGGCCGGTTGTCCGACGGACGACGCCGCGACCTCGGCTTCTTGCTCGGTCTCGCTGTGTTCACCGCCGGCTCCGCTCTCTGCGCCGCCGCGTGGTCGCTCGGGTCGCTCGTCGCCTTCCGTGTGCTGCAGGCGGCAGGCGCCGCGCTCCTCACGCCCACCTCACTCGGCCTTGTGCTCGCGACCCAGGCGCCGGAAAGGCGGCAGGGTGCGGTGCGCACCTGGACCGCGGTGGGTGGCGCAGCCGCAGCGCTCGGTCCGATCGTCGGCGGCCTGCTGGTCGCGCTGTCGTGGCGCTGGGTCTTCCTCGTCAACGTGCCCATCGGCCTGCTGGCCCTCGCTGTCGGGTGGCAGCGGCTGCCGGCGGTCCCGGGCCACCCGGTGCCGCGTCCGGACCTGACCGGCGCCGCCACGTCGACCCTCGGCGTCGCCGCTCTGACCCTGGGTCTCGTCAAGGGCCACGACTGGGGCTGGGGGTCCAAGGGGACACTCGCGGCTCTCGGCGTCGCCGTCCTGGCCCTGGCCGCGTTCGTCGCGCACACCCGGCGCGCCGGCAACCCGCTGATCGACCCGGGCCTGTTCCGCAACGCCGCGTTCCGCGGTGCGTCGCTGGCGCTCGCGCTCTTCTCGCTGGCCTTCGGCGGGATGCTGCTGTCCATCGTGCTGTGGGCGCAGGGCGCGTGGAGGTGGTCAGCCCTGCGCAGCGGTCTCGCCATCGCGCCGGGCCCGCTCATGGTGCCGCTGTTCGGTCTCGTCTTCGCCGGGCCGCTCATCGCACGCTTCGGACCTGGTCGGGTCGCCGCCGTCGGGACGACGTCGTTCGGCGCGGGTCTGGCCTGGTGGGCGCTGGCGATGACCCAGCAGGCGCACTACGTCAGCGGCATGCTCGGAGGGATGCTCGCGACCGGCATCGGGGTGGGCCTGACGCTCCCCACCCTGATGGCCACCGCGGCGGGGGCCCTGCCGGCTGCCGGCTTCGCCGCGGGGTCGGCCGTCGTCAACACCGTCCGGCAGGTCGGGCTCGCGGTCGGGGTCGCCGTGCTGGTGGCGCTGCTGGGCGGCGCCCCTGACCTCGCCGCGTTCCAGCGGGCGTGGTGGGTGTTCGCCGGCACGTCCCTGCTCGCCGCGCTCTGCGTCGGCGTCCTCCTGCGTCGACCGGCGCCGGTCGTCACCGCGGCTGCCGCTGAGCCGGTCGCCGCCTAGCTCACCTGGCTAGACGACCTTCATGCCGTACATCTCCCCGAGGGGTTCGGCGAGCAGCTCCAGCCGTGCCCCGTCCGGGTCGCGGAAGTAGGCGCTGACGCCGCTCTCGAGGTGGACCTCGACGCCGGCGTCCCGCAGTCTCGCCACCGCGACGTCCCAGTTCTCCTTGCTGATGGAGATCGCGAGGTGGTGCAGACCGCCGAGGACCTCGGCGTACGGCCCGAGGTCGAGGCCCGGGAAGTCGAAGAACGCGATGGTGTTGCCGGCACCGATGTCGAAGAAGAAGTGCGTCGAGTTGGCGTAGTCGCGGTTCTCGAAGACCTCGGTCAGCGGGAAGCCGAGCAGTCCTTGGTAGAACTCGATCGTCCGCTCGACGTCGCTCGAGAGAAGCGCGATGTGGTGAGCGCCTCTCGCGGTCGACGGCCCTCGCTGAGGGTCGAGGTGCTTGTCGGCGAGGGCCTTGCGCGCTGCTGCGTCCATGCCCTGAGCAAAGGCGCAGCCCCCGCTCTTGTCCAGAGCGGGGGCTGCGTCGATCACGTCGTGCAGGTCGAGCAGGTCGAGCTAGGCGGCGCGCAGGGTCGGGGCGACCTCGACCGGGGCGTCACCGGAGCGGTGGCTGATCGCCAGCACCAGCGAGCGGACGAACTCGCCGCCGCCGACGAGGGCGAGACCGGTCATGACGGGGTGCATCCACTGCTGCCGGAAGTCCTGTCCGAAAGCGGTGAAGACCGAGTAGTCGAGAGCCCACGCGAAGCCACAGGCGATGGCGACGCTGATCGTGCGGGTGAGGGCCTTGGGGGCCTTGATGGGAAGCAGCTCGTCGATGACCTGCATGACGACCGTGAGGCCGAGGGCGAGGCCGAGGAAGACGACGAAGGCGTACATGGTCACCACTCCTGTGGCGAAGGTCGGCTGGTGCGATCTGCACCCGCTCACCTGGTTGGACTCGGGGTCTCGTCCTTGGTTACAAGGGGTTTCCGACGACGACCCAGCGTCCGCCGCGTATCCGCAGGGCCATCCCCACGAACCGGATGGCGATGAACGCGAACAGCCCGGCCCACACCCCGCCGATGCCCCAGCCCTGGGAGAGCGACAGCAGCGACAGCGGCACGAACCCGCCGAGCGCGCCGAGCAGGGTGATGCTCCGCATGAAGGCGTTGTCCCCGGCACCGAGAAGCACGCCGTCCCACGCGAAGACGATCCCGCCGACGGGCATGAGCGCCACGAGCCAGGGCCACAGCAGGTGGGCCTGGTGACGCACCTCGGCGTCCGCGGAGAACAGGGCAGGGACGACCGAGACTCCCGCGGCCGTGAGGGCGGCCATGACGACGCCGGACCAGAGCCCGAAGCGGGCGACCCGCCACGCCACCTGCCGGGCCTCGTCCGCGCGCGCACCGCCGAGGGCGGCGCCGACCAGGGACTGCGCGGCGATCGCGAAGCTGTCGAGGACGAGCGCCGAGAACAGCCAGAGCTGCGTGCCGACCTGGTGGGCCGCGAGCTG
>Ga0207705_10001378_pt1 | contig 19398 bp, 19 predicted proteins | sample KBSC13metaG_FD_184314 | JGI IMG/M metagenome (GOLD analysis project Ga0207705, IMG submission 184314) | Corn rhizosphere microbial communities from Kellogg Biological Station, Michigan, USA - KBS C1-3 metaG (SPAdes) (version 2) | ecosystem: Host-associated > Plants > Roots > Rhizosphere > Soil ... | reverse complement strand
CACGCCGATGCGTTTCGGATCGAGACCCCAGTCGGAGGCATGGAAGCGTACGGTACGAATCGCCCGCGCCACATCGCCCATCTCGACCGGATGATGGTATTTCGGCCCCAGACGGTATTTGAGCACGATACCGGTCACGCCGAGCGACGCCAGCCACTCCGCCACCGGTTTGCCCTCATGATCTGCCAGTCCCCCATAGCCGCCGCCCGGACAGACGACCACCGCCGCGCCATTGGACTTCTCCGGAGCGGGCGCATAGACGGTCAGCGTAGGAATATCGGCGGCTTCCGTGCCCATCGCACCGGGTGCATCCCCTTCCCATAGCCGTAAAGGCGGTGCGGTAGGTGGGGGAGCCGCCTGCGCCGATTTCGACACCACGGCCATCGTCAGCACGCCTAACAGAGACAGTCCTAGAACCAGACGGGTCGTCAACATCCTTCTCTCCTTCCATGCGCTAATGCACAGCACCTACGGCTTTGCCGGGGTCTCTGGGGGCTTCACGGTTTCCGGCTGTTTGGGAGGCTCGGGCATTGGAATCAGGGTCGGTACGCGGTCTTTGTAGCCGGGAATGGCCGGCCCGTCGCCTTCCGGATGATCAATATAGTAGTAGCCGACCGTGGTGTAGTGGTTGGTGAAGGGTTTGCGGTCCTTGTCGAAGCCGCGTCGGCCATGCTCCAGCGTGAAGAGCAGCGACTTTTTGAACGGGATCGGATCGTCGATATGCCAGCGATAGCAACTGTTCAGGATGCCGCGCTTCTCGCCGCCTTTTTCGGCGTTGTCGTAGTAGGGCACGCCGAAGAAGGGAGTCCAAAAGGCGCGACCGAAATCCCACCCGCCGCAGAAGTAGTCTTCGCTGCCGGTGCCGCTGATGCCGGGCTTGGTCTCGCCATCGACGAAGAAGTTGTCGTCTCCTTCTCCCCACCAGGCGTCCGAGTTCGCCATGACGGTGACAAAGGTCCCCACGAAGTGCCCCGCCCCCTTCACCTCGCAGATCGTCAGATCCTTGCCGACCGGGGCCGGGAAATAGGTGCGGTACTGCGTATGGAAGTACCGCACATCGCGCGGCATCTTCTTGTCCAGACGATAGTCCAGATTGTAGTAGAGCGAGCCGACGCGCTTGCTGCCCTCGTTGGTAACCGTGATGAGGCAGTGCTTTTTGAAAGGCATCGGCCAGTAGCAGTTGAGTCCCTTATGTGCTCCGATGCTGACCGCCGCGCTGGCATACTCGACATATTTGGCGTGTCCCAGGCCGAAAAACTCTCCGATGGGGCATTCGACCGCAGGCGTCTTCGCGCCGTCCCAGTAGATGCGCAAGACCAGTTCGCGCAGATGGTCCTCGGATTGTGCGGCAATGGTAAACCAGAGGTGCGTGATCCGCCCCGCCCCGGCAATGTCTGCAACGGTCAGGGTCTCTCCCGGTGGGATGGGGCGCGCATCGGCGTTACCGCCTTTGAGATCTGCGCTGGACGAACGCAACGCCGTGAAGTCTTTCTTACTCGCGAGATCTTCGGGCACCTGCGCCTGTGCGGTGCACGCCCAGAATGCCAGACATGCCGGCGCCCATCCGGCGCTCCGCAGGAATCGTGGAATCCGCATCGATCTTCGATCCTCCTGAAAAATTGGCCATCCAAACGGGTAACGCGGTGATGCGGCTATTTGAGCGCGAGCAGCAGCGATTCGAACAGTGCGCGGCCATCGGCGGAGCCGAGGATCTTTTCGGCGGCGCGTTCGGGGTGCGGCATCATGCCCATCACGTTGAACTTCGCATTGGCGATCCCGGCGATATTCGCCAGAGAACCGTTCGGATTCCCGGTCGCATCGGCCTCGCCCTCCGCATTGACATAGCGGAACAGCACGCGCTCGTTCTGCTCCAGTTCCTGAAGCGTCGCGTCGTCGCAGACATAGCGGCCCTCGCCATGCGCGATCGGGATCCGCAGCGTCTGCCCCTGACGATAGTTGCGGGTAAACGGAGTCTCCGCGTTTTCGACGCGCAGGTTCACATGCTTGCAGATAAACCGGCACTCTTCGTTGCGGACAAGCGCGCCCGGCAGCAGATGCGCCTCGCATAGGATCTGGAAGCCGTTGCAGATGCCGACGACATAGCCGCCGCGCTCGGCATGGGCATAGACTGCCTCCATAATCGGAGCGAAGCGTGCCACCGCTCCCGTGCGCAGATAGTCGCCATAGGAGAACCCGCCCGGCAGGATGACGACATCGAAGCCCTGAAGCGAGGTCTCCTGGTGCCAGACATACTCCACCGGGCACTCCAACACGTCGCGCACCATAAAGTAGGCGTCCTGATCGCAGTTGGAGCCTGGAAAGCGTATGACCGCAAACTTCGGCTTCGCACCGCCGCCCGCAGAGCGGCCTGTCTCACGGCTCAGCGTGGTCGCGCTCATTTCAGCACCTCATACGTATAGTTTTCAATGACGGGATTGGTCAGCAGACGGTCACACATCTCTTTGATCTCGGTATCCAGATCGCCTTCGCCGCTCGGAGTCAACTCCAGTTCCATATACTTGCCGATGCGCACCTGCGCGACATTGGCATAGCCGAGCGAGTGCAGGGCGTCCTGCACGACACGACCCTGCGCGTCCAACAGCGACGGCTTCAGCGTAACGACCACTTTGACTTGCGACATTCTCCCCTTTTCCTTCCCATCCATCCTAAATCAGCGCACCGCCTCGATGAGGCGCGTTTCCAGTGTCTCCGCATCCAGGCCGGAGATTCGCAGCGTCTTCTCCCGGCTCGTCTCCCCGGCCTGAAAACCGATCCGCGACTTCGGCACCTTCAGCACCGACGACAAAAGTTCGATCAGCGCTTTGTTCGCCGCTCCGTCTACAGGCGGCGCGGCCACGCGCACATGGAGCACGTCTGCCTCCCGCCGGATCACCTCGTTGCGCCCGCCTTTCGGCGTCAGCCGCACCCGCAGCACCGCAAACTCATCCATACTTCCATTGTACCCCAAACCCCACCCCGGCCCTCCCCTTCTAAAGGGGAGGGAGAGGATTGGAAGCCCCTCCTTACGAAGGAGGGCTTGGGGAGGTTAACGGGCGAAAAGGAAGAAGATGGTGAAGAGGATCAGGCCGTTGTGGATGCCGTGCATGACGATACTGGGAAGCAGAGAGCCGCGCCGCTCGTAGGTCAGAGCCAGAGCGACGCCGAGCAGCATGATGGGGAAGAAACCGCTGGGGATGGTCGGGTGGACCACGGCGAAGACCGCGCCTGAGAAGAGAGCGCCGCCGATTTTGCCCCAGTTGTTTTTGAGGGCCGGATAGAGCAGGCCGCGGAACATCAACTCTTCGACAATCGGGGCGGCGACCGCCGTCACCAGCAGCAGCAGGAGGCGATCTACGTTGCTCTGCGCCATCATCGAGTCGAACTGGACCGGGTTGATCGGAGTGTGATAGTGGCGGAAAAGCCAACCGGAAAACACGGTCACGGCGATGAACAACGGCATCAGTAACACATAGTTGAAGGCGCCGACACCGATGTCCGCCAGAGGACGTTGGGAGGTCATCCCCAGCGCTGTAAACGTTTCGCGCCAGGTCGGGATCGATTGGTCGGGATTCTCGGCGGCGGTCAGACGTCGCAGCACCCAGATCGCGATGAAGACGACCGGAAGGTAGAGCACGATCTCCAGCACCGTATTGAACCGTGTCAGCGCGCCGGAAGACCAGTTCTCAACTATCGGGCGCAGCAGACGCAACGGCAGCCCGATGATCATGAAGACCGCCATATAGACGCTGAAAGCGACCGTGCGCGCGCGATAGGAGAACTGGAGGGAAGACGGTAGGGCGCGCTCCGCGAGGGAAGGCAGGGGAGGCACGATCGGAACCGGTGGCGCGTAGGAGCCGGGGTAGACAGGCGCCGCAGGGATCGCCTGATAGGGGACACGCGGACTCTCTACGTAGAGCAGAGGAGAATCGCGATCCGTGACTCTCTCCAGAGCGGAGAGCCGATTGAGCAGGAGCAGAAGACCGGACACCAGGAGACCGATGCTGCCAAACAGCAGCAGGACGACTTTAAAACTGTTAAATCCCGCGAGCAGTGAAGCGGACTGAGTGGCCGCATCCAACTCTACGTCTGCCTGCGCTTTCTGCCCGGCTCGGGTGTAGAGTTGGGCGAGGGCTGCGTGTTCGAACCAGCCCAGATGGAGGCGTCCGATCACCGTGCGAAAGCCCGCCACATGCTCAGGCGCGATCGGTTTCGGGCCGTAGAGGGTCTTCCAGAGGACGACCTCCTCCGCCACCGGCACTTCGGCCGCCTGCGCCTTGCGACTCCGGGCGGTCTGCCCCTTCTCTTTGGCGAGGCGCGCAGCATCGACGGCACGCGCTGCGGCGATGTGGCTGAACACCTCCGGAACCCCCGGACGGTTGAAGAGACTCAACGTCAGTCCAAGCCGTCTCCAGTCAGCCGTATGTGCGAAAGGCTTTCGGGTGATCTTTCGCCAGTCGTCGATAGCATCTTCGGTAAGACGCTCACGGACGGCAGGCGATTTTGTCGTTTTGGGGACCTGGGCCAGTCCTTCCACGCGATGCAATGCGTAGGCGGTCTTGGTGATCTGGACCGCCGTGAAGGCCCGCTCGATGGCATCCGTTTCGTCCACGGACCCGGCGTCACGCGTGGCAAAGCCCGTCCGCACAATCACGCAGAGGAGAACCAGCATCAGCGCCAGGCCGGACACCCAACCAGGCGTATTTTGCCATCCCCGCCATCGCATCGGCAAGTCGGCAGGAGGGGAGGAGTTGTCCGGCAAATAGGTCATTTAGCATCCATCTACAACATGTAAATTTAGAAACCGCGAAAGAACATTTGCCGCAGCAGTTGCAGCAGGATAATCACGATGAGGGGGGATAGATCCCATCCACCGGTGCGGGACGGTGGAGGCAGGATACGCCGCACCGGATTCAGGATCGGGTTCACGACCGCCCGCAGCGCCTTGACCGCCGGATGATAGGGCGAAAGTTTGCCTCCGAAAGCGATGATATTGGAAACCAGTGCCTCGATGATGATCGCCCAGATCAACAGTTCGGTCACGTCCCAAAGAATGGCCCCTACCGAGAACGGCAGTCTGAAGAAAAACATGATGATGTCTCCGCAATTCGGGGCAGACGTAAGCGTTCTTGTCCCGAATTGGCAACCTATAGTTTCTGGCGTCTGGCGAGTTCCGCCTTTGCGCGGGCCAGATTACGCTTCATCGTGTCGTTGTTATTGCGATCCGTCACGAAGTTGGTGGCCTGCTCCCAGGCATGAACCGCCTTGTCCCACCTATTTGCCTTTTCGTAACTATGGGCGAGTCCCCCCCAGGTAAACGATTGACAGTCGGGAAATTTGACCGCCTGCTCGTAGTAGGGGATCGCGCTGGCATAGTCCTTCAGGCGGTAGTAGTAGAAGGCTCCCAGTTCATCGTACATGTAGTAGCCGGTGGGATTTGCGGCCAACCCCTGCTTCAGCATGCTGATGGCGGCATCGTTCTGTCCAGTGCTCCAGAGCAGAAAGGCCGCATTTCCGAAGGCGTCCACATGCCGCGGATTTCCCTGCACGACGATCCGGCAGAGATTGACGCTGTGATTGTACTCGCCCATATCATAGTGTGCATCGGACTCCTCGAAAAGCTGTTCTACGACCTCGGTGAGAATGGCATCCGCGATCTGCTGCTGACCTTCCGGCGTATAGAAGGCCGTCGGCTTGGATTTCGCAGGCAGCGGCTTGGTTTGCCCGCCAGGCTTCGGAGTCTGTGCGGATTTCGACGTCTGCGCGGAAGCCAACGATGTCATGCCCAGTAGGAACGCGACACAGACGATCCGGAGCAGCACGCCTCCCTTGCGGACATCGGTCAACCCGGTACAGCACGAACGATTTCCCAGCATGGCCTCTCCCTCACTTTTTTTCGAGCATCTTCACCACATCGGCGGCGGCGGCGCGAACCGTCGGATCTTCGTGTTTCAGCAGTTTGCGGACGGCCGGCAGCGCCTGCGGGTCCCCGATATGCCCCAGCGCGAGCACGGCCGCTTTCGGAATGGCTTCATCCTTGTCGCCAAAGAGCGCGAGCAGGCCAGGTACCGCCCTGCGGTCTCCGATTCTGCCCAGCGCCTTCGCACACTGTTCGCGGATATCCTCGTTCGAGTCTTTCAGACCTTTGAGGAGGGCGGGCACCGCGCTGCGATCCCCGATATTCCCGAGCGCCTGCGCCGACGTGAACCTCACCAGATAGTACTTATCCGTGAGGAGTTTCGTCAGCAAAGGAACGGCCGTCTGCATCTTCAGGCTGCCGAGCGCTCCGGCGGCGGCGACCCGAACCGTCGGATTTTTGTCGCTCAGTCCCTGCTGGAGAATGGGAGCGGCGCGACGATCGTTCAGTGCGCCGAGCGCATAGGCCGAATAGAAGCGCACATCGAACGGCTCCAGGCTCGTTTTGTCTTCTACCACATGGATCAGCGCGGGCACCACGCTGCGATCTCCGATCCGTGCCAGCGCGACAGCGGCTCCCGACTGAATCGCCGGAGTCCGATCGCGCAGCAGCGGCACGATTGCAGCGGCGCTCTGGGTATCCCGCATAAGCCCCAGGGCCGTGACGGCTTTGAGCCGAACGCGCGGCTGCGGATCGGTCAGGTTCTGGCGCAGGTACCTGGTGGCCGTCGGATCGCCGATCTCCCCCAGAGACTCGATCGCCGCCGCGCGCACGGGGGCTTCCCGGTCCGAGGTGGCCTGCACCAGGTTATGAACCGCGCGACGGTCGTTCAGCAATCCCAGCAGCGTGGCGGCCCCGGCCCGACGATAGGCGTTGTCCCGGTCTGACAGCGCGATCAACAGGGGTTCGAGATCGGTCTTTGTGATGGTGGAGGCCAGTGCCCGTACGGCCCGCGCACGAACGGATTCGACGGGATCGCCCATCGTCTGAATCAGCGCCGGAACCGCGCGCGAACTTTTGAGTTTGACCAGAGCATCCGCGGCATCCGAACGCACCTCTACCCGCTTCGAATGCAGTTGACCGATCAAGTCGTCCACCCGGTCCGCCCGCACCGCTCCCCCGGAAATGGTCAGCACTCCCGCCAGTATCAGTCCACATTCCGCGCGCTTCATGCTTTATCCTGTCAATTTCTCGTCTATCAGTCGATTTACGTCCTGTGGATCGGCTTTGCCCTGAGAGAATTTCATCACCTGTCCAACAAGGAACCCACGTTTCTGTACGAGTCCCCGCTCGCGAATATCGGCAACGATGTTCGGATGGTCGGTGAAGACCTTTTCGACGATGGCGAGCAGCGCGCTCGTGTCCTTCATCGTCTTCCAGCCTTTCTCCTCGACGATCTCGACGGGCGGTTTGCCGGTCGTATACATCTCCTCGATCAGCGTCTTGGCGATCTTGCCGCTGATCGTACCTGCCGCCATCAGTTGGATCATCCCGGCCAGATGTTCGGACGAGATCGGGCTGGTCGCGATCTCCTGGCCGTCCGTATTGAGCAGACGCGCCAGATCCCCCGTGATCCAGTTCGCCACGGCCTTAGGATCGCCGCAGAGTTTGGTGGTCGTCTCGAAGTAGTCCGCGATAGCGCGATTCTCCGTGAGCTGCGCAGCGTCGTTCGCGGGCAGTCCATATTCGGACTGAAAGCGGGCGCGCCGCGCGTCCGGCAGTTCCGGCATGGAGGCGCGGATCTGTTCGATCCATGCGTCCGAGATCTTGAGCGGCACCAGATCAGGCTCCGGGAAGTAGCGATACTCCTGCTCGACCTCTTTGGAGCGCTGCGAGAAGGTCTGCTGCCGCGCATCGTTCCAGCCGCGCGTCTCCTGCACCACACGCTCTCCGCGATCCAGGAGCAGCGCCTGCCGCTCCACCTCGTACTCTATACCTCTCTGTACGGCGCGGAACGAGTTCAGGTTTTTAATCTCCGTCTTGGTGCCGAATGTGCTTGATCCTTTTTCGCGGATGGAGACGTTCGGCTCGCAGCGCAGCGACCCCTCCTCCATCTTGCCGTCGCAGACGCCGATGAAAGTGAGAATCGAGCGCAGTTTGACGAGATAGGCGCGGGCCTCGTCGGAAGAGTGGATATCGGGTGGGAACTCGGTCACGATCTCCATAAGCGGCACGCCGCTGCGGTTCAGATCGACATAGCTCTCATCGCCGATAACATGGAACAGTTTGCCCGTATCCTCTTCGAGATGGACGCGGCGAATGTGGATGCGCTTGGTCTCGCCCCCCACCTCGATATCCAGCCAGCCGTTGACGCCGATCGGAATGTCGTATTCGCTGATCTGATAGCCTTTGGGCAGGTCGGGATAGAAGTAGTTTTTGCGGTCGAATTTGGCGTTGGGGTTGATGGTGCAGTTCAGCGCCAGGGAGGTGAGAATGACATGCTCGACCGCCTTGCGATTCATGACAGGCAGGGAGCCGGGCATTCCCAGGCAGACCGGGCAGCAGCGGGTGTTCGGCTCACCGCCGAACTCATTCCTACAGCCGCAGAACATCTTGCTGGTCGTCAACAGTTCGGCATGGCACTCCATACCGACAACGGGTTCATACTCTGGCATGCGTTTGCAAACTCCTCACATAGTCGGCGGTCTTTGCCGACGGTTGGTACTGTTAATAACCTGTTAATAACTTTGCCGGTGACACACGGCACGGTTTTGGCGCTCTGCGCCGATACGCGGCTGGATCATGGCTGCAGGGTAATCTTCGCGTCCAGGGTGGTAGCGTCGTTTATGTTGTTCTTGTTGCGCCCCCAGCCGACGACAAAATCGATATTTTCGCCCGCCTTGATCGACAGGGTCTGATCAAAATGTTTCGCGCCCGCCACGCCGACCCCTTCGACAATCTCCTCGTAGAGCGACGTAAGATCGTGCAGCACATGGATGTCGGTCGAAGTCGGCCGCATATCCGCGCCCTGGAAACTCGCCTCGATGCGATAACGCCCTTCTTTGGTACAGGTCCAACGCACGACGCTGTAGAAGCCCTGCCAGCTCGGCAGCAGGGTCAGCGCATTCGACTCCCAGGTCAGCGTGCCCTGGAGGACCGTGCGCGCCATGCCGTTATGCGTGACATTTGGATCGACATTGCCCGGATAGCGGCGCACATCGACGCCCCCCGCGCCCTTGACCCAGTCCTGAAAGGTCTGGAAGGAGTTGGGATTCGGCTTCGTGTCCGGGGAGTACATCCCGTAGCGCCAGGCACCATTCGGGTTTTTACCCGCGTTGAAGTCGTTGGCAGCGTTGAAGAAGCCTTCCGCATTGCCGTTCAGCGTCGCCTCGTTGACGATGGTCGTGTTGCCCTGTCGATCGGTGACAGCGATCTCGACTCCTGCGGGGCTGTGCACCAGCCGTCGCACCTCATCGCGTGTGAAGCGCAGGTTCGTCGGCTCCTCCGTCACGAACAGATTGTACTTCCCGCTCTGTGGCGTCGAGTCGGGCCGATCCAGCGGCGGCTTGAACTCGATGACCCGCACCCCATACGGCGCGGTGATCAGAATGGACTGCGTCTTCGCCTCGAACTTGATCTTCGGCGGCTTGTCCGCGAGCACCGTCGGCGGATCGGGCTGAAACCAGGGATTCACGCTCAGGCGCGCCGCATACGGGATCTCCCACTGGGAGATCGTGGCCTCAGAAAACGTGGCAGCAACCGGACTGGCCTTGCTGGGCGGCTCGACCACCGTAAAGAACCGGTTGAAATGATCGAAGCCACGGGACATAATACTCTCAGCATCCGGCGAGTGCTCCAACCCGAAGGTATGTCCCAGTTCGTGCAGAGCAGCGCCCATCGTCGTCGCGGCCTGCGCCCAGGCGACGCTGCGCCCGATGCTGTCGTCCTGGACCTTCGTGGCATCGATCGGAGTCGTGTCGGTAAAGGCGCGATAGACGTCCCGAATGCTGGCCGGCCAGACATGCACGCCCGGCGCGCCGAACATCGCCTGATGTCCCGCGCCCAGCGCCCCCCCGACATAGAGCGTGATGATCAGGCACTTGTTCTTGTCTTCGGGGAACAACTGCCCCGACCAGGGATAGAGCTTCTGCCAGAGCGCCGTCGAATCGAGCTTTTTGATCTCTTCCGCTTTCAAAGGAAACCGCAGCGGATGCATCACCACCTTGCCGTTCGCATCCAGGTCCAAGGGAAAGGTCTTGCGGTCAAAACCGGCATCGTGCAGCCGTTCCGCCGTAAAGGTCTGCATCAGTTTGAGCGCCGTGTCCAGCCGCTCCGCATAGTTCTGCGGATCGTCGGCCCGCTCGGCAGGATAGTGCATCTCCCCATCCGAGGCCCCCACATAGAGCACATTCACCCGATAGGGCGTCGTCATCGGCTGATAGTTCAGCGTGATCTGCGCCTTCTCCGCCCCCTCCGTCAGGGCCAGATGGTTGACACCGGGCCGCAGCTCCACCAGGATCTTGAACTTCGTCGCCTCCACCGGAACCGTATTCGTCCCATCCGGCCGATCGTTCTCCTGATTCGTGATCCGCAGTTCGCCCAGAGCGTCCGTCGTTCCCCGCAAAAACGCGATCGGATAGCGCAGCGTCTCCCCATCCTTCAGATTGGTGACCCTGATCTCCCCCCGCGCCAGCGTTGCCAGAGCCAGAAAGAGGGCAACGAAGCCAGTCTGCCGCAAAAATCGGCTCAGTTGTCTGCCTGCAACAGTGGTTTCCCTCACGACTTGCTTACCTCGGGCAATATTTGTCTGAACCGGGATTACTGGGATTAAGGGATTTACTATGATTACTTGTCTGATCATAACCCTTCGTCTTGAACCACGATTTTCGCGATTAGACGATTAACACGATTGTTTTCCTGATCATTCCCATGTTCCTCAAAGTCCAATTCAGGCCACACAGGTGACAACAAAAGAAGAGCGTTGCCGCGCCAAATAGTCGTGCCCATCGTTTAATCGTGAAAATCGTGGTTCAAGACAAGAATGGCTGGCGGACTGAAAATCATAGTTAATCCCATAATCCCCACTAATCCCGGTTCAGACGAAATTCAGGGCATTGGTGGCGCAGGCTCATGGGAGAGGCGGAGTTCCATGTAAGTCACGCCGAGCCAGCGGCCGAATTTTGTGTAGACCTCGCTCAGGGCACCGATCGTTTTAAATCCGTTGTTGGCGTGCAGACGGATGCTGGCTTCGTTTTCGCTGTCGATGCTGGCGATGAGAAGATGCAGGCCGCGTGCCCGTCCTGCCTCGATCAGGGGAGGCAGAAGCTGTTTGCCGACGCCCTGACCACGACGCTCGGCGGCGACGTAGACCGAGACTTCGGCGCTGAAGCGGTAGCCGATCCTGGTGTGATAGGGGCTGAGCGAACTCCAGCCGAGGATTTCGCCCCTCTCTTCCGCCACGAAGACCGGGAAGCCCTTCTGCATCCGCTCGGTGTACCAGAGCGTGCGTGCTTCGAGGGTGCTCGGTTCGTAGTCGGCGGTGGCGGTCGTGTTCAGGACGGCCTCGTTGTAGATGGCGAGGATCGCGGGCAGATCGGCGGTGGTGGCGGGTCGGATGAACATGTTAGAGTTTCGGGCTCGCTTTGTGCCATTCGGTGGCCTGCTCGTAGGTGTAGGCGACGCGGAAGAGAGTCTCTTCGTCGAAGGCTTTGCCGATCAGTTGCAGGCCGACGGGCAGGCCGTCCGCAAAGCCACAGGGGATCGAGAGGCCGGGCAGGCCCGCCATATTGACGGGAATGGTGCAGACATCTGCCAGTTTCATCTCCAGCGGGTCGGACTTTTCGCCGATCTTGAAGGCGGTACTGGGGGCGGTGGGGGTCAGCAGCACATCGAAGGTCTCGAACACGCGGTCGAAGTCCTGTCGGATCAGGGTGCGGACCTGCTGGGCGCGCTTATAGTAGGCGTCGTAGTAGCCTGCGGAGAGCGCATAGGTGCCGATCATGATCCGCTGTTTGACTTCGTCGCCGAAGCCTTCGTCGCGCGTCTTTTCAGTGAGGCCGATATGTCCGGCGAGCTGCTTGGTGCGCAGGCCATATTTTACGCCGTCGAAGCGGGCCAGGTTGCTGCTGGCCTCGGCGGGCGCAATGATATAGTAGGCGGCGAGGGCATACTCGGTGTAGGGCAGCGAGCAGACTTCGGCAGTCGCGCCCAGTTCGGTCAATTTGTCGATGGCGGCATGCACCAGCGTACTCACCTCGGGAGTGACTCCCTGGCCGAAATACTCCTGCGGAATCCCGATTCGCAGCCCCTTGACGCCGGATTTGCAGGCTGCGGCAAAGTCGGGCACGGGAACGTTCGCGGCGGTGGAGTCGAGAGGATCGTGTCCGGCAATGGCGTTGAGCAACAGGGCGCAGTCGGTGACATCGCGACCGAGCGGGCCGATCTGGTCGAGGGAGGAGGCGTAGGCGATGAGGCCGGAGCGACTGACACGCCCATAGGTGGGTTTCATCCCGACGACGCCGCATAGCGCGGCAGGCTGACGGATCGAGCCGCCGGTATCCGAGCCGAGCGCGATCACACACTCCTGCGCCGCGACTGCCGCCGCCGAGCCGCCGGAAGAGCCGCCCGGTACCCGCGCTAAATCCCATGGATTGTGGGTCGGATGGAAGCCCGAATTCTCGGTCGAGGAGCCCATCGCGAACTCGTCACAGTTGGCCTTCCCGACCAGCACCGCTCCCGCCGCCTTCAGCCGCGCCACCACGGTGGCATCGTAGGGAGGGATAAAGTTGTAGAGGATCTTCGAGCCTGCCGTGCTCTTGACACCGACGGTGCACATATTGTCTTTGAGCGCGTAGGGGATCCCGGCGAGCGGAGGCAGACTCTCCCCCTGTGCGCGCCGCTCATCTACCTTTGCAGCGGCAATCAGGGCGGAATCCGCCGTCGTCGTCAGGAAAGCCTGCACCTGCGGTTCGACCGCCTCGATTCGGTCCATCACGGCCTGGGTCAGCTCGACTGCGGAGAACTCGCCCCGCGCCATACGCTCCGCCGCCTCATGCGCGGTCAATCCAATGAGTTCAGACAAATCCACCCTCTCCTAACCTTCTAGTCCGCGACGATGCGGGGCACCACAAAGCAGCCATCACGCGCTTCCGGCGCATTGGCCAGCGTCTCCTCACGGCTCAACGAGGGCCGCTCGACATCGTCGCGCAGCACATTGACGATCGGAATGGAGTGCGAGGTCGGCTCGATCCCGGTCACGTCCAGCGCCTGTAGTTTCTCGAACTGACCGAGCAGATCGTTGAGATGCTTCGCCTGCGATGCGATCTCCTCCTCCGTCAACTCCAGCCGCGCCAGCAGCGCCACCTTGCGAACCTCATCCTGGGATAACGCCATAGCAAGAAACTCTCTTTTCCACATGCCGTACAGGCTCTCTGGTACGGCAAAGTTTATCCTCATCCGGAACTTACATTATAGCATATCCCCGCAAGGTAGGAGACGGGCGTTACCGCAGAGCGCCCAAGTCGTCTAACGGGTGTCTGAGGCAAAAATCGAGGGTTGGGGAACATTTCGGTAGGCGCTGAGGTACACTGTAGTGTGAACTGCTTGCCGCAGGCCGTCCCCACGCTCTGCATTTCGAAGCCAGACATTTCAAACCAATCCCCCTATGGTTTTCCAGGCGAAGACCCTGTTTCAGGTCGAAACCGTCGTGCTGTTCGTGCCGGCAGCGACCTCGACCGGTGACGCATCTCTGTGTTTCCCCGAAACATCGGTTCCACGCCCACTCATAAATCAGGATCGAGGAAGGGAGTTTCCACGCGATGTCCTTTATTTTCTCTCTACGCCGACTGCCCGCGCTCGTGGGAGTTGTCGGTACGCTGGCGGCGTCGCTCTCCGGTTGCGGCGGAGGCAGTTCCAGCGTCTCGCCGCCGGTGATCACGCGCGCGGCCTGCGAAGCCAATCCGGCGCATACCGATGGGCGCGCCCGTTGGACCATCCTTATCTACATGAACGCCGCCAACAACCTGCAGCCCGACAGCCTTCTGAACATCGGGCAGATGGCCTCCGTCGGCTCCGACGCCAATGTCAACATCGTGGTGCAGTGGAAACAGACTCTCGAAAGTCAGATCACTAATAAGTTCCAATCTGCTATCCCGTCGTTCGTCGGGACGCGCCGCTATCTGATCAAAAAGCATACGGCGGCGGAAGTCAACGCCATCGAGAACAACCACGACACCAGTTCGCTGGATGCAGACCGCCTGCCCGACCCGAGCACGAACACCCTGGACAGTTCGACCGGGGCGCAGATGTCCGACATGGGCAACATCAACACCCTCACCAACTTCATCCACTGGGGAGTCGACGCCTACCCGGCAGACAATGTCGCAGTCCTGATCTGGAACCACGGCTCCGGCTGGCGTCCGGTCTACAATCAGGTCGGCGCGGCCTCCGTCCATGCTCTGCCCAAGATCAACGTGCCGGGCCGACGCGCCTTCTCGCAGGACGACAACACCCGCAACGAGATCCAGACCTGGCAACTTCCGTCGGCTTTCTCTGGCCTCTCTACCCCCGTAGACGCCTTGATCTTCGACGCCTCGCTGGAGCAGATGATCGAAGTGGCGTATCAGAATCGTAAGTTGGCCCGCATCCAGGTCGGCTCGGAAGAGAGTCCGCCCGGCAACGGCTATCCGTACGATAAATGGCTGACCGACCTGAAAAACAGCGGCGCCAATCCCTGTGATGTCGCCGGCAGCATCGTTACCCGGTTCGTCAACGCGTATGCCGGTCAGACGGGCATCACCCAGTCCTACGTCGATCTCTCGAAGATGGATGCCGTCCGCGCCTCTCTGGAAGCGTTCGGCAGTGCGCTGCTGCCCCATGTCAACGATCAGGCCTCCGTCATCGCCAACGCCCGTACCAATGCGGTCCACTATGGCGAGGGCGCCTCGCTCTATGAGGGCTTCATCGACCTGTACGGTTTTGCGGACAATATTGCGAACACCACGTCGAAGTCCGACATGCGCACGGCGGCCAACAACCTGAAAGCCACTCTGGTCGGCACAACCGGCGCGATCCTGCAGAACGGACGCGGCGGCAACGATGAGGCCAACTCGCACGGTCTCTCGGTCTATATCCCGATCCCCGGCGATTTCCTGGCCGCCTACCGCAACCTCGCACTGGCGACGGATGCGCCCCACTGGCAGTCGTTCCTGAAGTCGCAGAGTCAGTAGTCTCCGAAACCTGCGCCACAAAAGGCTCGCCGCACAGGCTTGTGCGGCGAGCCAAAAGAGAAAACGGTCCATCGTGAATGTACTCGGCATCGAAACCAGTTGTGACGAGACCTCCGCCGCCATCGTGACGGACGGGCGGGAGATACGCGCCAACATCATCGCGAGTCAGGCCGATCTGCACGCGCGTTACGGCGGGGTGGTGCCGGAGGTCGCCTCCCGCAAACACGTCGAACGGATGCTGCCGGTCGCACAGGACGCCCTCGACGCTGCCGGTATGACCTACCGCGATCTGAACGCCATCGCCGTGACCAATCGCCCCGGCCTGCTGGGAGCCTTACTGGTCGGCGTCTCCTACGCCAAATCCCTCGCCTATGCCCTTGATCTGCCGGTCGTGGCCGTCCATCATCTGGAGGGCCACGTCTACTCCAACTTTCTCGCGGCCCCCGATCTCATCGAAAGTTTTCCTCTGCTTGTCCTGATCGTCTCCGGAGGCCACACCCAGATCGTCCGTATGGATGGCCACGGGCAGTACACACTGCTGGGCCGGACCCGAGATGACGCCGCAGGGGAAGCGTTCGACAAGAGCGCGCGCCTGCTCGGCCTGCCCTATCCCGGCGGCCCGAACGTCGCCCGCCTCGCTGAACAGGGCGACCCGACCCGCGTCGCCTTCCCCCGCGCCCTGCTGGGCGACAGCCTGGACTTCAGCTTCAGCGGCCTCAAGACCTCGATCCGCACCTTCATGGCAAAAGACAACGGCCAGACTCGGCTGCCCGACGTCGCCGCAAGTCTGCAAGCCGCCGTCGTTGATGTGCTCGTCGAAAAGATGCGCCGCGCCGCCCATAAGACCGGCATCCGCACTCTCTGCATCGCCGGAGGCGTCGCCGCCAACCGCCAACTCACCACCTCCATGCAGAAAATGGCCGACACCAACGGCTGCCGCCTAGTCGTCCCCGCCCCTATCCTCTGCACCGATAATGCCGCTATGATCGCCGCCGCCGGCCACTTCCGCCTGCTCTCCCACGCCCCCGACGCCCTCTCCTTCGACACCCTCGCCACCTCCCCGATGGGGTAAGGAATGCAAAAAATACCAGTGCAGGGCAGAAATACAGAAAGGAAGAAATACAGAAAAAATTGCAAAGAAGAGAAAGAAGAGAGCCTTTGAAATCTCTTTCCTTCTCTCCTCTTCTTTACCTCTGTATTTTCTCCGTGAACCTCTGTGTCTCCGTGTCTCTAGCGTAGCGGGTGGTGGAATCTCTGGCATCGAGTCTGAAGGTCAGGAGGGGTTGAGGAGTTCGTGGAGGCGGGCGGCGAGGGACCGGAGGGAGAAGGGTTTGCGGATCACGTCTACGACATTGGCCGGCAGTCCGGCAGGATCCAGGTCGTGACCGGTCGCCATGACGATGGGAAGTGCGGGGTGTGTCTGGGCGAGGGTCTGGGCGACCTGAAGGCCGGTCATATCCGGCAAGGTCATGTCCAGCACGACGATCTGTACCGTCTGGCTGCTGAGCAACGCCAGGGCGCCGGCTCCGGTGTTCGCTTCCAGAAGTTGAAAGCCTTTGGGGGTCAGGGACTGACGAAGCATGTTCGTCAACAGCGGGTCATCGTCTACGATGAGCACGATCGGCTGTTCGGATGGTGAGAGGGGTGCCACTTTTGCCTCCGTCGCGAGAGTTGAGTGCTTGCGTGTCCTCTTTTCTCGGGACGAGGCGATATTTCCTGCATTTTACGGCGAACTTTTTTGGGCGCTGTCCTCGTCTGTCTGCTCTCGCCTGCTTCTTCCGTCCTGCTCTCCGTTGGGACTGCGCCGAAGGATGTCGAAGGCGGTCTCGCCGGTCTCCAACATGAGGGCGAGATAGGGGCGACAGAGACCACAGCCACTCCCACAGCCGACCGCCGCCGTGATGTCGGCGACGGTCTGCCAGTGATTCTGTTCCGCCAGGCTTTTCAGCTCCGCGAACGAGTGCGGGTAGCAGAGGCAGGCGCGAACAGGTTTTTGCGAGAGGATCGGCATAGCGCACCTTACTGCCGGGTGAACAGGGCGTCGGTGACCTGCGACTGCTTCATCGTCTTGACATGGCCATCGGCGAAGACGATGTCGGCGAATCCCTGATGCGTGACCGTCTGCGTGGTGGAGTCGATGATCTTGCGGTTGTCCACATGCCGGAAGTCCATCGTGGGGTTGCCGTACCACTGGCTGGGTGGGTCGATGCCCGCCGTCTCCTGGATCGTGCCGTCTCCTCCGTACCAGGGCGCGTTGATATAGCCCGCATCGGAGAACATGATCTTGTCGGCCGACGAACTGAGCGAGGCGAGACTGGCCGGATTGAGCGGCGGGAAGGGAGCCGGCGAGACCGTGGACTGGTAGTAGTCGGAGCCGAGATAGCCCCAGTTGTAGCCGTAGCCGTTGCCGTCTCCGAACTTCGGTTTGCCGGTAAAGCTCGGACAGCGCTGGACCTGGCCGTTCTTCATGTAGGGATAGAGCAGGCCCTTCGTCTTGTCCCATCCGGTCGTGGTCCGCAGACCGAACCAGTACTGATAGCAGGTGAAGCCCTGGCAGTCGTTATACTGGTAGAGCGGATAGGTCTCATCGTAGTCCTGCACATACATCATGGCGGCGATGCCGATCTGGCGCAGGTTGCTCTGGCAACTGGCCTGCCGCGCCTTCTCTCGAGCTTGCGCGAAGACTGGAAACAGAATCGCCGCCAGAATAGCGATAATTGCGATGACGACAAGCAGTTCTATGAGCGTAAAGGCGGCGCGTCGTGCCCCGGTCTCTTGGTGGGTTCGTTTCATAGCGGTATTTTCCGGCTCCTCTTCCGGGTTCAGGGTCCTGTACGGCGTCTCTCCTCGGAGCGACCGCGCCGGGACCAGGCACAAAAAAACCATCCGCGAGGGCGACCCTGGGTCGTTTCCTCTTTTCGGATGGTGATGACAGCGCGAATAGTGCGCCTGCGTCGCCGGTACTGTCGGCTTCAGAAAGCCTGCCGGACAACGTGCTCATCACCCCCTTTCTCTCGAAGAGGTCAACGTGACGTATCGCAGGCGGGCATTCGGACTCAGGGATTTTCGAGGATCGAAAATCGCCACACCGTAGCGGGACTGTGCCGGATTCACACCGGACTTCCCCCGTATTTCAACCGCGACTTAAGAGCGCGGCCACTGCGACGAAAACGTAATTTAGTTGTTTAGACAGTATGGCAGGATTTCGGTCCCGCTGTCAACCGGACCTATGGAAGCAACCGCTTCGCAGGATCCCCAACCTGTCATCGCCATTTCTGACGATGTGGGAGGACTCCAGGACACGTACGCCGAAAACCATCTCGGTCAACTCCTTGTATTGAGTACGGGTTTCAGGAAGCGAAAGCGCATGGCAAACACTACGGTCGCACCGGAATTTGAGCCTTTTCCTCATCGTCGTCGTTGGACGCGTGATGAATGCTATCGCCTGGCAGAGATGGAATTTCTGACAGGGCGCTACGAACTGATCGATGGGGAGATACTTTCACTCATGGGACAGAATCCACCGCACCGAATGACCCTGATGCTCATTGCCGGTTGGCTGGTCTCCCTGTTTGGTCTCTATGCCGTTCAGACGCAAGGGCCTATCTCGATCCTCGGAGAAGAAGGTGAGACGAACGAACCGGAACCGGATATTATCGTAACGCCGGAGCCGACCACAGCCTATCGAACACGTCATCCGGAACCACAGGAACTGTTGCTGCTTCTCGAGGTGTCGGATACCACCCTCTGGTTCGATCTGAATACCAAAGCGCAACTCTATGCTCGGAATGGTGTGCAGGAGTACTGGGTGATGGATGTCAACGGATGCCAACTGATCCGTCATCGCAATCCGTCCGCGGAAGGATACGCGGATGTGGTGGTTTTGTCGGCAGAGCAGACCGTCTCCTTGAGGGCGAGGCCTGACGCGGCGGTGCAGGTCGGGGATCTGCTGCCGCCCATCGAGGGCTGATCTCGAAAGGACTCTCGCTATGGCGCAAAGACGCGCGAAGAGGCTGACACGCCGCGAACTGCTTCAACGCTCCGGTATCGTGGGGGCTGCGCTATTGACGGCACATCGCGCAGAGGCTGTAGAAAATCACGCTTCGGCAACGGCAGGCATCGATGCCGCCGACGCCTCTCTGCCGAAAGACGTGCGGGTCGTCTGGGATCTGAAACAGGCGCACGCCGACAAGACTCCGACGCGCGAACAGGTCTGCCTGAACGGTCTCTGGCGATGGCAGCCGGCCGAGGAGGGGGCGGACGCGGTTCCCACCGGTTCCTGGGGCTTCTTCAAAGCGCCGGGCTGTTGGCATCTCG
>Ga0207705_10001374_pt1 | contig 19439 bp, 17 predicted proteins | sample KBSC13metaG_FD_184314 | JGI IMG/M metagenome (GOLD analysis project Ga0207705, IMG submission 184314) | Corn rhizosphere microbial communities from Kellogg Biological Station, Michigan, USA - KBS C1-3 metaG (SPAdes) (version 2) | ecosystem: Host-associated > Plants > Roots > Rhizosphere > Soil ... | reverse complement strand
GCCCCGTCATGCTTATTGCGGCCGGAGCGCAAGGACGCTGGGAGTTAGGGTGCTTCATCGCGGAGCGCCGGTTCTTGGGCGTGTCGTTCGACTGCATTGCGGTACGGATGTTCCTTCCGTCCGCAGCCGCAAGCCCCCCTGAGCACCGATCTGCGCATCTGTGATCAGCGTATCGGGACCCATGTCCGCTCCTGGCCGATCACCGACGGGCTCGATGCGACCCCGAGCGGACCTTCATGCCTGCCACCTTGAACGGCAGCTTTCGGTTTTGGCCTAGCCACGACTCGAAGCATTGACGCGACAGATTCCGATGGGAGATTGAACAGGATGCCGCGTACGTGCTCCCGCGTGCCTGTGGGCACGGTCAGGTCATCGCTGACCGCCGCGACAGCGCATTCTTTACGCAGAATTTATGCGGACGGGTGATTTCGATACCCCGTTTTTATTCGCCGGTATCCAGAATGCGCGCCGTGTTTTCGATGCGAACCGGTGCGATGGACATCGTTTACCTGTTGCTCCTTTTTGTGCTGTCCGGCGCAACGCTAGGCTTTTTGCTGATTTGTGATCGCCTGATGGTGCGTCGATGAGTGCCCTGTACGCGTTGGGCGCGCTGATCGCCATCGGGTTGGCGATCTATCTGTGCGCGGCCCTGCTCAGGCCGGAGTGGTTCGAATGACCACCAACGACTTGATCCAGGTGGCGGTGTACATGGCGGTCCTGCTGGCGTTGATATGGCCGGTCGGCCGCTATATGGCGAAGGTATTCGCCGACGCACCTAACCGCGTCACGCGCCTCGGCGCGTCAGTGGAGCGCGCGTTGTACCGACTCGCTGGGATCCATGCCGACCGGGAAATGGACTGGAAGCGTTACGCAGTCGCGATGCTGTTGTTCAACGTGCTCGGCGTGCTGGCCGTGTACCTGATGCAGCGCGTGCAGCAATGGCTGCCGCTGAATCCGCAGCACTTCGGCGCGGTGTCGCCGGATTCGGCGATGAACACCGCGATCAGCTTCACCACCAACACCAACTGGCAGGGCTACGCTGGCGAATCGACGATGAGTTATCTCACCGACGTGCTGGCGCTGACGGTGCAGAACTTCCTATCCGCGGCCACCGGCATCGCGGTGCTGGTCGCGGTGGTTCGCGGCTTCGCGCGCCATTCGGCGCAATCACTCGGCAACTTCTGGGTGGACTTGACCCGTGCCACGCTGTACGTGCTGCTGCCGCTGTCGCTGGTAATCAGTCTGCTGCTGGTTTCGCAGGGCGTGACCCAGAACTTCAAGGCTTATGCCGACGTGCCGGTGGTGCAGACAAGCAGCTACACCACGACAACGAAAGACGCCGCCGGGCACGACGTCTCGAAAACGGTCCCGGTAACCACGCAGACACTGCCGATGGGCCCCGCCGCTTCGCAGGTGGCTATCAAGATGCTCGGCACCAACGGTGGCGGATTCTTCAACGCCAACTCGGCGCACCCTTATGAGAACCCGACGCCGTTCTCCAACTTCATCGAGATGCTGGCGATCTTCCTGATCCCGGGCGGGCTGTGCATCACCTTCGGACAAATGGTGGGCGACAAGCGCCAGGGCTGGGCGATCCTGGCGACGATGCTGGTGATCTTCGTGCCGCTGGCTCTGGGTTGCATCGCCGCCGAGCAGGCCGGTAATCCCGCATTGCACGGGCTTGCCGTGAACCAACACGCGAGCGCTCTGCAGGCTGGCGGCAACATGGAAGGCAAGGAGACGCGCTTCGGCATCGCCGCATCCGGCCTGTTCGCGACGATCACGACCGCGGCCTCGTGCGGCGCGGTGAACGCGATGCACGATTCGTTCACCGCGCTCGGCGGCTTGGTGCCGATGTGGCTGATGCAGTTGGGTGAAGTGATTTTCGGCGGCGTCGGCTCCGGCCTGTACGGCATGCTCGCGTTCGCAGTGGTCGCGGTATTCATCGCCGGTCTCATGGTCGGCAGGACGCCCGAGTATCTGGGCAAAAAGATCGAAGCCTACGAGATGAAGATGGCCAGCCTCGCGGTGCTGCTGCCCTGCGCGCTGATCGTGATCTGCACCGCGATCGCGGTGATGACCCAAGCGGGCACGAGCGCGACTGCCAATCCCGGCGCGCACGGCTTCAGCGAAATCCTGTACGCGGTCAGTTCGGCATCGAACAACAACGGCAGCGCGTTCGCCGGGTTGTCCGCGAACACGCCGTTCTGGAACGTGCTGCTGGGCGTGTGCATGTTCCTCGCCCGCTTCCCGCTCGCGATCGCGATGCTGGCGCTGGCCGGTTCGCTCGCGGCCAAGAAGCACGTGCCCGTTTCGGCCGGCACGCTCCCTACGCATACGCCGCTGTTCGTGGTGTTGCTGGCCTCGGTCGTGATCGTGGTCGGCGCGCTCACCTTCCTGCCGGCGCTGGCGCTGGGGCCGATCGCCGAATACTTGATGGCTGCGCACTGACCAGGAAAGTAACCCATGACTTCGCATGCCAACGCCGTCAGCCGCTTTGACCGCGAACTGATCCTGAACGCCGCCGCCGACGCCTTCTGCAAGTTGTCGCCACGCCTGCAGTTCAGGAACCCTGTGATGTTCGTGGTGTTCGTATGCAGCGTGCTGACCACCCTGCTGTGGGCGCAGGCCATCATGCACCACGGCGAAGCGCCGGCCGGTTTCATCTTCTGGATCAGCGTGTGGTTGTGGTTCACCCTGCTGTTCGCCAACTTCGCCGAGGCCTTGGCCGAGGGCCGTGGCAAGGCGCAGGCCGCCGCACTGCGCAGCACGCGCAAGGACGTGATCGCCAAAAAGCTGTCGGCGCCCTCGCGCACCGCGGCGATCACGTTCGTGCCTTCCGCCGAACTGCGCAGCGACGACCACGTGCTGGTCGAGACCGGCGACCAGATTCCCGGTGACGGCGAAGTGGTCGAGGGCGCAGCCAGCGTGGACGAGAGTGCGATCACCGGCGAGTCCGCGCCGGTGATTCGCGAGTCCGGCGGCGACCGCAGCGCGGTGACCGGCGGCACCAGGGTGTTGTCGGACTGGCTGGTGGTGCGCATCACGCGCAATCCCGGCGAGAGTTTCCTCGACCGCATGATCGCGATGGTCGAAGGCGCGGCACGCCGCAAGACGCCCAACGAGATCGCGCTGACCATTTTGCTTGCGAAGTTCACCCTGATCTTCCTGCTCGCCTGCGCAACGCTGCTGCCATATTCAATCTACAGCGTCGAAGTGGCTCGTGCCGGCCATCCGATCACGATCACCGTGCTGGTCGCATTGCTGGTGTGCCTGATCCCGACCACGATCGGGGCACTGTTGTCCGCGATCGGCATTGCCGGCATGGACCGGATGATCCGCGCCAACGTGATCGCGACCTCCGGCCGCGCGGTGGAAGCCGCGGGTGATGTGGACGTGCTGCTGCTGGACAAGACCGGCACGATCACATTGGGCAACCGCGAGGCGACGGTCTTCCATCCGGCGCCAGGCGTGGAGGAACGCGTGCTGGCCGAGGCGGCACAGCTCGCCTCGCTGGCCGACGAAACACCGGAAGGCCGCAGCGTAGTGGTGCTGGCGAAAGTGAAATTCGGCCTGCGCGAACGGCAACTCGAAACGTTGCACGCGCAGTTCGTGCCATTCACCGCGCAGACGCGGATGAGCGGCGTGGACGTGGAAGGCCGTTCGATCCGCAAGGGCGCGCTGGACGCCGTCAAGAGGCGCCTGCATCAGCTTGGCAGCCCGCTGCCGCCACGCGTGAAACAGACCGCCGAGGACATCGCGCGGCGCGGCGCCACGCCACTGATCGTCACCGAAGGCGCGACCGCATTGGGCGTGATCGAACTCAAGGACATCGTCAAGGGCGGCATCAAGGAACGTTTCGCCGAGATGCGCAGGATGGGCATCAAGACGGTGATGATCACCGGCGATAATCCCTTGACCGCCGCGGCGATCGCGGCCGAGGCGGGCGTGGACGACTTCCTCGCCGAGGCGACGCCGGAAGCCAAGCTCAAGCTGATCCGCGAACTTCAGGGCGAAAGTCGGCTGGTCGCGATGTGCGGCGACGGCACCAACGACGCGCCGGCGCTGGCGCAGGCCGACGTGGCGGTGGCGATGAACACCGGCACACAGGCGGCCAAGGAAGCCGGCAACATGGTCGACCTCGATTCCAACCCGACCAAACTGATCGAGGTGGTCGAGATCGGCAAGCAGATGCTGATCACGCGCGGCGCGCTGACCACGTTCTCGATCGCCAACGACATCGCCAAGTATTTCGCGATCATCCCGGCCGCCTTTGCGACGACTTATCCGGCGTTGAACGTGCTCAACGTCATGCACCTGGCCACGCCGCGCAGCGCGATCCTGTCGGCGGTGATCTTCAACGCGCTGATCATCGTGTTCTTGATCCCGTTGGCACTGAAGGGCGTGAAGTACCGCGCGCTCGGAGCCGGCGCGCTGCTGCGCCGGAATCTCCTGGTCTACGGTCTGGGCGGCATCGTGGTGCCGTTCATCGGCATCAAGATCATCGACACGTTGCTGGTGCTGACGGGGTGGGCATGATGCGCAAGCTCATTGCCATCCTCGCCATCGCGGCTGCGCTTGGTACCACCGCTGCGCATGCCGCGGATGCGCCGAACCCTTCCCTTACCGGCAACGTGGCGATCACGTCCGATTACGTGTTCCGCGGTTTGACCCAGACATGGGGCAGGCCCGCGATCCAGGGCGGTGCAGACTACACGGCTGCAAACGGATTCGCCGCCGGATTCTGGGGCTCCAGCATCAGTCAACGTACGTATCCCGGCGGTGCGATGGAGCTTGACCTTTGTGCCAGCTACGGCCGCAACTTCGGCAACGACTGGTCGTGGCGCGCCGGCCTGTACGGCTACGTGTACCCCGGCGGCAACCTCGACCAGGCAAACCCGCGCCTGCCTTCCCGTTCGTTCGACACGCTCGAAGCCAACGTCGCGCTGGGCTGGAAAGGATTCACGCTGAAGTACAACCGTGCGCTCACCGATTATTTCGGCGCGGACGTGGAGGAAGGCTACCTCGGCAACTCGCGCGGAACGAGCTATCTGCAACTCGATGCCACGCTGCCCCTGCACGGCGCCTGGAGCCTTGCGTTGCACGCGGGACATACGCGCTACACCACCACGCTGGTCGTGCCGCTTGCAAACGGCGCGAACAATCCGGGCTACAGCGATTTCGGCGCGACGCTGAAATATCAGCTCGCAACGCACTGGTCGCTGAGCGGTGGCGTGACGCATGCCACCCATGCCGCCTTCTACCGCCGCACAGCCAGCCTGCTGAATCCGGCTGACGTGCTCGATGTCGGCGGCACGCGCGGGTTTCTGATGCTGCAAGGCACTTTCTGACCGGAGACGCATCATGGCCAAGTTGCTGCGCCAAGCCATCGTCCTGTTGTTGCTGCTGACCGCGATCACCGGTCTTGTCTATCCATTCGCCGTCAGCGGCATCGCACGACTCGTGTTCCCGCATCAAGCCAACGGCAGCCTGATTCTGCGCGATGGCAAGCCGATCGGTTCCGCGCTGATCGGCCAGCAGTTCACCGATCCGAAATATTTTTGGGGGCGGCCTTCGGCGACCACGCCGCAGCCCTACAACGGCACGGCGTCGGGCGGCTCCAATCTCGGCCCCACCAATCCTGCGTTGAGGGATGCGGTGAGGCAGCGCATCGCTGCACTGCGCGCGGCCGATCCGGGTAACCATGCGCCGGTGCCGGTGAATCTGGTGACAGCGTCGGGAAGCGGGCTCGATCCGGATATCTCGCCAGCCGCGGCGCTGTACCAGTTGAACCGCGTCGCACACGCACGTGGCCTGCCGCCAGACGAAGTGCGGGCGCTGGTCGATCGCTACACCCGTGGCCGCCAGTTCGGCGTGCTGGGTGAACCGCGCATCAACATCCTGGAACTGAATCTTGCGTTGGACAGGCTGGCAGCGCGTTGATGCGCTAACGTAGCGCCGCTTGATTACCCGGTCCGCACATGACCGAAGCCCCCCGCGAAGTCCGTGCCGATGCGCTGCTCGACGCCGTATGCGACGAGCGGCAGCGCCGCTTGAAGATCTTCCTCGGCGCCGCGCCTGGCGTGGGCAAGACCTGGGCGATGTTGTCCGCCGCGCGCGAACTCAAGAAACAGGGTGTGGACGTAGTGGTGGGCATCGTCGAGACCCACGGCCGCGCCGAAACCGCTGCGCTGCTGGAGGGACTGGAGGTGCTTCCGCGCCGGCATGTAAGTTATCGCGACCGCGATTTCGAGGAATTCGATCTCGATGCCGCGTTGGCACGCAAGCCGGGGGTGCTTCTGGTAGACGAGCTGGCACACACCAACCTGCCGGGTGGGCGCCATGAGCGACGCTGGCAGGACATCGCCGAACTGCTCGACGCCGGAATCGAGGTCTACACCGCGCTCAACGTGCAGCACCTCGAAAGCCTCAACGACCAGGTGCGGCGCATTACCGGCGTGGCTGTGCGCGAGCGCGTTCCCGACGCCTTTCTCGATCGGGCCCGCGACATCGTGCTGGTGGACTTGCCTCCGCGCGAACTGATCCAGCGGCTGAAACAGGGCAAGGTGTACGTACCGGAAACCGCTGCGGCAGCGTTGGATGCGTTCTTCACCCCGACCAACCTCGCCTCGCTGCGTGAGCTTGCAGTGGAAACGGTGGGTGCCTACGTGGAAAGCGACCTGCGAGGCACCATGCTGGCGCGCGGCGCGGCCATGCCGGTGCGCCGCCGGGTGCTGGCGGCGATCGACGGTTATGCGCAGAGCGACTACCTGGTGCGCATGGCGCGACGCATTGCGGAACGCCGCGGCGCACGCTGGGGCGTAACCTTCGTAGACACCGGTGCGCCAATCGAGCCGCGGCGACGTGAGCGGCTGGAAGCCGCGCTGCGGCTGGCCACGCGGTTGGGCGGTGATGGCGAAATTTTGCGCGGACACGCCATCGCGGACGAACTGCTGGCCTACGCCGAGCGCGAAGGTGTCGGCCAGATCATTCTTGGCCGTACGCGCGAACGCCTGTTCGCGCGCATGGTGGGTCGTTCGCTGACCCAACAGTTGCTTCATCGCGGTGCCCATCTCGAACTCACCATCATCGCCACGCCCGCCGAGCGGGCGGCAGCGCGCCGACGGCTGCGACTGCCACGCCCGCCGGGTGGCTTGGGTCGACGCCGTGAATACTTCTTTGCCACCCTCACCACGATCGTAGCTCTGGCGTGCGCCTTCATCGCCGAGCGCTACCTCTCGGTGGCCAACCTATCGCTAATCTTCCTGACTGCGGTGCTGGTCGTCGCGGTACGCACGCGGATGGCCGTCGCATTTTACACGGCGGTGTTGTGCTTCATCGCCGACAACTTCTTCTTCATGCCACCGATTTATACGCTGCAAATCTCCAGCCCCAACGACGTACTGACGGTATGCCTGTTCCTGGTCGCGGCGCTGGTGTGCAGCCGACTGGCGACGCGGCTGGTATTGCAGCTTGAATCGTTGCGTGCAGCGCACGTGCAATCGCGTGCTTTGCTGGCGCTAGGGCATCGTCTGGCAACCAGCACCGACGCGGCCGGCATTCGCCTGGCCGGGGCGTCAGCGCTTGCCCGCACCTTGGGTTGCGAAGCGGCGCTGCTGGCGCGCGATGCATCCGATACGATGCGAGTTGCCGCTTCATCGCCACCGGACATGCGGTTGCAGACTCAGGATCTGGCCGCCGCCGATTGGTGCGAGCGGCACGCTGCGCAGGCCGGCCGCTTCACCGACACGCTGAACGCTGCGCCATGCTGGCTGCTGCCGCTGGGCAGCGAAGACAACCGCGTGGGCGTCGCTGCACTGCGCTTTCCACCGGGCGCCAGCGAGCCCGACACCGATCGGCGCAGCCTGACCTTGACGATGGTGCAGGACATAGGCCAGACGCTGGCGCGCGCGCGCTTGGCCGACGAACTGGAAGGTGCGCGCGTGCAGGGTGAAACCGAACGCCTGCGCAACGCGCTGCTGTCTTCAGTCTCGCATGACCTGCGCTCGCCGCTGGCGTCGATGATCGGCTCCGCTGGCACACTCGCGAACTACGGCGAGAAGTTGCCTGCCAACGAGCGGCGCGAACTGCTTGAGGCGATTCTCGGCGAGGGCCAGCGCCTGGATCGCTACATCCAGAACCTCCTCGACATGACCCGCCTTGGCCATGGCACGCTCAAGCTAAACCGTGACTGGACCGACGTGGCCGAGATCGTGGCTGCCGCGGTGACGCGATTGCGCAAACTGTTCCCGACTGTGCGGGTTGATACCGTGCTGCCATCCGATACGGTGCTGTTGCATGTACACCCGGCGCTGATCGAGCAAGCCCTATTCAACATCCTGGAGAACGCGGAGCGTTTCTCGCCGCCGGAACAGCCCGTGTTGGTGGGCGTACGCATTTCCGGCGATAAGCTGCTGATCGAAGTGAGCGATCGCGGACCCGGCATCCCCGAGGACGAACGTGCGCGCATTTTCGACATGTTCTACTCGGTATCTCGCGGCGACCGCGCCACCAAGAACACGGGGCTCGGGCTCGCGATCTGCCGCGGCATGATCGGCGCGCACGGCGGCAGCGTGGAGGCCTTGCCACGCGAAGGTGGCGGCACCACCATCCGGATCACGCTGCCGCTGCCAACCGAACTCGCGGATCCGGAAGCCGCTGCATGAATGCCGCTCCACGCGTGCTGGTGATCGACGACGAGGCGCAGATCCGACGCTTCCTCGATATCGGCCTGCGCGCGGAAGGCTACGAAGTACTGCAGGCCGCCACCGCAGCCGAGGGACTGGCACAAGCCGCGACCCGCGAGCCCGATCTGGTGATTCTCGACCTCGGCCTCCCGGACCGCGACGGCCACGAGGTGTTGTCCGAACTGCGCCAATGGAGCCAGGTGCCGGTGCTGATGCTGTCGGTGCGCAGCGCGGAAGCCGAAAAGGTGCGCGCGCTTGATGCCGGCGCCAACGACTACGTCACCAAGCCGTTCGGCATCCAGGAACTGATGGCACGCCTGCGTGCACTGCTGCGTGATCGCGCCGTGGCCGGTGCAGAGGAAGTACAGCCACGTTATGACGACGGTCGACTCGGCATTGATCTCGCGCGACGTGAGGTGATGCTCGACGGCGCGCCGCTTTCGCTCACCCGCAAGGAATACACCGTGCTGGCCCTGCTGCTTCGCCACGCCGGGCGCGTGGTCACCCAGCAGCAGTTGTTGCGCGAAGTGTGGGGAGCGAGCCATGTGCAGGACAGCCAGTACCTGCGTATCGTGATCGGCAAACTGCGGCAGAAGTTGGGCGACGACCCGGCGCAACCGCGCTGGCTGAAAACCGAACCGGGTGTCGGTTATCGCTTCGTCGGACGCAACGATTGATACCGAACATGGTTTGATGCTCGGAGACTTTTGATCTAGCGCCCAAGCAAAAAGCAGACACTCAACATGGCCGTCGCAAGGGCTGCTCTTGGCCGTTCGGAGACCTTGTTGCGCAGCGGTCACGATGTGAACCGCTCTGCTTAAAGACTGGCGCGGACTGCTACAGTAGTCGGGCCGCTTAGGCTGGCTTTTCCATGTGCTACTCCGCGCAAATCTGGGCCGAGTTCCGCAAGTTCGAGCGCGAGTTCGGCGCGGTCATGAACGTTCAACAGTACGTGCGGCTGTTTTGGGAACGGCGGAAGGGTGGTGCATGGCGCAAGATCCCGAAGGCCATGAAGGACGCCTTCGCCCAACCACGCAATGATGCGGAGCGGGAGATTGCCGCGGTCATTGCCGAGGGCAACGCCGATGAGGCGCATGCATTGGAGGCTGAGCTTTTCCAGCAAAAGACGCGGCTGACAAACGCGGAGCGCGCGCTGCAATCGAAGCCAACGAAAAAGGCCGAAGCGACAAGCGAATCTCTACAGACAAGATTGCGCGCGCACAGCGCCAACTCGACGATCTCCGCCGCAGGGAACCGCTGCCACGTGACTCGCGAATCTTCCCCGGCTGGTATGCCAACGTCATGATCCTGCAGGACGGCAAGCGCACGCTGATCGCGATGCGCTATCAATGCCGATTGCCTGGCTGGAATGAAGCAATGGAATGCAAGTATCCCGGCACGTACAACGCGCGACGGGACAATCTCGAAAAGACCTGGGGCAAGCTGTTTGGCTACCGGCATGGCCTCATGGTGGTGACTCGGTTCTACGAGAACGTTTCCCGCCACAAGATGGAACACCGTGACCTAGCACCCGGCGAGCGCGACGAAAATGTCGTGTTGGAGTTCAACCCCAACCCGCCGCATGACATGCTGGTCGCGTGCCTGTGGTCGTGCGACGAGCGCGATGGGCTGTACTCGTTTGCTGCCATCACCGACGAGCCGCCGCCGGAGATCGCGGCCGCAGGACACGACCGCTGCATCATTCCGATCAAGCCGGAAAACGTGGACGCATGGCTAGAGCCCGATTCGACCAACCGGGCCGCGCTGTATGCAATCCTGGATGATCGCGACCGGTCGTATTACGAGCACCGGATGGCGGCTTAGTAACGCTCCTGCGTCCCTACGCAAAGACAGACCGACTGTCGCGCATTGCGCTGCGCTACTTCAAATCCTCTGCTATGGTCGCGAACTGTTCCAGCGCGGCTTCGAGGTCGGCGGCGATTTCGGCAGCGATCACGTCCGGCGGCGGCAGGTTGGCCGATTCTTCCAGCGCCTCGTCCTTCAGCCAGAAGATGTCGAGGTTGAGCTTGTCGCGCTTGACCAGTCCTTCGTAGTCGAAGCACTTGAAGCGCTCGCTTTCCTTGCGATCGGCGCGGTTCTTCGGGTTGTAGCAGGCGACGAAGTCGTCGAGGTCGCTGCGCTTCAGGGTGTTTTCCTTCAGCGTGAAGTGCATGTTGGTGCGCAGGTCGTAGATCCACAGCTTGCGCGTGTTGGCTTCGCCCTTGACGTTGGCCGGTCTGCGCTCGAAGAACAGCACGTTCGCCTTCACGCCTTGCGCGTAGAAGATGCCGGTCGGCAGGCGCAGCAGGGTGTGCACGTCGGTGTTGCGCAGCAGTTCGCGGCGCACGGTCTCGCCCGCGCCGCCCTCGAACAGCACGTTGTCCGGCACCACCATCGCCGCACGGCCATGCTGCTTCAGGATGGTCCAGATGTGCTGCACGAAGTTGAGCTGCTTGTTGCTGGTGCTGGCCCAGAAATCGGCGCGGTTGATGGTCAGCGATTCGCGGCTGGTCTCGCCCGCATCGTTGACGATGGTGACGCTGCTCTTCTTGCCGAACGGCGGATTGGCCAGCACGATGTTGTACTCGCCGTGCTTTTCGCCCAGCGCATCGCGGGTGACGACCGGCAACTGCTCGTCGGATTCGCTGCCGATGCCGTGCAACAGCATGTTCATCGCGCAAAGGCGGGTGACGCCATCCACCAGTTCCACGCCGAACAGCGTGCCGTTCTTCAGCTTTTTCTTCTGCGCACGGTCAAGCTGATAGTGCTTCGGATTCGCCAGGTAATCGTGTGCCGCCAGCAGGAATCCGCCGGTGCCACAGGCCGGGTCGCAGATCGTCTCACCCGGCCGCGGTGCGATCACGTCCACCATCGCCGCGATCAGCGGACGCGGGGTGAAGTACTGTCCCGCGCCACCCTTCACGTCCTCGGCGTTCTTCTGCAGCAGGCCCTCGTAGGCGTCGCCCTTCACGTCCGAATCGAGGCTGGACCACTGCTCCTTGTCGATCAGGTCCGCGATCAGGCGGCGCAGCTTGGCCGGGTCCTGGATCTTGTTCTGCGCCTTGCGAAAGATCGTGCCGAGCATGCCGCCGCGTGAACCAAGTTCCTGCAAAAGTTTCCGGTAATGCGCTTCCAGTGCCTCGCCGTCGAGCTTCAGCAACGTCGGCCAAGCGAACTCCTTCGGCACCGGCGACGGCTTGTTGAACGGCGGTTGCGACTGCTCGTCCGCCATCTTCAGGAACAGCAGGAAGGTCAACTGTTCGACGTAGTCGCCGTACGACAACCCGTCGTCGCGCAGGATGTTGCAGTAATTCCAGAGCTTCTGGACCAAAGTGGCGCTATTCAATCCCGATCCTCCATTACGAAGTGCCTCAGCGCCATCTGACGGCTACGCACCGGTGGCGCTCCGGGCACCATCCAGGCCAGAGCGGAAAGCGCCAAGCATATCGACCGCATGCTGCAAGTCGAGCGTATCCATGTCGGCTGCGAGTTGCACCGGCCCTTCCGGATCGTTGCCTGCAAGCAAGGCTGACGCTCGTACAAGCGTCGTGGTTGGGGCGCCAGGGCGCGGCGCCAGCAATTGGCGCGCATCCGATCCCAGCAGCCACGCACCGGCCAGTTCGTCATCGTAATCGGCAGCTTCGAACAAGTGACTGGCCTCGTCATAAAGCCGCTCGCGATTACCGGCGTCGAGGTAATTGCGCAGCAGCAACCAGAGGTCTCCGGCATCCTTCCCCGGCTGCGTGTAGCGCCGGTCCGCCCACGCAAACAACTTGAGCAAGGCCAGCGCAGGCAACGATGCGACGGCCACTTCCATTCCGCCCGGAAGTTTGACTGCCACTGCCGCCGCCATGGCCTCACGGAAACCAAGCACCACCATCCGGGTGTCCTGGGGTGGCGGCCAGTCGATCGTGCCGTCCACATGCTCGACACCGCCAAACGGGATCAGGTCCACCCGGTATCCGTCGTAGCTCAACCGGTGCGCCACGCCAGCCACTTCGGCGAAGCCGCTTCCGAGCAGCGCGGCCCGCAACTCAGCAAAGGTGCGCCAGTCATCCACTGCAAACCCGAAGTCGAGATCTTCCGTGGCACGGCGCGATTCGATGCCGTGCGCGAAAGACAGCAGGAGGTCGCGCGCCATCGCACCCACCAACAGGAATCGCACGTCCGGCTTTGCGCGACAAATCGCCTGTACCAGGTCGGCGAGCAGCCCCAATTCGCGCCGGCTACTCAAATCGAGCGACGATGCCGTCATGCATCTCCTTCGCTGTTTCCAAGCAGCGGGCATCGCCGATGGCCAACAGATCGGCGTATACCAATAGGTCCGGGACCTGCCCCGCAGTCTCGCCGTCGAACGTCCAGAATTGCCGCAGGATTTCGACGTTGCCGGCCGGGTCGGGGCGCAGGCGCTGGTCGATCAACAACTGGCGATTGGCCTTGGCGCCGTAAAACGTGGCGGTGCCCGGTCGCAGATGGCGGGTCAAACGCCGCGCGGCGGGTTCGCCGCCAAGCAACAGCCCGTACCGCGTCGGATCAACCTTGCCCGTCCAGTCGAGGTTGTCCGCCTGCCATCGCTCCAACACCAGCTTCGGTCGCAGCGTGCGGGCGTAGGCCTCCACCCATTGCTGCAGCAGCCTAGGCCCGTTCAGCAGCCGTCGCCGACCCTTCAACGTGCCAACGTAACCGAGCCTCGGCAATTCCGGCATCACCCAACCGACCGTGCCGTGGGCGACGTCCGCCAGCTTCGCGATATCCCGATAGGGCCGATCGACGATTTCCGGTTTGCACAACAGGGCGAACAGCACCCGCAAGCCGGTGGGTTGGAACGCGCGCCCAAGCGCGTCGCCCGCCTTCGGCGTGTCCGGCGGCCGCTGCCCTTTCACCCACACCAGCAGGGGTGGCGCGTCGAGCCAGGCGTTGCCGGCCTTATCAATGAATTGCACGCCTTGTTCGCGCAACCGCTCCGCCATCCGCGGATTCACGTAGTCGGTCACCAGCAACGCCGGCGCAGGAAGACGTTTCAACTGCGCCAGCGCGACGCCCAATACCGCCGGCAGCAAGGTGCGCTTGACCTCGACGTGATAGATAACCGCCTTTCCACCGTGGCGCAGGCGCACCCGCGCATCGCCGTGATCGCCGTCGTGCACGGCCGGCTCCCACTCGATCCGCTCGCAATCCACCCCATGCGCGCGGATGGCCTGCAGCGCGGCTTCAAGCAGATCACCTTTGCGGGTGGCTCGTTGCTTGTCCATGGTTTCGGATTGTCCAATACCATTGGACAAATGTCAAGAGTGGACAAAGCCGACAAGAAGCCCTTCATCGCCGGGACCGGCGCGACGTCGCGTGAATACCAGCCGCCCGATCAGACAGCCCAGCTTGGCCGGGTCATGGATCTTGTTCTCCGCCTTGCGGAAAATCGTGCCCAGCATGCCACCGCGCGACCCGAGTTCCTGCAAGAGTTTGCGGTAATGCGCTTCCAACGGTTCGCCGTCGAGCTTCAGCAGTGTCGGCCATGCGAACTCCTTCGGCACCGGCGACGGCTTGTCGAACGGCGGCTGCGACTGCTCGTCCGCCATCTTCAGGAACAGCAGGAACGTCAACTGCTCGACGTAGTCGCCGTATGACAGCCCATCGTCGCGCAGGATGTTGCAGTAGTTCCAGAGCTTTTGAACAAGCGTCGCACTATTCACACCTAAATTCTCCCACTGTTGCTCCAGCGTGAAGCTGCCCTTGACCGCGTCCGCTATTCCAAATGCTACGAACGCAAAAATCTCCAGAACCTCTCAAGAAGGTTCCAGCCCTCGCCACTTCCCACTTCTGGAACAACGAATCGGGAAATGGCTGGGTCAGGCCTTCCGAAGGTGAAGACAAACCAATCATCGTCATTGTCGCCACCAGGTTCGATCTTAGTGGCAGAGATCATCCGACCCTCCCGAATTGCCCGACTAAAAGGATTACTTGGTCCCGTCTTGCGATCCCACCCGTGCATCACGCTGAAATTTTCGAGCGTGGTCTCCCCAGCGAGGAGGCGCTGTATCGCGCGCGAAGACAGACGCACACTGTTATCTTTCATCTTGTAGGCTCCGAACATCCCATGACCAAAGCCCGGCTCACGGCAGCGCAAAACGGCGTTGTATGCCGATTGAATAGGCCGCGGCACGTGCGCGACAGCCTTCCGGAGCAGTTCCTCGAGCCTAGAAATGGTTGCATCATCCATCCTTGCTGACCGGAAACGTTTAGGTGCAACCATAAGCTCGTAGCGCATCTTAAATGTAGTACGTGACTGAAAGAACTCGCGATGCTCATCGATGGAGGCCAGCAAAACCGCATCGATGCTGCTGTTCTTCCTCAAAAAATCTTCTGCTACCTCGCGGGCGCTGAATGTTCCTTGCCCACTCATGTATGAGCGGTGACGCAGCAAGGCACAATCCCCGTCACACGCGACAATCAAGCGCAAAGCCTCGTCCGGAGCGGATCGCAGTTGCCCGATCTTCCCCCTCAATGCGTTGAACAGAGGATTCTTCTCTCTTGAAGCCGCAACGTCGTAGCTGAGATAACTACCCGACGGATAAAGCTGGGCTGGATCGTATGCAAGCGAAAAACGCACATCATCATGTACGTAGGCAAAGTGATCCGTTTGGTTCGGTGATGACACGATTTTGGTAAGCCAAGGCGCGATTGCTCTTTTCATCACCGCGGGCAACTCTCCCCGCTTCGGCAAATAAAGCTGCATCCGACCATCGCCGAAACGGCCAACTCGATCCCCGTGGACGCGGTAACTGAATTTGCAGGGATTTAATCCCGCCTTGCCGACTAGCCTATTCAGCTCCCTGCCAAATTCATCGACAGGGTTCCGCTCGTCGAGGCCCGAATCGGATACGGCGGCAATGTCTCCTACGACCAAAAGATCGGCGCCTTCGACCGGGGCCGTAAGTTCGAAGTCAGGGCGACTCCCATCCGCCAAAGGAACCTCGTGGCGCAGCTTTCCTACATGCGAGAGCGCATCTAGTATCACCAGCTCCCACATCGTCGGGAGCCTTTGACCGCCACGTTTGTTCAGCTTGCCTACGATCAACGTTAACTGGTCAGTGTCAATGACTCTGGCCAAGTGATCAATACATTCTTGCATGTCTCTGCGAGAGAAAATGAAATTCGTCATCCCGTCAGTCGCATCGCAAGATTACCCAGCTTCGACCTTACTTTTTTCCTTAAATCTTCGCTGGTGGCAATGCAATTCAAAGCAGCGGCTTCGTAATCCGCTCGTGATTGGAAACGCAGACCATGTGCCAACGCATGGAGGACACCTGACTCACGAACCGGATACCTCTCAATGATCTGCTGCAGCGACTTGGACGAGATCAGGTGACGCAGGCGTCCGAATTCTGCGGCGTAGGGTGATGGGATTTTGATGACAATCTCTCCACTGCCCGACTTCGCCAGATCACGTCGTTCCGGCAGCTCGGCTAACGCCATGTCGTGCACCAGACGCTCCGCGCGCCTTGAGGCCAAGTGCTCAACTATTCCACTATTCTCCAAGCATCTAAGCGCATCCATCGTCGCGGCGTTGAGGTAATCTCCCGGCCTTCCGCCCAAAATTTTCGACTGCGTAACCGCCACCGCGGATAAGACCTCATACGAGTAATAGATGCTTTCCACGGAAAAAACGGACAACGGATATATGCCCTTGGATTCAAGGTCTATGATTTGCGCGCTATCCATCCCGTCGTTGTCGACAAGTCCAAATACCTGCACTCGGTGCATTTCATTGATGGATCGCACACCGACAACCGCCTCCCTAACTTGCCGGCATCCGCCGCGATGCGCGATGGATATGTCCGGGAACAATAGCGAATAGAGTGGCGTATCCAAGCTTTCATTTGATCCCTCAACGAAAAGCATCCTGCTCCGCGACCCAAGAATATCGACGTAGAGCGACTCTGGAATGCTCTCCACGCTCGACAGCGTGTCGGTATCCCACGAACTGGCGTTCTGATTCACCCAGGTAACATTTCTCACAAGCAAGAGCGTTCCCTTGTGCATCGCTCGCGGGAGTTCCAGTTCGTGCGTGCTTACAACAAAACCGCAGTCGCGACGTTTATTGATTAGGGCAGCAAGTAGCGGAATGACGATTGCGCGGTGCAAATGAAGCTCGGGTTCATCTATGAGGAAAATTGTTTGACTAGATGCGGATACAACTTCAGCCGCGAGAATCACGGCAGTCCGCTCACCGTCTGACATACGAGCTAAGCTGTAAGTGCTGCCTTCTCGACTTGCTTTAATGTCCTCATCAAACACTAACGTGACCGGCAGACCCGCTTGCCCAAGAAGCAGATTCACTTGGTCGAGCGGAGAGTTTGCCGCCTGTAGCAACGCGATCGCTGGAGAGTCCGTACCCTCACGCTGTATGGCGTTGGCAGCGTTTATCTTGTATTGCGCTTCACGAACTTGCAGATCATGGATTGCTTTTTCGTTTCGTTGCGTTCCTGAGATCGGGTGCCATCGGCTATCTTGTGATCGATCCCAGCCCACCGAGTTCACCGCATATTGCTTCCTGCTCGCCGGCGTCATGTTGAGAGCTTCATGGTCAAAATAGCTTGGACGAGACCCCGGCACGTACACAACCTTGGTACCCAGCACGCCCACCAAATGCTGCACCAAAGCAGACTTCCCTGTTCCATTGCGTCCGAGGATGAATAGTGGCTTCCCTCCTTCAACGGTTATCGTCAGACTTCCTCCAATCTGACACGTAACTGTCTCAAAGGTGGTCTGACTCGTCGCACCGCTTTGCTCTGCAGATATGACGCCAGCGGTAGTTAAATCGTTCATGTGTCAATCCAGTTCTAGTTTGAGAACGCGCGGTGGAGGATCGAACCACGCAAACGCCCGGCGCGTCGGAGGTTGTCCGAGACGGCGGCTTCCAGTTCCTCGATCACGCTCAGGCGACGATCGACCTCATTGACGATGCGAGTCTGCTCGTCAGGTGGTGGAAGCGCGACCGGAAAGCTCTGTATCCCTTCACCACTGATATGTGGGAGTTGCGTTCCCGTTTGGCCGCCTAAAAGATGCCTTACGAAACCAACCGTGTTCATTGCCATAAACAAGAATGGCGTCATTTGTTCAAGCAAAGGGCGGAACCTTGCAACTCGCTGCACCAGTAAGCACGGCAAGTCTTGCGCACGTATACGGGCAATCTTTAGACCGGCTGCGATAAGCGGCCGATCCATCGCCAGAACAATTTCGCCTTCGTTAAGAAGAAGGTGACGAAAGTCATCCAGTTTTTTCGTTGGCCAATAGCGCGTATCCAACCATCTGGCTCTGCCGGGCTCAATGTTTTCACCTCTCAGCAGGCGCAATCCTAAGTCGGAAAACTCGGCACTCTTGAAGGCAAAGCCTACGTCCAGAAAGGATAGTTGAGCCATGGTCGACCACGCCCAACCTTCGGGAAGCGGCGGGAGATTGGCGGTGTCGAGAGCGACAGGTTCCTTGTATTTGCCATGACCCTTCCCGTTCTTGCGGCGGTCGGCGAGGATGCGGGCGAGGAGTTGTTCGCCGGTTTCGTAGGTGCGGCGTTCGGCCTTGGCGAGTTCGGCTTCCGTGGGGACGAGGCGACCTTCGCAGGCGGCCTTGAGGACGGCGGCGCGGTAGCGCTTGAGGTTGGCTTGCACGCGGCGCAGCGCGGCAACGCCGGCGTCGAGGCGGGTGAATTGTTTTTCGATTTCGGCGACGATTTGCCTTTGTTGCGTGATAGATTCGACGATTGGAACTCGAAGATCACGAATCTTTTTTAGATTGACTCTTGGTCGAGTGGTGCCTTTGGTCTCAGCCTTGAACTGTTGAACAACAGGAGCGGAATTTAGAGCATAAGCAAGGAAGCTCGTGTCGACCTTTCTCTTGTCTGGGCGGACACGAACAACATCTGCAACCAGGATGCCGTAGGGAATTTGCTGGGGCGCTATGCACGCTTCGCCGAGCGGGTCGCCCAACTTCGAAATCAAAATATCGCCGGATACGAAGTGGTGTCTGGCAATCTCCTTGGCCTTCGCCTTCGTCACGAACTTGATGTTCTTGTCGATGAATTGATTGCGGTCGATGTTTTGCAATCGCACGATGGGGATACCTGCGTCGACGTATTCGCTGGCCTTCAGCCGCGATCCAAACGGCCCATCAACGATATCGTTCTTTGGATTCACTACCAGTTCCGTCAGCGTAACTTGTGCAAGTTTGTCCATGGAAGCACTCATGCGGCGAGTGCCTCATTGAGCTCATCCAGCAGCCCCGGCAACTGCTCACCGAACAACTGGTGCACCTTACCCAGGCCGCCACGCTGGCTGAAGGGCGCGTAGTCGAAGTCTTCCGGCTCGATGCTGAGGCTGGTGGCGATGTGGTCGCGGATGGCTTCCAGCCACGTGATCTGTTCCGGCGTGAACGCGATGCCGGCATCGGCTTTCACTTTCAGCCAGCGATCGAAGCGTTCGGCCACGGAATCGGCGAACGGCGCCAGCACGGGCTGCTGTTGCAGAGCGAAGCGCACCAGCGGGATCAGGTCGGCGAAGCGCTTTGCCTGGGTGCGGCCTTTCACCTTGTCGGGCGTGGTGACGGCGAAGGCGTCCCACAGGCGGTCTTCGGTCCATGCGGCGTGCTGCGCTTTCAATTTCGTTTCCAGTTCCTTGAGCATGGCTTCGGTGAGCCGCTGCTTGTACGGCACGCTGTAGAGTACCTGCAGCGCGTCGATTTCCGCCTTGTGCTGGTCGA
>Ga0207705_10001369_pt1 | contig 19453 bp, 9 predicted proteins | sample KBSC13metaG_FD_184314 | JGI IMG/M metagenome (GOLD analysis project Ga0207705, IMG submission 184314) | Corn rhizosphere microbial communities from Kellogg Biological Station, Michigan, USA - KBS C1-3 metaG (SPAdes) (version 2) | ecosystem: Host-associated > Plants > Roots > Rhizosphere > Soil ... | reverse complement strand
CCACTGCTCCTGGGTGCGGTTGGCGATGGGCGTGCCGACGACGATGTCTTCCTGGCCGCTGTAACGGGCGAGAAGGACCTGGAAGGCGGCCAGCAGTGTCATAAACAGGGTCGTTCCCTGCGCGCGTGACACGGCCTGCAACTCGGACAGCAACGTTACCGGTAACTGACATTCTGCCCGAGCGCCCGCGTAGGTGGGAAGTCCCGGTCGAGGCCGGTCGGTAGGCAGCGCCAGGACGGGAGGCGTTCCTGCCAGATGGGTTTTCCAGTAGGCGACCTGACGTTCCAGGCGCTCCCCGCTCAGCCATTGGCGCTGCCAGACGGCGAAATCGGCGTACTGGAGGGGAACGGCAGGAAGCGGCGAGGGCTTCTCCTGGCAGAAGGCCGTGTAGAGGAGGCTCAACTCCCGGAAGAAAATCTCCTGAGACCATTCGTCCGAGGCGATATGATGCATGGTGAGGAGCAGGAGGTGCTCCTGTGGACCCATCTGCACCAGGGAGGCGCGCAGCATGTTGTCCTTCGCCAGATCCATGGGGCGGTGTGCAGCCGTGTGCAGGTGAGCCAGGGCTTCTCTATCACGTGTCTCGCGCGGCAGTCCGGAGAGATCCGCGCACACGATATCGACATCCCTTTCCGAATGGACAATCTGGATCGGATCAGTGTCGGAGAGAGAGAAGGTCGTCCGGAGGATCGTGTGGCGTTCGAGCAGAGCATCGAGCGCCCGTTGCAGCGCGTTTTGATGGAGGTCACCGTTCAGTCGCAGCACGGTTGACAGCAGATATTGGGCGGAATCAGGGAGCAGGCGATCGATAAACCAGAGGCGCTGCTGTGCAAAGGAGAGTTGGCAGGGTCCGCTGTCGGGGCGACGCGTAATAGTCACCTCCGATTCAAGAGACCTGGAAAGTCCTTCCCCCGCGCCCTCTCGCTTTTCCTGTGCGACAATCGCCGCTAATCCCGAGAGCGTCGGCGCTTCGAAGAGCGCGCGCAGGGGCAGATCGATCTGAAAGGTGGTACGTATCCGCGCCATGACTTTGGTGGCGAGCAGGGAGTGGCCGCCGATCTCGAAGAAGTTGGCCTCGGCGCTGACGCCGGGGAGGTCGAGCGCCTCCTGCCAGATCTCTGCCATCCTCTCTTCAACGGGGGAGCGAGGCGCGACAAATGCGTCTGCCCTCTCCATCGCGGATCGATCCGGAGGCGGCAGCGCCTCTCTGTCGATCTTGCCGTTGAGGGTAAGGGGCAGCGCGTCCAAAAAGAGAAAGGCAGCGGGTTCCATATAGTCCGGCAGCTTTGCGCGCAGATGTTCGCGGAGTATCACAGTGCTGGGGGACGTGCCAGCGCTCACCAGGTAAGCCACCAACCGCCTATCTCCCAGTAGATCCTCGCGTGCCAGAACCACCGCTTCGCGCACCCCCGGATGCTGCAAGAGAACGGTCTCGATCTCACCCAACTCGATCCGGAAACCCCGGATCTTCACCTGCTGATCCGCGCGACCCAGATACTCCAACTCTCCATCCGGCAAATAGCGCGCCAGATCCCCTGTCTTATAGAGACGCTCCCCTCCGGTCTTGCCGAAAGGGTTGGGCACGAAACGCTCTGCCGTCAGCTCCGCGCGGTCCAGATAGCCCCGTGCCAGACCGTCTCCGGCGACATACAGTTCCCCCTCGATCCCTGTGGGAGCCGGCTCCATACCGGGACCCAGCACGTACAGTTGAAGATCCGGCAGGGGCGCCCCGATGAGACTGCCGCGGCCCGAACTCACGTCGTCGGAGACCATCTGACGATACGTCACATGCACCGTCGTCTCTGTGATCCCGTACATATTGATCAGACGGCGGTCCTCCGCACCATACAGTTCGTACCAGCGCTTCAGGCTGGCCGGTTCCAAAGTCTCCCCCCCGAAAATCACCCGGCGCAACGATGTCGCTGCATCCTCCGCAGGGATCCGGCTCAAGAGCTGCCGAAAGGCCGAGGGGGTCTGGTTGAGCACGGTCACTCTCTCCCGCACCAAAAGACGATAAAAGGCATCCGGATCCCGGGAGACCAGGAAAGGCACCACCACCAGCCTGCCCCCATAGAGCAGGGGACCCCACAACTCCCATACCGAAAAATCGAAGGCGAGCGAATGGAACAGTGTCCAGACATCGCGTGCATCGAATTGGAACCACTCCCACGTCGCTGCCATCAGGCGCGTGACGTTGGCATGACTGATCATCGCTCCTTTCGGGCGTCCGGTAGATCCCGAAGTGTAGATGACATACGCCAGATGGGCAGGGTCGAGCGCCACCGTTGGGTTCTCGGAACTCTCAGCCGCAAGCGTTGGGGCGTCCAGGCAGAGGATCCGGGCGTTCGAATGCGGCACGCTCGGGAGAGAGGATTGCTGGGTGACGATCAGGCTAAGCTGCGCGTCTTCGACCATAAAGGCCAGACGATCGGGCGGATAGGCGGGATCGAGGGGCACATACGCGCCTCCGGCTTTCAGGATACCGAGCACACCGACGACCATCTCCAGAGAGCGCTCCACGCAGAGACCTACGAGCCTATCGGGGCCGATACCCTGATCGCGGAGGTGATGGGCGAGCCGATTGGCGCGCCTGTTGAGTTGGGCGTAGGTAAGGGAGTCATCGCCGTAGGTGACCGCGATGGCCTCGGGAGTGCGCTGGACCTGTTCCTCAAAGAGTTGGTGAAGGCAGTGCTTCTGGGAGTAGTCGGTCCGCGTATCGTTGTGTTCGAGCAGCAGTTGCCGGCGATCCGGCGCGCTCAGCAGCGATAGTTGGGAGAGAGGCGTTTCCGGGATTGCGGTTGCGGCGCCAAGCAGCGTCTGTAGACGCCTTACGAGAGCGGCGATGGTCGCCGGATCGAACAGATCGGTCTTGTAGTCGATAAAACCATGCAGACCGTCTTCCTGCTCATAGAACTCGACATTCAGATCGTAGAGCGCCAGACCGATCTCCGGCATCAGGCGCTCTGCAATAAGTTCCACGGCGGCGAATTGCCGTTTGGGGACGTTCCGCAGTTGGAATAGGACGCGGAAGAGATCGCCGTGCTGCACACCCCGCGGCATCGGAGTCTCTTCAACGATCTGCTCATACGGGACTTCCTGATGGGAGTAGGCTTCCAAACAGGTAGTTCGCACCCGCCGCAGAATCTCCCGAAAGTTCGGATCGCCCTCGATATTCGTACGAAGCACCAGGCTGTTGATAAAGCAGCCGATCATGTTCTCCGTATCCTGATGCGTTCTCCCGGCTACCGGGGAGACGACTGCAATATCGGTCTGCCCGCAATCCCGATGCAGCAGGGCTTTGAAACCGGCGAGCAGCGTCATAAAGAGCGTGCAGCCCTCTTGTTGTCCCAGCGCCGTGAGCGCACGGGCGATCTCTCCATCGATCATAAAGGGGATGCGCGCTCCCTGCGTGCTGACGGTGGAGAGTCGGGGACGATCGGTCGGTAAGGCAAGCACCGGCAACGCCTGCTTCAGGCGCTGACGCCAGTAAGCCAACTGCCGGGCCAGCGGCTCACTCTGCATTCGCTCTCTCTGCCAGAGCACGAAATCGGCGTATTGCGTCTCCGCCGCCGAGGATGCAGCGGGCATATCCGCCTGCTCCGGAAGCGGGTGCGCATAAGATTCTATCAATTCCCGCAGTAGGATGCTATCGGACCAACCGTCGGAGATGAGATGGTGGAGGGTAAGAATCACGACGGGTGGTCGAGGCGCAGATGCGGAACTTTCAATCAAGCAGGCACGAAAGAGAGGACCGGCCTCAAGATCGAAAGGACGATGCGTCTCTTCGCGCGCGATGCGTTCGACCTCTGCCTCCCACTCCTCTTCAGAAACCGTAGGCAGGTTGCGGACAGGCAGCGTAAACGCGATGTCGGTTGCGATGATCTGCACCGGCTGCCCATCCCGGAGCGCAAACGTGGTGCGCAGCGTCTCATGCCGACGGAGGAGGCGGAGAATACTCTGTTCCAACACCGATGCATCGACGCTCCCCTGCAGCCGTACGGCCAGCAGGCGATGGTAGGCGTGGGCGTCTTCCGGATGGTAGCGGCAGTGGAGCCAGATCCGTTCCTGAACGAAGGAGAGCGGCGGGGGGGGCGGCGTTCATCCTGCTGGGAATCCCTTGCGATCGATTGCGACCGACGACAGCGACCGCCAGGCGTTTTGCCAGTCGCGCGCTTCTTTCCGAGGAGAGGTCTGTGTTCTTTGCGTCGGATAACGGTGGCGATTCTTCCTTCTTCGCCTGCATCAGGTGCCGTCACCTCCGGTGGCCGGTTCTGAGACATCAAGATCAACCGGATCTTCCAGGATCAAGGCTTCGACGATGGGCGCCAGATCGGCAAGGGTAGGCGCTTCGAAAAAGGCGAGCAAGGACAACTCTATCTGAAGCGTTTCGCGCACCCTGGCGACAAACTGGGTGGCCAGAATCGAATCGCCCCCAAGAGCCAGAAAGTGATCATGCACGCCGATCTGATTCAGGTGCAGCACATCGCCTAAGAGGAGCGCCAGCACCTCTTCGGTCTGCGTGCGCGGCGCGACGAATTCGCTCCTCGGCAGAAGAGAGTGGGACTCCGGCTGCCGGATACCCAGTTTGGCGGCAAGTCCGATACGCTGTATTTTTCCGGTCGCGCCTTTGGGGATCTCTTCCACAATGACGATCTGATCGGGAACCTTGAAGTCGGAAAGCCGGGCGGAGGCTGCCAAGCGCAGCTCCTGCACTGTTGCGGTATGCCCCGGACGGAGCACGACGGCGGCGGCCACGGTCTCCCCAAGCTGCATGTGCGGCACGGCGAATGCGATCGCCTGCGACACTGCGGGATGGTCGAGCAAGGCCTCATCGATCTCGCGGGGAGCGATCTTCTCTCCCCCGCGATTGATCAACTCTTTCAGGCGTCCTGTCAGAAAGAGATAGCCGTCTGCATCCAGGTATCCCTGGTCCCCGGTACGAAACCATCCCTCCGTAAACGCGGCGGCATCCGCTTCGGGGTTGTTCGCGTAGCCATGAAAAACGCTCTCTCCTCGAATGACCACCTCGCCGACTCCGTAAGGCGGCAAGATCTGACCCGAAGCCTCAAAAATGGCCACTTGCGGTCCTGCCATCGGGCCTACCGAGCCGGGCTTGCGGGGCAGTGGCGGCAGCGGGTTGCTCGCCATCTGATGGGCGGCCTCCGTCATCCCGTACGCCTCGATGACCGGGCAGTCGAACACCCGTTCCAGATCCTGCATCACCTGTGGAGGCAGCGCCGAGGAGGAGGACCGGATCAGACGCAGAGGACGATCCGGTGCTCCCTGATCCGTCGCCGCGGCCCGTGCCAGGATCGCCTGATGCATGGTCGGCACCGCCGTGTACCAGGTGGGTTCTGCCTGAGCCATCCATGGGAAGAACTGAGGCGCGTAGAATCCCGGCGTGCAGACGATGCTCGCTCCTGCGGTTAAGGAGGAGAGCAGCGCGCCGACCAGGCCATGAATATGGAAGAGCGGCATGATGTTGAGGCAGCGATCCTCCGCGGTCAGCTTCAGATGATGGGCGATATTGCTGGCGGAGAGGAGCAGATTCCGTTGCGTCAGAGGTACGATTTTGGGCCGCGAGGTGGTGCCGGAGGTGTGCAGTACGAGCGCGATATCCTCGGGAACGGCATACTGCGGCGGTCGCGGAGAGAGTGCGTCAGCACCGTGCAGAGTGAAGAGACCGGCTGCCTCACCGAGGAGCGGAGTAAGCCATATTACCGGCACACCGCGCTGCTGCGCGACAGCGATGGCGTCCGAGCCCATTCCTTCCTGCACGATGATGGCGTGGGCATCCAGGTCGGCAAGATAGAATTCAAACTCCTGTCGTCGATAAGCAGGGTTCAGCGGAGCGCAGGTGGCGCACGCCGAAACCGCGAGGAACGCGACTGCCATTGCGGGGCCGTTGGGCAGGACCAGGGCGATTCGGTCGTTGCGGCCGATGCCCATCGCGCTGAACTGCTGAGAGACCTTCTGAATCTGTTGCCAGAGCGCGGAGTAGGTGAGGGGAGGCTGGTCGATTGCGCAGAGGGCGGGACGATGCGGAAAACGATCCGCTTGAGCGGACAGGAGATCACAGAGGCGTCGAGAATGCGGTATTTCCAATGCTATGCCGCTCCGAGTTCTTTGCGCACATACCTCAGGATGATCTGCACGCACGGGTCTTCCATCATGGAGGTGTGTGAGCCGGGGATCTTTACCACTTCGAGATTCGTTGCAAACTTGCCCCAGCCTAACTTGGGATCGGGCTGGACGGACGGGTGCCGCAGACGCGCCCGCAACAAGAGGACCCGGTCCGGATAGATCTCCGGGACATAGATGCTTCTCGCCTTATCCTCGACGCTCTTGAGTTTCCGCATCACCTCCGGCAAATCCCCGTAGCCCGGATTCTTGGGCGTCGATTTTCGCGCTTTTCCCGAAGCATGGTCCAGGCCGACAATGCCCAGCATCTGGAGGGGTGAGAAGAGCGATCTTTTTTTGCTGCCCAGCATCATCCATGCGATCATATTCTCTTTATAAGAGCGGATCTTATAGAGATAGTAGAGCGGACCCATCAGCCAGGGCTTCGTCTCTATCGTTCCATGTCCGGGTGCATGGCAGTCGAATAGTACCAGGCACTCGATAGCCTCACCTGCCGCCCGAAGTTGTTGGGCCATCTCGTAGGCGATGGTGCCGCCGAAGGAGAATCCACAGAGGCGATAAGGCCCGGAGGGCTGCACGGTCCTCATGTGCCGGATATAGTAGGCTGCCATCTCCTCAACGGTTGCATGGGGCGCATCGATGCCGTTCATGCCGCGGGGTTCGAACACGTAGAGCGGCTGATCGGGGTCGATGTATTCGGCGAGTTTGCGATAGTAGAAGACGCTGCCTCCGCTGACCGGGGCGCAGAACAGAGGGGGTCGCTCTCCCTTCGGCTGTAGGGGCACCAGCGGCGACCAGGCATCGGCGCCTTCCTGCTTGCGTTGCAGCAGCGCCGCCATCCGCTGAATGGTAGGACCTTTGAACATCTCCGCCAGCGTGAGATCGGCATCGAAGATCCGCTTGACCTCGCTCAACAGACGGATCGCCAGCAGAGAGTGGCCCCCGAGATCGAAGAAGTTGGCTTCCACACGGATGCGCGGCACTCCCAAAACGTCCTGCCAGATCGCAGCCAATCTCTCTTCCATCTCCGAACGCGGCGCAACCACTGTACCCACACCCTCCCGCTCAGCAGGATCCGGATCCGGAAGCGCCTTGCGATCGATCTTGCCATTGGAAGAGAGCGGCAACGCCTCCAGGAACACGAAGTCCGGAGGAACCATATAGTCCGGCAACGTGGTGCGCAGATGCTCTCGAAGCGCACTTGCGCTCGGCACGGTCTCGTCGCTTTCAATGTAGGCGACCAGGCGTTTGTCCCCGCGCACATCTTCACGCACCAGGACGACCGCCTCCCGCACTCCCGGATGCTGCGTCAGAACCGTCTCGATCTCCCCCAACTCGATGCGGAAGCCTCGGATCTTCACCTGATGATCTGCCCTGCCCACAAACGCGATCGTGCCATCGGGCCGATACCGCGCCAGATCCCCGGTGCGATACAGTCTTGCCCCCGGTTGTGTGCTGAAAGGGTGGGGCACAAACTTCTCGGCCGTCAACTCCGGTTGGTTCAGGTAGCCCAACGCCACTCCTGCGCCTCCGGTGTAGAGTTCGCCTGTCACACCGATCGGAACCGGCTGCCTCTGCCCGTCGAGGATATAGACCTGGGTGTTGCGGATGGCACGACCGATCGGAACACTGGTCGCCCCATCGAAGTCGGTGGGGATCTCATAACAGCAGGTAAAGGTCGTGTTCTCGGTGGGACCATAGCCGTTAATCAATCGACAGTTCGGCAGAGCCTGTAACGCTCGTGAGACCAGGGTGGGAGAGAGCACATCCCCGCCTGACAGGAGTTGTCGTACTCCCTGCAAAGCCTCCAGGTTGTGCTCCACCATTGTGTGGAAGAGACCGGCCGTCAGCCATAGCGTGGTGATCTGTCGCTCTCGGAGGATGTTTCCCAACTCCTGAAGCGAAGGAGACTGCTCCTCACACACGACCAACCTGCCGCCATTGAGCAGGCTGCCCCAGATTTCGAAGGTGGAGGCGTCGAAGGCGAGAGGGGCAAACTGTAAGATCGTCTCGTCTGCTCCCAGATGGCAGAAGTTGGCTCCCTTTACCAGGCGTACCACCCCGCGCTGTGCGACGGCCACTCCCTTGGGTGTGCCGGTAGAACCGGAAGTAAACATCACATAAGCCAGATCCTCCGAAGCGACAGCACAAACAGGATTGTCCTGGCTCTCCTGGGAGTTCTGAAAGAGAGGCTGCTTCAGGGAGAGGACCGGGCAGTCGAGATCCGCGAGGCGATCCTCAAAGCCGTCTTGGGTGAGGATGAGGCAGGGCTGTGCCTCTTGTAGGATCGTGTGGCGGCGCTGTGTGGGGTTGGTGGGATCCAGGGGAAGATAGGCTCCTCCGGCTTTGAGAATGGCGAGCACGGCGACGATCATATCGAGGGAGCGCTCGGTCAGGAGTCCCACGAGAGAGTTGGGCCGGACGCCCTCTGCTTGCAGAGTGTGTGCCCATTGGTTGGCGCGTGCGTTCAACTGGGCATAGGTCAGGCGCTGATTTGCGAACTCGACGGCGATAGCTTGCGGAGTACGCTGCACCTGTTCCTGGAAGAGTTGGGAAATAGACCGATCCAGGGGACATTCAACGTGGGTATCGTTGTATTCCACCAGAAGTTGATGGCGCTCGGATGCGCTCAGCAGGGGCAGGCAAGAGATAGGCTGCTCGGGAGTGGCGACGACGCCTTCGAGCAGGATCCGGAAATGGGTGAGCATCCGCTCGATCGTCGAGAGATCGAACAGGTCGGTGGCGTACTGAACGCTCAGTTGAAGACCTGTTTCCGATTCGACGGCTGAGAGCGTCAGGTCGAACAGGGTGGCGCCTGTGTCCAAAGGCAGCGGCGTTGCCTGTAAGCCCTCCATCTCCAGCGTTACCGAAGTAGTGTTCTGGAGGATGAACATGATCTGGAAGAGAGGGTTGTGCTGGAGACTGCGCTCGGGCTGCAACTCTTCGACCAGTTTCTCGAAGGGCAGATCCTGATGGGCATAGGCTTGCAAGGCGGTCTCACGCACCCGTCCCAGCAGCTCCACAAACGTCGGATCGCCCGAAAGATCGCCTCGGAGGGCCAGAGTGTTGACAAAGAAACCGATGAGGTCTTCCCACTGCTCCTGGGTGCGGTTGGCGATGGGCGTGCCGACGACGATGTCTTCCTGGCCGCTGTAACGGGCGAGAAGGACCTGGAAGGCGGCCAGCAGTGTCATAAACAGGGTCGTTCCCTGCGCGCGCGACATGGCCTGCAACTCGGACAGCAGGCTGAGAGGCAGCGCCATCTCTGTCAGAGCACCCGCATGGGTGGGTACTTCCGGCCGGGGACGGTCGGTAGGCAGCGCTAAGAGGGGAGGCGCTCCTGCCAGATGGGTCTTCCAGTAAGCCATCTGGCGTTGCAGCCGATCTGCGCTCAACCATTGGCGCTGCCAGACAGAGAAGTCGGCGTACTGAAGCGGAAGGGCAGGAAGCGGCGAACGCTTGCCCTGACAGAAGGCGGTGTAGAGAAGGCTCAACTCCCGGAAGAAGATCTCCTCCGACCAACCATCCGAGGCGATATGATGCATCGTTAGGAGCAGGAAGTGCTCGGTCGGGTTGATCCGCACCAGGAGAGACCGCAACATGCCATCTTTCTCCAGGTCTAGCGGGCGGCGGGCAGCCTCGGAGAGCCGCGCATGGGCTTCCTGTTCCCTCACTGCCGGAGGAAGGCCGCAGAGATCCAGGCGCTCGATCTCGACATATCCTACCGCATGGACGATCTGCACGGGTTCGGTTCCTACAAGAGAGAAGGAAGTTCGCAGGATCGAATGCCGCTCGACGATGGCGTCGAGCGATCTTTGAAGTGCATTGAGATGGAGATTGCCCTGCAATCGCATCAGGGTCGGCAGCAGATACCGGGCGGAATCGGGGATGAGACGATCCAGAAACCACAGACGCTGTTGGGCAAACGAAAGCGGGCAGGCGTCGTTGTCGGCACGAGGGGCAATCGAGAGAGCAGATACCGGAGTCTCTTCTGCCTCAGCCGCTCGCTGTTCTTGAGCGACGATGGCCGCCAATCCTGCAGGCGTCGGCGCATCGAAGAGAGTGCGCAGAGAGAGATCGATCTGGAACACGCTGCGTATCCGCGAAACGACCCGGGTTGCAAGCAGAGAGTCTCCTCCGATCTCGAAGAAGTTGGCCTCGATACTGACACGGTCGATGCCAAGCACCTCTTGCCAGATCGTGGTCAGCATCGCTTCGACCGGCGACCGGGGCGCAACAAAATCACGGACGCTCTGCAGTTCGGAGCGACCCGGCTCCGGCAGCGCCTTACGGTCGATCTTGCCATTGGGGGAGAGGGGCAACGCCTCCAAAAATACAAAGGCGGCAGGAACCATATAACCCGGCAGTTTTGCGTGCAGATGTTCTCGCAGCGTCTCGACGGTCGGCGCATGGGCCTCGCCCACAAGATACGCCACCAGGCGCTTGTCTCCGGGCGTATCTTCGCGCGCCAGAACCACCGCTTCCCGCACCGCGGGATGCTGCGAAAGGACCGTCTCGATCTCGCCCAACTCGATACGGAAACCGCGGATCTTTACCTGATGGTCGATCCGCCCCAGATATTCGATGTTGCCATCCGGCAAGTAGCGGGCCAGATCACCGGTTCGGTAGAGGCGTGCTCCCGGTTGATTGCCGAAAGGATCGGGCACAAACTTCTCCGCCGTCAACTCCGGTTGGTTCAGGTAGCCCTGCGCCAGCCCGGCTCCCCCCAGGTACAACTCGCCCGCGGTTCCTACGGGCACTATCTCTCCCAGGCTGTCGAGAATATAGGTGCGCGTATTCGCAATCGGACGCCCGATCGTTGCACATCCCCCAAGCTCCCGAAGCGTCCAGGTCGAATAGGTCGTATCTTCCGAAGGGCCATACAGATCGTACACCTTCCGGGCATGCGTTTGGGCGTAGAGCGCGTCTACCAGGGAGGGGGTGAGAGGCTCGCCCGCCAGATTGATCGTGCGCACGCTGGCGGGAATGCCTTCCTGCCGTAACAACTCTTTGATGGCCGAGGGAACCGTGTTGATCAGCGTGGGTTCCCAGTCCGCTGGAAGGGAAGGGATCGCCAGCGCATTCTCGACCACCAGCACGCGCCCGCCCGAGCACAAAGGCACAAAAATTTCGTAGACCGAGAGATCGAAACAGAGGGAGGTGGAGAAGACCACTCCCGCCAACTCTTCCGGAGAGAAGACTCCCTGCGCCCATGATACCAGAGCGACCGTGCTCTGATGAGCGATGGTCACTCCTTTGGGGCGGCCTGTCGAACCGGAGGTGAATAGAACATAGGCCAGATCGGCAGGAGTGGCCGAGGAGGGCAGGTTCTGTGGAGACTCTGCGGCAAGGGCGGTCGGCTCCGGCTGAAGGCACAGGACGTGTGCAGAGGTCGGAGGCAAAAGAGGGAGCAGATCCTCCTGGGTGAGGAGGAGGGTGGCCTGCGCCGCCTGGAGCGTCTGGTGGAGACGTTCCGCAGGATAGGCGGGATCGAGGGCGACATAAGCGCCCCCCGCTTTGAGAATGGCGAGCAGAGCGACGACCATCCGACTGCTGCGCGGTAGGCAGAGAGCGACCAGACGATTGGGGGCTACGCCCTGCTGCTGAAGGAGGCGAGCGAGTTGGTTGGCGCGGGCATTAAGTTCCTGATAGGTAAGGGCTTCCTCTTGAGAGAGGACGGCGACCGCCTCCGGGGTTCGCTCTGCCTGCTCCTCAAAAAGTTGGTGCAGGCAGCGATCCTGGGGATAGGTTGCCTGGGTGTCGTTCCATGATGGGTTGGGGAATAGGACACTGCCGATCATTGCATGCGGATGAGAGGAGGGCAGGTCAAGGTATTTTGTTTTCGGACCTTGATCGGCTCGTTTTAGATTGTCCATAGGTCTTGGTGTCGCAGAAGGTAAAGAGAGGGACATTCTGTATTGCTCCTACCTCTGAAATACAGATGAATGCTCCTTCCGTGCAACTATAAAAAACGAGAGAAGGGCAGTAGCGGAATTGAGTCTCTTTCCTTCCGGAGATATACAAAAGCCCCCGTCTCTGGATATAGCGGAGACAGGGGCTTGGACGAGGGAATGTTTAGAGGGAGTTGTCGAGTTGGCGTCGCTGCGTGACCTGCATGACGGCGTCCGCGACCTCTCTGGCGAGAACGGCGATGCTCTTGTTCTGGGCCTTCGCATCGGATTCCGTCAGCACCACGACGCTGCGGGCCAGCACTTTGGTTCCATCTTTACTGGCATGGACCTCATACGACTGGAGGCTGCTGTCGATCAGGGCGTTGAAGCCTTGAGCCACCTTCTGGGCGCGCGCCTCGGCGGTCTGCGTCTCGTCGGGATAGATATGGCAGAGCGTCACGCCGCGCCATTTCAGTTCCGCCACATCCGGCTTGGAGCCGATGGCTTTGAACATCGTGATGGAGACCAGAAGGGTCGGATCGACTTTGCTCAGTTGAATCGGCAGCTTCATCTCCTCCAGAAGCGCTTTCGAGGCAGCGGCACGCTCGTTGCCGGGCGGGTGCGTGCGGAAGATACCGAGGTCGCCATACGTGCGGTTGCGCTCATCGACGGCGAGGCGCAACATAAAACTGTAGAGGCCAGCGGGATTGTAGTGGGTGTGGGTCAGCAGCAGAATTGCGCCGTGATCCGCATCCTCCTCGGCTCTCACTCCGTAGGTATTGGACTGAGCCGTCATATAGAGATAGCCCGCGTTGACCGCATTGCCGACATCGTTGATCTGCGCCTTGCTCGCGACCAGGATCGCCGCCAGCGCCGGGATCAGGATGCTGGAGATCTTGTGCTGCTCATGCTCCAGTTGCACCATGTGGTGATGCGAGGCATGGGTGATCTCGTGCGCCAGAACGCCCGCGAGTTCGTCGTCGGAGTGGACATAGTCGAGCAGGCCCCTGTTTACATAGATAAAACCGCCCGGCAGCGAATAGGCGTTGACATCTTTGTCCTCGACGATCTTGAACGTGTAGTTGAATTTCTTTAACTGCGAACTGCCCCAGGTCGCTTTGATCGGCACCGTGTTGGCGACCCCGGCAAGCTCCTGTCCGACGCGATTGACACGCTCCACCAGTTTGGCGTCCGTGACCAGCGTGATATGCTTGTCGTTCTCTTCGGCGTTCTCGCGCCCGATCCGCACTTCGTTGTCTTCGGTCAGTACGACGGCAGGTTTCTTCGCATCCGGCTTCGCGGCAGGCGTGGCCGGAGTGGGAGGCGGCGGGGCAGTCTGGGCATGACCCACGGAAGTCAACCCTGCGATACCGAGCAGCAGACCGAGCGAGAGCAGGGAACGCCGACGGAATCGACGGAAGTGAACGGAGCCGAGGCTGAACATGATACGACTACCTTTCTGCGTACATATCCGAAGCGAACGCCACGAAATATCTCTTGTGACACCCTGATGGACGAGGCAACGCAGCACGCATTTCGCCGCAAAAGAAGGGATAGGTCATTGTATCACAACTTTATTGCGGTAGCAAATCTTCCGAAACGCCATCCTCATAGGTGATCTTCGCATCCAGAAGCTCCTGACTGAGCAGGAAGCGCGCGGACTGAAGCCCTGTCAGATCGTTGGTGGTTCCATCCGCTTTCAGCCCCAGGCTGACCCACAGACCGTCCAGCGAATTCAGGTTCATACAGGTGATCGACAGACGGCGTCCGAGCGCAACGACCTCGATCGTGCAGGGAAAAAGCTCCGTATGCTGTTGGGTCTTGCTGCCTGTTACCGAGGTGACATAGCGGAAGAGGGTCGCCCGCACGATTGGACTCGATCCGCCGTCGGTCGGAACTTCGATCGAGATCGACAGGCTATCGACATCGATCTGCGGAACTTCGGTATCGTTCAAAAACAGCGAGAAGGTGATGGGACGAAGGTTCGTCACGATCACCTGTACGAGACCGCCGCCTTCGATCTCTGCCAGTTCCGCTGCGGAGGTGCGGGCCGGAGTAGCCCCATTGTTATTCTGCGCCGGTTTACCGAACACGGTTGTCCCTTTCTGAGGCGGGCCTCGCCCGCCAAAAACGTTCCGGAGGCGTGCGAAGATCCTTCGTAGAGATGGCTGAGAACAGAGGCTCTCGTCTCCTGCGAAGGACCTTCACGTCTCTCTTAGTTGGTGGTGTAGCGGACACCTTTGCGCCCGAAGAGCAGCTTGCCGATAATCGCTATGACAACGACGAAGAAGATAAGTGACAGGATGGCGTGAAAGAAGTTGAAGCCGCCCGGCACCATATAGCCGTTGTCGTAGTAGGGCGCGTGGTAGTAGAACGCCGGATGGAAGGGCGTGTAGTAGTACCACATCGGGGCACCCCAGGCGTAACTATAGTTCGACCAGCCGCCCCCATAACGCGTCGGGTAAGAGGTGCCGCGGTACGAGTAGGTCGAGGGATAGCCGCTCGAAGAGCGGCTATAGCTCTGGGAGCCGAAAGAGCCGCTGCGGCCAAAAGAGCCTCCGCTGCTGGAGGACCGTGAGCCGCCGAACGAACTGCTGGAACGACTGCCGCCGCCAAAGGTGCTGCCGCCGTTCCCAAACGACCCGCTTCTGGAGCCACCGAAGGAGCTGCCGCCGGAGCGACTGCCCCCAAAGGAACTGCCACCGGAGCGGCTGCCTCCGAACGACCCGCCGCCTCCGCCGCCTCGCCGCTGCGCATCTACGCCTGTGAGCGGCAGCGCGATCAGCGCCGCCAGAAACCCGATGACCACTAATTTAAACACTTGCGAAAACCGCGAAGTTTGTCTGTTTTTCATTTTGTTTTCTACCCTGTTTTCAATCCTTGCCCGGCCTGTGACCGGGCATAAAGCCTCGTGACCTCAGAACTTCCACAAGGTCTGCTCTCGCGCTAGGCGATATTGATGGTGGCGACCTCATCGGAGCCGAACCAGTGCGCTCTGTAGAGCGTGATGTAGGCCTGCACGACATTGTCTACCGCATTTACATCTACGTAAACGTCCACGATATTGTTCGTCACATCCCGGCCGTTGTACCAGACTCGGGTGAAGACGAATTCGAACATCGGATGGGTGTTCTCCAGGACGATGCTGTGGCCGGGGAAATCGATCTCCAGCCGACCGGGAAAGATGCCGAGTTCCGCCTCGGGATCGTCCTGTGGGCGCACGATCGCGGTGATCTCGCCGCCGTTATTGACGCCGCCCCGATCCGGTTGATCGAAATCGTCTCGGCCTGCGCGTAACTCGACGAACAACTGGGCTGCCATCACTTCCTGATTGTTGTTGAAGAGCGTCGTACTGTCCCAGTCACCGCCCGTACGGAAAATCATATTGTTCATGAAAGGTCTCTCTCGAAATGGGATGGTCGGCTTCCCCGGCACTCCTGTGCCGGGGAAGCGAGGAAAACACTAGCGGCGTCGGCTGCCGCCGCCAAAGGAGCGGCCGCCACCCCCGAAGCTGGAGCCGGAAGTGCGCGTACTGCCGCCGAACGAACTGCCGGTGGAACGGGGAGTAGTGGTAGTTCCCGTGGAACCGCCCCCGAACGAACTGCCGGTAGCACGTGGGGTCGAACTGCCGCCGCCGAAGGAGCTGCCGGTATTACGCCCGGTGAGGGAAGGCACCCTGTTGCCGAAACCGCTGCCCGTACTGGGCGTGCTGCCGCCGAAGCCGCTTCCCATGCGCCGTGTGCCGAAGGACCCTTTCGAGCCGGCTGCGGAGCTTCCAAATCCACTGGACCCCGTCGTCCTGCCCGTTCGGTACGATCCCGTCGAGCCTGTCGCCGAGCGGTTGAACGACCCGGTACTGGTAGAGGTAAAGGAGCGCCCACGCGGCGTGCTGTAGTAGCTGTTATAGACGACGCGGTTGCGGATATAACCGGGATTCGCGTTGTAGTAGGTATGGTAGCCCCCGTAGTCCGAATACCGATGCCCGCCGATGCTGATGTAGAAGCCCGGCATCCACCCAAAATGGCCGTAGGGAGTGTAACCCGACATGCCGCCGTAGTAGGTCATTCCCGGATACCAGCCCATGTTGGTGTAGTCGTTCCAGGAAGGAGCTACCGCGACGTACATCGGCTGCGTGTAGGCGTAGTTTTGCGGTATGGGATACCACATCGCGCCCTGCGCGGATGCGTTCTCCAGACCCTGGCCCGGCTGCAGGTAGAGGGTGGGAACGCCGTTCTCGTTGATAAAGTAGTTGCCGTTGTTCGAGCGTCCGAACTTCATCGCATAGAGGTTGTTGTTGACGAACGGAACGACGATCGTCTCGCCGCTCTGCGCGAAGATCTGGTAGCCGCCCTGGTCGAAGGTGGCGCGCACAATCGGCACCTGCTGGTTCGCAGGGACGTCCTGCCACTGAAAGACATTGCCTCCCGCGGGGCTCATGTTGCCTGCCATGCCGCCCTGCGGCGCCATATTGCCTACGGGGGGCTGCGCATTCGAATAACCGGAATTCTGGTTCATCGGCGGAGCCATCGTGACCGGTTGTTGGTGCGAACACCCGATCAGCGTGGATATTCCCAGCGCCGACACGGCGGCCAGCGAAACAAGTCGTCTCATCCTCGAATCCTTTCGGAGCAGGAGCAGCGCGGCTCTCCTGCCAGAGCGAAGCGGGAGAGGATTCTCCCGGAATTGGCGCACAAATACCCTTACATGGGTTTTAAGACAACGGAACGGATGCATAGTCTACCATACCGCAAAGCTGTGAACAATATCACACCCGTCTATGCGGTCATGGACGGATTGCCGTAAGGAGACTGATTCTGCCGGGCAGCGCGCCAGGAGAAGGCGTTCGGGCCGAAGAGCGGCTCCGGCAGTGGCGCCAGACCTCCCAACTCAATCAGGCCGGTCGCCGCCGTCTCTCCGCTCAGCACGATGTCACCCGGCTCGGCGCGCTGCTGTAGGAAGACGGCGCGGTCGATGGCCGGAGAGTGCATCGCGGCGGAGGGCAGATTGGTGTTGACATAGGACTCCCCGGCGCTGATACCGCATCGCAACTGAAACGGCAGCGGCAGACGGTTCAGGGCGACATTGAATCCGGAGATCCCCTCCTGCATGCGGCGCGCGGCGCGAATGGCGGAGGTTTCCGAGGGGAAGAGGAAGAGGCGGGCGTCGCCGCCCAGACTCTGCAGCATGCCGCCACAGCCCTGCGCGACCTCGTCCGCCCAACGTTGATACTGCCCGAACGTGTGATCGACGGTCTGCGCGGGCGCGCTGCCCCGCATCTCGGAGGGGCGCACCACTTCGACGCTCAGAAAGGCATGACGCATCGGCGTCACGGTCGCCTGCTGCTCCTGCATGGAAGAGAGCAGGCCCTGCATCTCCTGTTTGGAGACGAGAGTCTCCTCTCCCCTGCCGGAACCGAGCGGGAAGTAGGTCTGCCTCAGCGTGGAGCCCATCGACGCGAAATAGGTCGCGGCCGGAATGCCGAACAGGTTGTAGAGGAAGATCGCCCCTGTCATCATGCCGCCGTCGATCTGCTCGGGATAGAGATGCCGATAGTAGAGGAAGGGGAACGTGGGGGAGAGCGAGAGCATCAACAGCGCCGCCGACATCGTCGAGAGCTTTTTCTTCCCGGTCAAAAATCCCATGAGGGCCGCCAGCGGCGCGGGCGTCAGGAGGGTGAACAGCGTCATGAAGCCGGGGCTGGAGTGCCACATATAGGCCATCGGTCCCCAGAAGAGCGGCAGACTCAGGGCGCATAGAGCAGCCACGAACTCTCCGCTGCGAACCGGATGTTCGGCGATGCTCTCTGCGGTCGTCAACTGTTCATTCTGCTCGGTTTCGGTCTCCTGTTCGGCCTGGTGCTGTGCTTCCAGGTTCGAAATCGCCTGATGAATGAAAGCCGGCTGCAGTCCGACTTCGAGGCCGATCGACTCCATCTCGCCTGCCGTCAGGGTATCCTGATGTTCGCGTTGCAGGCGAGCGGCCAGCGCGGTCACTTTGCGAATCGTCTCCGGATCGTAGCGTCGCTCCGATTCCGGCTGTTGTTCATTATAGCTCATCGGCATGGTTGTCTATCCCCTCACAGAATATCCAGGGCTCATTCGCTTCCCGACGAAGCGACAACGCACGGCGTACATAGGGCAGGCGCCCTCCAGAGTCGAAAACCCGACAGCCGAAGCAGCCTGTTCGATTCTATACGGGCAAGGGATGCCGCTTGTTCTCCCAATTTCGACCTTCCTTCCAGGATTCCTCCCGGAAGTCCTGGAAGGCGACCGGAAAGAGACATTGACGTCCTGTCCCGCCAGAGCGTACAATAGAGGCACCCTGAATTTGGGCGAGGAGTGCGACTGCAGATGGCCGTCTTGACGATTGCGGGATTGACTCTCAGAGAAGCGGTACGACGGCGCACCTTCCTCGGCGCTCTGCTGATGGGCCTCCTGATCCTCGGGCTGTCGCTGCTGCTGCTGCCCATTCGCGCGCAGATGCACGCCCAGGTGGCCAGCGGCGTTTCCGACACAGTCTCGTTCTCCGTCAACTATCTCCTGGCGCGTTCGGTCATCGTGGCGCTCTGTCTCTCCTCGATCCGAGTGCTTGGCTCGCTCTTCGCCATTCTGCTGGCGGGCGGAGCGATCTCCGGCGAGATCGAGAGCGGACTGCTGGCGGTGATTCTGCCGAAACCGGTTCCACGGTGGCAGATTCTGCTCGGCAAATGGATCGGGCTGAACGTGATTCTGGCGGGCAGCGTGGTGGTCTGGGGCCTGACCGTCTGGGCATCGTTAAGTGTGCAGACTCATGCCGATCTCTCTCGACTGCTCCTCGCGTGTCTCTATCTGACGCTGTTCCCGATCGTCATCTGCACTCTCACCCTTACGCTTTCGACCGTGGCGCAGCGCCTCATGGGCACCTCGCTTGCCGTGGTGATCAGTGCGTTCTCCTGGTTTGACGGTATTCTAAACACCATGGGTTCCACGTTTCAGGCCGCGCCCCTCCACTGGCTTGCGAACTTCGCTTCGGTCGTCATGCCGCAGGGATGCATCGCCTGGTGGATCAAGGATGCGACCGACCCGATCAACTATACGACGGGGCGTCAGGACTTCCAATTCGGCGTCTCACCGCAGTTTGTGAAGGGGCTGGGGCCGGCCTGGCTGCATCTGGATGCTGTCTATCTGATCGTCTATATCGTCGGCGTGTTCCTGATAGGCGCGATTTTGTTCGAGCGGCGCGACGTCTGAATTCGCTCTGAGTTCGCTCTGAATTCGCCCGGAAAGAGAATTGTCTCGTGTCCGTTTTCGATCTAAAACCCGATCGCCCTTCCGACGAGGTCGAGGAGCCGGTCTCCTCACTGGAACCTCGACCCCTACGTGAGCGAATCCCCGCGCCGATGCGGGGGCCGGCGGTCTGGGTGCGCACACAGATGGGGCGCG
>Ga0207705_10001368_pt1 | contig 19467 bp, 19 predicted proteins | sample KBSC13metaG_FD_184314 | JGI IMG/M metagenome (GOLD analysis project Ga0207705, IMG submission 184314) | Corn rhizosphere microbial communities from Kellogg Biological Station, Michigan, USA - KBS C1-3 metaG (SPAdes) (version 2) | ecosystem: Host-associated > Plants > Roots > Rhizosphere > Soil ... | reverse complement strand
CACCTGCCGTGCTCAATGCGTCCGCGGCGACCGACATGAACAGCATCAATCTTTCATGGAGCAGCTCTGCCACGGCAACCAGCTACACCTTGCAGGAGAGCTATAACGGCGGCACTTGGGTGGCCTATTACAACGGTCCGGCCACCAGCCTGAACGCGCCAGTATCAGCGGACGGTACTTATGCGTGGCGCGTCGAAGCCTGCAATACCAACGGCTGCTCGTTGTTTACGTCCGGGCCGACCGTCAGCATCATTCACACCCCGACGGTGCCCGCCGCCATCAGCGTTCCAGCGACCAGTAGCGGCCCAATTGCCATCGGCTGGTCGACCAGCACGCACCAGACCTATTACTCGCTGGAGCAGAGCTATAACGGGGGTGCCTTCACAGCCATCTACAACGGTGCGGCCAACTCCTATAGCTATACCGCCACCAGCACCGGCACCTACACGTACCGCGTCCGGGCGTGCAACGCCAGCGTCTGCAGCGGATACGGACCGAGCGGCAGTTCCACCATCACGATTCCTCCCGCGAGCGCACCTGGCCTTAGCGTGCCGGCCACGAACAATACCGGCGCCTATACGGTGAGCTGGTCGGGCGTGGCGGGTGCGACGAGTTATACGTTGCAGGAGCAGGCCAATGGCGGCAGCTTCGCGACCGTCCAGGCCAACGGCACGACCAGTTGGAGTACGTCGGGCAGGGGCAACGGAACCTACGGCTATCGAGTGCAGGCCTGTAACGCTGGTGGATGCGGGCCGTTTAGCGGAACTGCATCAGTCGCCGTCACTCTGATTCCACCGGTCCCAACGGGACTCGCGTGGACCCAGACTGGAACCGCCATAAAGAAAACTGTGCACCTCAGTTGGAATGCATCGAGTACGGCCACTAGTTATCAGCTGGAAGAAACCCGAACGCCAAGCGGTGGGGTTCCTCCAACCATTGTCTACAACGGACCGGGACTGACGTATCAGACGCTCTTGCTGATCAATGCAACGCTTCAGTACAGGGTTAAGGCGTGCAACGCCTCAGGCTGCTCGGCGTTCAGTTCTTACGTCGTGACGCAGATTGCGAATGGAGGCTAGCGATGACTTCTCGCCTGGACAGCAACTTCAGATTCTTCGTGCGCATATTTACTCTTCTGGCGCTGACTTCTTTCTCGGCAGGCGCGGCATGTCTGGAGCGCGTTACTTATTACTACACGGACGGGCAAGGAACGCCTCTTGCCACCGTTGACGGGACGACGGGTGCACTGTCCTTGATCGATTACCGGCCCTATGGGTCTCAGGTATTGGGTGGTGCGCAGAACGGTCCCGGCTACACGGGCCATATGGCGGACGTTGACTCGGGCTTGGTCTATATGCAGGCAAGATACTATGACCCATCGATAGGCAGGTTCATCAGTACGGATCCTGCGACACCTAAACCAGGCGAACTATCCTTCATCAATCGCTTTGTTTATGGTCGAAATAACCCGATGACGTTTATTGATCCGGATGGCCGGCAGGCCGGTGTGCCGGCCGACCTCGAAAAGCAGGCAAGAGACTGCGGGGTTTGCACCGTTGTATGGGACACACAGACGAAGTCATATCAGGTACGTGGAACAACGGTCGCTGACATTAGTATGCTTGCGCAGGACTCAGGCACCTCAATAACAAGTTATCAGTCCGTCACTCCATCCGCGCATGACGCTGCAGCAGGATTGGATAATGTTAGCCTTGGAGCGGCAACGGCAAGCGTGGCAACCGCTTACATAGCTCCATTGGCAGGTGCCTTCGCTGTTATCGATGAGGCGGCAACGATCGGGGCATTCGCGCTTGAGCCTACGACGGATCGAGCGATAAACGTAGCGACGCTTGGAGCATTCAAGGCGGGTAAAACATTTTTGAAGGCCGGCAAGGCCGCAAACGCAGCTGAAAAAATTGAAAAGCTCGAGACGGTGGAGAAGGTCAACACGGCACTTACGGCCGATGATGAGGCAACGAAGCGTGATGAGGAGAGCAAGCCTGAGCCAGGCCCGAACAATTAAGCCTTCGCTGTTTTTTCGGGAGGCCCGATCATGATCGGGCGGTACAGAAAAGTTTTGGTGAGTTGGTTGTGCACATTGGCGTTAATGTGTTCGTCGGTGGCCTTTGCGGCGATACTTCGCTACTGGTGGTTGACGGCTTTCAGTCTGCTATACGCGGGTCTTGCTGTGAAGTTGCTCCGGAGTCCACGAAGCCGGAAGCTTATGCTCTTCGGTTGCGTGTGTGCGCTTTTAAGTGGAGGCGTTGTTGGAGGGCTTGCTGCTTTCCATGGCGACAAGGAGGGCGGCATACTGATGCGCAATGCAGGCTTTCTTGTTTATCTTGATATTGCTGTGAATATGGTTCTGGTTGCCCTTCTATGGAAGGAGGAGGCGAAATTTGAACTCGACAGGCAGATCGCCGCGAGTTCTGCTGGGAATGGCTAATGAAGAACGTTCCGCTTTTGCGTTCGTGCCTATGGGTATCCATGCTGCCCGTTAGTGGAATAATGGCGTGCCTGTCGCATTGGCTTCCCGAGGAATTTCGAAAAAACGTGCTGCACGCTCTCTCCTGGTTTTATACAAGTGACAGTCCCCGGGCTTTGGCTGCCTCGTGCTATATGCTTCTGCTTTACGGTTTGGCCCTTCCGGGGTACCTCGTCGCCTTTCGCCTGGTGTCGGGCTTTCAGCGCCTCGACCTATCGACGTCCGGTACGTGGTACATCAACCGTTGGACACTTTTGCTCATTTCGATCGCTACGCAAGCGATCCCTATCGCCTTTCTGACTCCCCTCGACCATCCAAGGGGGCGAGGTGCGGATCTTTCGATCCTGTTCCACAGTGGCGTGCTCGGTATGACTGTTATGGGAGCTGCGCTCATTGCCCTCGGGGCTCTGGCTGGAAACTTCTTTGTGATAATTACAGAGGGTTTTTTTCGCGCTTGTGCTCCCTCAAACGATCGTCCTGGCTGAGGCCGAAGTTGGACTTCGAACTTCTCGCTTGAAGCGTCGGTAAGGTTGGGCGTAATTATTGCGCTGGATCCAACGCGTTCACAGGCTGCTTTGGCTGTAATAGCGCCCGCTCGTCCCTGCGTGGTTTGCAGTTCCGCGAAAGCACATCCGCCCCCTCCGACGTCTTCGCCATCACGTCCTGCACGTTCACCACTACGCCCATGGTGTCGCCGAGCGGATCCAGTGCCATGCAGACGTCGTCGATCATACGGTTGGTGCGCAGCTCCTGACCACTCACCAGCACCAGCAGGTTCTGGTTGTCGATCCATGTGGTGGTGCCTACGCCGGGCAGGTTGCGCAGGGCGGCGCGTGCGGCTTCATGGTCCACGGGTCGGCGTAAGTCGGGTAGTCGCATGGCTTTGTATGTGGCGCGCGTCTGGGCATCGAGGGCGTCGGCTGCGAGCGTACCTGTGGTTGACGCAACGTTGTTTGGGAACTGGGGCGTGGCCACGCGGTGGGCTTCCCTTGCCAGGCGGCCGGCGGACTCTGGGGTGTCCTGCAATCCTATATACGCCAGAGCCAGCACCATCACCGCGGCGACGATGGCGCCGGCAATGATCATCGGGTCGAAGTCCGTATCGGAACGATGTCGGGTGCGGCTGGAGCGTTTGGGGGTCAGAGTAATTACTCTGACCCCGAGCCCATCGACCAGCGGAAACGGCACCACGGGCGCCGGCGACGGTTCGGGCACGAGCGTCGGCAGCGAAGCCTGGAACGTCCGGCGCACTTCGGCGCCGTCGATAAGGGCGATGGCAGGGCATTGGGCGGCGGCTTCCAGTGCGGCGGTGGAAAATTCCCCGCTGGTGATCAGGATCGCACCCGTGGCGTGCTGGGTGTGCATCACGCCGATCAGTTCGTGCACGTAGTTGTGCATGACCTGCAGCGCGTTCCAGTGCTTGCACTGGACTACGATGTATTCGTCGTCCCGGTACAGCTTGATGTCGATGCCGCCGTCGTAGCGCGCGTGGGACGCTCCCGTGCCCGAGTGCTCCACCCGGTAGCCGAGCTGCCGGTAGTGCTCGGCGAAGAGGCGCTCGAACGCCGCCCAGCTGATACCCGCGAGCTCATCGGTGTAACGGTGCTGAACCTTCCTTCCCTGGCGATAGATGCCCATGTCCTTGGAGCCCCTCTTGATATGCATTCTTGCCAACAGGAGCATATCGGCCGGGGGGACCGCTGCTTTAGGCTGTGCTCAAGCTCGCATCAGTGCGGCCGATATGTCGATGGCTCATGCCCTTTTTCAGCAATATGAGTATTCAAGGATTTGGCGAAGAAATGATGCGCACCTGCTGCACCATCCTGCTGGCACTGGCCGGCCTGACCCTCGCGGCATCGGCGGCCGCCGTCGACTGCGCCTCCTCACCTGCCAGCCATAGCGACCAGGCTGTTTGCGCCTCCCCGACCCTTGCCAAGCAGGACGCCAATCTCCAGCGCCTGCTGGCTACCCGCGCCCCGTCGGATGCACTTGCCAATAGCCAGGCCGATTGGGAGAAGTCCCGCGCCCGCTGCAATGGCAACCAGGGCTGCCTGGACAGCGCCTACCGCTCGCGGCTGGCGGCGGTGCAAGCGTTCCCGCCCAAGGCAGAGCCGCCCTTGCGCAAGCCGAAGATCGTGATCTCGGAAATTCTCCCCAACGGGAAGCTGGTTCCGATCCCGCCGGTGGCCAAGGCTGTGCCCAAGCCAAAGGTCGACGCCACCCCGATGCCGGACGACGGACGTAGTGCCGACGAGCGGCTTGCCGCGGCTGCCGGTCCCACCACCACGACCGAGAGCACCAACGACGGCTGGATCGTTCCGGCCCTGGCCCGCAGCGGGATCGTGATCCTTTTGCTGCTTGGCCTGGCCTACGGCCTGCGCCAGTTCTTCGCGCGCTGCCCGTCGTGCCGGCGCTGGAACAGGAGCCGTGTGATCAGGGTGGTTGCCGAACGGACGCTCGGCCATCACAGGACGGCGCGGCCCGAAGGGCGGGATGCATCAAGGCACCGGAACATGTTGCCGGCGCAAAAGCCCTTGATTGTGAGCAAACGGGTTTACGTGTGCAACGAGTGCAATATGCGCTGGGAGCCGGGCATCAAGGTGCCGGCACTGGCAAGCGAATCGGCGGATTTTCGGCCGCGGCCCTGATGGGGTATTGCCGCATCGACCTGCCGACCGCGAAGAGGTGGCGCTTCAACCGTGGATTCATGTGGGTGGTGGCGTTGGTCGTCCTGGCCGCCTCTTTGTTTCTTATTTCCTAATTCTCATTCCGCACGGCGCGGCGCCGGCCCCATCGACACATACCGGCACCCTCCCAAAGCAAATTCTTACACGATCTAAAGTATCGTCGGCTTGGCCCGATACCCAATAGACGGGCGGAATATCTGTTCCGCGGGCCGGTCATAACGGGGTGGGTTGGCACATGGCGGTGTTGGCAGGGGACAACTTGCGATCCGGCACCCTCCAGGCCGCGTCCTGGGGCGCGGCGCCATGAGGTTTGCCTTCGAGCGCCAGTCTTCGCGTGCCGTCAGTTTCGTCGGGCTGGCCTTGGGTGTATTGCTGGGCATGGCCCTGGTGGTCGGGTTGGTGGAAGACCGGCAAACGCGCCTGTCCGCGGCCCATGACCGTACCCTGGCGTTGGCCGAAGGTGGTGAGCGATTGGCCACCGAGCAGATGCGTAGCGTGGACCGCACCCTGGCGGGCGTGGTCCAGGACATCGATCAGATCGAACGTAACACGCCCGACAAGGCACCGGCGTTGATTGCCCAGCTGATGGTCCAGGTGACGGCGCGGCAGCCGGAGATCGAAAGCATTCAACTGGTCGACCACGGGCAGATGGCGCTGCCGCCATGGGTGCTTACCCGCCAGGCGGGTCCCCGGCCGGGCATGCGCTTCGGCCCCATCGAGAAAGTGGATGGGCGCTGGTTGCTGCCGATCGTGGTGCCGATGATGGACGGGCGCTGGCTGCTTGCGCGTCTGAATACGCGTGGGTTGCAGACCCTGGTGGAGCAGCTCGCCACCGGCCACATGGGCGTGGCCACGGTGGCTGACTACTACGGAACGATCCTGGCACGAAGCCGGCAGGCGTCCACCCTGGTAGGCCAGCCGATCACACGGTTGTATTCGGGCGAACACGCCGATCTTTCCGACCTTGTCAGCGCCATCGATGGGGTGCATCGCATGGTGGCCAACAGTTCGCTGGATGCCTATCCGGTACGCGTGGGCGTGGGTGTGCCGCTGCGAGCGGTGCTGGCACCGTGGTACGTGTTCGGTGCCGTGGCCCTGGGGGTCTATGGTTTGTATTGGCTGGGCTATGCCTATCTTTATCGCCGCGTGCGCGCCTCGGAACGATCGCGCGACGAATACGTGCGCACGATCACCGATACCAGCCGTCGCCTGGAGCAGGCCCAGCGGGCGGGGAATATCGGCAGCTGGAGCATCGTGAAGGGCTCCACGCGCATGTCGTGGTCGAGCCAGGCGGCGTTGATCCTGGGGCTCGACGTTACCGATGTCGTTACCATGCGCGACACCTTCTACAGCATGATCCACCCCGACGATAAGCCGATGTACTTCGAAGGGGCGGCGCGCGCGTGGGCCAACGAGGGCGCGGTGACCTTGCAGTACCGCGTACTGCGCTCCGATGGCGCCATGCGATGGATTTCATCCACCGGCTCGCTGGTGGACGAGGGTGGCGTGGTCACGCTCACCGGCACCATCAGCGACATCACCGAGCGCATGATGGCGCAGGAGCACCTGGCCTATCGCGCCACGCACGATCCGCTCACCGGCTTGCACAATCTTGATGCGCTGGTCGAAGATCTCGATCGCACGAAGGCATCGCGCCCGTGGTACGACCTTGCCTATATCCAGTTGCGCGGCCTGGACGTGATCAGCGACACGTTCGGTGTGTCGATCGGCCGCGATGTATTGAAGGCGGTGGCAGCGCGTTTTGAATCCCTTGGCGCCAAGTTTGGCCAGGTAGCGCACCGCCCGGGTGAGACCTTCGTGGTGGCGATGTTCGACCGGTCGCGTCACGACGAAGCCCTGGCTGCCTTGCTCGCTGCTGCAACGGAGCCTGTATCTTCCGAGGCGGCCGTACACCAGCTCGACGCACGGATAGGGCTGGCGTCGTATCCGGACGACGGCGCCCAGGCAGAGAAAGTGGTGGGTAATGCCGCACTTGCCGCGCAGGAGGCGGGTGTGGCCGAAGGCACGGTGCGTCGCTTCGAGGCCGCCATGGCCGATCGTTCGCGCCTGCGCCTGCAGATGACCGCACGGATGCGCGATGCCATCGAGGGCAACGACCTGCAATTGCATTTCCAGCCGGTGATGAGCGCGCTCACCGGCAATATCGTGATGCTCGAGGCGCTGGTGCGCTGGCCGCAAGCCGACGGCAGCATGATTCCACCTTCGGAATTCATCCCGCTGTGCGAGGAAACCGGCCTGATCCTGCCCTTGGGAAGCTGGGTGTTGCGCCGCGCCGCGGCCGCGCACAAGGCGCTGACGGCGGCGGGTTGGGGCCGGCTCTCCATCGCGGTGAATGTCTCGGCCATCCAGTTCGCCCGCACCGATCTTGCCCAGGAAATTGCCCGCATCGGGGAAAACTTCGGCCTTCGTCCCGGTGCCCTGCATATCGAGCTGACGGAAAGCTCGCTGATGCGCTACCGCGACCTCGCCCGTCGCACCATGCATGCGCTGCAGTCGAAGGACATCCGCGTGGCGCTGGACGATTTCGGTACCGGCTTTTCCAGCCTGGCGTACCTTAAGAACCTGCCGATCAACAGCGTGAAGATCGACCGCGCATTCATCCAGGAAGTGGATAGCGATCCGCGGTCGGCGTCGATCTGCCTGGCTATGATCGGGCTTAGCCATAGCCTGGACCTTACCGTGGTAGCCGAAGGCGTGGAAACGGCAAGCCAGCACGCGTGGCTGCGCAACCACGGTTGCGATTTCCTGCAGGGTTTCCTGTTCTCGCATCCGTTGCCGCTGGATGCGTTGCTGGTGCACCTGCGTCAGTCGGAGGAAGCGCCGGGTGACATCAAGATGATCTCGCCGTCCGAAGCGTAATGCCTGGGGCTAACCCCCGACGGTGGCCATCAATTCCATGTGTAGTGCTTCGGTGGCTTCGTCCGTCGGGAACAGGCATTCGACGCGAAGCTCCTGTGCGGCGATGGTGAGCGGCGTGCCTACGGTGCTGACCATCGAGAAGTAATGCAGTGTTCGGCCATCCTTGATGAAGCTCAAGGGGACCACGGGCAGCGATGGTTCCCCGGCTGACGTGGTATCGGCATCATCGGTGTCCGGGTAGGCCAGGAGTTCATCCATGAGCTTGCGCGTGCGGTCATCCATCACGTGGCCGACGGTTTCCCGCCGGACACGTTCCAATAAGCCTTTCGATGCGCTGTTCCAGTTCGCGATATGGGGCCTCATGCCCGCGGGATCGAACATCAGGTGCAGCATGTTGCGCGGTGTGGGGCGGGCGGCGAGATCAACGAAGGCGTTGAAGAATCGCGGCGCCGCCTCGTTGGCCATCAGCACATTCCAGTAGCGGTCCATCACGACCGCCGGAAAAGGTTCATGCTGTTGCAGTACGCGGGCGAGGGCACGGGTGATAGCTGCCATCTCGCCGGCATCCCACGCTTCGTCCACATGGATGGGCGCAAATCCCGCCGCCAGGAACAGCTGGTTGCGCTCGCGCAGCGGAATGTCCAATGCCTGCGCGATGGCGACCAGGGTCTGCCGGCTGGGACTGCTGCGGCCGCTTTCGATGAAACTCAGGTGTCGCTGGGATATCTCCGTATCCAGCGACAGTTCGTTCTGGCTTTTCCCGCGCAGGTCGCGCCAGTAGCGGAGCAGCCGGCCGAGTTCGCCGCCGGCTGCCTGGGTTTGGGTGCTGTTGATCACGGCACGTCCTTTAGAACTCCGTTGGGCCCACCGCGCCCAGCCAGCGGCTGACCTTGGTGGGATCGTTCGAGTCCATGTAGAAGAAGTGCGTCATGGTGGGGCGCACCACCGGCAAGCTTTTGTCGTCGAAGGTCATCCGCACCTTGCCATGGAACATCTTGATGGATCCGCCATCCCAATACTCCACCACGTCGTGATGGGCCGTGAAGCCGCGGTCGATGAATTGCCGCAGGTTGTCCCGGATGGTATCGCGGCCGTGCCAGTCGGCCACGCCGAGGTTACAAACCGCGTCGTCGGCAAAGCAGTCGAAGCCCTTGCCGAAGGTCTTGTCGTCGATCTCCTTCCAGAAATCCAGCAGCCATTGCGGTGGATCCTTTCGTGTGAAGTTCATCGAAGTCATTTTAAGTCTCCAGTGCTTTTGGGGATGGGCCCATGTGCCGGGCTGGAGTTAACTATCGGCGACTATCGGCAGGCTCTCAATTACGCGGCAGGTAATAACGTCCAGCAGGGCGGTTGGTATCCAGGCCGTTACGGGTACTATTCCGGATGCTGCAGCGGGCATAGGCTTCTTCTCTCACCCGAGGATCCATCATGTTTCTCCTGGCCATGGCCTTTTTCGCTCCCACGCTCGCTGGCCCCGCGGATTTCGAAGCGCGGCGGGCGGAGGCACAGCGGCTCGAGGCATCACCCGAGGGTGCCGCCTATGTGCGCGAGTACAGCTACCTGGTAACGCCCGCGATGCGCGGTTGCGTGCCGCCAGGGTCGGCGGACCCTACGAACCTGGGTACATTCACCGTGGTGGCCGACGTTCTGGGCAATGGTCAGCTTTATGCGGTGGATGTGAAGCCGAAAACACGTATTGCCACGTGCTTTTCCGCGCAGCTGAGCCATGCCACGTTTCCCACGCCGCCCGCCAACGGGGGCAAGAATTACGTGGTGGTGATCGACATGTCGATCACGCCTTGAGCGTTCTCAATGGGGCGCGGCGGGTGACGGCGGGGTAGAGCTGCCCGTGCCACCGTGGGTTCGCAGGTATTCACGCATTTTTGCCAGGTCCATTTGCTGGTCGGCGAGGTTGGCGAAATGGTCCACGACATATTTCGCAGCGCTGCGTGCGTCGGGCCGGTTGTGCTGGATCAGGATGTTCGCGCGGAACACGTAGCCCGTGGGCGCATTCGGGTCGACCTTGATCAGACGGTCGATGGTGGCCAGCGCCTGGTCCACCCGGTTGGTGCGGCTGTAGATATCGATCAGCTCCGTCATTGACATGACGTCTTCGGGATCGATCTTCAGCACAGCGGCGTATTCCTCTTCGGCTCGCTTTTCTTCTCCGGCACGCGCATAGGACAGCGCGCGGGCGATGCGTGCCTCGGTGTCCTTAGGATTGGCCTTGATGATCCGATCGAACTCCGCCTCCGCCCAGGCCTTCTCGCCGCCGGCGTAGAGCATCTGGGCGCGGTACTTCGGGATGCTGGCGTCGTTGACGACGAACCTTAGTGATTGGCAATAAAGAGCTGCCGACAGCTTGGGATCCTGGCCGAAGGTGTTGGCGGCGGCGGCGTCGATCACGGAATAGGAATCGCCTTCGTCCAGTGCGCGCTGCACCATCCACGATGGGTCGTCCTCCTCGTAGCCCGGCCCGAAGTCGTCGTTGATGATCAGGCGAAGCAGGGGATTCTTCGGGATCAATGCCGTGGCCTCGCGCGCCTGTGCGTCCTTGTCCGGCGTACTGCGCATGGCCTTGTACCAATGGGTGATGGCTACGGCGCGCAGGCGAAAGCTCAACGGATCAACCGCAAGGCCGCGCTTGATTGCCTGTTCGATGTACAGCGGCTCGGCGGACATCCAGCCGACGTAGATCATCGCCGAATACACCGGCAGTACCGTGCCGTCGCGCACCACCGCCATGTCCAGGTCCTGCCTGGCAAGGTGCAGCGCGGTGTCGCGTGCCAGGATCGCCTTGGGCTTGTATTCCTGGATCCGGGAGCGAACGGTGGGGTTGCGGAGTGCTTCGGCGCTTTCGTGTTCCATGTTCCACACCGCGCGCGAGGCACGCTGGGCCTCGCCCTGGTGGGCGATGCCACTGGCGGCCAGGGCGAAGGCGCTATCGGGCAGTTGTTTCATCCATGCATCGATCATCGGCCGCGATTCGGTGCACGAGCACTCGAAATCCAGCCCGATGTACGCATGCTCCAGCAGGCCGGCATGCGCCGGGTCGTGTAGTTGGGCATCGCGATAAGCGGAAAGGATCTTGTCCAGTTCCGCGGCCTTGCCCTTGAACACCAGGTCCTTGGCCTGGGCCATGGTGATGATCGGCTGCGTGCGGTAACGGCAATAGGCCGTGGTGGTGTCCGCATGCCAGTGCATGCCCGGCGGGTCGGGATAGGCCAGGCATCGCTGCAACGGATCACTGATTTTCTCGGCGGCCCGCGCCTTGGCGAAGTAGGCGGCGTAGGCCGCATCGCTGATGGCGGGTACGGACGCGGGACGCTCGGGTGGTTTATCCGGGGTTGGCTGGGTACCGGCCTGATGTGGCCGGTTCGCCTGCCGGATCTTCGCCAGCACCTCGGGTGTCATCGCATGATAGGTGGCGTAGCCAACCCACCCGATCACCGCCCACGCACCCACCACCAGGGTAACGATGCCAACGATGGTACGTGCGCGCATGGATGTCCTCCCCCGACTCCCTCGAGTGGGAATATTCTCACACGGCGGCGTGGTTCGCCCCTAGGGCTTCGGGGTAATGCTGAGGTTGGTATCCGGTTTGGGTATCTGGCCGTCGCGTATATCAGGCGGCTTGCGCCAGGCACGGCCCATGTCCACCAGCGCGGCGGCGCGGCGGAGCATCTCGGCCAGGCGCGCGCTGTCCTGCTGGTAGGTTTGTGCGTGGTCGGGATAGCGCATGAGGTACGACTGGAAAGATTCCTTTTCCAGCGTGTCGCCATCCCACGCGGTGGTGAATTCATCCAGCGTCTGTTCCATGCGGGCCATGGCCACCAGGAAACGGCGCCAGCGGTGTTCGTCGAAATTGAAGGCATCCCGCGCCAGTTCGCCGGCGTCGGCGCCGTAGTGGGCCAGTTTCCCCACCATCGTGGCATCCATGGTGAGGTTCAGGCCGCCCTCGTCGGGTTTCAGCGCCACGTGCACGATGCGTTCGCGATAGCCGGGCAGGGTGCTTTGCAGGTTGTCCTGCCAGTCTTTCGCGGCGTCGATCAACCGTTGCAGGAAGGCAAGCAAACCACCTTCGATCGGCAGGATGGGGATCAACACGCCGCTGTTGGCGCTTTCCGGCAGCCATGCGCGGCCCGGGCCAATATTTCTCGCCGGATTGAAATCATCCAGGCTGATGCCGAAGGTGGGGTGGTTGGGCCAGAGCTTGTCGAAGAAGTGGATGGGGAAGTTGCTGGCCAGGCCGCCATCGCTGAAAAGACACAGGCGCGGCACGCTGCGGCCGACAGCCTCGTTCAAGGTGAAGTCCCGCGCATAGAGCGGGATGGCGCTGATCAATAGCGGGAAGCTCAGGCTCATCCGCGCGCCGATGGCCACGGGCAACTTGCCGTCGGGGGGCAGGTGGAAGAAATCGTCCGCGGGGTTGCCGGTGTCGAAGGCTTCGCTGTTGGCCATCAGGTAGTTCATCACCCGCGGCGGGAACAGGTTTTCGAATTCCTGTTTGCGGAAAAGGAAGCTGTGATCGCGCAACGGCACGGTGAACGGCCGGCGCATCATCAGGTTGGTGGTCATCATCCGCAGGGCGATCGGCGGCGCGCCGCCGGGCGGCGTGGCCAGGTCGTCGAAGGTGAGCGGCGGGTCGCTGGGACCGGTGCCTCGGCCAGCAATGTGGTCGATGAGGTCGGTGAGCCAGTCGGTAAGGCCGGGTGTGTCGAAGCCGCGTTGCGTGCTTCCTGGACATAGCCCATAACCATTGGCCGGGACGTCGTGGGTGATGCGGCGATAGAGCGTGGATGCGACGGTAACGATGCCGATCAGCACGAACAGCCCTGCGCCCCACGCCACGGCGTATCCGATCGGTGCGCCGGACACGACCGCGATGACTCCGAACACGATGCCGGCCAATAGGCCAAGCATCCAGCGCCCTACGAAGCGACGAACAGCGATGCCAAGCACGCGCCCGAACCGGGCGATCCACGAGCCCGGGGCTTGCAGGGCAAGGAAGATATCCAGCAGCGCCGCGAGCCTTGGTGACGGCTGGAACAGGCGCATCAGGTGGCCGCCGATCTGCTTGGGCACCTGGCTCAGGCGCACGAACCCGCCGGAGGCGCGGCCGTACTCGGCGGCAGCCGTGACCGCCGCCGCGATGGCGCCGGCCGAGGTGCCGCCGATGGAACTGAAACGGAAATCCTTGGCCAGCTCCGCGGCGGCCAGCGGGTACACCACGCCGCTGGATACGCCGCCCTTCATCACCAGATCGCAGATGCGCGTGGGGTGGGTGAAGTCGCTCTGCTGGTACGCACCTGATTCGGTTGGCATGGCTTGCTCCGCGTGCTGCCTGGAGAAGGCCTTAGCTTGCCTGTCTTCGATGCCCGGGAGGAAGGCCGTGCGTCACCGATTTACACAGGAGCGAAGCGATTGTTGCAACGGCTAGCGCGAAAGCATTGATTCGCTCACTTCCCATAGCCGACGGGCGTTGTCGGCGTCGATGGCGTAAGGGAATACGCCATTGGCACCGCTTGTGCGTGTCCTGACGTCGTTGCCGGTGGGAGCCTCGCCCTGGTGGATCGGCGAGATGTCGGCATTCTCCGTGTAAACGCCGCCCATGCCATCGAGCTGCGGACTGACGGCACACCAGACACTGGTCGCTGCGCCCTGGGCTACGGTTTTAAGGTTGCGCGACGGGTCGATGACGGGTTTTCCGTGTTCGTCCAGCACCCCGGCGCTTTTCAGTTCTTCCGGTGACAGGTGCTTTGCAAGGCCAGTATCGACGATCACCCCCGGATGCACGGCGAATCCGCGGATACCGTCGGCCTGATAGCGGGCATCCAGTTCCACGGCGAAGAGAATATTGGCGGTCTTTGATTGGCCGTACCCCGTCCATGGGCTGTATTCGCGCCGTTCGAAGTGGATGTCGTCGAACACCACCGGGGAATATCGGTGGCCCCATGACGATACGGACACCACGCGCGCCCCTTGTGCACGCTGCAGCGCCGGCAGCAGGCCGACGGTCAACTGGAAGTGCCCAAGGTGGTTCGTCGCGAACTGGATTTCGTAACCGCGCGCATCACGTTCGAAGGGCGTGGCCATGATGCCGGCGCTGTTGATCAGCATGTGCAGCGGCTGGCCGGCGGCGATCGCGCGCGATACGAAGGCGTCGATGGAAGCCGGGTCGGCCAGGTCCATGGGTTCGATGCGGATGTTGCTGATGCCGGCAAGCGTTTTGCGTGCCTTCGCTTCATTGCGCGTTGGCACGATCACGGTGGCGCCAGCATCGGCCAGCGCCCTGACGGTTTCTACCCCGATGCCGGAATATCCGCCGGTGACGATGGCGGTCTTGCCGGTGAGGTCGATGCCGTGGATGACGTCGGCGGCGGTGGAGGCCGCGTCGAAACCGGAATGAATGGGTTGCTGGGGAGAGCGCATGGGGAATCCCTGGGTGGGTGGAGGCTCCAGAAAGATAGGGTTCGCATCCCGGACTTTGAATTATTGAAAGTCCGGGATTCTTGCGCGATAGTCCGTCAATGGTCTCCGATCCCTTTTCCGACATCCTTTCCCTTACCCAGGCACGATCCCTGGTCACCGGTGGATTTACCGCCGGGGCGCGCTGGTCCATACGATTTCATCCGAGCGGCCGGGCGAAATTCTTTGGCATCGTAAGGGGGTCTTGTTGGCTTTCGATGGAGGGGCGCGAACCCGTGCACCTGGGCGAGGGCGATGTGTTCCTGACGTCGGCGGAAAGGCCTTACGTGTTGTCGTCGGGTTCGGATGTGCCACCTGTGGATTCCAAAGTCGCGTTCGCGGGGCAGGATGGCGTCATGAAGTCCCTTGGCGAAGGCGATGAATGCCTTGTCATCGGTGGCCATGTCGAGCTCGATCCTGCTCGCGGGAATATCCTTCGCGATGTGCTGCCGCCGTTGATCCATGTGCGCGCCGACACTCCCGAGGCGGCTGCTACCCGCTGGTTATTGGGCCAACTGGTGGCCGAGCGGGAGAATGATCCGCCGGGCGCGGCGTTCGCCTCCGCGCAGCTGGCGCAGCTTATGTTGGTGCAGGTGCTGCGCGTCTACCTGGCCACCGGCGGTCCGCTGGATACCGGTCTTCTTCGCGCGATCAATGATCCACGCATCGCCCCGGCGCTTCGCCTGATGCACGCCGAGCCCGGTCGCGCCTGGCAGCTTCCGGAGCTTGCCAAAGCCACGGCGATGTCACGCACCACCTTCGCCGAGTACTTCAAGACCGTCGCCGGCATGCCGCCGCTGGCCTACCTCACGCAATGGCGCATGCGCCTGGCCGAGCGTTCCCTCCGCGAAGAAAACACCCCCATCGCCCGCATCGCCCAATCCCTCGGCTACGGCACCGAAAGCGCCTTCAGCCACGCTTTCAAGCGCATCACCGGCATGGCTCCCGGCCAGTACCGCAAAACCTCACTAGGGGTCAGACCTCACTAGGGGTCAGAGTCATTAGCGAAGAGCCCGACTCATAAGAACCACTAGGGGTCAGAGTCATTATCGAGGCCTCGTTCACTATGACTCTGACCCCTAGTGAGTTAGAGCTAACTCTATGACTCTGACCCCTAGCGATTTCCGCAGGTTGCAAGAGGTAAAACAATAATTGCATGCGTTCTTGCAATTATTGCTCAAGGGAGTATTATTGCGTCCATGATCAAGTTGCCTCCAGACATGGATCCGCTCGCCGCCGGCCTGATTGGCGCGATTTTCCCCATCATCAAGGACGGCCAGACCGGCGTGGTCTCGGCCATGGCGGGGTTCGACCTCACGTTTTCGCAGTTCCGGATCCTGTTCGTGCTGGACAGCGAAGGGGCGGACCTGGCGGTCAACGAACTGGCCGAACGCATCTCGCTGTCGTTGCCGGCCGCCGGCCGGGCGGTCGATGCGATGGTGAAGATGGGGCTGGTGTCGCGGCGCGAGGACGACGTCGACCGCCGGGTGAAGCGTATTGCGCTTACCGCCGCCGGCACCGAAGCGCTGGAGCAGATCGGCAACGCCCGCCGGCAGGCGACGGAGCGCTTCGTCAAAAAACTCAACGATGAAGAGCGTGCGGCGCTCACCACCGTGGTCGCCACGCTCACTGAACTCACCCGCAAATATTTCGCCGGCAGTCCATGGGCTACCGGCAAACCCAACTGTTCCCCGGAATCCCCAAAATGAATGCTCCCTCCCAGCCCAGTGCCCCGCGGGCACTGGATCGCGCAACGCTGCGCATTGCTGCCGTGGTCGTGCTTGGCAGTTTCATGTCGATCCTCGACACCACCATCGTCAACGTCGCGATCAAGGAATTGTCGCGCTCGTTCGGCACGTCGCTATCCATCACACAGTGGGTATCCACCGGCTACATGCTGGCGCTGGCCACGGTTATTCCCCTCACGGGGTGGGCGGCCGATCGATTCGGCACCAAGCGCCTGTATATCGGTTCCATCGCCTTGTTCGTGTTGGGCTCGGCATTGTGCGGCCTGGCCTGGTCGGCCACGTCGTTGATCGTGTTCCGCGTGCTGCAGGGTTTCGGCGGCGGCATGATCATGCCCGCCGGCATGACGATCCTTTCCCACGCCGCCGGGCGCGACCGCATGGGCCGCATGATGGGCCTGGTGGGCGTGCCGATGCTGGTCGCGCCGATCGTGGGTCCGATCCTGGGTGGCTGGTTTGTGGACGACATCTCCTGGCGCTGGATCTTCTTCGTGAACCTGCCCATCGGTGTCATTGCCCTGTTCATGGCGGCGCGTATCCTGCAGCGCGACGAGCCCAAGCCGCATCATGCGCTGGACTGGAGCGGCTTGCTGATGCTCTCGCCGGGTCTTGCCATCTTCGTTTACGGCTTGGCCGAAACCGCCGCTGGCGGCGGCTTCAAGTCGCCGGATGCCCTTGGCGGCGTGCTGCTCGGGCTCGCGCTGGTATTGGGTTTCGTCTGGCACGCGCGGCGGAAAGAAGGTGCCTTGATCGACGTGCGCCTGTTCGGTAGCCGCATCGTCGGTGCGGCGGCAACGACGTCGTTCTTCTTTGGCACGGCATTCTTCGGTTCGGCGCTGTTGTTGCCGCTCTACTTCCAGCTGGTGCGCGGCGAATCCGCCCTGCATGCCGGCATGTTGCTGGCAGCACAGGGCTTCGGTGCCATGATCACCATGCCTGTTGCCGCGCGCCTGACCGACAAGACCGGGCCTGGCCGCATCGTGCTCGTGGGCTTGACGCTAGTGGGTCTGGGCCTCACCGGCCTGACGCAGATCCAGAGCGATACGCCCCTGTGGATGGTGGAAATCATGTTGCTGCTGATGGGCCTGGGGATGGGCGCGACGATGATGCCGTCGATGACCGCGGCGCTGAGCAGCCTGCAGCGCCATGAAATCGCCCGCGTCACCAGCGGCATGAACGTGGTGCAGCGCGTGGGCGGTTCGGTGGGCACGGCCCTGCTGGCCGTGGTGTTGTCGCAACAGATCGCTGCCCTGATGCCTGCGACGGGTGTCGCCGAAGGTGGCCTTTCCGTGGCGCGCACGATCACGCCGGCGATGCGTGAAGCCATGTTGCCGGCGCTGGGCCGGGCCTTCGGCCACACGTTTGTCTGGGCGCTGGCCGTCGTCGTGCTTGGGTTCATTGCCGCGACTTTTCTGCCGCGCAAGCGTGCGGTTCACGACACGGGCGAAGCTGCGGTAGCGACGGTGATTGACTGACTTCGTTTAACGGGGTCAGAGTCACGACTCTGACCCCTATACCCGTTTGATGAAACGCATCGACTCCATGTCATAGCCCATGGCCCGGTAGAACCGGTGGGCCCCTTCGCGGTGGTCGCCGCTTGTCACTTCGATGCGTGCGGCACCCCGGGCGACGGCCCAATGCTCGATGGCGCGAATGAGGCAGCGGCCAATACCCTGCCGTTCGCGCCCCTGGCGTACCGAGAGTGCGGTAATCCGCACCAATTCTCCTTGTTGGTGGAAGAGCGGGATCGCGTGTGCGCTGGCCACGCCGGTAAGCGAAGAGACCTCGGCGCATACCAGCACGATGTCGCGCGCTGATTCCCTGTAGTGGGACAGATGCACGGCTACCGATTCCGGCGTGGTGCCATAGCCCAGCGGTTGCATGCATGCGGCGATCTCCGCCGCATCGCGAACGCATCCGCGACGGACCAGATGAGTGGACGTGGCCATGGCGAGCTCCTCTCCTCCGCTTCGATGCCATCGAGCGTGTGGGTTCATTGAGGCTTCGCCATGGCAATGGCGTGGCGTGCTGGGCCCGTGCGAGGCGTTATCTGCGAACAAACCGCGATAAGGCCCTGGGACCAACGGCACTTTATCTTCGAGCGGCGGATGGGCATCCTCTCCGGTCTGGTAATCGACGGAGCCGATGATGACGATCCTGGTGACTGGCAGTTCAGGCCACCTTGGTGAGGCGCTGGTGCGCCGCCTTCGTGCGGAGGGGACGCCAGTTCGCGGGCTGGACATCAAGCCGTCCCCCTTCACCGACATCGTGGGCTCCATCGCCGATCAGGCTGTTGTGGAGCGTGCCATGGACGGTATTGCCGTGGTGCTCCACACCGCCACGCTGCACAAGCCACATGTGGCAACGCATCCTCCGGGCGACTTTGTCGACACCAACATCAACGGCACGCTTGCACTGCTCGAGCGCGCGGCGGCGAACAAAGTAGGCGCCTTCGTTTTTACCAGCACCACCAGTGCCTTCGGTGCGGCGCTGACGGCCGGGAAAGACGAAGCGGCGTGGATCACCGAGGATGTACGTCCCGTTCCGAAGAATATCTACGGCGTGACCAAGGTTGCCGCCGAGGACCTGTGCGAGCTTTACCACCGGAAGCGCGGACTTCCGGTCGTGGTGCTGCGCACGTCCCGGTTCTTCCCCGAAGACGACGACGATCCGGCGAAGCGGGCGGCCTTTGCGCTGGCGAACATGCAGGCACTGGAACTGCTGTATCGGCGCGTGGATATCGCCGACGTGGTCGAAGCACACCTGTTGGCCTCCACCAGTGCCCACGCCATTGGCTTTGATCGCTTCATCGTTTCGGCGACCACGCCTTTCAAGCGCAGCGAGGCACGCGTGTTGCGTCATCACTTGCCAGATGCCCTTGCCGCCCACTTTCCCGAGGCAGCTTCGTTGTTCGAGGCCCGGGGTTGGCGCATGCTCCAGGGCATCGACCGCGTCTACGACAATGCCCGTGCCAGGGAATTACTGGGATGGAGGCCGAAGCATGATTTCGCCCATGCGCTCGACCAGCTCCGTGCCGGGGCGGATTTCCGCAGCGAGATGGCGATCGCCGTGGGTGTGAAGGGATATCACGACACGACGTTCGATGAAGGTCCGTACCCTGTGGACGCGCCTCACTGAAGGGCGTTGCGAAAAGTCGCCAGGGCCTTGCGGACCGGCTCGGCCAGGCGCGGTTCTGCAACGA
>Ga0207705_10001367_pt1 | contig 19487 bp, 19 predicted proteins | sample KBSC13metaG_FD_184314 | JGI IMG/M metagenome (GOLD analysis project Ga0207705, IMG submission 184314) | Corn rhizosphere microbial communities from Kellogg Biological Station, Michigan, USA - KBS C1-3 metaG (SPAdes) (version 2) | ecosystem: Host-associated > Plants > Roots > Rhizosphere > Soil ... | reverse complement strand
GATTGCGCGAACCCGGGAAGCAGCATCGAGTAAATCATCGCGCGACGCGGCGCGATTGGCGGATGCTTCAACGTGTCGGCGATCGTATCTGCGAGGATCGGCGTCCGGCCAATTCCGACGGGTTGCGTGCGCTGTGCAAGCACCGGCGCGGCGGCAAGGAGGAACACGAGCGTCGCACAGCACGCGCGACGCGCGCGCGCCATTCCTCGACGATGACGCATTACCGGAGCCGCGTGGCGTGCTCCGCTCACGAGCTCGCCAACGCTGTCGCTCACGTCAGCGGTTGATCGCCACGATCGCGTCGATCTCAACGAGGGCACCGCGCGGGAGCGCAGATACCTGCACGGTGGATCGCGCGGGACGCGCGTCGCCGAGCCAGCGACCGTACACCTCGTTCACGATCGGAAACGCGGCCATGTCGTGGATGTACACGGTGGCCCGCGCAACGTCGGCCCATGTTGCACCAGCGGCAGTGATCACCGCCGACAGGTTACTCATGACGATCTCGGCCTGCTCTCGCACGTCGCCTGTGGACATCTGGCCAGAGGCGGGGTCGAGTGCGATCTGACCGGCTGTATACAACATTCCATTGACGATCACACCCTGCGAGTAAGGGCCGATCGCCGCGGGTGCATTGTCGGTGTGGACGTGCTGGAGCGCCATTTTGAAACCGTGAAAGAGCGAGCGAATACGCCCGCGCAGCTGCGCGGGCCACGAATCAGGAAATATACCGCGTCGCAGGAGGGATTCGACGCGACGCTGCGCTCATGCTCGGTACACGATTCGCCGCTGTTGGCGCGGCGGCGTCAGTCACGGCGTGGGCAGCCGTCAGAACTAGGATTCGGGCTGGTGTTCCGGTTCCGGCTGTTCGTCGCGCACGAGCTTGAGGTGACGAACGACGGGCGCTGCGACGTCCCCAGCTGCAGAGTCGCTGCGGTAGTAAGGATCCAGCTCGCGAAGCGTGCCGCGCAGCTCGCGATAGCTCGTGACAGCCTGCGAGTGCGCTATGGATGCTTCGAGGCTGCCGGGCCCGAACTGCGCTTCAGCGAGGCGAGCGACATAATAACGCCGCCACGCCTCTCGAACGAGCCGCTCGGTGTGGCCGGTGCTCGGTGCGCCGGCGCGAAGTGCCTTCCATTGAGGCGTTGTGATGTCTGGTCGGCCGGGCGTGTCGTCCATGTTGTGGGTATCGGCAGGACGGGCGAATTTCCGAACCGCCCGACGTCATTCCGATAGTCGATTATCACATTTCTGCTCTGATTTTCGTGTTACGGGCAGCGGAATAGGCGCCGAGCGTTGTCGACCACCAGCGCACCCATCGTTCCGGCGTCGACGCCGCGGACGCTGGCGACGCGAGCCGCTGTGAGCGCGACCCAAGCCGATTCGTTGCGCTTGCCACGATGTGGGACGGGAGCGAGGTAGGGCGCATCGGACTCGACGAGTATGCGATCATCGGGAATCGAGCGAATGATGTCGTCGCCTGCCCAGTTCCTGAACGTGACGATGCCGCTGAACGAGACATACCAGCCTGCATCGAGCGCAGTGCGTGCGAGATCTGCGCCGCTGGTAAAACAGTGCAGAACACCGCGGATGCCTTCCCTGCCCGCCTCACGGACCATCGTCGCGGTGTCGTCATCCGCGTCACGTGTGTGAACGACCGCAGGACGGTCAAAACGCTTTGCCAGCTCGAGCTGCATCGCGAATGCGCGTCGCTGCGCGTCGCGCGGCGAGTTGTCGTAATGGTAGTCGAGTCCACATTCGCCTACGGCAACTGCGCCTGCATCGAGCAGACGCTCGAGCGCCGCAACATCTGCGACGGGGTCGAACGACGCCGCGTCGTGCGGGTGAATTCCGGCCGTGAATGTGATCCAGCCCGGATGCGTTGCCGCTATCCGGGCTGATTCATTTGCCTGCTCGATCGATGCGCCGATGCAGACGATGCCTTCAGCGCCCGCATCGCGGGCGCGTGCGATTACCGCGTCGCGGTCGCCGCCGAAGGCTTCGTCCGCGAGGTGGGCGTGGCTGTCGAAGAACCTTTCCATGCGGTTGCCGGGACGTTACGAGGATACTTGCGCTCGATCCAGATGAGCACCGGGCCGGCGATGTAGACCGAGCTGAAGGTTCCGGTCACGATTCCGAAGAGCATCACCCATGCGAAGGGACGGATCACCTCGCCAGCGAACAGCAACAGCGCGAGCGTTGCCGCCGCAGTGGTGGCGTGAGTCAGAATGGAGCGTGGCAGCGTCTCGTTGATCGCGCGGTTGAGCGTGTCGTACAGCGTTTCCTTGCGGCCCTTGCGAAGGTCTTCGCGCACGCGATCGAAGATGATGATCGTGTCGTTGAGCGAATATCCGAGCACCGTCAGCAGGCCGGCGACGACTGTGAGCGAGACCTCGAGGTGCATGAGCTTGACGAACGCAAGCGTGGTGAACACATCGTGGCCGGTCGCAATGATCGCTGCGAGCCCGAACCGCCACTCGAAACGAATTGCCAGGTAGACCAGGGTAATGACGAAGGACAGGAGGATGGCGATGAGCGCGTTGCGCTTGAGCTCATCTCCAACGCGTGGTCCGATGGCTTCGGTGCGAAGCACCGTCACATTTGCCTGGCCGAATTTATCGAACAGGACGCTGTCGACGCGCTTGGACACCAGCTCGGCGCCCGCCGCCTGCTGGGCGACATCCTGCGCGCCCGCGACGCGAAGCGTGAAATCGCGCGGAGTGCCGAACTGCTGGATTTCGGCGTCCCTGAAGCCGGCGCGATCCATGGCCGACCGGATCTGTCCCGGATCGACGGGAGTCTTGAACTGAAGCTGCTTGAGCGTGCCGCCTGTGAACTCGATGCTGTAGTTCACGCCCTTGATCGCAAGGGAGCCGATTCCGATCGCGATGAATGCGACCGTGAGACCGACGGCGACGCGCCACCAGCGAATGAAATCGTAATGAGTGTTATGAAAGATTCGCAGCATTTATATGCTCAGTGCCTTCTGGTCGTTGTTGCGGGTGAGCCAGATGATGTAGAAAGTCCGCACCACGAAGATCGCAGTTACCATGGAGGCGGCGATACCAGCGAGCAGGGTGACAGCGAAGCCGCGAACAGGTCCGGTTCCGAATTGATACAGAACTGCGGCGGTGAGCGCCGCTGAAACATTCGAGTCGATGATGGCCGGCAGCGCATGACGGAAGCCTTCGTCGATTGACAATCGTGTTGACTTGCCGTGGTCGAGCTCCTCACGTATGCGCTCGAATATCAGCACGTTTGCGTCGACCGCCATTCCAATCGACAGAACAAAGCCGGCGAGTCCAGGCAACGTCAGAGTTGCATCGAAACCTGCGAGCGCGGCGAGCGTGCAGAGGGTGTAGATCGCGAGACCGAAGACGGCGAGCAGCCCCGAGAAACGGTAGTAACCGATCATGATCACCACCACCAGGCAGAGCGCGATGGCACCGGCCTGAATACTCGCGTGAATCGAGTCGGCGCCGAGGCTCGGACCGATGTTCCGGACCTCGTCGATCTTGAGCGGAACGGGAAGCGAACCAGCCCGCAGAACGAGCGCAAGATCCTGTGCAGCCTGGAGGTCGCGACCGCCGAGTGTGATCTGTCCCTGGGTGCCGATGGCTCCCTGGATGACCGGCGGACGTCCCATCACGAGACTGTCGAGCACGATGGCCATGTAATCGCCGATATGCTTGGACGTCTCGTTGCGAAAGCGACGACCGCCTTCGTTGTTCAGCGTGAACTGGACAACGGTTCCTTCGGTCGGCGACTGAGTCGGCTTCGCATCGGTCAGATAATCGCCAGTGATGATCGGCCGCGCGTCGAGCAGGTACATCGCGCGATAGGTACGCGAACCAAGCGACGCGGTATCGCTGGACCAGCGAATGACCTTGCCGGGAGGGATCGCGGCCTGGACCGCGGGAAGCGACAGGTAGCGCTGCAGCGTTGGCACGTCGTTCTGCGCAACGTAGTACTCGCCGGGCATCTGGCCTTGCTGGACCAGCTTCGAGAACGCGCCGCCCGTAACCGCCGCGGTGTCCTTCTTCGTCGTGTCGCCGGGCGCCTTCTTCGCGGTGTCCTTGGAGAAAAGGCCCTGCAGAGCATTCTTCGCGCTGTCCGTCTGCGTCGTCGCTGGAGCGGCAACGCCCTTCAGTGCAGCGGTGGAGCCAAGACTCTTGACAGCGGCATCCAGTCGTGGAAGTGCCTTTTCGAGCGCTCCCGTCTTGTCGGTTATCTCGAATTGCAGGAACGCCGACTTCTGCACGACGTCCATCGCGCGCTGCGGATCATCTATACCCGGCAGCTCGACAATGATGCGGTCGGCGCCGGCCTTCTGTACGAGCGGCTCGGACACGCCGAACTGATCGATACGGGTGCGGACAACCTTGAGTGCGCGGTCGATGGCGTCGCTCTTGTCGGCTACCTTCTGCTTGGAGTCATCGATCTCGAGAGCGAGGTGCATTCCGCCCTGCAGATCGAGGCCGCGCTTGAGGGGGACACGCTGAACGGTGTCCACGACGTAGACGCCATTGCGCTTGACTCGCTCGGTCACGGTGCGCGGGAATAACGCCCATGCCGACACGGCGATCAGCGCGAGAATGAGGAGGATGCGGTATTTGAGAGACATTGAATATCGAGATTAGCCCTTAAGGTTACCCTGAGACGACGCCACGGTCAACGCGGACCGCGCATCGGACTCATCCAGCTTGATCTGCTGCACCAGCGCATCGGCCGTCGGAAAGGCACGCGTGTCCCTCAGACGCTTCAGAACATCAATCCGCACGGGCTGTCCGTAAAAGTCGCCGGAAACGTCGAAGAGATACGCCTCGATCGACCGTTCGTGGTCACCGAAAGTTGGCCGTGGGCCCAGATTCATCATCCCGCCGTATGTCCCCGTGGGGGTGACGACACGGACCGCGTAAACACCATCAGGAGGCAGCAGCTTGCGCGACGAAGGCTGCGAGAGGTTGAGAGTCGGAAAGCCCAGCGCGCGCCCTCTGGCAGCCCCGGGAACGACGACCCCGCCTATCGAGTACGGCCTTCCCAGCAGCTCCGCTGCGCGCGGGAGATCGCCACCCGCAACCGCGCGACGGATCGCGGTCGACGATATCCAGCGTCCGTCGTCCGCCGCGACCGGATCGACCACGTCCACGGTAAAGCCGCGGCTCGCACCCAGTGCCTGAAGCACTGCCGCGTTGCCCGCTCGCTCGCGACCGAAACCGTGGTCGTGGCCGATGAGAAGGTGCTTCATGCGGAAGTCGTCGCGCAGCACCTGATCCACGAACTGCGTCGCGCTGAGTGACGCGAGCTCGTGCGTGAATTGGAGCACGACTACGTGATCCAGACCGGTCTGCGCGAGCGCATCCAGCTTCTCCTCACCGACGGTCAGAAGAGGGGGCGCTGCGGCGGGATTGACCACATCGAGTGGATGTGGTTCGAATGTTATGGCGACGCTGTGCAGTCCTTCACTCTTCGCTGCGGCAACGAGGCGCGAGATCACATCCAGATGGCCGCGATGAACGCCGTCAAAGGTGCCAACGGTCACCGCGGCTCCCTTCACTTCCGGCGGCAGATGCGCGCCGTCGCGAACTATCCGCGCTGCACTCACTCGGCGATCACCCTTAGCCTGCGTATCGCCGGCTTGGGAGTGGCGCGAAGATCGTCGATGGTTGCGGCGTCGATGACATCGAACTCGCCGCTGCGCGTCCGGCGCAGCGAGGTGAGGTGCGCTGCGCTGCCGCATGCACGGCCCAGGTCGCGGGCGAGTGCGCGTACGTATGTGCCGCCGCCGCAAATGATGGAGACGTTCAGCTCGTCATCGGTGTGCGATGCGATCTGCCACTCGTGCACTGTGATGGGAGATGCCGCGAGCACGACGCTCGCACCGGCGCGGGCCGCACGATATGCCGGTGCGCCCTGCACCTTCTTTGCCGAGAACTCCGGCGGGACCTGTGGTATGACGCCGGTGAGCGATGGAATCGCCGACAGGACAGCGTCACGCGACGGGAGGGGTGCTGTGCGAATCACGTCGCCGGTCGGATCACCGGTGTCGGTTTCCTCGCCGAAACGGATCGTCGCGTCGTAAACCTTGGGCTCGTTGTCGATGAAGGTCGCGAGGCGTGTAGCGCGACCGAGCAGAAGGACGAGCAGTCCAGTGGCGAACGGATCGAGGGTGCCGAGGTGGCCGATGCTGCGTTCGCCGTATACGCGGCGCGCGATGTCGACGACGTCATGCGAGGTGATTCCAGCTGGTTTGTCGACGAGCAGCAGACCAGATACGTCGCCGTCGTCACCGTTCACGGTTCGAGTCTTCCGCCTTGATCTGTGCCAGGAGCGACTCGATGCGCGACGCCCTGGCCGCAGTCTCGTCGATCTGGAAATCGAGCTCGGGGGCAAGTCTCAGCCGCAGCGCGCGGCCGATCTCGCCGCGCAGGCGATGGCCGACCTGATTGAGAACCGCGACCGGATCGGTGCCGTTGGTATCCATGACGCTGACATAGACTCGTGCGCGCCTGAGATCCGACGTGACATCCACGCCGGTGACCGTGACCATCCCACTGATGCGAGGATCACGTGAGCCACTCGTGAGATAGGATGCAACCTCCTCACGAATGGCGGCGGCTACGCGCTCAGCGCGGCGATTGTCGCGAGGCATTGCGAGACCTCACGATGCCGCGGCGCTCGACGCAAGCGTGCGCGCGACCTGTTCCTTGGTGTAGCACTCGAGGATGTCACCGACCTTGATGTCGTTGAAGTTCTCGATGCCGATACCGCACTCGAAGCCCTCGCGCACTTCACGCACGTCGTCCTTGAAGCGGCGCAACGATCCGATGACTCCGTCGTACATCTCGACGCCATCGCGAATGACACGCACACGGCCCGTGCGGTTGATGATTCCATTCCGCACGCTGCAACCGGCGATGACGCCGATGCGCGAGACCTTGAACACCTCGCGGACCTGCGCGTCGCCGAGCACCACTTCGCGCTCTTCGGGGCGAAGCATGCCTTCGAGCGCAAGCTTGACGTCCTCGACCGCTTCGTAGATGATCTTGTACAGCTTGATCTCGACGCCTTCACGCTCGGCGGCGTTGCGTGCATTGTTGTCCGGCCGAACGTGGAAGCCCACGATGATCGCACCCGATGCGCGTGCAAGCAGAATGTCGCTCTCGGTAATTGCACCGACACCGCGATGGATGACCTCGACCGTGACTTCCGCCGTCGACAGCTGGCCCAACGCGTCGGCGAGTGCTTCCGCCGGACCGCCCTGGTCCGCCTTGATGACGATGCGGAGAGCGCGCGCCTGACCTGGCGCCGTCTGCGACATGAAGTCTTCGAGCGAGACGCTGCCCTTCATCGTGCGACGGCTGCGTGCCTCGCGGTCGAGCCGCTGACGACGCTGCGCGATCTCGCGCGACGCGGTTGCATCCTCGACTGCAAGGAACTGATCGCCGGCCATTGGAACGCCGCCGATGCCGAGCACCTGAACCGGAATTGCAGGACCGGCGCTCTTCTGGTTGCGTCCGCGCTCGTCGAGCAACGCACGCACGCGACCTGAATACATGCCGCAGATGAAGTCATCGCCGACGTGCAGAGTGCCGTTCTGCACGAGAACGGTTGCGACGGGACCCTTGCCCGGATCCAGCTGCGCTTCGATGACGGAGCCGACTGCACGGCGGTCCGGGTTCGCCTTGAGGTCGAGAATCTCGGCCTGCAGTACGAGCTGATCGAGAAGCGCAGGCACGTTCTGGCCTGTCTTCGCCGAGATCTCGCTGGCGAGCGTCGTACCACCAAACTCCTCGAGCACGACACCGTGCTGCAGGAGGTCCTGCTTGACCTTCATTGGATTGGCGCCAGGAAGGTCGATTTTATTAATCGCGACGATCATCGGAACGCCGGCGTTCTTGGCGTGCGAGATTGCCTCGATCGTCTGCGGCATCACCTGATCATCCGCAGCGACAACGAGAACTACGATGTCAGTGACCTGAGCACCGCGCGCACGCATGGCTGTGAATGCCTGGTGACCAGGGGTATCGAGGAACGTGATCGCGCGATCGCCCGGAAGCGTCACGTGATACGCACCGATGTGCTGCGTGATTCCACCCGACTCACCCGCGACGACGTGCGCCTTGCGGATATGATCGAGCAGCGACGTCTTACCATGGTCGACGTGACCCATGATGGTGATGACAGGCGGACGAGGAATGAGATCTTCCGCGGCGTCCTTCTCGAGCAGTGATTCGGTATCCGCAGCGTACTCGTCCTCGAGCACGGCCTGGAATCCAAATTCGCCAGCGATCAATTCGATCTGACCGAAGTCGAGTCGCTGATTGATCGAGACCATGAGGCCGAGGTTCTTGAAGGCGAAGCCAACAATCTGGTTACCAGGAACCTTGAGCTGCTGAGCAAGCTCTGCCACGGTAACGAACTCGTTGACGCGAACCGTTTTCCTTTCCTTCTCGACAGCGGCCTTGCGCTGCGCCTCCACTTCTTCGCGCGATACAGTTTCATCGCGGCGTGGCGCTCCCTTGCGCGAGCTTCCGCGCATGGAGGTCATCGTCTTGAAGATGTTGGCCGATACGGCTTCCTGATCTACGCGACGACCGCGACCGCGTCCACGCGAGCGGTCATCCTGGCGTGCAGGTGCACGATCGCCCGTAGGACGTGGACGACTCTCGCGCGACGGTGTACCCGGAACGCTGGTCGAAGCAGCCGAGGCTGTCGGACGCGCATTGGGCGGTCCTGAACCCTGGCGCTGATTGCTCGAGCTACCCGGGCGCGGCCGCGGACCACCCGGCGTCAGTGGACGCGGAGGGGTGGCGCTGGCGCGCGGTTGAAGCGGCGGCAGCGGTGTTGGCCGCGGACGGTCGGACCGTGCAGTCTGAGGACGCTGCGTTGCTGGCGTCGGCGCGGAATGCGCGGTCTGGAGTTCGGGGCGTTCCGCCGGCATCGGTGCCGGTGCCGGCCGCTCGACTTGCGGTGCCGCAGCTACCGGCTGCGGAGTGACTTCGCGTGGCGGAGTCGCAGGCTCGGCTGGCTTCGGTGCCTGCTGGACCGGCGCCACCGGAGTTGGCTTGACTGGCTGTTCGACCACCGGCGCCGGCTTGGCCTCGGCCACTGGCTCGACGACAGGTGCCGGGCGGCGAACGCGGGCAGGCTGAACCGGCTCCGGCTCCGCGGCCTTCTCGACCGGAGCAGGCGGCGGGGCGGGTGCCGGGGCGGCGGCCACGACTTCCGGCTCGTGCACGACCTCTGCGGCGCGACGACGACGAACCGCTGGAGCTGGCTCGGGTTCAGGCGCAGGGACTTCGGCCGCAGCGGCAGAACCGCGGCGACGTCTGGCACCGGCGGCAGGTGCGGGCGCGGCGGACCGGGCGCGCTTTTCACGCTCCCAGCGCGCACGAGCTCGCGCGACCTGATCGTCGGTTAGCGGACTCACGTGACTGCGTACTGGAATATCCATCTGACGCAGGAGGTTGATCACCTCGTCAGCGGGAATCCCGAATTCACCAGCCATGTCCGTTACGCGCAACTTACTCACCCAGTTCTCCCTGTCCCCGGTACGTGGCTCTCACGCCACGCGCCAACTTGGCATCCAGGACGCCGACGACAGCCGTCGTCGTGCGTCCAACAGCCCTGCCGAGTTCATCGGCCGAGGCTGTTTCAATCATAGTAATACTCCGCCCCTGGAGGAGCGGGACGATCTTGTCGCGGCTATTAGGCGACGCATCAGCGGCGACAATCGCCAGCCGAAGCGTTCCCTTGAAGACCGCATCCCTCGTCCTGTCAACGCCTACCACGACCAGTCTGCCACGCGCGCCAAGGCCGATCAGTCGCAGAGCGGCTTTATCGTCCATCACGTCGTGACCGGCGGCTCCGCATCCGGAGTAGCCGGCTCGCTGGTTTCGCTCTGCACCGCCGTCGCTTCCTCGTCGGGAGCATCGGTGGTCAACTCGTCGATGATTGCCACCAGCTTTTCAGCATCTTCGATCATGATGCCGGGAAGCTTGAGGAAATCCTCGCGCTCGAGATCGAGAATGTCGTCCAGACGTCGATAGCCGGCATTCTCCAGGATCGCAACCGTAGCGGGCGGCAAGCCTTCGATGTCGGCCAGCTTTGGATTGGTCGCGTTTACCTGATCTTCGAGCGGTGCGAACGGCAGCGTATCAGCCGCGCGCTCCATCCACTCCCGGCTCGAGTAGAGATCGATCTTCCACTCGGTGAGCTCGGATGCGAGACGCACGTTCTGTCCGTTCTTGCCGATCGCCAGCGAAAGCTGATCCTCGTCGACGATTGCCTGAATCGTACGCGTGGTGGCGTCACTGAATACCCGCGCAACCTTTGCGGGTGCCAATGCGAGACGCGCAAAGCGTTCCGGATCGCCGGACCACGGGACGATATCGATGCGCTCGCCGCTCAGCTCGTTCACAACCGCCTGCACGCGCGCGCCCTTCACGCCGACACACGCGCCGACCGGATCGACTGCCTCGTCACGAGAGAAGACGGCGATCTTGGTGCGGCTTCCAACTTCACGTGCGACAGAGCGGATCTCGACGGTGCCGGCCTGAATCTCCGGAACTTCGAGCTTGAACAGCGCCTGCACGAAGAGACCATCCGCGCGGCTGAGCACGAGGCGGGGTCCCTTGGGTGTCTCCTCGACCTTCTTGAGAACTGCGCGAATCGGCTCGCCCTGATGATAGTGCTCGCGATGATTCTGCTCGCGGTACGGCATCACGGCTTCTGCTTCGCGGAAGCGGTTGAGCATGATGACGAGCTTGCCGCGCTCGATCTGCTGAACCTCGCCGCTCAAGAGCTCGCCAACGCGTGACGTGAACTCGTCGCGAATCTTGGAGCGCTCACCCTCGCGCACGCGCTGCAGAATGCGCTGCTTGGCTGCCTGCACTGCCGAGCGGCCGAACTCCGCAAAATCGGTCGGAATTTCCATTACGTCGCCGACCTGGAACTCCGGATCCTCGAAGCGTGCTTCTTCCAGCGATATCTCGCGCGCTGCGTCCTCGACCTTTTCCACGACGGTCTTGAGCAGCACGATACGAATGGCACCGCGATCTTCATCGATGTCGACTTCGGCCTGCACCGGACCGCCGTGCTTCTTGGCGAGTGCGGCGAGGATACCGTCCTGCAAAAGATCGCGCAGCTCCGAACTGTCCATTGACTTGGAGTTCGTCAGCTCGCGTATCGCTGTCAGGATGTTTCCAGATTCGACTGCCATGGTGCCTACCTCTTCCAGTTGATTTCAGCATCATCGCTAATGCCAGGCGACGACACTTCGAGCGTATAGAACTCGCCCAGCGACCTGTCGGCATCGAGGCGTTCCTCGATGGCGCGCGACGCACGAGCGCAATCTCCGGCGGTGACACCTTCGCCATCGCGCCGATTGATTCTCACCTCGAGCACCGCCCGACTTCTGGTCCCACGTTGCCGGACACTAAAAACATCAAACCCCAGAGGTGCAATCGCTTGTACCACAACGTCTTGCAAGGCAGGGCTCATGTGATTTCTAACTGACCTCTATGAATAAAAAAATGCGGGGGACCACCCCACATTGAAAACGCCTCCAAGGTGCGGGGCGTGATGGAAATCTACTCATATAAGAGCAGAAAGCAACTCTGTGAGTAGGGGGCGGCCGGATAGCCGGCTGGCGAGGCAATCGCCGCAGCTACGCTGCTCGTCATTCCCGCGAAAGCGGGAATCCACCTGCTGCCGACCAGGCCGACTGTCTTATCGCAGCCAGAGATCGATAACCTGGATTCCCGCTTTCGCGGGAATGACGAAGCTCTAGCAGCCCGACATTCCTACACTTCCTGCGCCAGCGCTACTATCCGCTGAACCTGGTCCTCCTGGGTTAGATAGGTGGTGTCGATCAGAACCGCGTCCCGCGCCTGAAGGGTGTTGGTGGCGTCACTGGCATCGCGCTCGACGAGCAGCCGGGTCTCTTCTGCGATCTCGGCGTCGGTGGCGGAGCGCTCCAGACGTTGGTGCAGACGGCGACGGGCGCGCTCCCACGGATCGGCGACCAGAAAGATCTTGAGCTGCGCGTCGGGAAAGACGACGCTCCCGATGTCGCGACCGTCCACTACTACGTTCTCGGTGGCGGCTGCGCGACGGAGTTCCGCGTTCACAGCGGCGCGGACCTCAGGCATCTGCGCGACCGCCGATACGGCGGCCGTAACCTCGGCCGAGCGCGGATCGGCGATCCCCAAACGGCGGCCGGTCTCGGCGCGATACAGCGCGCCCGAGTCCAGGTGTCTGTATCCCAACTCCCGCGCCACCCACGCCGCGGTTGACGATTTTCCCGAAGCGGCCGGACCATCGATAGCGATCACCACCGTGCTACGCGACACGTCGCAGATCGCTCCAGAACGAAGGATAGGACACACTGACGCATTCAGGGCCGACGATATCGATCTCGTTGTCAGGGAGCGCGCCGAGTACACCGAAGGCCATGGCGATGCGATGGTCGCCATGCGTCTCGATGCGGCCTGAAAGCGGCGCCAGACTCCCGCGAATGGCCATGCCGTCGGGACGCTCTTCGGCGTCCACGCCAATCGCCTGGAGATTTCGCACGACGGCCGAAATGCGGTCGCTCTCCTTCACTCGCAGCTCGGCCGCGCCGCTGATCACGGTCTCTCCGTCCGCTCGCGCTGCAAGGCACGCGAGTATGGGGACCTCGTCGATCATCGAAGGCATCTCCGCGGCACCGACATTCACGGAGCGCAGGGAGTCGGTGCCTGTCGCGCGTATGGTGGCAGTGGGCTCGCCGCCTTCGTCGGACGCGTCCAGAAGCGAAACCACCGCGCCCATCCGTTGAACCACGTCGAGGAAGCCGGTGCGAGTGGGATTGACGCAGACGTCAGGCATGTCGAGTGTGCGGCCGGGAACCAGCGCCGCCAGCGCTACGAAGAACGCCGCGGATGACGGATCGCCGGGTACGTGCGTGTCCATCGCGCGCATCGAGCGCGCAACACCGATGGACACAGACTCGCCGTCCACGACAATCGGAACTCCGCGTGCAGCGAGCATGCGCTCGGTGTGATCGCGCGACCGGCTCGGCTCCGTCACGCTAGCGCTCACCTGCGCGTTGAGCGCCGCGAGAAGAATGGCGCTCTTTACCTGCGCGCTCGCCGTGGGACTGTTCCAGCCGATGCTTCCGAGAGTGCCGCCATGGATGGTCAACGGCAGGCCATCGCCATCACCAGCCATCGTGAAGTGTGCACCCATCTGTCCGAGCGGCTCCGTGACTCTTCGCATCGGGCGGCGACTGAGACTCGCGTCGCCGATGAGCGTACTGTCGAACGGATGCGCGGCGAGCACGCCGGCCATGAGGCGCGCCGTGGTGCCACTGTTGCCGCAGTCGAGCGGCCGCTTGGGAACCAGGAGACCGCGAAGGCCACGTCCGTGAACTGCGATGCCCTCCTTGTCGGGCTCGATGCGTACACCGAGCGCGCTCAGCACCGAGGCGGTGCTGTCGATGTCGGCAGAGCGCAGAAGACCGCTGATGCGGCTCGTGCCGTCGGAAAGCGCAGCGAGAATCAGACTGCGATGAGAGATGGACTTGTCGCCTGGAACCCGCACGACACCGCGAATGGACGCGATCCCGGTCATCGGAGTGCCTCTTCGAGCGCCGTCGCCGCGTCAGTGCGCTCGTCGCGGTATTTGACGATGATCGGCGTAACGATCGAGAGTCTCATTTCAGTTGCCCACTCGGATGAACCGGGTCGCGTGCCAGGTATCACGACCGCGCCCATCGGGATGATGAGTGGCCGATCCGGCGATGCCCTGTACACGGTCTGGTGGACGAGGTCGAACACGGGCGTGCTGCGCGTGAGAACGACGCCGGCTCCGAGCACTGCCCTGCTCCGAACGACCGTCCCCTCGTACACACCACAATTCCCACCGACGACGACGTCGTCTTCGATGACAACTGGAGATGCGTTGATTGGTTCGAGCACTCCGCCAAGCTGCGCGGCAGCACTCAGGTGGACCCGCTCACCGACCTGCGCGCACGATCCGACGAGAGCATGGGAGTCGATCATGGTCCCTGCACCGACGTATGCGCCGACGTTGATGTAACTGGGCGGCATGCACACGACGCCGCGGGCGAGGAACGCTCCGCGCCGGATGGAAGAACCTCCGGGCACCACGCGAATTCCATCGCTCAACCGAAGCGAACGCGGCGGGTAGGTGTCCTTGTCGAAGAACGAAAACGCTACACCTGCGTCACCGGACTGCGCAAACGACATGTCGACCACGGCACCAACACGAAAACCGAGCAGAATACCAAGCTTGACCCATGGTACGGCGCACCAATCGCCAGTGGCCGTGCGCGCAGCTGCACGCACGGCGCCGGCCTCGAGCAACGTGAGCAGCTCATCGACTGCGGCGCGCGCCTCCGGTGGCGGCGTTCCACGAATCGAAGCGAACTCTTCGATCCTGCTGGCGAGCGCTTCGCGTTCATGGCTCGAACCACGCGTCATGCGGGTAGTGCTCCGACCGAAACGAGTGCGGCGCGCACCATCGCATGATGCTGGCTGGCCAGCGGGACGAGTGGAAGGCGGAGGTTGTCGCCCATCAGCTTCATCATCGCGAGCGCAGCCTTGACCGGTATGGGATTTGATTCGACGAAGGCCGCGTGAGTCCACGGTGCGAGGCGGCTATCGATGGCTCGCGCATCATCGTAGTCGCCGCGGTGCGCGGCCGCGCAGAGCTGTGTGACGAGTGCGGGGGCCGCATTGGACGTCACCGACGTCACACCGTCTCCGCCGGCGACCATCACGGCAAGCGTGAGTGCGTCGTCTCCCGACAGCACAGAGAAATCGCGGGGTCGATGGCGAAGGATCTGGGTTATCTGGGCAAGATTTCCCGAAGCCTCCTTCACCGCGACAATGTTGGGGTGAGTGGCGAGCTCGAGCGTCGTCTCGGCGGTGACGTTGCTCGCTGTGCGTCCGGGCACGTTGTACACGACCACCGGCAGATCGATCGTATCAGCGATCGCGCGGAAGTGCGCCACTATGCCACGTTGCGGCGGTTTGTTGTACGACGGCGACACATGCAAGAGGTGCGTCGCGCCCGCGTCGCGCATCATCCTGGAGTTTGCCAGTGCGCGCGCAGTATCGTTGGATCCTGCGCCCGCAACGACAGGGATTCGTCCGGCAACCACTTCCACGGTGATCTCGACAACACGACGCTGTTCGTCCGCGGTCATTGTCGCGGCCTCTCCGGTCGATCCGCAAGGGACTATGTAGTTGATCCCCTCCTCTATCTGCCATGCGACGAAGCTTCGCAAAGCTTTTTCGTCCAGCTCGCCCGCCGTGGTGAACGGAGTGACTATCGCGGTGCCAGCACCACGCAGCATGGGAACTGTCGATTTCATCGAACCTCCTCCTTGGATAACACATCGTCCAGCGTGAAGACGCCGCGACGTCCAACCAGCCATCTGGCCGCGACGAGTGCGCCCTCCGCGAATACCCGCCTGTCGCGCGCTTCGTGCGAGATGACGATCTGCTCGAAACCCCCATCGAGAATGAGCGCGTGCGTGCCGGGCACGGAGCCCACGCGAACGCTCGTTATCGGAACCTCGCGAGCCGATCCCTCCGCAAACTTTTCCTGCAGCATGCGCGCCGTGCCGGATGGCGCGTCCTTCTTCGCCGCGTGATGCGTCTCCACCAGCGCGGCGTCGAAGCTCGGGAGATTCGCGAAGATCTCGCCCGCGCGACGCATTATGCGGGCAACCGCATGAACGCCGAGCGAGAAATTCGGCGCCCACAACAGTGACCCGCCTTTCTCCGAAACGAGCCGCGTAATCTCCGGCAGCTCACCATACCAACCGGTCGTACCAATCACGACCGGGCATCCAGCGATGATACACGCCCTGGCATTCGCCGCAGCCGCGCCTGGCTCCGTGAATTCAATCGCGACCTGTGCACCCGCGAGCGAACTCGCATCGATGACTGTTCCCGCGCCCAGCGTCGCGACCACGTCGATCCCGCTCGTACGCGCAAGGTCGGCGACTGCCGTTCCCATCTTACCCGGGCCAATTATTGCCAGCCGAAGCGCGGTCATGAATTCGCCTCATGCGAAAAGAACTCGGCATGCAGCGACCGCATGGCATCCTGCATCGAGGGGCCGTCAACGACAACGGTGAGATTGATGCCGCTGGCGCTCAGTGAAACCATGTGAACGTGCATACCGCCGAGCGCCTGGAGCGCGCGGCCCATGCAGTCGCCGCGGTCGCCGATGCCGGACCCGACTATCGCGACGACTGCGCGATCCCGCTCGATCGAAACGTCGCCGAGCATGCGCAGGTCGATGAGCAGCTCATCCAGTCGCGTGGCGTCGTCGAGCGTAACCGAGACGGATACTTCGGAAGTGGAGACCACGTCGACCGATGTGCGGTGCCGCTCGAAGATCTCGAACACGCTGCGCAAGAAGCCCTTCGCCAGCAGCATGCGAGGCGCGCTCACCCGCACCGTCGTAACGTCGCCCTTGGCGGCGATGGCAGTCACCGGACGGCGCGGAGCGTCGAACATGATTCGCGTGCCGGATCGCGTCGGGTTACGCGTGTTGTAGATGTACACGGGGATCCCACGCCGGACCGCCGGTGCGATCGTATTCGGATGCAACACCTTCGCACCGAACGACGCGAGCTCCGACGCTTCGTCGAATCGGATCTGCGAAATGAGCTTGGCATCACTCACCACGCGCGGATCGGCAGTGAGCATGCCGTCCACATCGGTCCATATCTCGATGTCGTCCGCCCCGAGAGCTGCGCCAAGAAGGGACGCGGTGTAATCGGAGCCGCCGCGCCCGAGCGTCGTCGTCACGCCAGCCGCAGTGGCACCGATGTAGCCGCCGAGCACCGGAATGATTCCTGCGCGGACCATCGGCGCGACACGATCGCGCGCGCGGTCCGAGATCGCATCCAGACTCGGCTCCGCCTGATTGAAATGGTCGCTGGTGACAATGACTTCGCGCGCGTCCACATGCTGCGCTGGGATTCCGCGCGCACGGAATGCTTCGGTGACCAGCAAGGCCGACATCTGCTCACCGAACGACGCGACCGCATCGAGGCTCCGCGGTGTTATGTGGCCGAGCGTCGTGAGTGCCTCGGCGAGGCTCGCGACCTCATCGCACATCGCGGCGACCTCCGCAGCAGTGTCGGGACCACCGGGGACATCGCGAAGTAGAACGTCGCACATCGCGACGTGCCGCTCGCGAATGTGCTCGACCGACCGGAGTGCGCCGATGAGCTGACCGCGCGCCGCCTGTTCAGCGATGCCGAGCAGCTCCGTCGTGGTGCCACTCGCCGCGGAGACTACGACTACAGGCGCGCGATGCAGCCGGCTCGCGACGACATCCGCAGCGCGGCAGATCGCATCCGCATCGCCGACGGACGTACCACCGAATTTGACGACTATCACGGACGGGCCACGTAGCCCTGAGTGACGAGCAACTCCGCGTTCATTATTGCGCCGCCCGCCGCGCCACGGATGGTGTTGCTGCCCATCGCTACCATCCGTACATCGAGCAGCTCGTCACGCCGGATGCGTCCGACAGTAACAGTCATCCCGTTGCCCCGCATCACGTCGCGACGCGGTTGCGGGTGATCCGGCTCTGTCGTGACGACTATCGGCCGATGAGGTCGCGACGGAAGATCCATGGCTTCCTCGCGACCGGTCCACGCCATGATGGCGTCGGACACCTGCTCCGGTGTCGCGGGGGACGAGAGCCCGATCGACATGCACGTGGTGTGTCCGTGCTCGACCGGAACACGATTGGCATGCGCAGTCACCCGGAACGGCGCCGACTCGATCGCATTCCCATTCACGACGCCGAGCAGCTTGCCGATCTCGGCTTCGATCTTCGGCTCCTCGTCCGCGATGTATGGAATGACGTTGCCCATTATGTCGAGCGATGGTACGCCCGGGTATCCGGCACCAGAGACAGCCTGCATGGTGGCGATGAACATGCTGGTTATGCCAAACGCTTCATGCAGCGGCGCGAGCGGTAGCGCCGCAACAGTGGATGAACAGTTCGCATTCGTCACGAGCGCGCCAGTCCATCCGCGGTGTTTGCGCTGCGCGTCGATCACCGCGAGATGTTGCGCATTGATCTCGGGGATGAGCAGCGGAACGTCGCTCAGCATGCGGTGATTCTTCGCGTTGCTGCAAACGAACCTGCCGGCGCGTGCGAATGCGATCTCGACCTCGCCCGCGACGCCGGAGTCGAGCGCTGAAAAGACTATCGAAGATGAAACCGAATCGGGCGTGCACGGCGTTACCGTAAGCGCCGCGACGTCCGCAGGCATCTCTCCCTCGAGCCAGTGCGTGGCATCTGCGTATCGCCTGCCCGCAGATCTTTCCGATGCTGCAACCTCGGCGACGCGAAACCACGGGTGGTCGCGCAACAGTCTGATGAACGTCTGCCCTACGGCGCCCGTGGCGCCTAGAACCGCGACCGGGATGCGATCGCGAGCGATTTCATTGCGGGTCATTGAGCTAACAGTTGCCTGACGAGTGACACATACGTCGAGACGCTCGCACGCAGCTCATCGACATCGACGTATTCGTCGGGTGTGTGTGCCACATGGATGGATCCCGGTCCGAACAACAACGGAGTTCCCCAGCGAGAGAGAAGCGGGATGTCGGACGTGTATGAGACTGGTGCCACCTCATAGCCATCCAGCACGTGAAAGTGCTGAGCCGGAATCGTCGATCCGAATTCGATGTCGGCGCCACCTGCGTGGGCCCAGTCCGAAATCAGCCGCTTGATTGGCTCGACGTCGCTCACGAGACGCAGCATCACTTCCGACTCCGCGCTTCCCGGAATGATGTTCGCTTCCGTTCCGCCGCTGATCGTCCCGATGTTGACGGTCGTTGCACCGAGCACCGGATCGAAGGGGAAATCCACGTCGTGGATCGTGGGAAGCAAACGCAGCAGTGGCTCGATGGCCGAGGCGCCGAGCTCCGGATAGGCGGAGTGCGCCTCGCGTCCGTGGGTGCGAACGATGAAGCGCAACGATCCCTTGCAGCCACTCGCCAGCTTGCTCTCGGTTGGCTCACCGTTGACGAGGTAGCGACTGGTAGCGGCTAGATTGTTGGCCGCGCGTGCGCCGTCCGATCCCTTCTCCTCGCCCACCACGAACAGGAGATCCACGCGGTCTTCGCCTTCGCTTGCAAGCTGCTCCGCTGCCGCCATCATTGCCGCTGCGATTCCCTTCGCGTCGCACGCGCCGCGGCCGTAGAGGCGATTGCCGCTCAGCCTTGGCGGATGGTAGGGCGGCACGGTGTCGAGATGCGTGGAAAGAGTGACTCCTCCACCGCGGCGCGAAGCCCAGACGTTACCGCGGCCAGGCGAGACTTCCTGGATCGACACGTTCCAGTGCCGGCTCACGAGCCAGCGCGCGACGAAATCGATCGCGGCTCCCTCGTCTCTCGTAAATGATTGGATCGACAGCAGTTCTGCGGCGAGCGCGA
>Ga0207705_10001364_pt1 | contig 19526 bp, 18 predicted proteins | sample KBSC13metaG_FD_184314 | JGI IMG/M metagenome (GOLD analysis project Ga0207705, IMG submission 184314) | Corn rhizosphere microbial communities from Kellogg Biological Station, Michigan, USA - KBS C1-3 metaG (SPAdes) (version 2) | ecosystem: Host-associated > Plants > Roots > Rhizosphere > Soil ... | reverse complement strand
TTTTCGGCCAGCGATTGACGTTTACGTAAACGAGAAAACTAGGAGATTGCGGTGAGCTACAACGCCCCCCTGAAAGACATGCTGTTCGTCGTGAACGAACTGGCCGACCTGGCCGGGATCAACCAGTTGCCCGGCTGCGAGGATGCGACGCCCGACACCGTCGAGGCCGTGCTGGAAGAGAACGCGAAATTCTGCGGCGAAGTCGTCGCTCCGCTGAACCACCCGGGCGACAAGGAGCCGAGCTACTGGCACGATGGCCAGGTGACGACGTCGAAGGGATTCAAGGAGGCGTTCCGCGGCTTCGCGGATGCCGGCTGGCAGGGCGTGCAGCATCCGGCCGAATTCGGCGGCCAGGGCCTGCCGAAGCTCGTCGCCACGCCTTGCATCGAAATGCTCAACAGCGCGAACATCGCGTTCGCGCTCGTCGGCCTGCTGACCGATGGCGCCATCGAGGCGCTGCTGACGGCCGGCAGCGACGAGCAGAAGACCCGCTACATCGAGCCGCTGATCACGGGCAAGTGGACGGGCACGATGAACCTGACGGAGCCGCAGGCCGGTTCCGACCTCGCCGCCGTGCGCACGCGCGCCGTGCCGCAGGGCGATGGCACTTACAAGATCTTCGGCACCAAGATCTTCATCACCTACGGCGAGCACGACATGGCCGAGAACATCATCCACCTGGTGCTGGCGCGCACGCCGGACGCGCCCCCGGGCGTGAAGGGGATCTCGCTGTTCATCGTGCCGAAGTTCATGGTCCATGACGACGGTTCGCTGGGCGAACGCAACGACGTGCACTGCGTCTCGATCGAGCACAAGCTGGGCATCAAGGCGAGCCCGACCGCAGTGTTGCAGTTCGGCGACCATGGCGGCGCGATCGGCACGCTGGTCGGCGAGGAGAATCGCGGCCTCGAATACATGTTCATCATGATGAATGCGGCCCGTTTCGGCGTCGGCATGCAGGGCATCGGCCTCGCCGAGCGCGCCTACCAGCAGGCCGTCGCGTTCGCGAAGGAACGCGTGCAGTCGCGCGCCGTCGAGGGTTCCGCCGGTCCGGTCGCGATCATCCAGCATCCGGACGTGCGCCGCATGCTGATGTCGATGCGCGCCCAGACGGAAGCGGCGCGTGCGCTCGCGTACGTCGGCGCCGGCCTGTCCGACCTGGCGCACAGCCATCCGGACGAGGCCGTGCGCAAGGCCAACCTGGCCACGTACGAATACCTCGTACCGGTCATCAAGGGCTGGTCGACGGAGATGAGCGAGAACGTCGCGCGCGACGGCGTGCAGGTGCATGGCGGCATGGGCTTCATCGAGGAGACGGGTGCGGCCCAGCATTACCGCGACGCCAAGATCCTGACGATCTACGAAGGCACGACGGCGATCCAGGCCAACGACCTGGTGGGCCGCAAGACGGTGCGCGACGGCGGCGCCGTGGCGAAAGCGATCCTGGCCCAGGTGCGCGCGACGGCAGGCCAGCTGGCCGAGTCGCAGGATGCGGACCTGGCCGCGATCCGTACGCAGCTGGCGGCCGGCAGCGCGGCGCTGGAGGCGGTCGTCGACTACGTCGTGGCGAACGCGAAAGCGGACGTGCGCGCCGTGTTCGCGGGCAGCGTCCCGTACCTGAAGCTGGCCGGCATCGTGCTGGGTGGCTGGCAGATGGCGCGCGCGGCCCTCGTCGCCCGCCAGAAACTGGACGCCGGCGCCGGCGACGCGGCGTTCTACCGCGCCAAGCTCGGCACCGCGCGCTTCTTCGCCGACCATATCCTGGCCCAGGCGGACGGCCTGCGCCACGCGATCGTGGCGGGCAGCGCCGGCGTGCTGGCGCTGGACGTCGAACAGTTCTGACGGCGCCCGCGCCTGTGCCGGAACGGGGCGGCCTGCGGGCCGCCTTTTTCATGGGCGCCGCATCGGTGTCGCGTCATTGGCTGCGTCGGCCGCGCGTCGAGCATCGTGGCCCACATCCACGCGCTGCTCTCGATCTACCAGGGCCGCCAGCGGCTGGCATTGCCCCGATGCGATCGGGGTGCCCCGGTGGGACTGGAACAACAGCGGCCTGCGATACCGGTGCGGTCAGCCGTACGCGCCGCCCGTGTAGAGCAGGTCGAACAGGCGTGAGATGGTGGCGATGAGCACCGTCGTGCCGACCAGCATCGTCAGCACGACGAGCAGGATCACGAACCAGTGCGACGCGGAGCGGCGGCCCGAGGCGGCGTTGTAGCGGGCATCCCATTTTTCGTCCGGCGTGAGGCCGAGGGCCAGCGCTTCGCCGAAGCCGGCGAGCCACGACACGATGACCGGTAACAGGAACCAGAACGGATTCGGCGCATGCCCGAGCCCGTACACGAGGCCGGCCACGGGGAGGCTGCAGACATGCAGCAGGCCGATGCGGTCGACGCTGCCCTTGAGGTAGAAACGGTGCGCGCCGAGCCCGCCCAGCAGGAAGGCGAGGGCGGTGGCGAAGGTCTTGTTCTTGTGCAGCGACATGAAGCGATTGTTGAGCGCGTTATTGTTAAACGGAAAGCCAACAGTATCGTGCAAAACGGGGGATGCCGCACGCGCTTTCGGAGGCGGGCAGGGCCGTATAGTGGCGTAGTCCAGCAAAATCGGCGATAATCTCGGATTCGGCCGGGACTGCGCGCCCAGCGTTCTTGGTTGTTAAGGGAACGTCAAAAACCGCCGCGCACTGTAAAGCAACGCGCAGCAGGTTTTTGACGTTCCATTATATAAACGCTTGCTGATGCACGGTGTCGCGCGCTATAATCGTCGGCTTTCTCCGTCCAGCACATTTTTTGGAAATATTATGGTCGTTATTCGTTTAGCTCGTGGTGGTGCCAAGAAGCGCCCGTTCTACAACATCGTTGCAACCGACTCGCGCAATCGCCGCGACGGCCGTTTCATCGAGCGCATTGGTTACTACAACCCGATGGCTTCGGGCAAAGAAGTCGGCCTGAACATCACCGCAGACCGCCTGTCGTACTGGCAAGGCGTCGGCGCACAACTGTCGCCGGCAGTTGCTCGCCTGGTTGCTACGCAAAAGGCTGCAGCCTAATTTTAAGGTTTTAAGGTTTGACCGATTCAGCAGCACATACGCCTGACGACCTGATCCAGGTCGGTCACATCACCGGCGCCTACGGGCTCCGGGGTGGCATCCGCGTTTCGCCGTATTCGATGGATGCGGATGCACTGCTGAGCGTCAAAACCTGGTGGCTCGACAAGCCGTCGCTGCGTCCCGTGCAAGTACGGAACGCGAAGTCCCACAGCGGCGACGTGACGGCCACGCTGGTCGATGTGACCGACCGCGAGACGGCCGAGGCGCTGAAGGGCGCCACGGTGCAGGTGTCGCGGGCGGACTTTCCGGAACTTCCGGAAGACGAGTATTACTGGACCGACCTGATCGGCTTGGATACGGTCAACCTGCAGGGCGAAGCGCTCGGCAAGGTGACCGACATGATGCACAATGGCGCGCAGTCCATCCTGCGCATCACGCCCGAGGCCGATCCGAACGCCGCTCCCGACGCGAAGGCGCCGGAGCGGCTGGTGCCGTTCGTGGACCAGTACGTCAAGACGGTCGACCTGCAAGCCAGACTGATTACCCTGGACTGGGGCCTGGATTATTGACCCCATCCACCTGAAGCGAGGTCCCGATGCAGTTTGACGTCGTGAGCTTGTTTCCCGAAATGTTTGCCGCATTGACGCAGTCGGGGGTGACCCGGCGCGCGCACGAGCAGGGCCTGTGGAACCTGTCGATCTGGAATCCGCGCGATTTCACGACGGACCGCCATCGCACCGTGGACGATCGCCCGTATGGCGGCGGTCCCGGCATGGTGATGCTGGCGCGGCCGCTCGAAGCGACGATCAACGCGGCGAAGCAGCGCCAGGTCGACATGGGCCTCCCCGCGCCGCGCGTGGTGTTCATGTCGCCGCAAGGCAAACCGCTGACGCACGAACGCGTGATGGGCTTGAAGAACGAGCCCGGTCTCGTGGTGCTGTGCGGACGCTACGAAGCGGTCGACCAGCGTTTGCTGGACCGTGTCGTCGACGAGGAAATCTCGCTCGGCGATTTCGTATTGTCCGGCGGCGAATTGCCGGCGATGGCGTTGATGGATGCCGTGGTACGGCAGCTGCCCGGGGTGCTGGGCGATGATGCATCGGCGGTCGAAGACAGTTTTGTGAACGGCCTGCTGGATTCGCCGCACTACACGCGTCCGGAAGTCTATGAAGGCGTGGCCGTGCCGCCCGTGTTGATGGGTGGTAACCACGCCGAGATCATGAAGTGGCGGCGCCAGCGGATGCTGGAGGCGACCGCGAAGAAACGGCCCGACCTGCTGGACAAGGCGCGCAGCGCCGGTCTGCTGACGAAGGCCGATGAGCAGTTTCTCGCAACCTTGGAAAAGGCGGCGGAATAAAGGCGGGTCCCATTATGGGTACCTGCGTCTGTTACACGTGTGTTTAACCCCATCCTCTACCGGGCAACGAACGCGCCGGCAAGATGGTTACAGGAGTCAATAAAATGGATCTGATCCAGCAACTCGAGCAAGAAGAGATTGCGCGCCTCGGCCGCAAAATCCCTGATTTCGCACCGGGCGACACCGTCGTCGTCAGCGTCAACGTCGTCGAAGGCAACCGCAAGCGCGCCCAGGCATACGAAGGCGTCGTCATCTCGCGTCGTAACCGCGGCCTGAACTCGAACTTCATCGTTCGCAAGATCTCGTCGGGCGAAGGCGTGGAACGTACGTTCCAGCTGTACTCGCCGCTGATCGCTTCGATCGAAGTGAAGCGTCGTGGTGACGTGCGTCGTGCGAAGCTGTACTATCTGCGCGAGCGTTCGGGCAAATCGGCACGTATCAAAGAGAAACTGCCGAACCGCAAAGCTACCGCTGCTGCTGCGCAGTAATAGCGACTGTGGTAGGAAAAAGGCATCCGTTCGGATGCCTTTTTCTTTTGGAGACAGCCTTTGGTAAAACTGCACATCGATCCCAAGCGCCTGCCGGTGGACGCCATCGCCGGCGAGCCCGCCCTGGCGGCCGAGCGCCTGGAAGTGGCCTGGCTGCGCGAGCGCCTCGCCCATCCGCCGCGGTGGGAGCCGGAATTGCCAGACGACCTGCGCCTGCGCTTCCCGGACCTGCGGCGCGCGGCCGTCCTCGTGCCCATCGTGCGGCGTCCGGTTGGGCTGACAGTGCTGTTGACCCAGCGTACCGAACACCTGACGAACCACGCCGGCCAGGTCAGCTTTCCCGGCGGCCGCGCGGAAGAGGATGACTCCTCGCCGATCGAAACCGCGCTGCGCGAAACGGAGGAAGAGATCGGCCTGACGCGCCGCCATGTCGAGATCATCGGCGTGCTGCCCGATCACGTCACCGCGTCCGCCTACATCGTCACACCCGTGGTCGGGCTCGTCACGCCGCCGTTCGACCTCACGGCCGAGTCGAACGAGGTGGCCGACATCTTCGAAGTGCCCTTGACGTTCCTGATGGACGGCATGAACCACCAGCGCATGTCGTTCGACCTGCCCGATGGCGGTGGACGGCGCAGTTTCTATGCGATGCCTTACGAGCGCTTCTTCATCTGGGGCGCGACTGCGGGTATGCTGCGCAACCTGTTCCACTTGCTGCGGGCCTGAAGGTCGATTTGATTCCAGCCGGTCTCTGCGCTATCGTAACGGACAATGAAGTAAGGCAACAAACGACAAAGGACCGTGCATGACTTTTTTTTCCATCCTGTGCGCGCTGCTCATCGAACAGCTGAAGCCGCTGCGTGCGGATAACCAGATCTACGCCGAGATCAAACGCTTTGCCATGCGGGTCGAGGCCTGGTTCAATGCCGGCCACGTCAGCCATGGCCGGCTTGGCTGGTTCCTGATGATGGCGGTCCTGATGTTGCCGACGGCCGTCATCTACGGCGTCCTCGTGCATTACCGGCTCGTGTTCGCCGCGTTCGCCTGGAACGTGCTGATCGTCTACCTGACGCTCGGTTTCCGCCATTACAGCCATTACTTCACGTCGATCCAGTTCGCCCTCAACGCGGGCGACGACGCCACGGCCCGCACCCTGCTCGCGGAATGGACGAAGATCGATACGGTGGGCATGGACGCCACCGAGATCGCGCGCATCGCCGTGGAGAAATCCCTGATCACGACGCACCGCAACGTGTTCGGCGTGTTCTTCTGGTTCCTGATGCCGCTCGGCCCGGCCTGTGCCGTCATGTACCGCGTGTCCGAATACCTCGCGCGCGCGTGGAACGAGCCGGACCATATGCGCAACGAAGCGTTCGGCCAGTTCGCCGCCCGCGCGTTCTACTGGATCGACTGGATCCCGGTGCGCCTGACCGCCATCGCCTTCGCCGTCGTGGGCAATTTCGAAGACGCCATCTATGCCTGGCGCAATTTCGCCAGCCGGTGGACGGACGAGTCGAAGGGCATCATCCTGGCCGCGGGCGGCGGCGCCATGGGCGTGCGCCTCGGCACCCCGGCCGAGACCGCGCCGCGCATCCTGCCGGCCGATGCGGCGACGGTCGACCTGTCCGCCAGCGAGGACGACATGCTGCCCGGCGACGAGCCGAACGTGCGCGCACTGCAAAGCACGGTCGGCCTGGTGTGGCGCGCACTGTTATTATGGATGCTGCTCCTGCTGTTGCTGTCCGGTGCGGTCCTGCTTGGCTGAGGCCGCTGGAAGCCTGATATTCGCGTCGTTGATCGTGCCGGCTTCGTCCTGCCGGCACGGGAGAGCACATGAAGGCTCGTCCGCAGGTCTTCTATAAGATATAATAGTCGGGTTGTTCTCATCCACGCCTTTGTTTCAGAAGCCGCACTATGGCCGACTCACCGCAAACCGGGAAAGGCGCCGACGAATTCTTCATTCTCGGCGTGACAAGTAAGGGCAGGCAATTCCGCCCGAGTGACTGGGCCGAACGTCTGTGCGGCGTCATGTCGTGTTTCCGGCCGGCCGGCAGCGGCGGACCGAACGCCCACCTGAAGTTCTCGCCCTACGTGCACCCGACCGTCGTCAACGGCGTCAAGGCCGTGGTCGTCAACAATGCCCTCAAGAGCATCGAACCGCTCGCCTACCACTTCGTCTGCAATTTCGCCAAGGACAACGACCTGCAAGTGGTCGAAGCCTGCTTCGTCCCGCCGGCGGAAGAGAAAAAGGCCTGACCGTTCTTCCTGCGCGGGGGCGTATCGCCCCCGCGCACGGCGCCTGCGCCGTCCCTCCACAGGCCGATGCGGTCGAGCCGGCCGCCTGTTTTTGCCACTCACCGAACGCTCGGTTGGACCTGAAGCGGGCCATGCCGGCCGCACGCCATGCATTGCGCACTGACCGCACCGATTCAGCCGGTTCCTTGATCGTTCTTCGGCACATTGCTTCGCAGCAGGCGCCAGGCTGTCCAAAAAATGGATGTTCAATAGCGTATGCCAGGCCGCCCCGCGGCTGTGCTCCTTTCCGAGAAAGCCGCTTTTGAAAACCAATTTATTCACTGTGACACCGCCTGGCGACCGCCCGGTTGCCGATACCGACTCACCGCCGCCGGCCCAGGCCTGTTGCCCACCCACGCGCATACTGGGATCGATCGTGCAGGCACTGGGCCGACGCCCCGGAATGCGCCCGCCGACCGCGGCCGTACGCGTACCGGTGCGGCGGCTCGAACAGTTCAGTGCCCGGCACGCGCCGACGGCCGGCGCCGGCACCCCTCAAGCGCCGGCACGATCGCCCGTGCGTGCGTCCACGAGCGCCGCCCCGGCCACGTCGGCAACGGACCGGCCAGCGATGGACGTGACGCCGGCGGCGCCCTCGACGCCGTTCGGCAAATTGGCGTCCGGGCCGAAAATCGATTGCATGTCGGACATGCTGACGTCGATCGCGTGCCTGGACGACCAGCAGGTCTCGCACATTACCGAGGCGCTGGGACTCGGGCCCGCCGCACCGGGCCGCGCGCGGCAAGCGCAGTTGGATGACGTGGGCAGCCTGCTGCGCGCGCCGTTGTATCACCTGCCGCCAATACCGGACAGCGCCGCGATCGAACGGATGCCGTTCGGACGGGGCGTGCCGCCGGACGTGTTGGCCCCACTGATGCAGGCGGCGCGGGAAGTCGATTGTTTTGTCAGCGAGCGCCAGGTCACCGGCCGCGACGGAAAGACGGTGAACCTGCTGCAGGTGCACTTCGCAAACCGGTTCCATGAATTTGACGGGCCGCTCGCCTCCCAGCCGGATTCGGCCAGCCACCATGCCGTGCGGGAGCTTGCGCTGCGCTTTGCCGATGCGCTGTCCACATCGCTACGCACCGATGGCAGGCAGTACCGGATCGAATATGTGGCGTGCCACCGCGCGCAGGGCGGCAGCGCCGACGTGTTCACGGCGCATCTTCCCAGCCAAATGGTGGCGGCGCAACGGCCCGCGAGTATCAAATTGACTCGCGAGCACTACATCGAGGCCACACTGCGCACGTCGCACCTGTTCGCCCATCTGCCCGCGGACGACCGGGAAAAACTGGTGCGTGCCGCCCACGTCGCGCACATGGTATGGGATGAGAGGATCGAGTGGAACTCGCAGGGCAGTCCGCGGATCGAGGTGTGCGTGATGTTCGGCGTCATGCAGAACATGCGGGACGTCGGGCAGGCCTTCAGCAGCATCGGCCAGTCGGTGGGCAAGGTGTTCAAGGCGAACCGCGAGGCGGCCGTGCTGGTGGCGAAAGCGATCGAGGACGCGCACGCCAGGGGGCGCAACGTGAAGTTCCGGTACATCGCCGGAGGATCGATGGGCGGCGCGAGCGCGCAACTGTTTGCCGCGGCGCTCGGGAGTCGTGTGAACCTGCATGCTCCGGCGCCGCTCGTGCTGTTCGATCCGCAATTGCCGAATCAGACCCAGGCGCGTCACGCCATCAAGGGTGGGAAGCTCGGCTACGACTACGCCAGGCCGCGCGGCATCGCCGTTACGCTCGACTATGCGGAGCGGCCCCGCAAATGCCTGATGGAGCGCATGAAAGGGCTGGGCTTCAAGTCGCCGGGCCTGGTGTGGCTCAAGCTGGGCCTGACCGCCAACGACGGGATCAAGCGCCTGCGTTACGGCGAGACGGCACCGCGGCCGCCGGTGCCGTCCGGCCTGCCGGGGATGGGCTATCACGCCAATTACGACCTGTACAAGACGGCACTCTACCGTTTCACCGGGGCCTGACCGGTTGTGCCGCCGGGTTCGGCTCGCACCCGGGATTTGCATTGTCAGTGGCGTGGGCCTATGCTTCATTGGTAGCATCAGCGTCCAATGATGGAGGCGGCCATGGAAGTCGGAAAACTGTGCACGGTCGACACGATCTGCTGCGCGCGCGATGAAAGCGTGCAGGGTGCGGCCTTTCTCATGCGCACGCATCACGTCGGCGACATCGTCGTCGTCGACGAGACGGATGGCGTGACCGTGCCGGCCGGCATCGTCACGGACCGGGACATCGTCGTGTCCGTCGTCGCCCTCGGTCTCGATCCGAACGGATTGCAGGTGGGCGACATCATGACGGACGACCTGCTCACGGCCGACGAGCATGACGACGTCTCCAATACCATCGAACGCATGCGCCTGCGCGGCATCCGCCGCGTGCCCGTAGTCGGGGAGGGCGGTCGGCTGGCCGGCATCGTCAGCGCCGACGACCTGCTCGGCTTCCTCGCCGAGGAAATGGAAGACCTCGCGCGCATCAGTCCCTACCAGCAGCAGCACGAACGGCGCACGCGTCAATAAGATAAATTACCTGTCTGGAAAGTAAGCTTCGCCTAAGTCCCCGTCTGTTACCATGATCCGCGGCCTTGCCTGGCCGCACCATGACTTTTCGGACGGAGTGACATGAGCTTGACGTTTTTCCAGCGCGGCCTCGCCGCCTATGCCGTTGTTGGCAGTTTTGCGTTCATCGCACCGGGCGGCGCCTGGGCCTTCGACCTGCCCAAGGGCGTGGTGCAGGGCCCAAGCGTCGAAGGCATCACGGAATACCGGCTGCCGAATGGCCTGAAGGTCTTGCTGTTCCCCGATTCCTCGCGCCCGACCGTCACCGTCAACGTGACGTACCTCGTCGGCTCGCGCCACGAGAACTATGGCGAGACGGGCATGGCCCACCTGCTCGAACACCTGATGTTCAAGGGCAGCCCGAAGCATCCCGACATCCCGCGCCAGTTCCAGGACCGCGGCATGCAGTTCAACGGCACCACGTCGCTCGACCGCACGAATTACTACGAAGTGTTCCAGGCGTCCGACGATAACCTGGCCTGGGCGCTGGGCATGGAAGCGGACCGCATGACGCATTCCAACATCGCCAGGAAGGATCTCGACTCGGAAATGACGGTCGTGCGCAACGAGTACGAGAATGGCGAGAATTCGCCGGGCGCCGTCCTCATGAAGCGCATGCAGAGCGTGGCCTACGACTGGCATTCCTACGGCCGCTCGACGATCGGCAACAAGAGCGACATCGAGAACGTCAGGATCGCGAACCTGCAGAACTTCTATCACACGTATTACCAGCCGGATAACGCCGTGCTGCTCGTGGCCGGCAAGTTCGATCCGGCCAAGACCCTGTTGTCGATCAACCGCCTGTTCGGCGCGATCCCGAAACCCAAACGCACGTTGCCGGAGTTCTGGACCGTCGAACCCACGCAGGACGGCGACCGCACCTTCACCGTGCGCCGCCAGGGCGACGTCCAGATCGTCGCGCTCGGCTACAAGGTGCCGTCCGGCCTGCACGAGGACAGCGACGTGCTGAGCTTCGCGTCGACCATCCTCGGCGATGCGCCGACGGGCCGCTTGCACAAGCTCCTCGTCGAGTCGGGCATGGCGAGCCAGGTGTTCGCCTATGGCCAGACGGGGTATGCGCCCGGCTTGCAGTACTTCGGTGCCATTGTGAAGAAGGACGCGCCGCTCGAACCCGTGCGCGCCGCCCTGACGCAGGCCGTGGAAGAGTTCGCGCAGCACCCGCCGACGCCGGAGGAAATGGAGCGGACGAAGCGCGGCTTCCTGAATGAATTCGAGCGCAGCCTGAACGACCCGCAACAGGTGGGCGTCGCGCTGTCGGAAGTGATTGCGCTGGGCGACTGGCGCCTGTTCTTCGTCGGCCGCGACCGCGTCGACAAGATCACGTCGGAACAGGTTGCAGCGGCATCCAGCCGTTATTTCAAGCGCGACAACCGCGTGACCGGCGAATTCATCCCGGATGACCATCCGCAGCGCGCCATCATCCCGCCGGCGCCGAGCCTGCAAAGCGTGCTGAAGGACTTCAAGCCGCAGGCGTCCAACTTGAGCGCCGAGGACTTCGATCCGAGCCAGGCCAACATCATGAAGCGGACGACGTTGACGACGGCCGGCGGCGTGAAACTGGCGTTGTTGCCGAAGAAGAATCGTGGCCAGACCGTCACCGTCGACCTGCGCCAGCACATCGGCGACGAACAGAATCTGTTCGGCAAGGGGGCGTTGCCGGGCCTGACGTCGGCCATGCTGATGCGCGGCACGACGAAATACGACCGCGTGCAACTGGCCGACGCGTTCGACAAGCTCAAGATCTCGGGCAGCCTCACGCATTTCCAGACGACGCGCGAACACCTGCCGGAAGCGCTGAAACTCGTCGCCCACGTGCTGCGCGAGGCCAGCTTCCCCGTCAGCGAATTCGAGCAACTGCGCCAGCAATCGATCGTCGGCCTGGAATCCAGCCGCAACGAACCGACCAATGTCGCGTCGCGTGCGCTGAATGAGCATTTTGATATTTATCCGAAGGGAGATATCCGCCACGAAACGACGTTCGAGGAAGATCTTGCCGACCTCAAGAGTGCCACGCTGGAACAGGTCAAGGCGTTCCACCGCGATTACTACGGCACCGTCCCGGCCGAGATGTCCATCGTCGGCGACTTCGACGCACAGGCGATCACGTCGCTCGTCGACCAGTTGTTCGGCCAGTGGAAGGCCCCGATGCACGTGGCGCCCGTGCTGCGCAAGAACGGCGACATCGCGCCCATTCACCGCTTCCTCGACACGCCCGACAAGGAGAATGGCTACTACACGGCGCGCATCAATCTCGACCTGAACATCGACGATCCCGACTACCCGGCGCTGATGCTGGCCGACTACATCTTCGGTGGCGGCGGACTGCGCTCGCGCCTGATGGACCGCATCCGCCAGAAGGAGGGCCTGTCGTATGGCGGCGGATCGAACCTCGTCGCCGGCGACCTCGACCGCGCCGGCATGTTCGCGATCAGCGCCATCGCCGCCCCACAGAACCTGGCCAAGGTCGACGTGGCCATCCGCGAAGAACTCGTGCGCGTGCTCAAGGATGGATTCACGGCGGCGGAACTCGCAGGTGCGAAGTCGGGTCTGATGCAACAACGGATCCAGAATCGCGCCGACGACGGTGCGCTGGCCGCCGGCTGGACGTCCTATCTGTATCGCGGACGCACGTACGAATGGTCCGCCGAGTTCGAAAAGCGCCTGACGGCCGTCACGCTGCCCCAGCTGAACGCGGCGTTCCGCAAGGCGATCGACCCGGTTCGGATGTCCGTCGTGCTGGCTGGCGACCAAAGCAAAGCCAACGTCAAGGTTGACGCGAAAGCCAAAGCTGCACCCTGATTGCAACACTCAGCCGTTCATGAACTTCTGAAGTGCTGAGAAACTTGGTCAATGCACGGGACGGGCGCTATCATGTTGCTTCAGCGCAGTATTGCTCACAGGAAGCAAAGCTTGCGCGTATGTATTGAGAAGGAAGCAACATGAAGGGCATGACCAAGCAGGCGCCGGGCGGCATTTCGTATGCTGGCAAGGTTGCGCTGATAACGGGGGGCGCGAGCGGCATCGGCCGGGCCGTGGCGCTGGCATTCGGGCGTGCAGGCGCCAGTGTCGTCATCGCCGACACGTCGGTCGATGGCGGCCACATGACTGCAGCCCTGATCGTCGAGGCAGGGGGCAAGGCGCTGTTCGTGAAGGCCAACGTCACGGTCGCGGCGGACGTGGAGGCACTGGTCGACAAGGCCGTCAGCCATTACGGCCGCATCGACTGCGCCGTCAACGGCGCCGCCGTCGAAGAAGAATACCTGCCGCTGGCCGATGGCGACGACGACCAGTTCGACCGCATCATGGGCGTCAACGTGAAGGGCGTCTGGCTGTGCATGAAGAGCCAGCTGCGCCAGATGCTCAGGCAGGAAGGCGGCGGCGTGATTGTCAATATCGCGGACGCCGGCGGTCTCGTGGCCGCGCCGCACCGCGCGATCTATTCGGCGTCCAAGCATGCCGTCGTCGGCCTGACGAAGAGCGCGGCCGTGGAATACGCCAAGGAAGGTATCCGCGTCAACAGCCTGTGCCCGGGCGCCGTCAAGACGCCGATGCTCACGCGCATGCTCGAGCGTGAACCGGGACGCGACAAGAAGCTCAAGGCGGCGCATCCGATGGGGCGGATCGCCGAGCCGTCGGAAGTCGCGCATGCGGCGCTGTGGCTGTGCTCGGAGCAGGCGTCGTTCGTCACCGGCCATCAACTGGCCATCGATGGCGGCCTGACCGCGATCTGACGCTTATTTCTTGCGGAGATTCTTGCGGGGTGCCGGTATCGGTTTCGGTGCCGGTTTCAGCTTCGGCTTTCCCGCCTTGTACAACGCGACGGCATCCTCGCGCGCCCGCGTGAGCGTGCGCATGGCGGGATGATCGTCATGCGGCGAAAAATACTCGGCAGCTTGTGCGTCCACCACGAGCTTGATCGCAGTGGCGTCGTCGAGGTCGTAGAGTTCCGTCAGCACGGTGGCGACTTCGTCCAGGTAGGCTTCGTAGGTCAGGTTGGCCATTGTTGTTGTGGGTGAGTTGAATCAGCCGGCGCTCAGCTCGGCCACGAAGTCATACATGTCGCCGCGGAAGTAGGAGCGGCAGAATTCCACCGCCTGTCCGTCCGGCAGGAAACCCAGCCGTTCCACGCACAGTCCCGCATCGCCTTCCTTCGATTGCAGCAGCTTCGCCTGTTCCGCGTTCAGCAGCAGGGCGGACAGGCGCTGCAGTGCGCGCACGGGACGCTTGCCGTGCGCCTCCAGCGCTTCGTACATCGAGACGTCCACCGCGTCCAGCGACGGCAGGGCGGAGGCGGCGATCGTCGCGTATTCCAGGCACATCGGCATGTCGTCGGCGTAGCGGATGCGGTTGAAGCGATAGACGCCAGCACCCGGCGACAGCCCGAGGCGCAACGCTTCGTCCGGCGTCACCAGGCCTTCCGAACGCTTGAGCCAGACGCTGCGCGGCGTGCGGCCGCGCGAACGCATGTCTTCGGAGAACGACGTCAGCTTGGCGAAATTCTTTTCGATGCGCGTGTTGATGAAGTTGCCGGAACCCGCGCGGCGCACGAGCAGGCCTTCCTCGACGAGGCCGTCGATGGCCTTGCGCACGGTGATGCGTGAAATGTCCAGCTCGGTTGCCAGCTGGCGCTCGGCCGGCAACGCTTCCGCCGGACCGTAGACCCCGCGGGCGATCGCTTCGCGCAGCACGCGCTGCAACTGCTGGTACAGCGGCAGGTTGCTGGAGGCGGCAACCTGGTGCATCGATTGCGCGAGGTGGGACATGCGGCGGTTTCGGTGGGGGAATGATCCGGAGATGATACCAAAAAAGACCGCTTCCTCGCAGTGGTCCTGTCGTCCGAAAAAAAAGCGGCGTGGACAATGCCACGCCGCTTTGCCGTGCCGGGATGACCGGCGGGAATTACTTGGCCGCCACCGCGCCGGTCGGGTGGTTCAGCAGCAGGATCCAGTACTTGGCCGTGTCGGACAGGCCGCCGCCCGCCTTGACTTCCTGGAAGGTCGCGATGGCCTTGTCCTTCTGGCCGGCTTTCGCATACGCCATACCGAGGCGCAGCTTGGCTTCGTCCGGCGACTTCAGGCTGCCCTTGGCGATACCCTGCTGGATGAAGCCGATGCCCTTGTCGAACTGGTCCATCGTGACATAGGCCCAGCCCAGGTTCACGAGACCCGCGCCGGTCTTGGCCTTGGCGGCGCCCGCTTCGCCTGCAGCGATGTTCTTGGCGTCGCTCGCGGCTTCCTTGGTCGCGCGGTCGCGCAGCTGGCGGTCCTTGGCGGCGCCGCTGCCCTTGCCCAGCACGCCGGCGGCGAAGCCCGCGTCGACGATCTGCTTCGCCTCGGTCGGGAAGCCATCCCTCAGGACCAGCTCGGCCAGTTCCGAATAGGCATCCGACGACATCTGCTTGACGGCCGCGAATTCGAGGCGGAGTACGTCGGGGATGTTGGCGTCCTGGAAGCCCGGCTTGCGCACGATGCCGCGGCTGATCAGGTCGGACCAGAAATCGTCGCTCGGGTAGTAGGCGACCAGTTTTTCCAGGCCGCGCAGGTAGGCGGCATCATCCTTGGCCTTGTTCGCGGCCGACGCGTACAGGCGCAGGTCTTCCTGCGACGGGGTCTTGCCGGCCTGTTCGGCGGCCTGCAGCACGGGTTCCTGGGCCTTCAGTGCCGTCGCGTAGTCGCCGCTCAGGTAGTACGAGCGGATCAGCCCTCCATTGACCTGGTCCGACGCCTGGCCGCTGGCCTGGGCCTGCTTGTACAGCTCGATTGCCTTCGGATAATTCTTGGCGTTGAAATACATCGTGGCCAGCGCCTGCTGGAAGCGCCCCTTGTCCGCGTCGGGCACCTTGCCCGTCGCCAGAATCGCTTCCAGCGCGCTCATCGACATCTGGTCGTTACCCGTGGCCGTGGACAGCGACAACTTCATGCGGTTCAGCACATAGAGTTCGTACGGGGACTTGTCCGCAACCGCTTCGGCCTGGGTGATGCGGTTCTGCACTTCCGTGTAGTTCTTCGCATCCATCAGAGGCTTGATCTGGGCCGGGTCCAGCAGCTTGAACAGTTCCGGACGGACCGAATCGGGCTTCGGCTGGGCAGCCGGGGCGTTCTTGTCCTGCGCCGAGGCACTGTGCATCAGGACCGGCTCGGCGTTCAGGCCGAGTGCCGCGAGCATCAGGGCAAGGCGGGCAAAACGGAATTGGGACATTGACTAATCCTCTCTTAATGACGAAAAAATGCACCGCGCGCTGGTGAGATACATACGCCGACGGTGCCGGATGCCGATCTCGGACAAAGCGTGCATTGTCCCACAATCTGCTGACTGACGTGACAATTCTGCCCCAGCCGTGCGGGGCGAGGATGCGCAGTTACAATGATTTACCCGCCATGCGTCAGAAGCCTGGCACGGGGCAACGGCCTTCCGCCTCGATGTCGCCGGCCAGCCAGGCCCGCACGGCTTCCAGCGCGGGCGGCGCGAAGCCATAGGTCATCAGTGCCGGTGCGGCGAAGTCGAGGGCCTGGTATGGATTCCACAGCGCGAGGTGCAGGTCCGGCGTCCACGTGGCGCGGGCGTGTGGGCCGTAGCGGCGGCGCGAGGTCGACGCGAGGATCGTGACGCGGCCGTCATCCGGCAGCGCACGCCAGTCGAAGCCTTCCGCATCCGCGAAGGTGACGAGGTCCACGTCGAACAGCTGGCCCAGCATCGCCGCGATGGCGCTGGCGGGCACGCCCGCTTCCGAGACGCCGTCGCTGACGACGTCCTGGCGCGCCACCAGCCGCACCCTGCTGCCTGCCACGGGCCGGCGCGGATCGCCGCGCGCCGTCAGTGCCCGGCGCCAGGCGGTGGCCATCAGCGCACGGTCCGCGTTTTCCGTCGCATACGGCACCGCCCCGGCCGGATGGGCGCGCGCCAGGCGGTCGAGGCGCGCCAGGCGCGCGTGCACATCGGCCAGCGGCAGGCGGCCGTCGGCAATGGCGGCCGCGATGGCGGCGATGGTGTCTTCCTGCGAGGCGCGGCTGCCGATGGCCATCACCATGTCGGCGCCGGCCAGCAGCGCGTTCACGGCCGCCTGGCCGGCCTGGTAGCGGTGCGCGATCGCGTGCATGTCCATGCCGTCCGTGATGATCACGCCTGCATAGCCCCAGCGGTCGCGCAGCAGATCGGTGAGGATCGCGCGCGACATCGTGGCCGGGTTGTCCGGGTCGAGGGACGGATACACGATGTGCGCCGTCATCACGGCGCTCGCATGCGGGGCGGCCGTGCGGAACGGCGCGAACTCGAAGCGCTCCAGGTCCGCCAGCGGCTTGTCGACCGTGGGCAGGTCGCGGTGCGAATCGACGTGCGTGTCGCCGTGGCCGGGGAAGTGCTTGACGCAGCAGGCCACGCCTTCGCGCTCGCTGCCGGCCATCCATGCCAGCGCGAGCCGCGTCGCTGTGTCCGGGTCGGCGCCGAACGAGCGCTCGGCGATGACGGGATTCCTCGGGTTGTTGTTCAGGTCCAGCACGGGCGCGAAATTCCAGTTGAAGCCCAGCGCGCGGATCGCCCGTGCCACGGCCGCGCCGACGTCGCGCGCGAGTGCTTCGTCGCCGGTCGCGCCCAGCGCCATCGCGGACGGCGGCGGCGGCACCCACAGCGCGCGCACGACGGCGCCGCCTTCCTGGTCCAGCGCGAGCAGCGCGTGCTCGCCCATCGCCGCCCGCAGGTCGCCCGTGAAGCGCGTGAGCTGCGCGGCGTCCGTCATGTTCTGGCGGAACAGGCAGGCGCCGCGCACGCGGTTCGTGCGGATGAAGTCCTTTGTTTCGGCATCGAGTTCCGTGCCGAACAGTCGGATCATGATCAGTTGGCCGGCCAGCCGGCGGTAGTTCGTCGTGTCCATGGCTTAGTTCGTTCTCGTGACTTTGCTGAGGTGACGCGGCTGGTCCGGATCGAGCCCGCGCGCCCTTGCGAGATGGGCCGCCATCACGTAGAACGCCTCGATCGCGACGATCGGGTCGAGGTCCGGGCAGGGTGCGACGGGCAGGTCGAGGTCGCGCGACGGCACGTCGGTCGGTGCCGCGAGCAGCACGCGCGCGCCGCGGCCGCGCATCTCGTCGGCCAGCGCGACGAGGCCCGCCTGCGCCGGGCCGCGCGTGGCGAAGACCAGCAGGGGATAACCGTCGTCGATCAGGGCCATCGGGCCATGCTTGATCTCGGCGCCGGAAAAGGCTTCGGCCTGCAGTGCCGAGGTTTCCTTGAGTTTCAGCGCGGCTTCCAGTGCGACGGGAAAGCAGATGCCGCGACCCACGACCATGATGTTGCGGGCCGGAGCAAGAATGTCGAGGGCGGCCGACCAGTCGACGGCGGCCGCGCGCCGCAGCGCATCGGGCAGTGCGGCGAGGCCGTCCTGCAGTTCGCCATCCCGCTGCCAGTCGGCCACGAGGCGCGCGCCGGCCGTCAGGCTCGTGATGAAGCTCTTCGTCGCGGCCACGCTCTGCTCTTTCCCGGCGTGCAGCGGCAGCGCCCATTCGGCGGCCTGCGCGAGCGGCGAATCGATATCGTTGACGAGGGCCACCGTCGTCGCGCCGCCGGCGCGGAAGTAGCGGGTCGGCTCTACCACGTCCGGACTCTGGCCCGATTGCGAGACCGCAATGGCGAGCGTGCCCGCGGCCTGCAGCGGCGCCTTGTACAAGGTGACGAGCGACATCGGCAGCGACGTCACGAGGCGGCCCATGCGCGCCATGATCAGGTAGGCGAGGTAGGCGGACGCGTGATCCGAACTGCCGCGCGCCACCGTCACGGCATTGTGGAACGGTGTGCCGCGCAAGTGGTGGCCCAGCGCCGCGTAGCGCTCGGCATCGTGCGCCAGCTGCAGGGCGACGCAGTCGGCCGCGGACAGGGCTTCTTCAAGCATCAGCGAGGTCACACCGTTCTCCTTCGATGTAGACGGCTTTCAGGTTGAGGTCGCGGTCCAGCACGACCAGGTCGGCAAAGCAGCCCGGCGCGATGCGGCCGCGGCGCGTCTCGCCCAGGTAGTCGGCGGCGTTGGTCGACACGCGGCGCGCGGCGTCCGCCAGGTCGAGGCCGATCGAGACGAGGTTGCGCAGCGCCTGGTCCATCGTCAGCGTGCTGCCGGCCAGCGTGCCGTCCGCGAGGCGCACGCCGCCCATGCATTTGTGGACGACCTGGCGGCCCAGCATGTACTCGCCGTCCGGCATGCCGGCGGCCGCCGTGGAATCCGTCACGCAATACAGATTCGGGATGCAGCGCAGCGCCGTCCTGATCGCGCCCGGGTGCACGTGCAGCAGGTCGGGGATGATCTCGGCGTACTGCGCATGCGCGAGCGCCGCGCCCACCATGCCGGGGTCGCGGTGGTGCAGGCCCGGCATCGCGTTGAACAGGTGCGTGAACCCGGCCGCGCCGTGTTCCAGCGCCCGGACGCCGTCCTCGTAGTTGCCGTTCGTGTGGCCGATCTGCACGCGGATGCCGGCGTCAGCCAGTTGGCGCACGAGGGCCAGGTGGTCGTCGATCTCGGGCGCGACGGTGATCAGGCGCAGCGGGGCCTGCGCGTTGAAGCGCTCGACTTCCGCCATGTTCGCTTCGCGCGCGAACGGAGGCTGCGCGCCCAGCTTGCCGGCGTTGATGTACGGGCCTTCCAAGTGCACGCCGAGGATGCGCGCCTCGCCCTTGCCGCGCTGTTCGCACGCGGCGCCGATGGCGACGAGGGCCCGGTCGATATCGTCGAGCGGCGCCGTCATCGTGGTCGCGAGCAGGCTCGTCGTGCCG
>Ga0207705_10001363_pt1 | contig 19530 bp, 15 predicted proteins | sample KBSC13metaG_FD_184314 | JGI IMG/M metagenome (GOLD analysis project Ga0207705, IMG submission 184314) | Corn rhizosphere microbial communities from Kellogg Biological Station, Michigan, USA - KBS C1-3 metaG (SPAdes) (version 2) | ecosystem: Host-associated > Plants > Roots > Rhizosphere > Soil ... | reverse complement strand
TGCCCTGACCGTCCAGAGCATCCGGGAAATCGTGACGCCCCATCACGCCCCAGCTTGGTACACGCTGGTTGTCCTCATCGCGGTCATTATCGTGAAGGAAACCCTGTTTCGAAAGGTCGGCCACGCAGCCGAGGACCTGGGCAGCACGGCGGTGAAAACCGACGCGTGGCATCATCGCGCCGATGCGATCACCTCCGCGGGCGCCTTCATCGGGATTTCCATCGCCTTGATCGGCGGTCCCGGCTGGGAACCCGCCGACGATTGGGCCGCCCTTTTCACCTGCGGACTGATTGGTTTCAACGGCTACCGCCTGCTCATGCCGGCGCTTCACGAAATCATGGACTCCGCTCCGCCGCCGGAAATGGAAGCCGCCGTGCGCGCCCTTGCCGCAGGGGTTCCCGGGGTCGCCGATGTGGAGAAGTGCCGGGTGCGCAAGATGGGCCTGGAGTTTTACGTGGATCTCCACATCGGAGTCGACGCCGACATCAGCGTCCGGGCTGGGCACGACATTGGCCACTCCGTGAAGGACGCCGTCCGGTCGGCCAAGTCCGAGATTGCGGATGTCCTTGTGCACATCGAGCCGGTCGAGGCCTCCACGGGAGCGCGGGGCCAAAAGGTCCGGGCGCAAAGGGACTCGGCCTCCTCTTCGTCGAGTCTTCTGGAGTGATGGAGTATTGGAGTGGTGCGACAGGGTCTCATGGGGTCGCCGTTCGATAGCGGGCATGGAGTGTGCTATAATATTCATAGTGAATGCTTGGACCATAATTCTGGCGATCTTTGTATTGGTCACCCATTGCGTCGCGCTTTTCTGGCCGCGGAAGCCTCTCAAGGTGCCGTTGGACGAAAACGGACTGCCCATGCTCTGGTGCAACGAAACCGAGCAAAAGAAGGACGTGGCATGCGTTTGGTGGGGGGACGAGGCCGATGCCCAGAGCCGAGCAAGCACCGGCAGTAAATCGTCGCCTCGACCGGTCACGTCTTTTAGCGATACGGTGCGGCCGCTTTCCGGGGAAGTCCCGGTGAGCCGTCGTTCCGTCGCGTAGGATCGCTGTATGGATTTATTCGCCGATCATTTCCCGAAGAGGTCTAGGGAAACCGGTTCGCGGAAAACACGACCGGTCCCTACGGATTCGCCGTGATGGCGAAGATTCGCAGCCAATGGCACAATTTTCCATGGTTCGCATCGAACAAACGCATTCGGAATCTCCCGCACCCGCCAGCCCCGATGAAGCAGTGATCAAGCAATCCCGGGCCCAACGGCATCGACTGTTTCGCCAGCATGTGGAAACGTGCCCGTTGTGCGTGCACGAGCACGACGACATGTGCCCGACCGGCTACCGATTGCTGCGGGCCTGCCTTGATTAGGCGGGCGCCTACCCGCTGTGACTTGCCTCCGGCAGGAAGCGGATGCGCTTGTTGATATCCGTATTGATCGAGTGGTAGGGCTGCGTCAGGTTGCCGGCGGCGAAGAGGGTCTGCCGGGTGTATTCCATGTCGTCTTCGCCGATGGCATTGGTGAAGATGGGAAGAAGGTAATCGATGCCCATGCGCGAAGGCTTCATGAGGCGGGCATCGTAGAAATCGGGGTGCATCTGGCGCGCGTGGATGAGGCCCCAGCGGTCGCGGAAGCGGTTTGCGTCGTAGCCTTCGACGTGGAACCCTTTCGATTCGTTGTATTGCAGGATGGAGACGGCGTTGTTCCGGCCTTCATTGAGCATTTCCACGGCCTTGGCCCCGAGCTGGGCGGCGTAAAAACGATCGAAAAGAATGGGCCGTCCGCCGCGCTGGGTGTGGCCTACTTTGCGCGTGAAGATCGCTTCGCGCGCCGATTCGCCCCGCCGGTAGAGCTGGAAATACCGGTCCCCGATGAGCTGGACCAGCTTGGCCCGCAACGCTTCGGCGGCGCCGCTCAGGACCATGTTGCCCGCCGGGTCCATCGATTTCGATTCCGCACCAAGTTCACGTCCCTGGCCGTCGACAATGCCTTCGCCGCAGACGATGACGACATTCTTCTGGAGGTCGTAAATATTCTTCACCCGTTCGGAGAGGTTCTCGAGGTCCACGGAAACCTCCGGCACGAGCACGATGTCCGGCTGCCCATAGGCGGAGCCGAGCGCGATATAACCCGAGTGGCGACCCATCACCTCGATGATGGCGATTCGGCGATGGCTTTCCGCCGTCGTCCGCAACCGCTCCACACCGCTGGCCGAGACGAAGACGGCTGTGGCGTAACCGGGGGTGACGTAATTGACGATGTGCTCGAGATTCACCACCGCCCGCGATTCCGTGCGTTTGTAGTGGAAACCGGATTTCGAGGTCGGATCGCTCACACGCGCCCATTCATCGGGCTCGCTGGCGTAGTTCAGGCCGAGATCGTTGTCGATGGTCTTGGGCGCCAGAACCGTCGGCAGGCGTTCGGCCAGGGGCTGGAGGCCATTGAGCGTGCCATCGCCACCGACGCAGATCAGGCCTTCGATGCCGAGCTGCGCGAGCCGCGAGACGACCAGATCGAGATCCGCCTTCCGATCCGGGTCCACGAAGTCGCGCGAGGAGCCGATGAGCGTGCCACCCATGGTGGGATCGAGTTCCGGGATCGCCTGGTAAAGCGGGTTCAGGTGCACGTGCGGCACACGCGGGTTGAAGAGGCTGTTGAACCCCTTGATGAGCCCGATGACATCGATCTTGAGTTGATTGGCGCGCGCGACGGCGCCGTGGATGGTGGCGTTGAGAGCGGGCGTATCCCCGCCCGCGGTCAGGATCCCTATGCGTTTCATGGTGTTGGCGGGCGACTTTAATGGCTTGGTTTGGATCGAGCGATACAAGACTTAAAAGAAACGCCCGGACACTGCGGAGATTTCCGCAATGTCCGGGCGGACATAGTCGAGAGTGAAGCGCCTCGCTTAGCTCACTTTCACTTCATATTCGTGCTTCTTCGAGATGCCAGGCTCCGGCACGGGATACTTGCCGTCCTTGTCGGACTTGACCGGCGGCGGGCTATCCATGGTGAACTTGTCCGCGTCGGGCGCGAAGGCCTGGTCGCAGTTGAGCATATCATCCCAGGAGATTTCCTGGCCGGTATGGCCGGCCATGCGGCCCATCGCGGTCGCGACGCTGGCGTCAACGCCGCGCTTCACTTCGTTATAAGGCGTGTTCGTGCGGATGGCGTCGACCAGTTCGTTCCATTCGTTTTGGTACGGATTGGAAGTATCGGTGCTCTGCCAGATCTGGTTGGCCCGGTCCAGGCTTTGACCCTTGTAGGTGCTGGAAGGAGCGCCGCAGTCGCCATTCTTCGAGATGACCGCCAGGCCTTTGCTCCCATGCGCGTAGCTGGCGTAGTAGGGCACCGCGCCGACCATGCAGCGGCCGTCCATGAGGAACTTCGTGTTATCGGGGAAGGTATATTCCACCGCGTAGCTGTCGAAGTTTTGATCGATATAGGGACCGTTTGGTCCGACGCGGTAGTGGCGTCCGCCGACCGTCTGGGCCTTCACCGGCCAGGCATTTTTCATCCAGCAGCAATGATCGATGTGATGGATGTAGAAGTCGGCGAAGCAACCGCCGCTGGCCCACAGGAAGCTGTGGAACCGGCTGATCTGCCAGAGCAGTTCGCTCGGTCCGCCCGGTTCGGCCGGCCATTTTTCGGAGAAAGCAGAGGCCAGCGGACCGGACATGCGATATCCGCGCATCAGGATGATGTCGCCGATTTCGCCGTCTTCGATGCGCTTGTGGAGCTCTTGGAGCGGCTTGGCGTGGCGTGACATGAGGCCGACGCCGCACTTCAGGTTTTTCTTCTCCGACGCTTCGGCGAGGGCATACATCTTCTTGGCGCTCGGCCCATCGGCGATGAGGGGCTTTTCCATGAAGACGTTCAGATTCTTCTCGATCGCGTATCCGAAATGCACCCAGCGGAAGGCGAGGGGCGTGGTGAAGATCGCGATGTCGCCCGGTTTGAGGGAATCCATCGCGTGCTTGTAGCCGTCGAAACCGATGAACTTGCGGTCGTCCGGCACATCCATGCGGTCGGCGTGCTGGGCCTGGAGCGACTTGAAGCTGGTGTCCAAGCGCTTTTGGAACACGTCGGCCATGGCCACGAGCTTGATCGGAGGGCCCGTGACGGAGAGGGCGTTGGCGGCCGCTCCGGTGCCACGACCGCCGCAGCCGATGAGGGCGACGTTCAGCGTGTTATCTTCGGCCGCGTGGACGAAGGGGATCTTGACGCCCGCCAGCGCCGAGACAGCGGCAGCGGTTTTGAGGAAGTGACGCCGCGAGGCGCCAGAGGGGAGGGAATCTTTCATGAGATTGAGAATGACGGTGCGCGGGGCACCGATGGTCTGTCAATGCCGGAGGCGCGAGAAACCTTAGTGCCGGCGTTGCAATTTGGCTCGCCCGGCAGGAAAGGATGAAGGCAGAAGGATGAAGGACGAAGAGAAGTGAGTGGGTGGGATTGAAACGTCCGACCGCTGACCCTTCGTATCACAACAAAAAACCAATTTCTTCATCCTTCTGCCTTCATCCTTCATCCTTTTCTCCCGCCTTCGCTTTCTTCATTGCCTGCCGCGGCAAGACGCGAAAGCATCTCGCATGCTTTCTCCCCGATTCATTCTCTGCTTCCTCCTCCTCGCCTGTTCCGCCGTCGCCGCGGATCGTCCCACCACTCCGCAGCGGCTCTGGGAGGGAAAAGCACCGGAAGCGGTGGGCGACGCGGAGAAGGATACGCCGACGCTCACGCCCTATTGGCCCGCGCCGGATAATGCCAGCGGAGCGGCGTTCATCGTTTGTCCCGGCGGCGGGTATCGCGTCCTCGCGGCGCATGAGGGCGAGCCATTTGCGAAGTGGCTGGCGGGGCAGGGCATCGCCGCGTTTGTGCTCAAGTACCGGCTGACCACCGATGGCTACAAAGTGCCCGTCACCCTGCTCGATGCCGCGCGCTCGATGCGCTTCGTGCGGTCGCACGCGGGAGACTGGGGCATCGATCCGAAACGCATCGGGATGATCGGCTCCAGCGCGGGCGGGCATCTCACGGCCACCCTCATGACGCAGTTCGACGCCGGCAAACCCGACGCGACCGACGTGATCGAGCGCGCCAGTTCGCGGCCCGATCTCGCGGTGTTGTGCTACGGCTTCATTCTTTTCGATCTACCCGACGCCGATCGCGAGGAGCGCTTCCTCGGTCCCAATGGCACGCCGGAGCAGAAGCGCCTCCTCTCGCCGCGCCTGAACGTGCGCAGCGACACGCCGCCGTGCTTCATCTGGCAGACGGTCGAGGACGACAAGGTCGTGCCCGACAATGCGTTCGCGATCGCCGCCGCCCTGCGGGAAAAGAAGATCCCATTTGATCTGCACCTCTATCAGCAAGGCAAACACGGCATCGGGCTGGGGAGCAAGGACGGCGACCCGGCGAAGATGCACCCGTGGACGAAGGACTGCACGTTCTGGCTGAAGCAGCAGGGGTTTGTGAAGTAGGCGCGGCAGCGAAGATCGGGCGTCTCGTCTGGTCTCGCTGGCAGTAAGGGGCGCCTTTACGTAGCGGCGAATTTATTCGCCGAACCCACGCGTGGCCGCGAGGCAACGGTTCGTATTCGCGGAGGCCGTCTCCCCGAAGTCCGACGTCTCTCCGTGGCGCAGGTTCCGCGAATAAATTCGCGGCTACGTAGACGGCATCTGATTCCACGCGCTCAGCGTGGCGCATCCACAAACAGCTTCGGCGCAAACTCCGCCAGATAGCCACGCCACACCGGCCACGAGTGCGCGCCTTCGGTGACGTGCCACTCGTGGTTCACCTTCGCCTCCGTCAAGCGCGCCACGAACAGCTCATTCTTCTCCCGCAGGAAATCATCCTTCCCCACGGCAATCCACAGGAGCTTGAGGTGTTGATTCGTTCCGGCCACATCGGCGAAGGCCGGGGCGACGAAGCTCTCCTCCGGCGGCGCGCCGCTGAAGGAACCGATGGCGCCGAACCGATCGAGGCTGGAAAGGCCGATGCTCAGGGATTGCCAGCCGCCCATGCTCAGCCCGGCGATGGCCCGATGGGCGGCGTCCTTCTCCACGCGATAGCGGGCCTCGGTGAGCGGGATGGCGTCCTGGAACAGTTCATCGCGGAACGCCTCCATGGCTTTCGTGCGATCGCTGCCCTCGCGCGGAAATGCGCCGAGCGGGTGCCCGTCTATCATGAGGATGATCATCGGGCGCGCTTTGCCCTGGGCGATGAGATTATCCAGGATCCAATTGGCTTTGCCGTGTGTGACCCAGGTCTGCTGATTGTCGCCCGAGCCGTGCTGGAGGACGAGCAGGGGATAGGTCCTGGTCGTATCGGTCTCGTAACCGGGCGGAGTGTAGATCACGCAATCGCGCGGCCGTCCGAGGGCCTTCGAGAGGTAGGTGTGCTGATGCACCGCGCCGTGCGGAACGTCCTGGAAATCCCACACGTTCGGCGGCGTTCCCGGAATGTGGAGGATGCTGGCGCTTGGGAAGCGTTGCGGTTTCATCACCGAGTTCGCCGGATCGATCATCGTCAACCCGTCGATGATCACGCTGTATTCCCACACTCCCGCCTCGACCGGACCCGTGGTCAGCGACCACACGCCCTCCTCGTCCTTGGCCAGGGCGAGTTTGTCCGTCGTCCACTGCCCGCGCAATTCCACCGCCTGTGCCTGGGGCGCCCTGACTCGAAACGTGACGTGATGGTCCTCGGCGATTTCCGGAGAGAGGATCCGCTTGGGGCGCGGAGGAGCAGGAGCCGGAGCGGGCGTTTGCGCGAGAACCCGCGGGGCGATCAGCGCGAGCGCGAGCAGGGGGAGGAGGGAGAGACGCATGGAGGGAAGAGTAGTGAAGGACTGGGACGAATTCACAGCTTCAAAGTTGCGGGTGAGGCGCGGCTGCCCCTCGACAGGCTCGGGACCTGTGGCAAACGAGGCGAAAACGTGGTAGGGCGGGAAGCACAAATCCCATGAGCGGTACCCTCTTCCTCGGATTTGTCGCTTTGATGCTGGTGCTCGTGCTCGCGGTGAGTGCCCGATTCCTGAGCGGACGCCTCAGGGCTGTGGTCATGGCAGGACTCCCGGCCTGGCTGGTGTATGTGGGCCTGCTGGGCTACGCCGGCGTGATTCGCAATACGACCATGCGCCCGCCGGGGATCGTGTTTCTCTTCGTGCCCTTGGCGGTCATCCTGGTGTTCCTGATCCTGCGCATGCGATCCGTCGCCGGGAGACGCGTCGCCCTGGCGTTCCCGCTCTGGATTCTTTTGGGCATGCAATGCTTTCGCGTCATCGTCGAGTTGTTCCTGCACCAACTCTGGATTGAGGGGCTCATCCCCAAAATGCTGACCTTTGCCGGCGCAAACGTGGACATCTACATCGGCGCGTCCGCGCCATTCGTCGCCTGGGCGGCCACGCGGGGAGAATCGTTCCGGAAAGGCATCCTCGTTTGGAACGTGGTGGGTCTTGGCGTGCTGGCGAATGTTGTCATTCGCGCCGTGCTGACGGCGCCCGGTCCGATGAACCTCGTCCACGCCGAGGTTCCCAACCGGATGATCGGCACGTTTCCGTTCATGTTCATTCCGGGCTTCTTCGTGCCCCTCGCCGTCGTGCTGCACGTGCTGGCCATCCGCGCCTCGACGGCGTCGCAGGTATCGTAGCGGTGGAGGCCTCGTCGCGGTGGAGTGGCAGGCAAAAGCATTTAAACGCAGAGGGCCCGGCACGGCGGAGCCGCAACCCAAAAAAGGCAGATCACCGCAGAGGCGCAGAGAAGAGTGAACCTTCAAAGTCATCGCATCTTGCGTGGATTTTCTACTGCCGCCTCCATTCGCGCTCCCACTGAATTGCGGCTCAGGGCGAGTTCGATCGCTGCGCCGGTCTCGAAAATGGTTTTTGACCACGGATTTCACAGATTTCACGGATCGAATGGAGAGGAAGGTCGAAAGTCGAATCCACGCGTTCCTGCGCCATTTTTCATCCGCGCAATCCGTGAAATCCGTGGTCCTTCCGGCACGACAGGTTGGACGCGAAATCGAAGTCAAAAGCCCTTTTGTACTGCAATGGAACAACTTCTTGTTTTTGTACGCAGGATTTGACCGCGACCTTTCGAGAGGAACCGGAGAGGTCCGGCCCAGCAGAGCTGCAACCAGGACGAGGACCACGGATTTCACAGATGACACACTGGAGCGGAGCGACAGGTCCGAGGAGGCGGAGGGGACTAGCGGGGGTTGGAGGACGGGCGAGCAAGGCGATAGCGAGTCCCCGCGAATGCGGGGATGCGAACGGCGGTGAGCAACAAATGAAGAATGGCGCAGGCGCGCTTGTGTTTTCCGACGGGCGTCCTTCGTATCCAATCCATCCGCGCAGCAGCCGGCGGAACGCCGGACCAGGCCTTTCAAATCCGTGAAATCCGTGGTCAAAACTTCTTTGGCTGCCCGGCTCCGCCGCGCTAAGCCTTTTGCGCCTTTTTGCGGCCATTCTCCTTCGGTTGCGGCTTTGCCGCGCCGGGCCTCTGCGGTGATCAGCCTTGCGGCTGATGGAACGGGAAGTCGGTGTAGCCCGCGGCCGTCGGGGCGGACCAGGCCGTCATGTCGGCGGGGGGATTGAGTTCCCAGCCGTGGGCGAAGCGTTCCACGAGATCGGGGTTGCTGAGGTACGGGCGGCCGAAGGCGATGAGGTCGGCCTGGCCGGAGGCGATGGCCGCCTCGGCCGTGGACTGGGTGTAGCCGCAGTTGCCCATCAGCGGGCCGGTGAAGACCTGGCGGAATTCCCGGAGAGTCATCGGCTCGCCTTGCTGGTGAAAGCCAAAAGCCAGGCCGTCGACCACATGCAGATACGCCAATCCATAGTCGTTCAACTGCGCCGCAGCGTATGTGAATGTCTCGCGGAAATCCGGCGCGCCCATGTCGTTGAAATCCCCATTGGGCGAGAGACGCACGCCGACCCGCGCCGCCGGCCACACCGATAGAATCGCCTCGGTGATTTCCTTCAGGAAGCGATACCGGTTCTCGACGCTCCCGCCGTACTGATCCGTGCGGTGATTCGTCTTCGAGTCGAGGAACTGGTGGATCAGGTAGCCATTGGCCGCGTGAATCTCCACGCCGTCGAACCCGGCGTCTTTCGCCCGCTCCGCCGCCCGCCGGTAGTCCACGACCACCGCGGCCACCTCGTCCGTCTCCAGGGCGCGCGGGGTTTCATACGGCTGCTTGCCGATCGGCGTATGAATACTGTCGCCATTGATCTTGATCGCCGAGGCCGACACCGCCGGTTGTCCGCCGTGGAAGCTGCTGTGGGACGCGCGTCCACAGTGCCAGAGCTGGAGAAAGAACGGCGTGCCGCGTGTCCGGAGCGCCGCGGTGATCGTGGCCCAACCCGCCACTTGGGAGTCATTGTAAATACCGGGCGAATCCACCCAGCCAAAGCCCTGCTCGGAAATCGTCGTCGCCTCCGACACGATCAACCCCGCCGAAGCGCGCTGGGTGTAATACTCCCGCATCAGCTCATTCGGCACCCGTTCCCGACCGGCCCGCGCCCGGGTCAGCGGCGCCATGACCACGCGATTGCGCAGCGGCAGGCCGCGGAGGTCGAAGGGGGAAAGCAAAAGGGGAGAGGACGGAGTGATGCTGGCGGCGGATGGTGATGCGGTGGTCATGGGATGTCGGATGACATTCAAGCGGTCATTTGCTTGCCCGGCAATCCGGATGGCCTACGGGATTTCAGGAGCGACATCGCGTGGTAGGTGACAGAATTTCCGCGCGCGTCGATTTCACGGATGTCGGGCGGACTCGTTCAATTCGCGCATGGTAAAGGTGCGGGCGGGCATTCGTATTTACATCTGGACGCGGCATGCGAGGATGTGCCGTCTCCAAAACCGGGATCCACCCGGTGGGAGAAAATTAATCAATCATGCCCAAACCCAACTACCAGTTCGAAAAACGTAAACGTGACATGGAAAAGAAGGCGAAAAAGGAAGAGAAGAAAGCTCGGAAGCTCGAGAAAACGACGGATGCACCGGCGACACCGCCGGATTCGGGAGTGGCGACGTAAGAGATCGCGATGCGGTGGAGCCGCGACCATTCGACAGGCGCTTCGGGACTTTGGGTCCTGACCTTTCCGAAACGGCTCTTGGCCATTCGGCACGGCATTTTTATACGCAGAGAGGCAGAAGACGCAGAGAGTTTCTGACCTGGAACCGTTTGACTTGCGAGAGGCGCGGTCGAGTTGGCGGCAGCATTTGGAGTGCGTCGCTTTGGCAGCCATGTGCGCACTCATTGATAGGACCCGCAACGCTCCGCCCTCGCCCCCCGCCGAAAGCGCCGCAGCAGCGGCGACTACTAGAACGCAAGCGCGCGGCGAGATCGTTCGGTGGGCAGCGGTTTCAAGAGTTGGGCGGATGTTCTCAGATAGCGATGCCGCCCTTGGGGCTATCGCCTTCGATGATGACTAGTTTCTGGATGTAGAAGGGGACTTCGTTGGGTGGTTTGGCAAAGGAGCGGAAGATGCCGACGAAGGCCAGGGTGGCTTCGGGAGGCACGATGCATCCGGCCATGACGATCCATTTCCAGTTCTCGCGGGCGAACTGGATCGAGCCGGTGACCTGGTCGCTGGAATTGGTGGTGAATTTGACCTGGATATCCTGATCGGCTTCGCGCGGAACGTAGCAGAGGAGGGCGAAGCTGACGGTCTTGCCTCGGACTCGGGCCAGGGTGGGGCTGGTGATGCTGATCTGCAGGCCGTCGTTTTGCGTGGTGCCGGTGAGAGCCAGGGCCCAGGGGGCTCCGCGAAAGGTGTGCCCGGTGTCCTTGCTCGCCTGCGCGTTGTGGATGAGGCGCCAGTTTGTGGGGAGTGGCTGGCCTTCGGGCCAGTCGTGGAGGTCGCCGTCGGCGACCAGCGGTTGGTCAGCCGGGAGATTTGCCCAGCAGGCGGTGGCGACCGGTTTTCCTTCCTGTTCCGGGGTGGTGGCTTGCCAGGCGGCGATGAGCTGCTGGTAGATGAGTTCGTAGCCGCGGGCGCTGGGGTGGACGTTGTCCTGATACAGGTCGGGGCTCTTCTTCTCCGCGAGGAATGGGGAATAGCCGTCGACGAGGGTCAGCGCGGGCATTGTTTCAGCCGCGGAAAGCCACCAATCGCGGACGCGTTCGTAGCCATCATTGTCGCGCCACGGATTCTGGACAATGGCGGCGTTGGGGGTGTTCGGGAATTCGAGCCCGATGCGGCCGAGTGGGGCGAGGAAGGCGCCGCGGCCGTAGGGGTAATCCTTCGGCGCGAGGGCGGCTTGATGGTTGTGGCCGTGGTTCCAGAGGATGAGGTCGGGGGCCTGGCCGTGGAGCGGCGCGATCATATGGTCCCAGCGCGAGCCGTCGATCATGGCTTGGGCAACGGCGCCAGGGAGGACGGCGTCCAGGAAGGTGAAGGTGGCGGGTTCCCTGGCCGATGATGGTGGCGTCGCGGGTTGTCCCTCCGAGATGACGATGGGCTGGTCGCCATAATTGCGCGGGCCGGTTGGGGCTTTGGTCTCCCATTCGGCCCAATAGAGTTCCGTCGTGTGATGGGAGGGATATTGCCCGGCCAGCCAGCGGACGAAGCGCCGGGTGCCGGAGATGTCGCGATAGCCGGTGCTGTCGGAGATGAGGAGGAGGGTGGCGGATTGCCCGGCGGCGAGTTTGCGCTTGAGGCGGGAGAAAGCGTTGAAGGGAGGGACGGGCGGGATGTCTTTGGCCGGGGCGGGGGATGTTGGGTCCTGCGCGAATATTCGAGAGGTCAGGCAAACGGTCGTGGCGGCAAGGCTGTGGGTCAGGAAAGTGCGGCGGAGCATCTGGGATTTATGATTTAGGATTTATGATTTACGATTGGTTTCCGCACATGGGCGAAATATCAACCGCCCGACTTTCCTCCCTTATGAAGCCACTCGCGTTGCTGCCCATTCTGCTCGCCATACTCTTGCTGCCCGGTTTGCCGGTGGCTGCGGACGACAAGCCGCTGCCGCGCGTGGCGGAGACTTTTGAGATCGACTTGCATAAGGCGACTGTCTGGGTGGCGCCGGAGCCGGCGGCGGGGAAGCCGTGGGTCTGGTATGCCCCAACCCTGGGCGGAGTTTCGATCGTGCAACGAAAGGTCTACTTTGAAGGGTGGATGCGCGCGGGGATCAGCATCGCGGGATTCGATCTCGGGGAGGTGCGCGGCGCGCCGGGGAGCACGGCGAAGTTTTCGCTATTTTATGAGGAGATGGTCCGGCGCGGCTGGTCGTCGAAGCCGATCCTGCTCGGGCAGAGCCGGGGCGGATTGATGATGCTGGCCTGGGCGGTGCGAAATCCGGAGAAGGTGCGGGCGTTTGTGGGGATCTACCCGGTGTGCAATCTGGCGAGTTGGCCGCTCAAGAATTCCAAAGCCGCGACCCTCAGCGACTTCGCCATGACGGAGGACGAACTGATGGGGCGGCTCAAGGAGCTTAATCCGGTGGATAATTTGCAGGGGCTGCTGGCAAACAAGGTGCCCATGTTCGTCGTGCACGGCGATGCGGACGGTACGGTGCCGTTTGATGAAAATACCCGTGTGCTGAAGGAGCGGTATGAAGCGGGCGGAGGGCAGATCGCGGTGAAGGTGATTCCGGGTGAGGGGCACAAGGTGTCGCCGTCGTTTTTTGAATGCCAGGAGCTGGTGGACTTTGTGCTCGCAGTCGGGAAGCAGTGAAATGGGCTGATCGAGCACGGTTCAAGCTCATCTGTGGAACAAGTTTTCAAATCTCAGAGAGAAAGGCTTGTGCTCTCTGTGGAACCTGTTACAAGCCGCGCAGTCCCCGACGAATGAAGTTACGACCTTTCCCAAGGTTGGTGAATCTGACGCCTCTGATTTTCGCGACGCTTTTGCTCGCGAACGGTTTCTTGTGCGGACAAACGACGACGGTGGGGACAGGAGCGGCTACGGGCACGACCGCCGCAACGTCAGATGACTATGCAAAGCGGTTGCAATTTCTGAGGGCCCGAGCGCCGGAACTTCGCTCGCTGGAGGGTGGACCTGCGGAAACGACTGCGGCAAAGAGCGCGGCTTCAGGCGAGAAGTCGGCCGCAACGACCAAGCCAAAGGCTGCGGCGGCTTCGCCTGCTGCCGAGCCGCGCATTGTGACCAAAGATTCCGGCTCCAAGGAGCCTGTGGCCAATGCCAAGGACGGCGCGGGAAAAACGGCGTCCACCGCGAATACCGCGAAGAATGAGGCGGCGTCTTCGAAGAAAGCGGCCTCTGGGGATAAGATCGGAGGCACGTCCCCTCCCGCGAGGGCCGTGGCCTCTTCCGCAGCAACGCCCACGCCTGCTGCCGATTCGCGGACCGGCAAGGAATCCGCCTCGAAGACAACTGCAACTGCCGCAGCCGCCACGGCGAAGGCATCAACTACGAAAGACGCTGCGAATAAAGTCGCTTCCGGGGACAAGGCGTCCGCGACGGCGCAGACGGCGAAGGCGCCAGCGACACCCGCAGCCAGGGTAGCGTCGTCGGGTCCGGCGGCGGCTCCGGCTCCCGAGCAGCCAGCCACCAAAGATTCGGCTTCCAAAGCGACGGCCGCGAAAGAGACCACGAGTGCCAGTAGAGTGGCTGCCACGGCGGCAGGGAAGGAAACGGGGAAGAAGGGATCGATCGGCGAAAAAATTGCCGAGGCCTCACCGGCAGCGGCAACGGCGCCCGCCAAGGCAACGTCGACGCCAGCTCCTTCAAAGCCGGTAGCTTCCGCGGCCACGCCCGCTCCGGAAACGCGGACCGGAAAGGACGCCATGGCCAAGGGCAGCACAACTAACGTCACCAAGGATTCGCCCGGGGCCGCGAGTGCCACCGCGGCCGCCAAGGTTCCATCGACCGAGACGACGAAGAAAGCCGTCGCCGGTGACAAGATCGCCGAGGCGAAACCTGTGGCCACGCCAGCGGCCAAAACGCCGGCGACGCCTGCACCCGCCAAGACGGTCGCTTCGGCCGCCACGCCTGCTCCGAAAACGGCCACGATCGCCAAAGCAGGGACGCCGGCCGCCACGCTATCTGCGCAGAAGACAGCCTCCCTCTCGGTTCCGGCGGCCGAGGCGCTGGGGTCCGCCTCACGTCCGCCCAAGATCGCCACTGGGCCGTCTCAGGCGATCCCATCCAATCCGTCCCGGACCTCGACTGCGGCACCCACGGCGCCGGCCTCGGGAGCGACGACCACCACAGTCACGAAAATCACGCCCAGAACCACGATCATCAGCACCAGCACGAGCGTGACCGCGAGCACGAGCACGTACGGATCCTCCCGCTATCCGTGGAAGAATGGAATCGTGACGACCGTATTCTGGGTGGGCGAACCTTCGGGTGGCCACAATTTTACGCCTAACTACGCCAGCTCGTGGGACGCGGCGTGGTCGCGCAGCTACGGGGGTTACGACAACCCGGACCCCGATCACCGGCGGAACTTCATCCCGGTGGCATTTACGCCGCGGCAGAACAATTTCTACTGCGCGCTGCCGTACAACGACGTGACGCGCGGAACGACCAAGCCGGAGGCGCGCGCCGTGATTCCCTGGTTCAAGGACGCGTATGAACGGGATGGGCAGTCGGTGTGCCGGAATCGGTGGGTGATGATCCGGAGCCGGTCGGGAAGAGTGGCGTATGCGCAATGGAGCGATTGCGGGCCGTTCCGCACGGATCACTGGCAGTATGTTTTCGGGAACGAGCGGCCGAAGCCGAACCTCAACCAGGGGGCCGGCCTGGATGTATCCCCGGCGGTGCGCGATTATCTGGGGCTGCAAAGCACCGATGTGACCGACTGGAAATTTGTCGATGCGAGAGAGGTGCCGCGCGGTCCCTGGGCCCTGCACGGCGACAATAATACGTGCATGAAGGAAGGCCCTCGGATGGCGAGGAACGACGGCGGCAAGCCAGGGCGGGTGACAGGGGCCGAATTGGCCGTAGCGCGGTAAGTCAGCAACTCAGAAGCGATTTCCAGCCGCTGTAATGCGCCCTACGTTGCGGCGGTGTCCCAGCCCAGCCAGCTTTCGGCTTCGCGTTTATCGAAGAACCCGGCGACGCGGACCAGGCCGGCGAAGACGAGACTGGCCGCCTCCACATTGGCCAGGGAAGTGGAGTCGCACACGACCACTGCACACGGAGCGACACGGAAGCGCTGGGTGAGTGATTGGAGGTTTCCTCGAATTTGCGCGAGGTCTTCCGGGGAAAAACGCACGTGAGCCTGGCGCGCATCCATGAGCGCGGGAAACGAGGTGATCTGCGCCTTTTCCGACGTGGACATGATTTCGTGAATGTCGTGGAGACCCACGGCGCCCGCCAGGGTGACAATGACCCGCTTCAGTTCAAGATTGATGTCGGTATAGATACGCACTGATTGGCGGGTTCAGCAGGTGGCGGGCCATGCTGAGACTTTGTGCAAAACCATCCATGGTCCTCATTGGGCCGCGTTCGGCAGATCTTCACCCTTTGGAACGAGAGGATTGGCATCGGCCGCGAATAGTCACCATCAAGGCGGTGACTATGGCCGGACGATCACTTCATTCCCCGTGATCAGGATCGATGCCCGTCGCTGATTCCCCGCGGTTCCCCGGCGCCCCTCAGGTTCGATCATGGTGACAAACGATTCGTGGAACGCGTTCCGTAGATTTGTGGGGGTTGCAGGCGTTGTAGCTGCCGTGGCGACAACCGGTATCGCGCGGCGAATTTCGGGCGTTTCCTCTGATGTGGCGACGACCGGTATCGCCCGGCGAATCTCAGGCATTTCTCCTGATGGCGATGCAGGCGGAGGCGGAGAAGTCACTACTACCTTCGCGACCGGGGCGGCGGCGGGATGCTCAACAGGAATCGCGCGCAATACGGGCAAATCCCTTTGTGCCCGCGCGTTCGCGAAATGGTCGTCGAACTCCAGATTCGCCAGAAACGCACGGTCCGCGCTCGCTACACTGCCTGTCGGATTGGAGTTGGGCTCCGGATGGGCGAGAGCGGCGAGAAACTGCCGGTCTTGTTCCTCAACTCCCACCCAAGCTGGCGGATTGGCCGATGGAAGGTCTTGGTGGGCGTAATACGTGGCGGCCAGGGCGGGGATGAAAGCGAGTGCGGCGAGCTTAATCATGGCGATTGGCGTGAGAAACGAAGCCTGTTTATGGGTTACTTCGACCGCTATTGCTTTCCGCGTGCCACAGAGGGTTTACTCTGGAAAGAAGATCAGCCAGAGCGAAGAAGTGTATTCGAAAAGGACGCGCCTGTCGCGTAGATGACACTGGTGCTGTGGTGACACATCCCGAGGCAGCGATGATCAGCGAAGGCCGCGCGGACGATGACAGCTCGCAAAATTACCGGATGTTAGCGGGGGTCTGATTGATGATGTCAAAGGTCCCGGCGTCGGGATGCCTGCATAGTTCAGAAGTAGCCAACTCCGCACATCGCGTGGCCGCCTTGGACGCTGACTTGCCACCGGCGCCGCGGCCGTGCGCAAAAAAACCAGTCCCAATTTTGCCAAACGGCCCGCTGCGTAATGACGCGGCCAGCCAGAAAGAGGAGTCTGATCATTGGGTCGTGACCTCAAAAGTGCGGCGGATTTGACGGAGTTCTTTCCACGTCGCGTCAGTTTCGCTGGGGACCTTCGGCGAGGCGCAGACGAAGAGATAATTCCTCCCCGTGGCGGGATCGGCCCATGCCTGGATTTCGAAGTGCAGAACCTGAGGCTGCGCGGTGGCGAAAGGTTCGATCCAATTCAGTTCGCCGGTGTACTGGACAACTTTTGTGGAGGACGGGATTTTTTCCGGTGTGGTCGTCGCGTCTTTCGCCGGCAGCATGGCGAAGGTAAACTTACCGCCATCCACAGGCCGGCCCTTGCCTTTTGAAACGGCTTCGGCGAGGCCACGATAGTAGGCCAGCAATTCTTTCTGGATCAGTTCCGGCGTTAGCTCCTGCTCTTTCGGAACGGAGAAGACGAAGGCATACGTGAAGAAAGCGTCGGATTTGGCATCGAACATTCCCGGCGCGAAACGGATCTCTTCAATGCCCTTGAGCGTCATCGCCGGCGCAAAACGCGGTGGCAGTTCGATGCGTTCGCCTTTCCAGTCGGTGTGGAAGGTGAGTGTTTCTTTCCCTTCATCGGCAGCAAAGGAATGGGGCGCGCTGGCGACGTTGGCAAAGATGAGGACGGCGAAAAGGGAGTGGAGTTTTGTCATGGGGGTGAAAAGCGGAAGCATGAATGATGAGACGATGCGATGCAGCAGATTTCCGGGCAGCGCGTGCCTCCGGCTCGCTGGTTCGACATCCTGTCGAAACGAACTTTGATCAGGCTCTGGCTCAAGATGCACCACCGTCGAAGCGGAGCTTCGAAGACAGTGCGCGCCCAAGCAGGAGCTTGGGTGCGAGAGATTTTTCACGGCTCATGCGGTTTGAGGCGGTAGCTGGTCACGATGAGCAGGAAGTCCGCGATGTCGGAGGGCTGGGTGATGTCGGCCCAAAAATTGGCGGGGGACTGATGAGCTTTTGCTGGTTCCCCAATCGAAATGGCAATGCGCTGGCCATTCGCGACGGGCTCGATTCCGGTGACCGCCGGCAACTCGCCAACCCGCTGCTTACGAAAGAAGGTGCACTGCGCCTGCTTGCCTTCATGCATGTGGACCCCCGCCATTCCGCCCACGTCGAAGTGGATGGAGAAGCCGTCGGATTTCCGGGTGAGTGTGCCCATGAAGGAGTCCTTTGTGCCGGTATGAGCGAAGATGAAATCCTCCGGAACCTCGATCGTGCCGCGACGGACATCGCAGGTCCCTGCAAGCGAGGTGCCGGCGAACCGAAGGGCAATGAGAATGGTGACAAGCAGTTTCATCGTAGTGCAGGAGGACACGCTGAAGCCCGCTTTTGTCTTAGGTTAATCGGTCCGGACGCATGACTCTATTTCTGCCGTCAGGAAATCGGCCCGGCCGATTTGCAAGCGGAGTTGCACCGAGCGTCGTTGGTCGGGCCAGAGCTCGTCTTCGGCGAGCAGCAGGCGGCCTTCGAGCAAGACTCCGCTGACCAACTGGACCCGCACCTCGTGTCCGATGGGCAAGCCGCTACGCCGGGCCAGCACTTCAATCTGGCTGTGCCGCTCTGCACGCCACTCGTCCAGAGCCTTGGCTGGCTCCGGCGCCTTCCCAAAGTCGAAGCCCATTTGCTCACTCATTGCCGATCGCGAACAGGTGTTTGCTTCCGCGGAGGTAGAGAGTGCCGCCGGAAAGGGCGGGGGTGGCCATGAGCGGTTCGCCGACGGGATTGGTAGCGAGCAGCTTCATCCACGGGCCCGCCTCGAGGACAAAGACCAGGCCGTCCTCTCCGGCGAGGTAGATCTTCCCATCGGCGGCCACCGGTGAGGCGCTGAATCCAAAAGAACGATGCGGGATCCGGTCGAGATAGTGCTCGGTGCCCGTCGGCAGTTCGTAGCATCCGAGGAGGCCGTCGTTGTTCAAGACATAGACAAGATTCCGGTAGATGAGCGGCGTGGGCATGTAACCGCCGCGCCGCGTCTTGCTCCAGGCGACGGACTGGTTGCTTGTCGCGCCGTCGCGCAAGGTGATGTCGCCCCGGCCGCCCGGGCGAATGGCGAAGATGGGGCGCTCGGGGGCGCGGCCGCTGGAGACGATGATGAGTCCCTCGGCAAAGACGGGCGTAGGCGCGGTGATCTTGGAACTGCCGCCGAGGCGCCAAAGTTCCGCGCCGGTCGCGGGATTGTAGCCACGGATGAAGTTGGAGCCGTTTGTCACGAGTTCTTCGCCGCCTTTCCCGGGGCAGACTGTGGGGGTTCCCCACGAGGGGAGTTCGTCGCGTTCCGTTTTCCAGACGGTTTCGCCGGTTTGCAGATCGGCCGCGAGGAGGAAGGAGCCGTGCTGCTGGTCGCATTGCACGATGACTTTACCGTCGTGGATGATGGGGGAACTGGCGGTGCCCCATTCGTAACTCGGCAGGTCGTAGGCGCCGACGTCCATGCGGCCCAAATCCTTTTTCCACAAGAACTCGCCGGCAACCGTGTAAGCGAAGAGCCCTTCGGAGCCGAAGAGTGCGACGACCACTTTTCCGTCCGTGGCGGGGGTCGAGTTGGCGTAAGTGGATTTGATGTGGCGCTTGTCCTTGGGAGCGCCTCTGGTCGCGGTTTTCTGCCAGAGGAGCTTTCCGCTCTTTTTGTCGAGGCAAAGGATCTGCCACTCCTGCACGGAACGGTCCGCGGAGGCTTCGCCAGAGCCGTAGAGGCCGGGCTTGAAGGAGGCGTCGGGTTCGCTGCTTACGGCGGTAGTGACAAAGAGGCGGTCGCCCCAGACGATGGGGCTGGAATGCGCGAGGCCGGGGATCTCGACCTGGAAGCGAATGCCCTCGCCGGTTTCGGCGTTCCATCGGTCTGGGAGGGACTGGCCATCGGACACGCCGGCGGCATTGGGCCCGCGAAAGGAGGGCCAGTTGGCGGTGGTTTCATCTGCGCGGGCGCAAGTGAGGAGCGCGACGAACGTGAAGACGCGAAGGGGTCGGAGCCACGCGCGGAGACATGGAGAAAATCGCGGTGACGACCCTCCAGCCACATTGCGCCAGTGCC
>Ga0207705_10001361_pt1 | contig 19535 bp, 17 predicted proteins | sample KBSC13metaG_FD_184314 | JGI IMG/M metagenome (GOLD analysis project Ga0207705, IMG submission 184314) | Corn rhizosphere microbial communities from Kellogg Biological Station, Michigan, USA - KBS C1-3 metaG (SPAdes) (version 2) | ecosystem: Host-associated > Plants > Roots > Rhizosphere > Soil ... | reverse complement strand
GATCTTGTCGATATCGGTGGAGACCTTGGCGGCGAGTTCCTGGGCCCGCGGAGCCAGCTTGCCCTGCACGGCTTTCAATGCCTTGACGAGAGCTTTCTTCTCGTCGAGCGACTTGGCCGTTTTCACACGATCGGCTCCCATCTTGTAGGCGGTGTATTGCTCGACGTAATCGGTCGCGAGCGGCTTGAGGTCGGCCACCCACGCGTCCTTCCCGGCGGGCGTCGCCTGCCGAAACCTCCGCAGGAGTTCCACGCTTTCATCGTACGCGCCGAGTTCCCAATTCTTCATCCCGTAAAGCAGCAGCGCCACGGGCTCGTAATTGACGTTGTTCGCCACGGTGACCGACGCGGGCTCGACAGCCGTTCCCGTCTGCATCTTCTTCGCCACATCGACGAAGAACCCCGCCAGAGGCTTGTCCGCGTCTTTCGTCGAGAACGGCCCGCGCGCTTCGATTTTCCCAAAAGTGGCGATTGCTTCCGCGCGCTTTCCCCCCATGTATTCGGACAGGCCCAGGAAGGTCTCCGCCCAATTCAACTCGGGTTGCGCGGGCTTTTGCGCCACGATTTTGGCGAGCATGTCCGTGGCCTCGGCCACGCGCCCATCGCCCAGCTTGTCAAACGCCGGGGTAAAAACGGCGAAGCTCACTTTGTTCACTTCGCCGGCCACGGGCTCCCCGGTGTCGCTCTTCGGGAAAATCCGGTCGCGGAAAAAGAAGAAGCCGATGCCCACGGCCACCATGAGCCCGATCAAGCCCATCACCACCCAGCCCATGGCCTGTTTTTCCTTGTCGGTCTCCATCACCACGCGCTGGGCTTCCTTCGGCTTTCCACCGCTCTTCTGCAATTCGGTCAGGGCATATTGGAAATGCTCGATGAGTTCGTCGTAGCTCTGGTAGCGCTGGTCGGGGTCCTTGGCCAGGGTGCGGTTGATGACGTAGGCGGTATTGCCCGAGACGTGCGGGGCAAAGGCCTGCAAACTCACCGCCTGGTTCTTGAGATGCTTGAGCGCGACCATCGACGCATTCTCCGCCTCGAAGGGCGGGCGCCCGGCCAGGGCGTGAAAGAGCGTGCCGCCGAGCGAATAGATGTCGCTGCGAAAATCCTCCGGCTTGTGGTCCAGCTTTTCCGGCGCGACGTAGTAGGGCGTGCCCCAGATCTCGCCGCGCACCTTCGCCTCATCCTCCGCGAAAATGGCGAGACCGAAGTCCACGATCTTCGCCGTGTGGGAATCGGCGAAGAGGATATTGCCCGGCTTCACGTCGCGATGAATCAGCCCGGCATTCTGCGCCGCCTTCAGGCCGCTGGCGATCTGGATGCCCACTTCCAGCACCTGGGCCTCCGCCACGCGCCCCTGCAATTCGATGAGGTTGTCGAGGGTCCCCTTCTCGACCAGTTCCATGGCGATGTAGAAACGCCCATGATCCGTGCCCGTGCTGAAAACGCGGACGACGTGTGGATGATTGATCGACGCCGTGATCGCGGCCTCGGTGGCGAGTTGGGCGATCTGCTCGGGGCTGCCGCTGCTCTTCTTCAACAGCTTCAAGGCGACGTCCCGGTCGAGCGAAGTGTCGTGCGCTTTGTAGACGGCGCCCATCCCCCCGTGGCCGATCACGTCCACCAGCTCGAAATGATCGATCGTTGCCGTGATGACGGTAGGCGAACCGCACTCCGGACAAGTCACGGCGGAAAGCGGTTCCACGTCGGTCACGTCCATGGAGGCCCCGCAGGCCGGGCAGTCTTGCAGGAGAGGTTCGTCGGAAGCGGCGTTTTGTTCCACGGGAGAGGCAGGGGCAAAATGACTATCGCGAGCGTATCGACGGCTGCGCGTGCGCATCACTCTTTTCCCGCCAGCGGCGAAGATGCGAGGATAAATTTACAATCGTGAAACAAAAACAGAGGAACCTCAAAGGCCACTGGAACGAAATCAAAGGCAAGCTGCAGCAGAAATACGCTCAACTGACCGACGATGACCTGACTTTTGCCGAGGGCAAGGAGGCTGAACTCCTGGGCCGCCTGCAAAAGCGCCTGGGCCGAACGAAGGAAGACGTCCGGGCCGAGATTGAGCGGCTGTAGGGCGGACTCTCCCTCTTCCTCTTCCTCTTCATCTCCCTCTGCGATCAGTGCCTGAGGAAGAGGGCGACGGAGAAAAGCAAGCAAGGCTCAATCCCGAAATACGATCGCCCGATTCCCGTGCATCAGCACGCGGTCGGCGAGGTGCCACCGTACGCTCCGGGCAAGCGCCAGGCGTTCGCAGTCGCGGCCCAGGCGCACCAGATCATCCGGCGAATGGAAGTGCTCCACGCGGCTGACTTCCTGGTCGATGATCGGCCCGGCATCGAGCTCCGAGGTCACGTAGTGGCACGTGGCGCCAATCAGTTTCACACCGCGCTGATGCGCCCGGTGATACGGATTCGCCCCCACGAAACTGGGTAGAAAGGAGTGGTGGATGTTGATGATCTTCCCAAAAAACTCTTCGCACATCTGCGGCGGGATGATCTGCATGTAGCGCGCGAGAATGACGAGGTCCGGCTGGAGAAACCGGAATAATTCCGCTACCCGCGCAAACGCCGCCGGCTTATCCTGGGGCGCCACGGGGATGTGGCAGAACTCCAGCCCCTCCCGTTCGACCATGCCGCGAAAATCCTCGTGATTCGAAATGACGGCGGTGATCTCGCAATCCAGCTCCCCGGAGCGCCAGCGCCACAGAAGGTCGGCGAGGCAATGACCCAGCTTGCTGACCATGATCACCACTTTCATCCGCTCGGCGCCGGTGCGGATGGTCCACTCCGCTTGCAACTCCGCAGCGACGGGCGCGAAGGCCGCGCGTAATTCCGCCAGGTTCACGGTCAGGGTGCGCGACTCGATTTCCATCCGGGTGAAAAACCAGCCCGCCGCCGGGTCGGTGAACTGATGCACCTCGACGAGATTGCCCCCCTGGCGCGCGACGAATCCGGAGATGTGGGAGAGCAGGCCCACGCGGTCGGGGCAGGAAAGGCGGAGGACGGTGGACATGAGAACGGGTTGACTCGGCGGCGAGTGGGATTCTTGATACAAGCGTTACTTCCCTGCCGTTTGCCAATCCCAAAACCAACCGTCTCATGGCTCTCACCCCTTCCACCATGCTCGCCCTCGGCACGGCCGCTCCCGGATTCTCCCTCCCGGATGTCGCCACGGGCCGTTTCGTTTCGCTCGCCGATTTTGCGGACAAAAAGGCCCTGCTCGTGATGTTCGTCTGCGCGCATTGCCCGTACGTCGTGCACGTGCAACCGGAACTCGCGCGCCTGGGGAAGGACTACACCGGCCAGAACGTGGGCATCGTGGCGATCACCGCCAATGATGTGGACCGCTATCCCCAGGATGCGCCCGAGCCCACCGCCGCCATGGCGCACGCCGCCGGCTGGACCTTTCCCCTGCTCTACGATGCCACCCAAGCCGTCGCCCACGCCTACACCGCGGCTTGCACGCCGGATTTTTTCCTTTTCGACGCGGACCGCCGGCTGGTCTATCGCGGCCAACTCGACAGTTCGCGCCCCGGCAGCGGACAGCCCAATGGAGCGGACCTGCGCGCGGCGCTGGACGCCGTCCTCGCCGGCCAGCCGGTGAATCCAAATCAGAAACCGAGCATCGGGTGCAGCATCAAGTGGAAGCCGGGCAACGCACCGGTGTAGGCGGGTTGGTGCACTTGCGTTTCACGCATAACCCGCCACTCTTCTGACAAATGAAGATGACTACCCGGATCCTTCTCCTCCTGGCTCTGATCGCCACAGGAACTTCCTGCGCCAATCATCCCCCGCAGACGGCGTCGCACAAGAAGCTGAAGCTCGAAACGATCGACCACGGTCCGTACCGGCCGAAGACCTATCTCTACCGGGAAGTGGACGCCCGCTAGGCCCACGCCCCATGCACTGGCTGATCGATAGCTGGCGGATACACCTCCCAACTCCCGCGGCCAATCTGCTGCTCTCACTGGTGGCCGTGGTCTGCGGCGGGATCATCGGCGTGGAACGGGAGCAGCAGGAGAAGCCCGCCGGGCTCCGAACTCTCATTCTGGTCTGCCTTGGCTCAACGCTCTTCACGATTGCCTCGTTGATTTTCAATACGTCATCGGGCGATTCGGGGCGCGTCGCGGCCCAGATCGTCACTGGAATCGGCTTTCTCGGTGCCGGGGCCATCCTCCATGGTCGCAGCACGGTGAGTGGCATGACGACAGCGGCGTCCATCTGGGTGGTAGCGGCCATCGGGGTCCTCGCGGGAACCGGTTACGCCGTGCCAGCCCTTGGGGCGAGTCTGCTCGTGCGCATCCTTCTCGTGGCCACCGCGCGCTACGAGACGCATCTCATCGGCGGGATGCATGAGATGGACGTGGAGATGGAGTTCGACCCTGCCGCCGGCCGGACCCGAGTACGATTGGAACGGATCCTGGTCGGCTATCAGGTGCCACCCTCTTCGGCGGAATGGCAGGCATCGGGGCCGGAGTCGGGACTCGTGCGACTGCGGCTGCATCTACCCTATCGGCATTTGCGGGAGTTGCTCGACGATCTAGTTTCAGTCCCCGAAGTCAAAGCGGTGAGGGAGAAGCAAGCGATCAAGACAAGATGAAGCGGCTTTCGCTACAGCCGCTTTAGGCGATTGGCCTACCTTCAATCGGCACCGGGCACCATGGCGACATCGCACCGCCGCTGCCATCATATCCGCGACCGGACGGGTGCGTTCTCTTCTCCCAAATCCACCGCAGGCCAAAAAGCCAGCCCGTCCGGTCGCCCCTCTTTTTCTCGGAGAACCGCAACTCGCCGATGGTTGACGCCACGGAGAGGATCTGTGCTTCTTTCCTCGGGCGGTATGGGAATACGACGTATGGGACGTATTTGCTGCCACCGGAACGCCCCACTTAGTACTAAGAACTAAGCACTGAGCACTCTTCCTTTTTCCCGCACGTCCTCCCCCCGCGATCCGATTCCCATGCTGCACCGGCTGCTTCTCTTCTTCGCTCTCGCCATATCCACTCGCGCGGCGGAACCCCGCGACATTTCCGCCGCGCTCGAGCCCATTCGCGCGAAATACAAAGTGCCCGCGTGCGCCTCGGCGGTGGTCGAGAACGGGCATGTCACCGCCATCGGCGCCACGGGATTGCGACGCGCCGATGATGCCGTCCGCGTAACCACGGACGACATTTGGCACATCGGCTCGTGCACCAAGAGCATGACCGCCACGCTCGCCGGTGTGCTTGTGGACGCCGGGAAATTGCGCTGGGACATGCCGGTTCCCGAAGCGCTCGCCGGCCTCCCCTGCAATCCCGCATGGCGAAAAGTCACCATCTGGCATCTCGTTACGCAGCGCAGCGGCCTCGGGGCAGTCAACCGTCGAGAATGGGGGGCGATCAGCACCAAATCATCGCGCGAACAACGGGACAATTTTGCGCGGGCGTTGCTTCTGCACGCACCCGGCGAAGCGCCCGGAAACTTCGATTACAGCAACGCGGGCTACGGACTGCTCGGCGCGATCCTCGAGCACGTCTCTGGGCAGAGTTACGAAGACCTCCTGCGCGCGCATATCTTCGCTCCACTCGAATTGAAAACCGCGGGCTTCGGACCGCCCGGTTCCGTGGGAAAGCTGGACCAACCGCGGGGCCACTGGCGGCACGATGATCGCCTCGTGCCCGTCGATCCCACTCCGGAGAACCAGTTTCCACCGGCCCTGGCTCCCGCGGCCTGCGTCCACATGTCCCTCACGGATTTCGCCCGCTATGCGGCGTGGCTTTCGAGCAATCAACCGCCCTTGGTCAAGCCGGAAACTTTCAAGCAATTGCAAACACCCCCGGGCGACAGCTCCTACGCGGGCGGCCTCTGGCAAAGTGTCCTGCCCGGGATCGGCGGCGAAGCCGTCTGCCATACCGGCCATCTTGGGGGCTTCTTTGCCGTCTTCTACGCCGGCCACACCACGGCCTGCGTGAGCGTCTTCAATACCGAGGGCGGCGGCTGGGAATGGCTCGGCGACGAAATCAGCGCCGTAGCGCTCAAGGCGTCGCGATAGATCCGGCGTTCACGTTCAATCCCGCTCAAGATTTTCCAGCGTGATTGTCCCAATCATCGAGAAAGATCTTTTCGTAGTAGAGGGCAGCAGTGGCATTATCGATGATTACCCCGGCGTCGCGGTTGCTCAGCACGCCTTGCCCGGACCAGTTCATGCTCGATACGACCACCTTCTTGCTATCGAAGATGAACCCCTTGTTGTGGACGTTGTTCTGGATTTTGACGTTATCCAGATTGATTCCGGCCGCCTGGAGAGCATCCAATCCACCCTTCAGCTTCTGGAACTCACTCAGGATGATTCTCACATCGAGCCCTGCGTCGATCTTGGCCGCCACCGCGTCAATCAACTCGGTGAACTTCGCGTTCGCCGCATCGCTGGAGGGATGGATATACTGGAGCTGTATATAGAGCTTTTTCTTGACCGCTTTGATCAGTTTCAGCATCGCCTCCTGATAGATGCCCGTGTCCGGCGTCAGCAGCGGCGTGATCGTCACCGCTTCGTTTTCGATCAACTTGGGCGCCTCGAAGTTGAAGCTCCCAACAACCGACGGACGCTTCAAGGCTGGCGCGGGGTTTTTCAATACTGGCGAGAGATTTGCGGCGTGGACTCTGGCCACTTGGAAATCCTGATCCAGATAGGCCTCAAAGGTCTGCGCCAATTCCGGCGAGCTGATCACCACATGCCAGTCCCGATCGCTCTCCTTCGCAGTATTCTGATCAGACGGCTGCGGATTCCCGATGGGATCGATCTCTGGTTGGTTCGAGTTGTTCAGGTTTCCACTCGACAGCCAGACGGTGTCACTGTCGCGCACCATTACCTTGATGTGATAGGCGGTCGGGTAAATCCATGTGTCCGCTTCCGGGCTGGACCGAACTAGCGCCCAAGCGGAGCTGAATGCTTTCACCTTCCGCCCAAGGGTCTGGACGGTTTGGGGATCGAGCTGGTCTTCACTCGGATTGGCCGGCGGATCGTCGAGTGTCAGTTGGACCTTTTTCTTTCCGAGGCTGCTCTCGAAAAGGTCGAGAATGTGCCCCGAGGTGAAATCATACATGCTGACTTTCATCTGCTTTTGTGTCCCGGAAACAAACTTTTGCAGTGTCGGCCAACCCGCATCCGGGCTGGCGTGGCAAATCATGGAGATCTTTCCGCTGACCGGTTTGAGGGGGACATCCGGAGCCGCATACTGGACCTGAATCTTCGTCTGATGTGCCGCCGCGACCTTCGCTGCGATCGGGGCTTGGACCACCCCCCCAACGGGATCGAACTCGGGCAGGATGCTCGTTCCACGCAACTCCGCCCGATGATCCGCCAACTGCGAATATTTATCCGGGTGCTCGTAGCTAAACTGCTCCAACTCGGTTGCCCGGCGCACTTCCACAGGAATGCCCTCCACCTTCGACGGCACCTTCACCTTCCGGCCTTTGCGGTCGGCAACCACCACGATCGCCTTCCTCTTCGTGGGCCAGCCATTCTTTGCACAACAAAAGCCGGGCCTGACATGCAGCACTCCCGTCTTCTTGAACTTCTTCAGGTTCCTTTTGATCGTTGGGATGAGCCCCTCAAGTGTATTCATTCGTCGCCTCTTTGGTTGTGCGCTATCGGCGGTTGCCGCGTTTCTTTGCCATCCCGGCCTTCACCGCCAACTTGTTTGCCGGGGCCGGGGGACCACTCCAAATCCTGAGCGCTCTGTCCGTGAATTTAGGGCCGTCCGCCGTAACGCTCTGCGATTGGCCGTATTCGAACACGCCCTGCGGCTCGGCCAACCCTTGCCGGACCGGGTCTCCCGTCGAGGCGAGTTCGTCCGAGGCCCCCAGGTGATTGAGCTCGAAGGCGCTGAGCCAGCCACCATATGTGGGGTTCGGAAGGAGAATGAAATCCCGGCCAAACAAGTTCAGATCCTGAAGGACCGACGCCCGGCGGCTGTCAATGGTGGGAAACTCACCGCTGGCCGGCGCCCCTGTCGGGTCGAAGACCCTCCCGTAATACTCCGCATAATCGGAAAGGTTATCCCCGATGGAGAGGATGATCTCGAAACCCCGTGCCCGGCCGCAAAAGACGCGCTGGAGGAACTTGTTGCCCAACTTGAAGGTCTCCGGTCCGCTGGGGCGCGGCACATCGACGTCCGGCATCCCCTTCATGAAGAGACGGGTATGAAACGCGTGGTCGGGCTTGTTGCCATTCCGCTCCTCCCGCTTCAGCTCCTCTTCGCTGATCAAGCCCCATTTCGCCAGGTTGCGTGCGGTCCCCACACGGCATTCGTTGAGGCGCGTGGTGATGAAGATCGGAGTGGCGCCCTCCTCCTCGACAAACCGGACAAACTCCTTCCCTCCCGGCACCGCCCCCGCCTCGCTGGCATCGCACCATGCCTTCCACGAAGTCTTCTCGTCGAAATTCGTACCATTGTGGATCTGCCACGCGGCATACGCCGAATTATCGAGCAACGTCTCATCCAGATCGAAAATCACCGCGGGCTGGCGAAAGGTTCCGGACCGCAAGCGGTCGAGCAGAGCATGCCGGGCCAGTTGATACATCTGCACACAGAGCGCGATGTACTCGGCGCTTGTGGCCTGGAAGAGCAGCCCGTGCAACGTATTGTGGGCCGTCATGGGGCGGAGTGGGGTATTCATGGCTTTTTCGGTTGTATAGGACCCTTTCCTTTCCCGGCGTCCAACAGTCCCTCATCTGACTCCATTTGAGGAACATATTCAAAAGTGGGGCCGGCAGTGAAATCGCCGATGCCACACGGTATCTTCATGAGCCCGATCGCCTGGTGTTTTAAGGCGTGCATCATCGGAATTCCTTCCTTTAGGACCTCTGGTTTCCCATTGCACGCTACATGGAGGTTATCGAGGAGCGCCATGTAACTCCGATTGAATGTCTTCACCATCTCCAGGAGTTTTGGCTGATTTCCGAACTTATGCATTTTGGGATCGGGGATCATATTGTGAACCGCGTCCCAAGCGACCGGTAGAGAATCACCCGACGGACTATCGTCGCTCAGATCACCGGCCTTATATCTTCGCTCGTTGAAGATCTGATTGAAGCGGAAGTAGTGCGCAAGCTCCACGCCCTTCTCAAAACCGGGGTCGCCGTCATCAATGGTATGATCAATTCCCTCGCCCTGGCCGACAATTTCGTCGATCGCCCGATTGGCGCCATCGATATCCTCCACAATCGTCACCCGCCCGCCAGCGTTGTAAAAATACTCCGGCGGCACCTGGGTCTTTGTTCCCGTGAATATCCCCTGCTTGTTTCCTTTCGCTTTCGCCTCCTTGTCGAGCCGAATCAAAGCCTCCCGGACTGCGGCGTAGAATTCCCCGATCGACCGAAACTTCCCCGTCTCGCGCGGCACGTTGCTCTCCGCGGGCCGCTCTATCCGGAGAAAAGTATTCACCGACTGCCTGGAGAATTTTACCAATCCGACCTCGAAGCCGATGGCGCTGTGCGGCAACGGGCTCGGGTACTTCGGCAACAGTGACTTGGCGTTGATCTTCGGCTCCCCGCCGATCGCGTTGAGAATATTCGACGCCAGAATCATATGGAGCATCTCCTCTACGACGACGGATCGGATAATATCCGCAGACTCCGCATTGCTCCCATCCTTGATCGAATACAAAGCGCAGAGGTAGGGAGGGATGGTGAAATGCTCAATCCCGATCGCCTCCTGCAACGCTTCGTGCAGTTTCTCGATCGTCTCAATGCGGGAATCCTTCGGTCGCGGTTGCCGCCCGTGATCGGGACTAATGCATTTCTGCCTTCTTGGATTGTTCTCCTGCCGATATTGATGCATGGCGTTACTTGGTTTCGAGTTGCCGTAAGACTGCTTCCGCTGCCTTGAAAGTCAGCGCCGTCATGGTCAGTGTGGGATTCGACGTTCCAAGGGTCGGCATGTTGCCCGCCCCCGCCAGAAACAGATTCCCGTGGTCCCAGCTGCGCATGTCCGCATCCACTACGGAATCCTCCTTGCGGTTACCCATGCGGTGCGTGCCCACGATGTGCCCGGCGCCCCGGAACGTATAGCCTTTGCCCTTGTACTTCACGTTATCCGGCTCGTCGTCCCCATACGTCGTTTTGTCCGTGATCTTGTTTGCCTCAAAGATCTGTTTGGAAACATGGAAGGCCGCCTGAAAGGACTTCTTCATGTAGTCGGAAGCATCGTAGTGAATGACGGGCCGGAAATTCCCCAGGCGATCCTTATACTTCGGATCGATGGTCACGCGATTGTCAGGGCATGGGTCCTGTTCGCACTCAAAATGCAAGAGCACCTGCCGGGTCAGTTCATCGTTGAGGTCCCCGCGCAGTTTCGCGCCAAATTTTCCGAGGCCCACCGCATCTTCCACATCGCTGCCGGGAGAGAACTCCGGCCAACCCCAGCCCCAGTTGTCGATCGGGCAAATCCACGGCGCATGATCCTTCCGGAAATCTCCATCCCGGAAATTGGAGATATTCGTCGTCGAACCGGGGCCACGAAACGGAAAGACCTTTTTGTCCGTGAATATGCCCCAGGTAAGCAGGCAGAGATGATCCATCAGGTTGCGGCCCACTTGATCGCTGGAATTCGCCGCGTTGGAGGCCAGCAGAATCTTGGCGTTCTCGATGGCACTCGCGGCGAGCACATAGATTTTTCCCGTCACGATGTGTGTGGAATAGTTCAGATCATCATCCGACTCATACCGCTTGTAGCGGACTCCTTGAACCAGTTGCGACGTCGAATCGATCAGGATTTCCGAGGCCACAGACTGGGACCTGATTTCCATCTTCCCTACTTTCGATTCCTTCGCCCGCTTGAAGGTCTTCAGCGCATTGTATTTCGCCTGCACCGGGCAAATGGGAACACAACTGGCGTTGCCTTCGCAGCGCTGTCCCACGTAGCGGTTCCAGATTGCACCCACCGGCTGATATCCGCCCGCCGCCCCAGTCTTCAGCTCCAGCTTTCTCTCGGCCGCATTCCATTGCACTCCATTGATCTTGTAGTCCTGGTTGGGGACAGAATTTCTTCCCTGCGGCGTGCTACAGCAATTGACCTTGTAGGTAATCCCTCCCATCTTGACTTCGAGCCCTTGGGTCTTCTTCAACATCGACTCGTCCATGTAGCTCTCGGGGATCTTCTCCATCGGGAACACGTAACCCGGGCTGAAGAAATCCTTGCCCATGTTTGGCAGTTCCTGGTCTTTGACTTCACCCGCCACCCCGATCTCAAACTCCGCCATTTCGTAATAGGGCCTCAGTTCATGATAACAGAACGGCCAATCGACCGCGTGGCCGTAGGCGGTCTGTTCCTGGAAGTCATTGGGGAGCATGCGCAATGTCGTTCCCAGCCAGTGTTGCGTGGTTCCCCCGGGGCCGACCCAGTTGTCGCTTGCGAAAGGCAACGGACCCATCTGCACAAAATAGCCTTTTCCAATATTGTCCAGCTTGACCGGCGCCACGTCCAGCACGTCCGATGAAGGAGCGTTCTTGAGATTGGGATAGGGCGAGTTTGGCGTCTTCGCCTGCGCCTTGTAAAAGTTATCGAGATATCGTGCGTGCACCCGGTAGGCGCGCTCTCCTTCCAGGGCCATGCCTTCCTCAAGTCCGGCGTCCAGCACCAGCACGCTTTTGCCGGCATCCTTCAAGGTCTTGGCCATGATCGCGCCCGCGATCCCTGAGCCAACGATCACGACATCGTATCCAACATCTTCCATGGTAATTCTCCTTTAAAGTTTGGCAGGCGTTTGTGGCTCGATGGGCGGTTTGCTCCACGACCCGTAACCCGGTTGCTTTGCTCCGGCCGGATGCGTTTTCGCGACAACCCAGATCAACCCCTGTTTGTAGGCTTCCGCGCTCACCGCGCTCGTTCTGTCTCGATCGTTCTCGATGTGATCCTTGCCGTTCATCGTCGTCCAACTGCCTTTGTACCACAGCAGGATGATTCGTTGCGCCAGGCCTTCAAAGGGCAAGTCCTTAAACGCCGGCAGATGCTTTTCGTCTTTCGGAATGGGGATGAAGTGTCTCCGGATTGCCTCTTCAATCGGAGTTCTGCCGTTCAGAAGCTCCCTGGCCTTTTCAAAGAAGGATCGAACCAATTCGTGGTCCTGCTCCTTCATCAAAGTGAAGTAGTATATCTCGGTCATGCCGGTCTCCAACAAGTCGTCCTCGGAGAATCCGGTCAGCGGAGCGGATATCCTCAGAAATGTACCGAGGTCCGGCTCGAGTTCGTCGATCTGATCCAGCGACAGGGGTCTCGTCGCCGATAGAAGCAAATTGGCCATGGTGATGAGCGATTGGGTTATTCGTTGCGCGTGAATTCAGCGATCAGCGCTGCCTGATCGGGATATTTCGCGATCAAGTCCTTGCGCGCCGCGATCGTGTAATCCGCCGGGTTGAAGCCCGGCGCCATCGTGACCCCCATCAGGGCCCAGGCCCCTCCTGGGAGCAGGCGCGAACCGAGCCATGTCCCTCCGGGGATGGCTTTCATCGGGCTCTGCCCTTGGGCGAGATTGTTGCCAAAAACACACACCTCACTCTGGTTGGGAAGTTTTTGGCCTTTCGGATAGAGCAGGAGCATCTGCACCGGGTCACCGGCGTAAAAATGGTAGACCATGTCCCCCGTGACGCGGTGCAGCACCGAGAAGCCGGTGTCATCCAGGAAATAGTAGATGGCGCCGCATAGCGACCGGGCGTCCTTCGTCCGCGCAAATCCGGGCAGGTCACGATCCGGGACGTGAATCGCACAATCGTAAACGCTCGCCAGGAAACCTCCTTCTTGAGGATTCGGCGCCAACTTCAGCCAATTCTTAACCTCTTCCGCGGTCATCATCCCCGGTTGCCTCCGTTTTTTTTTACGTCGATCAGCGTTCTCGTCAGCGGGCTCAAGTCCAGCGGCTTTCCCTTCTCTCTCCTGGCGGTTTCATATTCCGATCCGATGCACTGTTGGAAATGGAACAGCCCCTTGGGATCCCAACGCTCACGGACCTTCAACAATCCCTCGTATTCATGGCGGTAGTAGCTCTTTTTCCAGTCAAGAAGCAATGGGTCGATGTAGTTGAGATAGGCGCCCTGGGCATGTTCACCAAGTTCATCGTAGAACTTGACCGCCCACTCAATATTCGGGCGCGCTTGCAACGGTTGCGCCGATGCCCACACCGATTTCAATTCAAACGTGAACAGCCCATCCCGGTGGGCATACACGGATTTTACCGGCATCTTGCCGTTCTTCCCTTTTTCCCCGTTTTTCCGAATCTTTCCGCCCGTGTGTGTCCATACGACGTAGGAATCGGGTGACGGCGCACGGCTCAAGTTCTCCATGCAGATATCGGCGACGTCGTCGGTCAGACTCTCCGGGGGCAGAATGGAGGACCGGATGTAAGCCGAGTGCCCTTTGATCTGGGTGCTGGTGCCGACAAAATTCTCCCACTCCGGCAGACTCATGGTGTAAAGCTCGACGCTTTTTGGAGGTAGTATCTCCGATTTGACTGTGCGCTTCGCGATCTTCGTCAGCGGTTCCAGAAGCGCCATGCCGTCGGAGAACTTCCCGTTGTAGATCGGCGTAAATCGCAGGGTCAGCGCCGGCTTCCCGCCAAAACGCGGGTCGGGAAAATTGCGCAACATCCCATAGACCGCCATTTCATCCGGCAGTGTGAGCACCCACTGGTTATAAAAGCGCAGGATGTCCTTGATCTGGTAGAAGGGGAAATCGATCTGCCCCATCATCATCCGCCTTTCGTTCGTCTTGTGGAGCTGGAGATCGATCCTGGTCACCACCCCGAAATTGCCACCGCCTCCCCCGCGTAGTGCGCGATACAGCGCCGCTTCGTCTCCGGAGGAACTGTCATTCAACTCCAGTTTGTTCCCATCGGCGGTGATGAATTCCATGCCCGTAACGCTGTCACACCCGAGACCGTAGGAACGAGAAATGAAGCTGTACCCCCCTCCGAGAACGAACCCGGCGACGCCCACGCCGGCACATCCCCCACCAATCACCGTCAAAGGGCTCTGCCGGTCGCGCAGGAAGTTATACGCCTTGATCCACCGGGTGCCCGTCCCCACCGTGATTCGTGACGTATCGCCCTTGACGAAATCCACGGAGTTCATGTCCCCGAGATCCATCACCACCCCCTCTGCATTCAAGCAATAGCCTGTCGCGCTATGTCCGCCGGCTTTGGTCGTAAGCGGCACCCCGTGCTGGTGGCAGTATTTGACGATCGTCGCCACATCGTCCGCATTGGCGGGCAGGACGACGAGGTAAGGTTGGAGGCTGACGCGATTGTTATCGATGGTGATCGCATCGGCGTATCCCGGATCGCCTGGATCTAGGATTCGGCCCTGGGTCATCCGGTTGAGATCGCTCTGAACCTTGGCAATTTCTGAGGCTGTCATTTCGTAGAATAGGTTTGGGTCTTCTCGTGTGTTTTCCCGGAAATTCAGGATTTCCTGGCCTTCCCTTTGCCTTTGTCATCGGGCAACACCGACACTCTGAGATACGAGTCATAAACGATTCTCTCCGCGCTCATGCCCGCGGATTTCGTGATGAACTCCTCGTGAGAATCCGATGCCGAATAATCGTTAAACGCGTTGATATCCTCGAAGATCATGTGCACGGACACTTCAAAATTCGTCCCGCTCACATCCCGGTTGATCTCCAGCGCCCGGACACCGGCCGAGAAATGCACCTGCCCCGGATGGCCTCCCAGATATTTCACACACAGTTCAATGAAGTCATCCACCAACTCCCGGGAGGTATCGGAGAGCTGAAAGAAAAACATGTGAGCAAAGGGTTTGTTCTCAGTCGGGTATCTGGTGATTTTTGCCATGAGATAGGGCGGTTTGTCGCGCTTGGGTTGGATTGTCAGGAGGTCGCCCGCAGCCGGCTGCCTTCTTAGCTGGCTGGCAACGCTTTCAGGAAGCTGATGCAAGGAGTGAAGAAGTACTCTCCGCCCTTATTCTTCACGAAGTCGCCAAAGGTGACCTCCGGTGAATTCGGATCCACCTCCTGCCCCCACTGCTCCGGAAGCTTTTTGGGCATGCGGTCCGGCTGCGCGGGTTTGGGTGGAATTCCAGTGGCTGGCGGAGGTGCGTTTCTCTGTCCGATCACGCCATCGGCCCCGATGTTGCGCCCTGTAATATGGCCGTGGTTGGCCCAGTTGTTCTGAATGAATTCAAATTGTTTGCCGATGTGGGCCTGGTAGCTCATGAACAGCAGGCCGACCCCCTTTGACGGGCGATTGGTATTCAATTCATCGTCCGTCGGAGCCACGAGGTCTTCATTGCCGGGACCAAAGCGGCAGATGTCCTGATAAGGAATCGCCCTGCGGGTGAGCCGCACGGAATGGACGAAAGCCGATGGAACAATCGTGATATCGGCTCGAGGATTGGTGATCCGCGTGTGCGCAAAGAAAGGGCATTTTGAGCTGTACTGCGGAGTAAACGCGCTCGGCGGCGGTGGATCATCGTTGCTGTAGTCGAAGTCATTGGTGATTTGCGATTCCTTGCGGACACGGCCCGTAAAGCCGCCCGAAATGACCAAGGGCGTGCCGTTCCTGAACCGGCCCACCATCATGGCGCCGGGCAGGTCTTTGTTCACAATACCATCCCCGTCCTTGATCGCCGGAACCGACTTTTCCTCCGCTTCCATAAAGGCCCGGACGTTCTGTTCCAGCTTCCTGAACACCAGGAAGCTGCCGTAGCTGTCGCCGGTCTTGCCATTGGGATCCGGCACGAGCACCAAGTTCAGCGGTTCCTGGTCATTCCAGGCCGAGGTATCACCCTGCGCTTCGATCTCATCCCTGTAGAACAGGGGCTGGCTGACTCCATCGGCGTAGCCAAAATGCTCGATGTTCAGAACGCCGCTGTAACTTTCGGTCAGTGCGACCTTGCGGTGCAGCACCTGCCCTTTCTGCTTCAGCAAGACAGTGCTGAAGCGCTTCACGTCCGCGATGATGTTTTCCGCAAGCTCCCCAGCCTTGGCGGGTTGATCGTCGGCTACAATGATGAGGAGGTCCACGCTATTCTGGAAAGGCGGCTCCCAATCCGTTTGCACATCGCCATCGCCCAACTTGACCGCGCTCGCTTTCGCTCCGTTTGCAAAAACCGGCGGATCTTTCACGATGCTGAGCGCGGGCGTCTCCGCTTCCTTGGGAAGATGCTCCGCGGCGATTCCAAGCGCCTTGTAGCCGGTGGCGGAGATGGAAAGCGTAAAGACCGCACCTCCATCGACTCCCGTCTCTTTGAACAATTGCCGGCCCTGCTCCAGCTTCATCGCGCTCGTGATACGGCTTCCGGCAAATCCCGCGATCCACTTTTTCGCCTCGCCGGCCTTTGCCGGGTCCAGCTGCAAGAAAATATGATAGGCGCATTTCCGGCCATGGGCTTTCAGGATATTCGCCTGGAGGTCGGTCAGCATCGGCTGGAAGACTGGATCAGCGGCATCGACCTTCGATAAGGTGAGGTCCAACTTGGATGATGGGGCCGATGCGAGATTGTCGTTTGCCATGGACAGAGATGATCAGGGGGTGCCGGGATGACGCCGAGCCTTGGAAAGCCAGGTTTTTTGGGACGCTTTGTACGCGTGCAGTGGATAGTATTGCAGCGATCTCGACCATCGGGTGAATCCCCCAATCTCGATGAGTGCAATCCCTCATTCCCGCTGGTGGAAGTACCAGCATCCTGGCCGGGATCGGCGGCGAGGCCGTCTGCCATACCGGCCATCTTGGTGGCTTCTTTGCCGTCTTCTACGCCGGTCACACCAAGGCCTGCGTGAGCGTCTTCAATACGGAGGGCGGCGGCTCGGAATGGCTCGGCGACGAAATCAGCGCCGTAGCGCTCAAAGCCGCGCGGTAGATGCTCCCAAGCGCGGGGCGTGCTTCAATGGAAGCCCTGGAAAAGCTTTCTGACCTGCACCTCGGGAAGCGCGTAGTTGTAGATCCGGAAATCACCGATGCGTCCCTTGAAAAGCGGATCGGGATACTGACTTTTTCCAATATAGCAGTGATTCTGGGTGAAGAGCGGATCGAGCGTGATCGGCGCCGTCGCTTCGGCTTCGCCATCCACATAAAGCGTCCCCCGATCTCCGTTCAAAGTCACGGCGACGTGCGTCCAGCGGTGCGGCTTCAGGGCCGGAGCCTCGAGGCGGCCGGTGCCGTCTGTGCCGCGCGAAGTCGTGATCTCGAAACGCATCTTGTCTCCCGCCTTCGGCGTAAGAAAGAGGTTCTTGGTCACGTCACCGCCGAAATCGAAGACGCGCTGGAAATCCTTGCCGCCGTCCCAATAGACCCACGCGGCGATCGTGATATCCTGGTAGTGCGCAATGGCGGCGGGCAGCGTGAGATAGTCTTGCTGCCGTCAAGCTCGATGGCCCGGCCTCTGCCGTGTCCCTGCGTGTAAGCCGGCGCCCCCTCGGCCACCGCGTGGTGCTGGCCGGCGCGGTCGCGGAGATTCCCCTCGAAGTCATACTGCACGACGAGCTTTTGCCGAACTTCCAACTCCGTGCTCGACTTGCCCTTCCACACGCCGGGACCGTTGCTTGTCACCACATAGTAGTAGGCGGCGCCCTCCGTCACATTCTGGTCGATGAAGGTCGTGTCTTTGGCGCCGGCGGTGCCAATCGTGACGTAAGGGCCGCCGCTTTGCGAAGCGCGCCGCACTTCATACCGCTCGGCGTGCGCCGATCCCCACCACGAAAGCGTGACCTGTCCGCCGCTCCACGATGCCCGCAGCCCGCTCGGCAGAGCGTCTTCTTTGATCGGATCGAGCGTGTAGGTGAGCGTTCCGTAACTGAGGAAATCGTAGGCCGACGGATGGCCTCCCTGAGGGCCGCGCTCGGGGCGCACCTTCTCGGCCGCCTCTTTCACGTACGGCGTCGCGATGCCTTTCAGGTTCGCGTAGTGGTTGTAGATCAGCTCGAACATGGGCGGCAGTGCGCCCCGGCCCGCCTGCGAGATCTCGCCTTCCGTGTATTTCAGGTCGGAAGTGCGATGCGGCACGAAGGGGACGTCGTCGTAACCGAGGTTGTATTTGGCCACATACTCCCAGCCCCGCAGCAGGCGATTGTTGTCGTAGCCAAACAGGTCGACGCCCTGGTTCCAGGCGATCTGGCAGAAGTTCGCCATGAAGGCCCACCCCGTGACGTTGTGGGGTTGATCGCGTCCCATCTCTTCGGTTTGCCCGAGACCGTTCGGGAAGACGTAGCCCACCGCCCGTTCGACACAGCCATTGCCCACGCCTTCGAAAAAATAGTCGAGCGCTTCGTTGAAAGTTTCCTCGTCGTCCAGGAAGACGCCGATCGCGAGCATTGAGGTCATGTTACACGTGTCCCAATTCAGGCGGTAATGCGTACCACCGGTGCCGTTGTGGTTGCGCAGGAAGTAACGGTTGCCGCCGAGGAAAAGCTTCATCATTTCCTTGCAGGCCTCGAAGTCCTCGCCCTTCCAGCCCGGGTAATCCCGCATCATTTCCGCACCACAGGCAAATTCGTAGCCGACGATGCCGGCGCCGAGAGCGTAGTTGCTGTCGCCTCCGACACCCTTTTTCATCGTCGAGGACCACCGGTTGAGAAGTTCCACGGCTTTTTGCGCCTGCTCCTTATCGCCGGTGACCTGGTAGCGCAGCGCGCATTGGTAGAGCGTCGCGGCATCCTTTTGGGCGCTGGTGTAGTTGTTCTTAGCCGCGTCGCCCCGGATCACCTGCTCCACCGGGCGGATCGGGGCGCGCAGCCCATGCGGGCTGCTCTCGAGCATCTGCCAATTCTCGAACCACGGCTGCTCCTTTGCCTTCACCTTGGCGGCCATGCGCTCGAAATCGGCCCTGGTATGCAGCGCTCCCGGGTGAACGAAGGGCCCCGGCTTGCGCGCCGGGCGGCCAGGCACGGCTGGCGCTGTTGGCGGCCGCGGGGATGGCGTGCTTTTCGTCACGGGTGCGGCGGTCGGCGCGCTGGCTTCAGCGCGGTGCATCTCGACCTGTGCCAACTCGGGGAGATCGGTTGCCGAAAGTGGAACACGCACACCGCCGCCTTGGAAGACGAGACTAGCCCCTTTCGGGTTTATGTCCACGAGTCGCACCTCGATCCCGGCGGGGACTTGCACAGAGCCCGCTACTTTTCCCTGGATCACCGCGGGAAAGGCCCTGGCCCTGACCAGCGTGACTTCCTCCAGCAAGCGCTCCTTGTTGCCGAGCAACCAGGCGAGCGGATCGGGCGCGGGGGCGACAGTCGATGTGACCTTGGGCGGTGTCACCGGCTCGGGCGGCGCCGGTGCCGCCGGCAATGCCGCGACGGGGGTTGGCGTGGCTGGCAGCCGGGCCGTGTTTTCGAACTGCGGCGCAATGGAATCAGTCCCCCTACCCGTTGGCGTTGCCGGACCTCCACGAAAGAAGAACACCGCGGCAGTGAGCGCCAGGAAACACGCAATCCAGGTCTTCATTCTTGCGCCGTCAGCCTCCAGATGCCGAGGATCAGTAAGGCTGGCACCTCCGAGAATAGCGCCGCGCCGCGATACTCGCCGACAAAGACGAGATATGCCTGTTACTCCGAAC
>Ga0207705_10001357_pt1 | contig 19553 bp, 15 predicted proteins | sample KBSC13metaG_FD_184314 | JGI IMG/M metagenome (GOLD analysis project Ga0207705, IMG submission 184314) | Corn rhizosphere microbial communities from Kellogg Biological Station, Michigan, USA - KBS C1-3 metaG (SPAdes) (version 2) | ecosystem: Host-associated > Plants > Roots > Rhizosphere > Soil ... | reverse complement strand
GGTGTCGGCCTGCTGGCGGTTGTTGGTCAGCGCGACCGAATAGAATTCGCCGACGCTGCCATCGCCCTTGAGGATGCAGCTCGGATATTTCCAGGTGATTGCGCTGCCGGTCTCGACCTGGGTCCAGCTGACCTTCGAGCGGTCGCCGCTGCACAAGGCGCGCTTGGTGACGAAATTGAAGATGCCGCCTTTGCCCTCGGCATCGCCCGGGTACCAGTTCTGGACCGTCGAGTATTTCACCTCCGCATCCTCATGCGCGAAGATCTCGACCACCGCGGCGTGCAGCTGGTTCTCGTCGCGCATGGGTGCGGTGCAGCCTTCGAGGTAGCTGACGTAGCTGCCCTTGTCGGCGACGATCAGGGTGCGCTCGAACTGGCCGGTGTTCTCGGCATTGATGCGGAAATAGGTCGATAGCTCCATCGGGCAGCGGACGCCTTCGGGCACATACACGAAGGTGCCGTCGGAGAAGACCGCGGCGTTGAGGCAGGCGAAGTAATTGTCGCGCTGGGGAACGACTGCTCCCAGATATTTGCGGATCAGCTCGGGATGCTCGCGGATCGCTTCGCTGATCGAAAGGAAGATGACGCCGGCGCGCTTCAATTCCTCGCGGAAGGTGGTGGCGACGCTGACGCTGTCGAACACCGCGTCGACCGCGACCTTGCGCGCGCCCTCGACCCCCGCGAGCACCTTCTGCTCCTCGATCGGGATGCCGAGCTTTTCATAGACCCGCAGGATTTCGGGATCGACCTCGTCGAGGCTGCCGAGCTTCGGCTTCGCCTTGGGCGCCGCGTAATAATAAGAATCCTGGTAATCGATCGCCGGGATGTCGAGCTTGGCCCAGTCGACCTCCTCCATCTCCAGCCAGGCGCGGTAGGCCTTCAGCCGCCAGTCGAGCATCCATTCGGGCTCGTTCTTCTTGGCGGAAATGAAGCGGACGGTGTCTTCGGAGAGGCCCTTGGGCGCGAACTCCTGCTCGATGTCGGAGGTGAAGCCCCACTCATAGTCCTGGGCGATCTTTTCCTTGAGCTCGCGATTCTTGACGGGCTCGTTCATCGCGCGAGCTCCCGCAGCGAGACTGCGCCGAGCGCGCCGCGTACGGCATTGCCGACGACGCCCATGTGCGGCTTGACGCGGCAATGGGCATCAAGCGCGCAATCCGACACGCCTTCCTGGCCCGAGCACACCGTCATTGCGATCGGACCTTCGACGGCTTCGACGATGTCGGCGAGGCTGATGTCGGGCGCCGGGCGCGCCAGCGCAAAACCTCCGCCCGCGCCGCGAACGCTGGTCAGCAGGCCAAATCCGGCGAGCTGGCCCATCAGTTTCTGCGCGGTCGGCAAGGGCACGCCCGTCTCCCCCGCAAGCTCGGTGGCGCTGAGGCGCGCGCCCACCGGACGGCGGGCGGCGGCGGTCATCAAAACGACCGCATAATCGGCAAGGTGGGAGAGTCGCATGGTGAATTCGGAGCTTTCCAGTCCGATTTAGGCTCGGAGAGGGGAAAACTCAACCGTCACCCCGGACTTGATCCGGGGCCTGCCTTCCTTTCTTGTCCGCTCCAAACAAGGCGGGTCCCGGCTCAAGGCCGGGATGACGAAGTGAGTTCGATGCAATTTTATCCGTTCATTCGTCCATTGGTGTTCACCCTCGACGCCGAGCGGGCTCACCGCGCGACAATTGCGCTGCTGAGTCTGCGGACGGGAACGGCCTTCACACCGGAACCGCCCTCGACACCGGAGCTGGAAACGACGGTCGCTGGGCTGAGGGTTCCCAATCCAGTTGGTCTCGCCGCCGGGTTCGACAAGGACGCGGAGGTCTTCGAGCAAATGCTGACCCTCGGCTTCGGCTCGGTCGAGGTTGGCACGCTGACGCCGCTCGCCCAGGCCGGCAATCCCAGGCCGCGGTTGTTCCGATTGGTCGAGGATCAGGCGGTGATCAACCGCATGGGCTTCAACAACCACGGACAGCAAGCCGCGCTGACGCGGCTCGAGAAGCGATATCGGACGCGCGGAATCGTCGGGGTCAATGTCGGCGCCAACAAGGACAGCAAGGATCGCGTCGCCGACTATGTTCAGGGCGTGCGGGCGATGACTCCGGTCGCGGATTATCTCACCATCAATATCAGCTCGCCCAACACGCCAGGGCTGCGGCAATTGCAGGACGAAGGCGCGCTGCGCGAATTGCTGGCGGCGGTGCGCGACAGCCGGACGCCGGGCGGGCCGCCACTCTTCCTCAAGGTCGCTCCCGATCTCGACGAAGCCGATCCGGTGCGCATCGTGCGGGCGGCGCTGGACCATAGCGTGGATGCGCTGATCGTCGCCAATACGACCGTCTCGCGGCCTCCTGCGCTGCGATCCCGCCATGCGTCGGAAAGCGGCGGGCTGTCGGGAGTGCCGTTGGCGCCGCTCGCCCTCGATCAGCTACGGGCCTTTCGCAGCGCGTCCGGCGGTATGATCCCGCTCATCTCCGCGGGCGGAATCGCCAGCGCCAGCGACGCGTGGCAGCGCATCCGCGCCGGCGCGAGCCTGGTGCAGCTCTATAGCGCGATGGTCTATCAGGGTCCCGGCCTTCCGCGCCGGATCAACTCGGGGCTTCGGGACATCCTTTCCGCCAGTCCGTTTGCGAATATTGCCGAGGCAGTCGGGAGCGGGTAGCGCTGCCGCCCATGCGTACTCTGCCGATCGCCGCCGCACTGCTCGCCCTGCTCACCACGACCGCTCTTCCGGCGAAACCGCCGATACCTCGCACCAATATCGCGCCAGGCATGGTCAGCGCTGCTGATCCGCGGGCGGCCGAGGCGGGGGCGCAGATCCTGCGGCAGGGCGGATCGGCGCTCGACGCGGCCTTCGCGACCTTGATCGCGCTCACCGTGGTCGAGCCGCAAAGCTCGGGCATCGGCGGTGGCGGCTATATGGTCTATTCGCCGCGCGGGGGACCCGCGGTGACCTTCGACGGGCGCGAGACCGCGCCGCACGCCGCGACCAACTCGTGGTTCTTCAAGGACGGTCAGCCGCTGCCGATCCGCGAAGCCATTCCCGGCGGCAAGAGCGTTGGCGTGCCGGGCAATCTGCGCATGATGGCGCTCGCGCACGGCCGGTTTGGCAAGCTGCCGTGGGCGGCGCTGTTTCAGCCGGCGATCAAGCTCGCGCGCGATGGGTTCGTGATGACGCCGCGCATGAACCGCGCGCTGGCATCCTCGCAGGAAACCGGAGCGATGTCGGCCGAGGCGCGCGCGCTTTACTATGCGGCCGACGGCACGCCGAAACCGACGGGGACGCTGATCCGCAATCCGGCGCTGGCCAAGCTGTTGACGGATGTCGCCGCACGTGGCGCCGACAGCTTCTATGTCGGGCCGAATGCCCAGGCGATCGTCGCCACCGTCAACGGTTCGCCACGCAACCCGTCGCGCATGACAGTCGGCGATATCGCCACCTACGACGCGAAGACGGGCAACCCGGTGTGCGGAACGTACCGCGGCTATCGCATCTGCGGCATGGGCCCGTCCTCGTCGGGCGGAACCACGGTGTTCGCGATCCTCAAGCAACTCGAGCGGTTCGACCTGACGGCGCTCGGCCCGAACTCGCCGACGGCCTGGCACTTGATCGCGGAGTCGATGCGCCTCGCTTACGCCGACCGCGACCAGTTCGTCGGCGATCCGGGGTTCGTCTCGGTTCCTGTCGCGGGCATGACCGACGCGAAATATCTGGCGACCCGCTCGGCTCTGATTTCGCCCGATCGCACGATGGCGAGCGTTGTGGCGGGCTCACCGGCGGGCGCGCCACGCTTCGTCTGCAAGGCCTTGACGCCCACCGAACGCGGCACCTCGCACTTCGTCGCCGTCGACGGCCAGGGCAATGTCGCGTCCGATACGTCGACCATCGAAAGCCCGTTCGGATCGGGCCTGATGGTGAACGGCTATTATCTCAACAATGAGTTGACCGATTTCAACATCGAGCCGTCCAGGGACGGTTGCCTGACCGCCAACCGCGTGGAAGGGGGCAAGCGGCCGCGCAGTTCGATGAGCCCGACCATCGTCTGGAGCCCGGACGGCAAGGTGCGGCTGGCGGTCGGCGCAGCCGGCGGCGCGACGATTCCGGCGCAGGTCGCCAAGGCAATCATCGGCGTGATCGATTGGCACCTGACCGCCCAGCAGGCGATCGCACTGCCGACCATTTTCTCACCGGGCGACACGGTCTTCGTTGAGAAGGGCACGTTCCTCGAAGCGATGGTTCCGCAGCTGCAGGCGCTGGGGCATAGCAAGATCGACTATCGGTCGTCCGGCTCGTTCAAGGCCAATGCGATCGAGTGGGCAAACGGCCGCTGGGCCGGCGCGGCCGACCCGCGCAGCGAGGGCGTCGCGGTTTCTCAATAAGGGGGCGCATGGCTCGGCAACTCGAACGCTTCGACAATCTCGTCTCGCTTTTCCTGACGCGGGCGGCGGAGAAGGGTGAGCAGCCCTTCCTGTGGGCAAAGCGCGACAAGCAGTGGCAGCCGACCAGCTGGGCGGAAGCCGCGCGGCAGGTCGCGGCTCTGGCCGAACATCTCAAGAGTATCGGGCTGCAGCCCGGCGACCGGGTTGCGCTCGTCAGCGAGAACCGGCCGGAGTGGCTGATCGCCGACCTCGGCATCATGGCCGCCGGCTGCGTTACGGTCCCGACCTACACCACCAACACGACGCGCGATCACGCCCACATCCTCGGCAACAGCGGTGCGCGGGCGGTGATCGTGTCCAACCAGAAGCTCGCCAAGAACCTGATCCCCGCTGTTCTGACATCGAGCGAATGCCATCACGTCATCGGCATCGAAGATGTCCGCGCCGGGCAGTTGCCCGACTGGGTTAACATCCACCAATGGGGCGAGCTGATTGCCGGGAGCGCCGACGTCGACGCGCTTCGCGAGCGCGAGAAGGCGGTCGGCCGGGATGACCTGGCGTGCATCATCTATACCAGCGGCACGGGCGGCGCGCCGCGCGGCGTCCGCATTCACCATGGCTCGATTTTGCACAATGTCGAGGGTTGCACCGACATCATCTCGACCGACTTCGGCTGGGACGACGAAGTGTTCCTGTCATTCCTGCCGGCCAGTCACGCCTATGAACATACGGGCGGCCAGATGTTCCCGATCGCGCTGGGCGCGCAAATCTATTACGCGGAGAGCCTCGAAAAGCTCGCAGCCAATATCGAGGAAGTGCAGCCGACTATCATGGTCGTGGTCCCGCGGCTGTTCGAAATGCTGCGGGCGCGGATCCTGAAGTCGGTCCAGTCGCAAGGGGGACTGTCCAACTATTTGCTCCACCGCGCGCTGAAGATCGGCGCGGCCAAGGCCGAGGGCCGCCTAAAGCCATGGGACTGGCCGATGGACGGCATCCTGGCGCTCACGCTGCGGCGGAAGATTCGCGAGCGAATGGGGAAACGCAACAAGGCCTGGGTGTCGGGCGGCGCGCCCCTGAACCCCGAAGTCGGGATTTTCTTCGAATCGCTCGGGATCACGTTCCTGCAAGGCTACGGCCAGACCGAGGCCGGGCCGCTGATCAGTTGCAACCGGCCTCGTGCCGGCATCCGGCTGGAAACGGTGGGGCCGCCGGCGATGAACACCGAAGTGCGCATCGCCGAGGATGGCGAGATCATGGTTCGCGGCGAAAACGTCATGCACGGCTACTGGCGCAACGACGAGGAAACCGCGCGCGTCTTGAAGGACGGCTGGCTGGCGACTGGCGACGTGGGACATTTCGACGATAAGGGCCGGATCGTCATCACCGACCGCAAGAAGGACCTGATCGTCAACGACAAGGGCGATAACGTCTCGCCCCAACGGATCGAGGGGATGCTGACGCTGCAGCCCGAAATCGCGCAGGCGATGGTCTATGGCGATCGCCGCCCGCATTTAGTCGCGCTCTTGGTGCCGGAGCCGGAGTTTGCGGGCCAGCCCGATCTTCAGGCATCGCTGCAGAAGGCGGTCGATCGTGTGAACGCGGACGTGTCGGTGATCGAAAAAGTGCGGCGCTTCATTCTTGCTGACGAGGGCTTCACCATCGAGAACGAGCAACTGACGCCGTCGATGAAGATCCGGCGCCATGTGATCGGCGACGCCTATGGCGAGCGTCTGGACACCCTCTATAAGCGTTAGGTGCGCGCGCGAGTGTAGGGTATGAAATCGCCCCATACGCAGCTGCCGACCAGCATTCCATTGCTCAGGTCGACCACTTGGGCGATGTCGCCCCGGCACGGATCGGAGCTGCCAACCTGACGCGTAACCAGGGTATAATGGCCGCTCGCCAATCCGTTGCAGGGACCCTGCGGATGATTGACGTAGGTGCGGTTGGCTCCATCCCGGAACAGGATCGTCCCGTCATCAATCGGTCGCATGTCCGTCGCGCGGAAACGCGGCAGGCAGGACATTGGCTGGCCTGGAACCTTGCCTAGCAATAGTTGCTCATATTCGCGTTGCTTTTCGGCGGTGCGCATCGGGGCAGGGCCCGGAGCAGTCGAGCACGACGCAAGCATCGTCCCGGCGATCATGGCAGAGATCAAACGCATTCTCGACCTCCTTTGAGCCGCTCTCGTTACGGCTCGAGCAATTCGTAGAGCGCCCTGAATCATGAACGGAAGCTGTCTTTGTCCTTCCGCAAACGGGCAAACGTCTCCACGCTACTGGCTCGAACGAAGGGATTGGTCGCGCGTTCCTCCGCGACGGTGGTGGGGACGGTCATTTTTCCCGCGGCGCGCAACTCCTCCACTTCGGTCAAACGCGCGGTGACATCGCGATTCCCCGGCTCGGCGTGCGTAGCGAACCGGGCGTTCGAGAGGGTGTATTCGTGCGCGCAATAAAGCCGGGTGTCGTCGGGCAAGGAAGCGATTCGTTGTAGGGATTCATACATCTGCTTGGGAGTTCCTTCGAACAGCCGGCCGCAGCCCATGGCAAACATGGTATCGCCGACGAAGGCGGTGCGATCTTCATCGAAGACGATGGCGATGTGGCCGAGCGTGTGACCCGGCACCGCGATCACCCGGCCGACATGCTCTCCGAGCCTGACCTCGTCACCCTCGCCAAGCCCGACATCGCGGCCCGGAATGTTTTCTTCGGCCGGCCCGGAAATACGGGCATCGGTCGCCTGTTTGACGGTGATGTTTCCGCCGGTGTGATCCGGGTGCCAGTGCGTGTTCCAGACCTGTCCGATCGTCCACCCGCGCTTCTCTGCCTCAGCGAGCACCGGCGCAGCATCGCCGGGATCGACGACCGCCGTTTCACCGCTGGCTTCATCGTGCACCAGCCACAGATAATTGTCGCTGAACGCCGGGACCGCGACGATTTGCAGCATCACCAGTTACCGGAATTGGCCATGGACGCCCACGGCTCCGCGGGGGGCAAGGCGCCTCCCTTCTGCAGCAGTTCGATCGAGATGTTGTCCGGTGTGCGGACGAAGGCCATGCGGCCATCGCGCGGCGGACGGTTGATGGTCACACCGGCATCCGCGAGCCGCTGGCAAGTGTCGTAAATGTCGTCCACCTGGTAGGCGAGATGGCCGAAGTTCCGGCCGCCGTCGTAGGCCTCCGGATCCCAATTGTGGGTCAGCTCGACCTCACCGCCCTCGTCACCCGGCACGCCCATGAAGATCAACGTGTAGCGCCCGGACTCATTGTCCATGCGCCGGCGCTCCTCCAGGCCGAGGAGGTTGAAGAAGCGCACGGTGGGTTCGGGGTCGGTGACCCGCAGCATGGAATGGAGAAAGCGCATATCGCCTATTTAGGCGGCTGCGCCCCGCTTTTCACCGTCGGAGTTACGCCCAGCATCTCGATCGCCTTGGCCGCCGCCTTTCCGACCGGGCCGTTGGGATCCCCGGCGGCGGCGCGAGACCAGTAGCGGCGAGCATCATCGTCATTGCCGGTGAAATCCGCGACATGACCGGCTTCAAATAGGATTGTCGGGTCGGATGGCGCAAGTGACAGTGCCTTGCCGATCGAGGTCTTCGCGGTCGCCGCGTCGCCTTCGCGAATGGCGAGGCCGGCGGAGAAATACCAGTAGAAAGGATCGCTGTAGATGGTTGCCGCGGCCTCGGTAAGCTTGGCCCGCGCCGTCTTCAGGTCGCCCTGCGCTTCCGCCGCTCGAGCACGATCGAGCAAGGCTTCGCCGCGCTGCTCAGCTTCCAGCCCGGGGAGGGCGAGTGCACGGTCGAGATCGAACGCCGCCTTGCCGGCCTGGCCCGCAGCGATCCACAAATTGCCGGCGGCGGCGTACATGCGCGCCGTCCTGGGGTCCTTGTCGATCGATGCCTTGGCCGCTTCCTCGAACGCCTGCGCCGCTGACGGATTGTCACCGGCCTTCTGCGCCTCCAGCGCGCGGCAGACCAGGGCATCGGGGGTAACGACGTCGGGGCATGGCGTAGCGGCGGCGACGGCGGCAACAAGAAGGAAGATCAATTACTCGGCTCCAGCAATTCGGTCACGGTGCCCAGGATCGCGTCGATCTCATGTGGCTCCGACAGGCGATGGCCGCCGCCTTTGAGCACCTTCAACTGGACGTCATCTGAACGAAGGGCGGCAAGCGTGCGCAGGGCCACGTCGAGCGGGACATCCCGGTCGTGCTCGCCATGCACCAGCCGGACCGGGCACTCGATCGCGATCTCGCCGGTGAGCAGCCGCAGACGCTGACCCGATTCCCAGAAGACGCGGGCGATTCCAGCCTTCTCGGCGGCCTCGCCGTCGACAAAGCCCCAGTCCGTGAAATCGGCAGCCGCCGCGATGCCGACGAGGGCATCAATACGATCAGGCCGCGCCAACGCCATGTGCAAGGCAAGCCATCCTCCCATCGAGGACCCGATGACCATCAACGGTCCGGTCGTGAGCCGGTCGATCGCCGCGAGCGCTTCGGTCAGCCAGCGCTCGAGCGTGCCATCCTCAAATCGACCGGCGCTCGATCCGGTGCCAGAATAATCGAGCCGGAGCATCGCCAAACCACGCGCTTCCGCAAACGCATCGAGCGCCACCGCCTTCGCGCCCTCCATGTCCGACGCATAGCCGGGCAAGAAGATCAGAGTCGGCGACGCTCCTGTGCGCAACCGGTAGGCGATCGTCCGGCCGTCAACCTCAATCCGTGCGAGATCGCTTTGGCTCACGGCCGACTTCGCAAATACCTGACCCAGCGCTCGACCTCGCGGTCGAACTTGGCGAGGTCGAAATGCTGGGGGTCGTCATGGGCGAGCGGAATGCCGCGGTCGATATTCGCGTGGAAGCCGGGCACCATCCATTGTCCCAAGCGCGCGCTGGCGAGGACGTAGAGCAGACCCAGAGTCCGGTATTGGCGGTCGGTGAAGCCGGGCACCGGTCCCATTCGGTCGTTCTTCGGTGGACCGTTGGGGTCGGCGCGGCGCGGCTGCAGGTTTTCGACGTGCAGGAAGCGCCCGCGCGCCGCTTCGCCCACCGCCCGCTCCAGCTTCGTCGCGCGCCAGCCCACCTCGAAGTCGTGACCGACCGAGACGCGGCCCAGCCGGTCGTTGAAGATGTGCGCGACCGCATCCTTGCCAAGGAACTGGTTGATGTCGTTGTAGCGCACCGATCGGTCGAAATTCCGCGCGAACTCCTCGGTGCCGATATAGGGCGAGCTCGTATCGTGGATGACGAAATAGGCCGCACGGCGATGGTCGGAGGTTTCCGACACGGGGCTGGCGGCGGGGAGGGGAATGCGCGCCGAGCGGAGCGCCGCGGCGAGCTTCACGAAATCGATGTGCGGACGTTCGCCGATGAGCCTGCCGAGTGTCGGCGGCAGGTCGGTCTCCGGCAGTGCCGCGCCGCCGGGCTCGACGTGGCGCAGCAGGCAGCGCGCCTGCTCGCGCGGCGTGCCGGCGAAGGTCAATGTCACATGATTGAAGTGACAATCCACCGGCGGCGCCGGCTTGGCGGGCGGAGCGAACAATTGCGCGGCGGCCAGCAGGAGTGGAGCGATCATCAAATGGCCTTCGAACTGCGGCGGGACGGGGACACGAAAATCTCCTCGATCGGCAGGGAAAAGAGTTCGGCGATGCGGAATGCGAGCGGCAGCGACGGGTCGTACTTGCCGGTCTCGATCGCATTGACGCTCTGGCGCGAGACCTCGAGCCGGTCGGCCAGCTTCTGCTGGCTCCAGCCACGCTCGGATCGCAACGGACGCAGGCGATTTTCCATCTGTAAAGCTGACTTTACGGCATGGTTGAGCTGGATCAACCGCGCAGACAAGTTGGTGGCTAAACCGTGGCGAGGGTCGGCGCTTGGCGGTGGCGTCGCTTGGCGAAGGCCAGCAATCTCCGCTCGACCGTCAGATGTAGGGCGATGCCGAATAGGATCGCTGTCGCGAGTTTTATAGGCCACGGCGCATCAAGCCCGTAACCGACCAGCGGGTGCACCAGATAGATCGAATAAGATGCATCGCCGGCGAGGACCAGATTGTCGAACTGCGGGCGATTGAAGACCGGATCCAGGCACAAGGTGCCCCACAGCATCAGCGCTGCCGGAATGCCCCATTGCCCCACTCTCGCTAGCGCGAACCACGGCTCGGCCAAGGTCTCCCGGGCGCTGCCGCCGGTTGGCGCAGTAACGGCGAGAAGTGCCACGCCCACCAGACCGGCCGTCGCGAACAGCATCCGTCTGGGAAGCTGCGCGACGATGACACCGAGCGCGAATTCCAGAGCGATCGGGTTTCCAAGGAAATGGATAAGCGGGGCTTGGGTGAACAGCGCACCCACCATCAACGCTCCGAACAGCAGCAGCGGCACCCACAGGCGCGACAGGATTGCGAGCGTTACCGCCGCGTAGAAAAGAAGTTCGAAGCTAAGCGTCCAGCCAACCTGAAGGATCGGTACGAAATGCTCGCCATGCATGATCGGCCACAGGCTGAGGCTCGCTACAACTTCATCGTAGCCGCGCGGAAGCAGGATCAGCCACGGCAATAGCGCGATCCACCACATCGGATAAATCCGCCACAGCCGGTCGCGAACGAATTCGGTTGCGGTCCGCCGCCCGGCAACCTGGGCCATGATGAACCCCGAGATGACGAAGAACAGGTCTACGCCGAACGCGCCATAGCCCTCGGCCCCGGTCGGCGCGCCGACCACCTGATAGCAGTGCAGGAAGGCGACGGCAGAGGCCGCAAGGGCGCGAAGCACCTGTACGGAGCGAAACTTGTGCACGATCTTTGTTACCCCCTTCGCCATTAAGAAAGCGTTGGCCAGCACGGGCGTTGAGACGGGGCAGTCGTGTCGCTACATGGCCTTCCTATGACGAAGATGTTCAAGATCGCGCTTCCCGACGGGTCAGTTCGGGAAATGCCCGAGGGGTCGACGCCCGCGGACGTCGCGGCGGCGATCGGGCCGGGACTCGCGAAAGCGGCGCTGGCGGCGAAGATCGACGGCGAAGTGCGCGACATTATGCGTCCGTTCGAGGGCGACGCCAACCTCGCGCTGATTACTTCGCGGGATGAAAAGGACGCGCTTGAGCTGGTCCGCCACGATTTCGCGCACGTGCTCGCCGAGGCAGTGCAAAACCTCTTTCCCGGAACGCAGATCACCTTCGGCCCCGCGACCGACGACGGATTCTATTACGACTTCGCACCGGCTCCCGGGCGTGGCCCGTTCACCGAGGAAGAGCTCCCGGCGATCGAGGAAGAGATGCGGCGCGTCATTGCTCGTGACGAGCCGCTGGTCCGCGAGGAATGGACCCGCGAGGACGTCCGCGCCTTTTTCGAGCGGTCGGGCGAAGCGTTCAAGGCCGAGTGGGTGATGGAGCTTCCCGAGGGCGAAGCGATCACCATGTATCGCTCGGGGCAAGGGGACGATGCCTGGATGGACTTGTGCCGCGGCCCGCACCTGGCCTCGACCGGCAAGCTCGACCCCAATGCGTTCAAGCTGACCCGCGTGTCGGGCGCTTACTGGCGGGGCGATCCCAAGAACCCGATGCTCAGCCGTATCTACGGGACCGCGTGGCTCAACAAGAAGCAGCTCGACGCCTATCTTGTCCGGCTCGAGGAGGCGGCCAAGCGCGACCACCGCAAGATCGGTCAGGAGATGGATCTCTTCCACCTGCAGGCCGAAGCGCACGGCAGCGTCTTCTGGCATCCGCACGGCTTCACCATCTATCGCCAGCTCGAAGCCTATATGCGCCGCCGCATCGACGAGGCGGGCTATCGCGAGATCAAGACTCCGCAGCTGATGGACGCGAAGCAGTGGGAGAAGAGCGGCCACTGGGGCAAGTATCGCGAGAACATGTTCGTCGTGCCCGACGAGATTCCGAGCACCGACGAAGACGCCCCGATTCTCTCGGGCGACGCGGACCTGATGGCGCTAAAGCCGATGAACTGTCCGGGCCACATCCTCGTCTTCAAGCAGGGTATTACGAGCTACAAGGAACTGCCGATCCGATTCTACGAGAACGGCAGCTGTCACCGCAATGAGCCGCACGGCGCGCTTCACGGACTGATGCGCGTCCGCCAGTTCACGCAGGACGACGCGCACATCTTCTGCCGCGAGGACCAGGTGGTGAGCGAGGCGCAGGCCTTCTGCGAGTTGGCCGCGCGCGTCTACAAGGACTTCGACTTCACCTACGAGATCAAGCTCGCGCTGCGCCCGGACAATCGGTTCGGCAGCGACGAGGATTGGGACAAAGCGGAGGAGGAACTACGCCAAGCCGTCAGGGCCGCCGGCATGGCGACGGAGGTGTACGGATGGGAAGAATTGCCCGGTGAGGGCGCGTTCTATGCCCCCAAGCTCGAATGGCATTTGAAGGATGCCATTGGCCGGACCTGGCAGGTGGGAACGCTGCAGTCCGACCGCGTGCTGCCCGAGCGGCTCGATGCGACCTACGTCGGCGAGGACGGACAGAAGCACCGTCCGATGATGTTCCACCGCGCGATCTTCGGGTCGTACGAGCGGTTCATCGGCATCCTGATCGAGCATTATGCCGGCAAGTTCCCGCTGTGGCTGGCGCCGGTCCAGGCCGTGGTGGCGACCATCGTGTCGGACGCCGATGGTTATGCGCAGGAGGTCGCGGCGAAGTTGCGCGCGGCGGGGATCCGCGTTGAAACCGATCTTCGCAACGAGAAGATCAACTACAAGGTGCGGGAGCACAGCCTGGCCAAGGTCCCACTGCTGCTGGTCGTCGGCAAGCGCGAAGCCGAGGAGGGCACGGTCGCGCTCCGGCGCCTCGGCAGCGACGAGCATCAGAAGATGATGAGCCTCGACGAAGCTGTCGCGATGATCCGCAGCGAGGCGATCGCCCCCGATCTCGCCTGACGCGACTTCGCAACAGGTCGCGGCAAAAACGAGTCACTTTGCGCGCTTGCACTTTTCATTGTGCGGTCGAGTGCATAAGTCGACATTTCCAACCAGCTATACGGAGACTCGACTATACCCCCGCCCTATCCGCGCCGTGGCCCGGCGCCGCCGCAATTTTCCGGCCCCCGCTACAATGAGTTCATCCAGTCCCAGAAGGTCCGGGTGATCGACGAAAACGGGGAAAACCTGGGCGTAATGTATACGCGCGAAGCGTTCGAGCAGGCGCAGGGCGTCGGGCTCGACCTCGTCGAGATTTCTCCCAATTCCGACCCGCCGGTTGCCAAGTTTCTCGATATCGGCCGCTTCAAATACGAAGCCCAGAAGAAGGCGAACGAGCAGCGGAAGAAGCAGAAGACGCAGGAGATCAAGGAGATCAAGATGCGTCCGAACATCGACGACCACGACTATGACACGAAGATGAAGAAGGTCGTCGAGTTCCTCGAGGATGGCGACAAGGTGAAGGTCACCATGCGCTTCCGCGGCCGGGAGATGGCGCATGGCGAGCTCGGCATGGCGGTGCTTCGCCGCGTCCAGGAGCAGACCGCCGAAATGGCCAAGGTCGAGGCGCACCCGCGCATGGAAGGACGCCAGATGCTGATGGTCCTTTCGCCGAAAGTAAGGCGACAGCGGGTCAGCGGTCGTTACTTACATAGCTGTTGCTAAATTGCTGCACCGCTGCGGATTGTTGATTAACCGCACGGCCCATCTTCCCTTGGTGCGGTTTTCGGGTTTAGCCTGACCCCACGACCGGGCGTGCCTCGTCCGATTGGGGGAGAGATATTGATGATCCGCAAGTCCGCCTTGCTGGTGACGACCGGGCTGGTCGCCATCGCGACACCGGCTTTTGCCCAGAACAACGACACTCGCGTTCAACCGACGCAGCCGTCGCCGACCGAGCAGGCAGCCGTCACGCCCGAAGCCCAGGCAGCGGCAGACGCTCCGCAGGACGTGATCGTCATCACCGCGCAGGGCCGCAAACAGGTTCTGCAGGACGTGCCGATCGCGGTGACCGCCGTCGGCGCGCAGGAAATGCGGAATTCGGGTGCGACCGATATTCGCCAGCTCAACCAGCTGGCCCCGTCCCTGCTCGTGTCATCGACCGGCAGCGAAGCCAACGGCTCCGCCCGTATCCGCGGCATCGGCACCGTTGGTGACAACCCGGGCCTCGAAAGCTCGGTCGCCGTGTTCATCGACGGCGTTTACCGTTCGCGCTCGGGCATCGGCCTCAGCGAGCTTGGCGAGATCGACCATGTCGAAGTGTTGCGCGGGCCGCAGGGCACACTCTTCGGCCGCAACGCCTCGGCGGGCCTCATCAACATCTTCAGCAAGCCGCCATCGTTCACCTTCGGCGGCTATGGCGAAGTCACGGTCGGCAATTACAACCTTCGCCGCGTCGCCGGCGGCGTGACCGGCCCGCTGTCCAGCACGGTCGCGGCCCGCCTTGATGCGGTCTACGTCAAGCGCGACGGATTCTATCGCGATCCCGCCAACGATACCCGGGTCAACGACCGCAACCGCTGGTTTACGCGCGGCCAGATTCTGTGGAATCCGACCGAGAACATGTCGGTCAAGCTGATCGGCGACTATACCCATCGCGACGAATCCTGTTGCGGCGCCGTTTATGTCGACAACAGCGTCAACGCGAATATCGGCAATCTCAACGAGGTCGCCAATCCGCTGTTGCAGCCGGGCGCGACGCCGGCGCGCACCAACGACAGCGGCAACAACATCGTCAATGTTCTCCGCGACCTCGGCCAGAACCTGAACGCGCTGCATTCCGGCTACGACCGGACGCTCTCGGTCACCCCGGGCCGCAGCTACGAAGGCAAGACCAGGGATTGGGGTCTGTCCGGACAGGTCGATTACGATTTCGGTGCTGCCAAGCTGACCTCGATCACGGCCTATCGCGACTATGACGCGGACCAGGGCGGCGACATCGACTACAGCACGGTCGACATTCTGTACCGCAATCCCGACGGCAATTCCGGACGTCGCTTCAAGACGTTCAGCCAGGAACTGCGCCTGCAGGGCAAAACGCTCGGCGACAAGCTCGATTGGCTCGTCGGCGGCTATTACGCCAATGAAGACCTGCGGCTGACCGACAACCTGCGCTTCGGCAGCCAATATGGCCGCTTCGCGACTTGTCGCATCGTTTCGCCGGGCGGCCTTGCGGCGCTCTATTCGCCGACATCACCCGCCTGCCTCGCGGCGCGCCCGGCGGCATTCGGCGCGGCCTCGCCCCTGATCTACGCCGCGTTCGACAACCTCGACCGGATGAACAACGTCGGCTCGACGCTCGATGTGTACAAGCAGAACAGCCGCAACTTCGCGCTCTTCACGCACAACATCTTCCACGTCACGCCGAAGCTCGATCTGACGGTCGGCCTCAGGTACACCACGGAGCGCAAGAAGCTGAACGCCACGTTCGGCAACGACAATACGGTTTGCCCTGCCAACCAGGCTTTGCTGGGTAATTTCATCAATCCCGCCAGCCCGGGCTTCAACACGGCGTTATTCGCGGTATCGAACGCGCTGCTGGCGCTGTCGTGCCAGGGCAATGCCACGTCCGAGCTCAATGGCGTATCGATCAGCGACCGCCGCAAGGAGCACAAGCTGACCGGCACGGGCGTCATTTCGTACAAGCCGACCGAAGACAGCCTGATCTACGCCAGCTTCTCGCGCGGCTACAAGGCGGGCGGTTTCAACCTCGACCGCTCGGCGCTCAAGACCCCGACGGCATCCTTCGCCAGCCTCGGCGGCGCGCAGGCGCTGGTCGGCAATCTGCAGTTCGATCCCGAAACGGTCGACGCCTGGGAGATTGGCGGCAAGTTCTCCGCCCGCGGCATCCTCTTCAACGTCGCGGCCTTCCGGCAGGACTTCAAGAACTTCCAGCTCAACACGTTCGATGGATCGGTCTTCATCGTCCAGAACGTCAACGGGTGCGGAACCAGCCTGAACGGGCTCGATCGCGACAACAGCACATCGCCGGGTTCCGCCAATTTCGTGGCACCTGTCATCGTTGCCGGCTCGTCATTCAACATCAATCCGGCCGCGAACACCGGCGCTTGCCCGTCCGGCGACGTCGGTTACGGCGTGCGGTCGACCGGCGTCGAGCTCGAGGCGAGCTTCAGCCCGATGCGCGATCTGCGTATCAATCTCGGTTTCACCTATGCCGACACGAAGTACCGCAACAACCTCGTCGGTCGCGATGACGGATCGCCGCTCAACCCCGCGCTTCGCGTCCTGCCGGGCAAGAACATCTCGAACGCGCCGAAGGCGGTCGGAACGGGTGCCTTGGCCTATACGCCGAGGATCGGATCGAGCGGCCTAAGCGGCCTGTTTTACGTCGATGCCCGCGTGACCGGCAAATATAACACCGGTTCCGACCTGTTCCCGCAGAAGGGGCAGAAAGGCTATTCGATCGTCAACGGACGGATCGGCATCCGTGGCCCCAACGAGTCCTGGGCACTGGAGTTGTGGGCGCAGAACCTGTTCAACAAGGATTATGCGCAGGTCGCGTTCAACTCGCCCTTCCAGCAGGGTGGCTCGACGCAGCCGCCCTACGCGCCGGGCTTCACCCACGCGCCCTTCATCGATCCGCAATTCCCGGGCGGTCGTCAGCTCTTCTCGATGTTCCTCGGCGAGCCGCGGACCTTCGGCATGACGCTGCGCGCCAAGTTCGGCGGCCGCCGGGTCGAGCCCTATGTCGCTCCGCCCGCTCCGCCGCCGCCCCCTCCGCCGCCCCCGGCGACGCAGACCTGCGCCGACGGATCGGTGATCGAGGCGACGGCAACCTGCCCGGCTCCGCCTCCTCCGCCGCCGCCTCCGCCCCCGGCGCCGGAACGCGGTCTCTAAGCGCTTCCGACCATTGTAAATGGGAAAGGCCTCACCCTGACGGGTGGGGCCTATTCTTTATGCCGCTTTGGCCCTGGCAGGCTGGCGGGCCGCTTCCACAAGTGCTGAACGCAGTCGCTCGCCCTGATCCGCCGTCAATTTCCTGCCCCGCTTGGCGGTCAGGTAGAAAACGTCCACGGCGCGCTCGCCATAAGTGGCGATATGCGCCGAATGGATGTCGAGGCCTTGCGCGTGGATCGTCGCGGCGAGACTCGCCAGCAGGGCCGGCCGGTCGCGCGCGTGGACTTCGACGACGGTGGTGCGGGTGGAGGCTCGATCGGCGATGGCTACCGACGGAGCGACGTCGAAGGGAGTGCCGCCGCGGCGATGTCCATCGGGCAGGGCTGGCGGGATCGGCGCGTCGAGAGCGGCGAGGACCGATTTGACCAGCCGAGACCGCAATCGCCGATCTGCATAGGGTCGGCCACGTCCATCGAGCACCAGCAGATTGTCCAGCGCCATGCCGTCGCGCGTGGTATGGATTCGCGCGTCGATGATATTTGCCCCCGCCGCCGCCAGACCCGCGCAGATCCGGTAAAACAGAGCCTCCCGATCGGGCGTGAAGACGCTCACCCTGGTCGCTCCGGTTGCGGGATCGTCTTCGACGACGACATTGGGGCTGGCCGCGCCGATATGCGCTTCCGCCGCCGCGACCTGCCGAGCGTTGGCGATTTGCCACGGTGCCGGCTCGGCAAGCCAATAGCTGTCGGGCAGGCGCTTGGCGTGCGCCCGGACCGCGCTCGCTTTCCATCCCAGCGCTTCCGCCAGTTCCTTCTGTCGCGCTCCCACCAGCTCCGACCGGCCATGCTGCTTGTGGCCGAGCCGAAGGCGCTCCTCGGCGGCTTCGAACAGGCTTCGCAGCAGGGTTCGTTTCCATTCGCTCCATACCCCTGGACCGACGGCGCGGATGTCGACCACGGTGAGGATCAGCAGGAGACGCAGCCGCTCGGGACTTTGCACCTGATGGACGAAATCTTCGATGGTCTTGGGGTCGGCCAGGTCGCGCTTGAACGCCGTCGATGACAGCAGCAGGTGATAGCGCACCAGCCACGCCACGGTCTCCGTCTCGGCGTTGTCGAGCCCGAACCTGGGGCAAAGCTTGCGCGCGATGTCCGCGCCGATGACGCTGTGATCCCCCCCGCGTCCCTTCGCGATGTCGTGCAGCAACACCGCGACATAGAGCACGCGCCGCGATGCGATCTGCTTGATGATCGCCGTGGACAACGGGTGATCCTGCTTGAGGTCGCCCCGCTCGATTGCCGCGAGCAGGCCGAGCGCGCGGATCGAATGCTCATCGACCGTATAATGGTGATACATGTCGAACTGCATCTGCGCGACGACGCGCCCGAAGTCTGGCACGAACCGGCCGAATACGCCGGCTTCGTTCATCCAGCGCAGCACCAGTTCCGGATGCTCCACCGACGTCAGTACTTCGAGGAACAAGGCGTTGGCGCGCGGATCGTTGCGCACATCGCGCTTGATCAATTTGGCATCGCGGCTGGCCGCGCGCATCGCGGCGGGGTGAATTTCCAGTCCTTCGCGGGAAGCAAGCGCGAACAGCTCGAGCAGGCGGGCAGGATCTGCCTTGAAGAAATCATCGGCCGGGACGGAAATCCTGCCGCGGTCGAGCACGAAACCGCCCAACCGCTTCGGCCGTCGGCGGATCGTCGGGAGGGCGAAGCGCAGTCCCTTCTTGCCCATTTGCTCGTCGAGCTGGGCAAGGAAGAGTCCGGTCAAATCGCCGACCGTCTTCGCGTTGAGGAAATAGAAGTGCATGAAGCGTTCGACGGCGGCTTTGCCCGGCCGGTCGGCGTAATGCATGATTTCGGCAAGGCGCGGCTGATAGTCGAAGTTCAGCCGCTCCTCGGCGCGTCCGGCAAGTTGGTGCAGATGGCACCGGACCGACCAGAAGAAACGCTCGGCGCGGTCGAAGCGGCGGAATTCAGCGGCGGTCAGCAAGCCGGCCTTGACCAGTTCGGCCGGGCTTTCGACGCCGTGCACATATTTCCCGATCCAATAGAGCGTGTGCAGGTCGCGCAGGCCGCCCTTGCCGTCCTTGACGTTGGGTTCGACGACGTAGCGGCTGTCGCCCATGCGGACGTGCCGCGCGTCGCGCTCGGCGAGCTTGGCCGCAACGAACTCCGCCGCAGTGCCCGCGACGACGTCCTTGCGAAAGCGCGTGAAGGCGAGGTCGAAGACCTTCTGGTCGCCCCACAGCCAGCGGGCTTCGAGGAATGCCGTGCGGACAGTGATGTCCTTCCTCGCGGCGGCCATGAGCTGGCTGACCGAACGCACCGAATGGCCGACTTTGATCTTGAGATCCCACAACAAGCGCAGGGTTTCGCCGGCGACGCGCTCCTGATCG
>Ga0207705_10001354_pt1 | contig 19563 bp, 19 predicted proteins | sample KBSC13metaG_FD_184314 | JGI IMG/M metagenome (GOLD analysis project Ga0207705, IMG submission 184314) | Corn rhizosphere microbial communities from Kellogg Biological Station, Michigan, USA - KBS C1-3 metaG (SPAdes) (version 2) | ecosystem: Host-associated > Plants > Roots > Rhizosphere > Soil ... | reverse complement strand
TCGGCGAGCGCCAGCCATTCAAGCGGCGTCCATGCCCCCACTGTCATCAGGAATTGCGCCCCTAACTTAAGGTAGGGGAAGCTACTTGGTTTGCAGGAAAAGGCAACCGCGGGAATGGTTTAGGTCAACGCCTTTACTTAACGCTATTAACCGGCGGCGCGTCGTCTGCCGGGCGAACACTCACCAGCTGCCGATATTCTCCATGCTGGCCCATGGTTCCTGCGGATCGAGGCGGCCGTCTTGCAACAATTCGATGGAGATCCCGTCAGGCGTGCGGACGAAAGCCATGTGGCCGTCGCGAGGAGGGCGATTGATCGTTATTCCGGCGTCCATCAGCCGTTGGCAAGTCTCGTAGATGTTGTCGACGCGATAAGCGAGGTGCCCGAAATTGCGGCCGCCGGAGTAGTCTTCCGCCGGTTTTCCGTCTTCCGGCGGCCAGTTATACGTCAGTTCGATCTCGGCCACGTCGGCCTGGCCCGGGGCGGCCATGAAGATCAGCGTGAAGCGACCCTTGTCGCTCTCCATTCGGCGCACTTCCTCCAGTCCGAGCAGATTGAAGAAGCGCACCGTGGCGTCGGGATCGCTTACCCGGATCATGCTGTGCAGGTATTTGAGCATCGGCTTCGCTCCGTCTTGCCTTGTTCCGCTAAATGCGAGCTCTAACGGCAACCCCGCCACGCTCACCAGCCCTTTCTGGCGGCGCACGAAAAAAGGCCCGCTCCGCCTTCGCGAAGCGGGCCTTCATCCGGATTCGTCAGACGATCAGAACGCTGCCGTCAGCGACACGACGCCCACCGGCTTCGACATCCGATAGAAGGCGTTCACGCATGGCCCGGTGCCGGCGCAGGCGAAGCCGGCGTCGATATCGTCATGACTGAGATTGGTCCCGATCAGCGACGCATCGAGCGTCAGGGCCTTCCAGGTCGCGCTGACACCAACCGAATAGTCGATGTACTGTTTGCCCCAGTCGAACCCACCGCCGGTGTGGCCCACGTGGGAGTGGATCGTCAGGGGAGTGCCCGGAACGCCCGCGCCGAGTTCGCCGTAGAAGTAGGTGTTTTCATGCGCGGCGGAGGTGAAGTTGTAATCGAACACCCTTTGTTTGGGGGCGTAATTCACGCCGATCTTGGCCGTTGCCGGCCCCAGCGTGGTCGAAAGCGAACCGTAGAGCTCATAATAGTTGCCGAGCTTGGCGCCCGGATAGAGATATCCGTACACGCCGGCATCGATCTTCAGGCCGCTCGTCCCGAGGGCGTGCGTATAGCCGCCGTACACGTCGATCTCGGTGCCGCCGATGTCGATAGGAGCATTGCCGGCCGACGCGCTCGAACCCCAGGTTCCGATATAGAAACCGGATTGGTGGCTCAGCAGGATCGACCCTTGAAATGCCGGCTTGTTGTCCGATTGGGCCAGGCCACGGAAGCGGTATTGCGAAACGACTGCCGCGGAGCCTGTGACGGTGAAGGCCGACGGCGGCGCGGTGGGTGCGTCATCGGCAAGAGCGGGAGTGGCGGCCAGGGCAAAGCCGGCCAGCATGGATGCAGCCAGCAGGCTGCGGATGGACGTAAGCATGAGCAATTTCCTCAATTGCGGTTGAAAAATGCTTCGTCCCACCTGCGGTTACGCGGGGGCCGGCTTCATTGGGCGAACCGACATCCTCGCGAACACCCAACAGGGCTGCACATTTTTGCTGCATTGCACAAGAGAAATTGCGATAACGCTTCCGGCCATTGCCGCCGGTGTGTTGTTTGCGCACCACCCCATTAAGCGACAAGTCAGGAAGGCTGGTCCACTGGCCCACGCCGAATTATGAGGACCCACGCGACAGTTCGCTTATGTTGAAATCGCTTCGCCAGCTATTCGAGCGCCAGGAACCCGCGCCGCCCGCGCCCGAAGTGCCGGCGGGTCAGCGGGTGTACGCGGTCGGCGACATTCACGGACGGCTGGACCTGTTCGAGGCGATGATCGCCGCGATCGAGGCCGACGACGCCGCGAGCGGGCCGGCCGATACCACCGTGATCCTGCTCGGCGACCTCGTCGACCGGGGCCCTGAAAGCGCCGCGGTCGTCGCGCGGGCGCGGGCGTGGCAGCAACACCGCACGGTGCGCATCCTGCAGGGCAACCACGAGGAGATGTTCCTCTCCAGCTTCGAGAAGACCGACACCTTGCGGCACTTCCTGCGCTTCGGCGGCAAGGAGACTTTGCTCAGCTACGGCATCGACCCGCAGGCCTATTTGCTCGCCTCGGTCGAAGAGGTGCAGGCGATGATGCACCAGACGATCCCGGCGGAGGAGCGCGCCTTCCTCGCAGGCTTCGAGGACATGATCGCGATCGGCGATTATATTTTCGTCCACGCCGGCATCCTGCCCGAACAGCCGCTCGAGGAGCAGAAGCCGCGGGACCTCAGGTGGATTCGCGAGCCGTTCCTGTCGCACGCAGAGCCGCACGGCGCGGTGGTGGTCCACGGGCACACGATCACCGACGAACCTCAGGACCGGGGCAACCGCATCGGCATCGACACCGGCGCCTACATGTCCGGCCGGCTGACCGCGCTCATGCTCGATGGCACCAGCCGCCGCTATCTGGAGGCGGTCGACGGCGGCGGCGCCATCACCTCCGCCGCGCGGGAGCTCGCGGCTTAACAGGAAAGCGCCAGGGGGCCTGTAAGCCGGGTTCTGTCTTGCGGGCGGTATCCTTTCGGACGGACCCGCAAGGGCAGCCATTCATCTCGGCCTTGCGTTGCCGCAAGGCTCCAGCAACCAACCCGGGCCTCTCGGGGCGAAACACCCCTGCCCTTGCTCGAAAGCGCAGGCGCGAGACCCCTATTCGGTCTTGCTCCGGGTGGGGTTTGCCATGCGAACCTTGTTACCAAGATCCCGGTGCGCTCTTACCGCACCCTTTCACCCTTGCCTTCTTCGACCCGCTCATCCGAGCTTGCCGAAGGACGGCGGTATACTCTCTGTGGCACTTTCCCTGAGCCCAGTCGCCCGGACCCGGCGGGCGTTACCCGCCACCCTCGTTTCGTGGAGCCCGGACTTTCCTCGGCACTCCTTGAAGGAATGACGCGGCTGCCCGGCCCCCTGGCCCGCGCTACCTAGTCTTTCCGGTGTCGCGATCCAAGAGCAACTGAAACAGGATCGCCCGCACCTCCCCGTCGGTCTCGCCGTCGATCTTGCCCGGGCGCCAGCGACGCTGGAACGCCTCGACCGCCTTCTTGCCGTCCGACACGTCGTAGCCGAAGCGTTCGAGCGCGAGGTAGAACGCGCCGTCATTGTCGAACGGGTCGCCGAGCTCGAGCTTGGCGGGGCGCGGCAGCGCCAGGCGATACTGGGCCAGCCGCTCCCACGGAAACAGCTCGCCCGGATCGAGCTTGCGCTGCGGGGCGACGTCCGAATGACCGACGACGTTGGCGCGGGGGATGTCGTGGGTCTCCACGATCCGGTGCAGCAGCGGCACAAGCGCTTCGATCTGCGCGTCAGGAAACGGGCGATAGCCGCACGTATGGCCGGGGTTGTGCAACTCGATGCCGATCGAGGCGCCGTTGACGTTCGACTTGCCCCGCCAGAAGCTGCGCCCCGCGTGCCAAGCGCGCCTGCTTTCCGGCACCAGCCGGACGACCTCGCCTTCCTCGGTGATGACATAATGCGCGCTGACCTTTGCCGCGGGGTCGCGCAACCGCGCAATCGCCGCGTCTGCGGACGGCATGTCGGTATAGTGCAGCACGACCATCGAGATGCGCTCGTCGCGTTCGTCCCAGTTGGGCGACGGCGCCTCGCGATGAACCAACTCATCGCTCATGGCGATGCCTCCGATCGGCCTGAGCTTGTCGAAGGGCCATCAGGCGTCGGGCAGCACGGCGCCCATGACCAGGGCCCCGTCCGTCAGAGCGTATTGCAGGCCGCCCCCGTGCTCTTCGGCGATCAGGTGGATCAGGTGCGCGGGTGCGGTGCGCCCCGAGAGGTCGTCGGGCGGCAGCGAGCCGTCGAGCGCATGGCCGATGGACGGGTCGAACGCGATCTTCGCGCCGGCGGCGCGCACCGCGATCTCGGTGGCCCCATCACGGCTTTCCGCGCCCACTTGCAACTCACCCCCGCGCGGCAGCGCGTCGAGGCCGATCGCCGCCAGGTTTAGCAGCACCTTGACCGCCGCCTTCGGCAGCGTCTCCGCGGACACCGCCCAGCCGAGCGCGATGCGGCCATTGTCGCCCACAAGCGCCTCGATCAGCTCGCGCGGTTCCGCAGTCGGAACGGTATCGCCGAAACCGCCGGCAGCGCCGTAGGCCAGGCGGAAGAACTTGAGCTTGTCGGCGCTGATCTTCGCGCTCTGCTCAAGCAACTCCATGCAGCGCGAGCGCATCTCCGCGTCCCGTTCGTCGCGCAGCAGTTCGATCCCGTTGCTGAGCGCGCCGACGGGGCTCAGCATGTCGTGGCACAGGCGGGAACAGAGCAGCGCGGCAAGATCGGTTGAAGAGGTCATTCAGGAATCCAGATCATGTTATGAACAGGAGGGTGACACAAGCGACACCGTGTCGCCCTGTCATATCCAACATTTATCTATGTTTTTCATATGTTTAATTCTGAAAAGGTCGCGCATCACTTCGACAGTGAAAAAAATTTCGGTTAGCGCCCACGGGATGACGCCTTAGCCATCATCGATGCTGTAGGAAAGCGCCACGAAGCCATCCTCATCGTCGCGCCAGAACGCCACATCGCTCCCGGCCGCGATTGCCCACACGCGCCCGTCGCCGGACGCCAGTGCGCGGTCGGTGGCAGAAGGCTCGGCGCGCCCCGTTGGGTGCGAGTGGTAATAGCCGAGCACTCCGGGGCCGCCTTGCCGCGCGGCCCGGTGCGCGTCGATCAGGGCCTGCGGATCGATTTCGAAATGGGTCTGCGGCGTCGGGTGGATGTTGCGGGCGGAATGGGTCTCGGTGACGCGGTTGCCGTGACCGAGCAGCATGCCGCACGCCTCGTCGGGATGCGCTCGTTCCGCCGCAGCCAAGATCCCTCCGAACGCGGCCCTTGTCAGCTCAATCTCCATCCCCATTTTCCTAGCATGGGGGGCTTTCAAGTCATCAGCGGAACGCTTGCCGGCGGGCAGCGGCTCGACAAGGCGCTCGCCGAAGCCTCGGGCCTGTCGCGCGAGCGGGTCAAGGCGCTGATCGGCGAAGGGGGCGTGTCGGTCGCCGGCCAGATTATTACCCAGGCCTCGGGCAAGGCCGCGGAGGGCGCTCCATTCGCAATCGAAGTGCCGCCGGCGGTCAACGCGACCGCCGAGGCGCAGGCGATCCCGCTCACCGTGGTATTCGAGGACGAGCACCTGATCGTCATCGACAAGCCCGCCGGCCTCGTCGTCCACCCTGCCGCCGGCAACCCCGACGGCACGCTGGTCAACGCGCTGCTGCATCACTGCCGCGGGAACCTTTCGGGCATCGGCGGCGTTGCCCGCCCGGGTATCGTGCATCGGATCGACAAGGATACCTCCGGCCTTCTAGTGGTCGCCAAAAGCGACGCCGCGCACGAAGGCCTGGCCAGGCAATTCGCAGACCATTCGATCGAGCGGGTTTATTGGGCGGTCGTCAACGGCCATCCCGCACCGCGAGATGGCACGATCCGCGGCAAGATCGGGCGGTCCGACGCCAATCGCAAGAAGATGGCCCTGCTGGCCGACAACTCGAGCAGAGGGAAGCATGCCGTCACGCACTACAGGACGTTGAAACCGCTCGGCGACGCCGCGCTGGTCGAATGCCGACTGGAAACCGGGCGCACACATCAGGTGCGCGTTCACTTCGCATCCATCGGCCATGCGCTACTAGGAGACCCTGTCTATGGTCGCGCGAGCGTTCGGCTGCGAATGATCCTGAAAACTCTCGATTTTCGCCGCCAAGCCCTCCATGCGGCGGTCCTGGGCTTCGTTCATCCGGTCACCGGCGACAGGCTGCGCTTCGAATCGGACCTGCCGAACGACATGAAGGAACTGATCGACGAAACCGGTCATTCAGATCGATGAACTGCGCCGCACATTAGAATAATTTCGTATATATAAGGGCACACGTGGCCGCATAGTGACAGCGCCCATCAGGGGCTTTCGCGCCGCCGGCCGACAAGGAAAGGTTTGGGAACTCGTGGCAAATTCAAAAGCACTGAGCGTGCCGGCGCTGGGCGGAGAGCAGAGCCTCAACCGCTATCTCGCCGAAATCAAGAAATACCCGGTACTGACGGCCGAGCAGGAATACATGCTCGCCAAGCGTTACGAGGAGCACGAGGATTCCGATGCCGCGGCGCAGCTGGTCACCAGCCACCTGCGGCTCGTGGCCAAGATCGCCATGGGCTATCGCGGCTACGGTTTGCCGGTCAGCGACCTCATCTCCGAAGGCAACGTCGGGCTGATGCAGGGCGTCAAGAAGTTCGAGCCCGATCGCGGCTTTCGCCTGGCGACTTACGCGATGTGGTGGATCAAGGCCTCCATCCAGGAGTACATCCTGCGCACCTGGAGCCTGGTGAAGATGGGCACCACGGCGGCACAGAAGAAGCTGTTCTTCAACCTGCGGCGGATGAAGAAGAACCTCGAGGCTTACGAGGACACCGACCTCCATCCGGAGGACGTGACCAAGATCGCGACTGACCTCGGCGTGCCCGAGCAGGAAGTGATCAACATGAACCGGCGGATGCTGATGGGCGGCGACGGCTCGCTCAACGTCAGCATGCGCAACGGCGAGGAAGGCTCCGGCGAATGGCAGGACTGGCTGCAGGACGACCGTCCGCTGCAGGACAGCATCGTGGCCGACGCCGAGGAAGCCGAAGTGCGCCACGACATGCTGGTCGAAGCGATGGACAGCCTGAACGATCGCGAGAAGCACATCCTCACCGAACGGCGGCTGACCGACAATCCGCAGACGCTGGAGGAGCTGAGCCAGCAATACGACGTCAGCCGCGAGCGCATTCGCCAGATCGAGGTGCGCGCGTTCGAGAAGCTGCAGAAGGCGATGCAGCGTATCGCCACCGAACGGCTGCTGCCGGCGCCCGCGCTCGCCTGAGCGCTACAGCCGCGCGGCGAAGCCGAACATGAAGGCTTCCTTCGGCGCCGCCTGGGTGACGCCAAGGTCGGTTTCGAAGTCGAGTTGCAGCTTGCGCGCCACTTGCCAGGCCACCGACCCCGCCAGCCGCGCATCGAGGGCATGGCCGGCGGGGTCCTGATCCTGGAATGCCGCGATCTCTGCGCTCGCCGACAGAACCTTCCCGAGCCCGTGCGACAGGCCCGCCACACCGCCGAACGCAAGGTGCCGTCCGTGCCCGCTGGCATTCACCGCCGCGTCGATCTCGGGCGTCAGGGCGAGCTGGAAGCCGGCCGGCAGATCGTGCTGGAAGGGGAGCAGCACACCCGCGCCCCAGTCGCCTGCACCGGCCGGTGCGCGGCCGGTCGGCAGGGTAATAAAGGCTTCGACCGCCACCGGCCCGTTGGCTCCGGCGAGGCCGCGTTTCACCGCCACATAACTATCGCCGAACCCGCTGGCCCGGCTGACATCGCCGCTCGCGCGATCGCGTGAGCGGGCGCGCGCGTAGCCTGCGAGGCCGACCTGCACCTCGGTTTTCTGATCCACCCCGATCCTGACCAGCGTATCCGCCAGGGTGATCGTGTCGGTGATGCTGAGCGCGTCGGCTTCGTGGTCCAGGCTGACTACACCCACCTCCAGCATCGCGTCGCCGGGCGCCAGCGTGCAGGCAGGCGTGCCGCGACCAGGCCGATCGGCGCAGAAGTCGCGCTCGTCGGCCCGCGCCGAAGCGCCGAGCAGAGCCAGGGAGATTGCAGCTAAAAGAAGGACACGCATGGCCCCATGTTAGCGCAACGCACGGGCTTCGACATGGGCGAATTCACACCGCGCTTGCCCTCACCGCCAAGCCCGCTAACGTCCGCTTCCGATGACGACGGCGCACATCGAGGCGGGGCCCGGGACCGACGACGCCCACGATAGCGCCGGGCTGGTCTGCTACCCGATCATTTTCATGCCGCTGTTCGCGCCGTTCGGCATTTCGAGCGGCTATGTCACGGTCACGCTTGGCTTCCTGCTTGCCCGTGCGGGCGTCTCAACCGCCGTTATCGGCGCGCTGATCGCCCTGTCGGTGTGGCCGCAGACATGGAAGATGCTGTGGGCGCCGATCGTCGACACGATGGGCAATCCGAAGCTGTGGTACGGCCTTGGCACGTTGCTCGTCGGCCTGACGATCCTGCTGATGAGCGTGCTGCCGATGACACGCGGAGAGATTGGCGTGTTCAGCACCCTGATCGTTATCTCCTCGATCGCATCGACCGCGGTCAGCATGTCGACCGAGATCTTCATGGCCAACCAGACCCCGCTGGAACTGCGTGGCCGCGCCAGCGGCTGGTCGCAGGCAGGGAACCTCGGCGGCGCCGGGATTGGCGGCGGGCTGGGCCTTCTGCTCGCCGAGCACGTTCCGCACGCATGGGTCTCCGGTGCCGTGCTAGCGGCGATCTGCTTCGCCTGCTGGGCAGGCGTGCTGTTCCTTCCGCGCCTGACCCGTACAGAAGACGCGGATTTGCCGGTGCCGCCAGGCGTTTTGAAGGCACTTGTCGGCAGGCCGTTATTGAGGAGTTATCTCCACAAGATCTGGACGGTGATTGTCGACGTCTGGGACGTTGCCAAGTCTCGCTTGGGCTACCTCGCCCTGATCATCATGGTGCTGCCGCTCGCCTCGGGCGGCGTGCCGTGGTCGGCCATTGCGAAGGAATGGAATGCCGGCGGCGATCTTGTCGCCCTGGTCAATGGCGTCGCGGGCGGCATCGCTTCGATGGTCGGCGCTTTGATTGCCGGCTGGGTGTGCGATCGAATGGACCCGAAGCGGGCCTATTGCGTCTTCGGCATCCTGGTCGGGGCAGTCGCGGCTGCATTGATTCTTGTTCCTCGCACGCCGACCGTGTTCGTGATCGGCGTGCTCGGCTACCAGGCGATGATCGGCATGGGTTACACCGGTTATGCGGCGATCGTCCTCGAGGCGATCGGCAAGAAATCCGCAGCGACCAACTGGAACCTGATGGCGGCGCTGTCGAACATTCCGATCGCGGTGATGAGCACGTTCGACGGCTGGATGCACGACAAGTACGGGACGGACGCGATGCTTCTCGGCGAACTCGTAGCGCCGGCGCTGACGATTGTCCTGTTCAGCCTTTTCGCGCTGGCGACCCGCCCGCGCCGTCCCGTCGCTGCCTGAGGCCGGCCGATGGTTCGCCTGATGCGCTGGCTGATCCTCGCCATCGTGGCGTTCATGGGGATCAGCGTGTTCCTCGTGGTGCTCTACCGGTTCGTCCCGGTGCCCGTCACCGCGACGATGCTGATGGACAAGCACGGCATCACCAAGGATTGGACGCCGCTCTCCCGCATCGACCGCAACATGGTCGCCGCCGCCATCGGCGGGGAGGACGGCAAGTTCTGCCAGCACAACGGGTTCGACAAGCAGGCGATCGAGAAGGCGATCCAGCGCAACGCCAAAGGTGGCCGCGTGATCCGCGGCGGCTCGACGATCAGCCAGCAGACGGCCAAGAACGTCTTCCTGTGGCAGAACGGCGGCTATTTCCGCAAAGGGCTGGAGGCGTGGTTCACCCTGCTGATCGAGCACATATGGGGCAAGCGACGGATCATGGAAGTCTATCTCAATGTCGCCGAGACCGGAGTCGGCACCTATGGCGTCGAGGCGGGGGCGCGCCGCTACTATCACCACTCCGCGGCGCGGCTCTCGCCGGTCGAAGCCGCGCGGATCGCGGCAATCCTGCCGTTGCCGAAGGAGCGCGAAGCGATCGATCCTTCAGGCTTTACCCGCCGCTACGGCAACACCATCGCCGCGCGGATCGCCCAAGTACGGCGTGACGGGCTCGACGCCTGCGTCTACAAGTAGCGCGATGAGCCTGGAGCATCACCATCCGCACGATCACGGTCACGCCGCGGCGGACTTCGGCCGTGCGTTCGCGATCGGCGTGGTGCTCAACCTGGGGTTCGTATTGATCGAGGCCGCGTTCGGCATCTGGTCGAACTCGATGGCTCTCGTCGCCGACGCCGGGCACAACCTGTCCGACGTGCTCGGCCTGCTGATCGCCTGGGGCGCCGCGGCGATGACCGCGCGCCCGGCCAACCGCCGCTTCACGTACGGCTTCAAGGCGAGCTCAATACTCGCCGCGCTGGCCAACGCCGGCCTTCTGCTCATCGCCACCGGCGCGATCCTGATCGAGACGATCGATCGCCTGTTCCACCCGCAGCCCGTGCCCGGTCTGACCATGATCGTCGTCGCCGCGGTAGGGATAGCGATCAACGGGCTGACGGCGTTCCTGTTCGCCAAGGGCCGGAAAAGCGACATCAACGTGCGCGCCGCTTTCGTCCACATGGCCGCCGACGCGCTTGTCAGCCTCGGCGTGGTGATCGCCGGCGCGCTGATCGTCTGGACCGGCCGGTCGTGGATCGATCCGCTGGCGAGCCTCGTCATCGTGTTGGTGATCGGCGTCGGCACCTGGGGCCTGCTGCGCGACAGCGTGAAAATGGCGCTGCTCGCGGTGCCCGACAATATTCCCGAAGGCGAAGTCCGCGCCTACCTCGCCGGTCTGGCCGGCGTCACGGCGGTGCACGATCTGCATATCTGGCCGATGAGCAGCACCGAAACCGCTCTCACCGCCCATCTGGTGATGCCCGGCGGCCATCGCGGCGACGGCTTCCTCCATGAGGTCAGCGAGCAATTGGAGCACCGCTTCCACATCGGCCACGCGACCGTGCAGGTGGAAACCGGCGCGCATGCGGAGCACTGCCTGGATTGTGCTTAAAAGTTCCGCTCTCGCTTAGACTGCGGGCACATTCGCCCGGCCGGCGCCGCATAAGTCGCCAGATCTGGTATACCGAATCGAAAGAAGTGTCTGTCGATCAATCAAATCAAAGCCAGGCGTCTCTGAGCCGACTTGCCCCTCGCGGACAATCGAGAGAAACTCGCCGTACGATCCCCGATAAAGGATAATCCTGCCCTCTGGATTTCGACGAAAACCCAGCCCTTTGTCGACTTCGAAGGCCCAGCCTTTGATGTATTTCAGCGAGCTTCCGAGCGTTATGCTGGGCTCTTGCACGACAGTGACCGTCGAACGGCCAAATGCCAAGTTAGGGCCGTCAGGGGTCGAATAGCAGCCTAGCAACGGTCCAGGAGCAGCCGGGGGATCGCGAGGCTTCATGCCCGAAACAGCGAGGAGAATTCCCCCGCCAATTATCACGATAGCTGCTGCTGCAAGCCCAAAAGGAAAGCTACGATCCTCTGGATCGTACGGATCGGCTACATGCCGACTTAAGCCGCCTCTTCCTTGCCCTTCTTGTTCGAGACCACGCGGACCGGTTCCTTGCGGCCTTCGACCACGTCCTTGTCGACGACGACTTCGGTCACGCCTTCCATGCTCGGCAAGTCGAACATCGTGTCGAGCAGGATCGCCTCGACGATCGAGCGCAAGCCACGCGCGCCGGTCTTGCGCTTGATCGCCTTCTCCGCGATCGCGACCATCGCGTCCTCCGTGAAGGTGAGGTCGACGTCCTCGAGCTCGAACAGCTTCTGGTACTGCTTGACCAGCGCGTTCTTCGGCTCCTTGAGGATTTCCACCAGCGCGACGACGTCGAGGTCGTGCAGCGTGGCGATCACCGGCAGGCGGCCGACGAACTCGGGGATCAGGCCGAACTTCAGCAGGTCTTCCGGCTCGCACTTCTCGAGCAGCTCGCCCACGCGGCGCGCATCCGGATCGGCGACGTTGGCGCCAAAGCCGATCGAGCGCTTCTGCAATCGGTCGGCGATGACCTTTTCGAGGCCGGCGAACGCGCCGCCGCAGATGAACAAGATGTTGGTGGTATCGACCTGGAGGAATTCCTGCTGCGGGTGCTTGCGGCCGCCCTGCGGCGGGACGCTGGCGGTGGTTCCTTCCATCAGCTTGAGCAGCGCCTGCTGCACGCCTTCGCCCGACACGTCGCGGGTGATCGAGGGATTTTCCGCCTTGCGGGTGATCTTGTCGATCTCGTCGATGTAGACGATGCCGTGCTGCGCCTTGTCGACGTTGTAGTCGCTCGACTGGAGCAGCTTGAGGATGATGTTCTCGACATCCTCGCCGACGTAGCCCGCTTCGGTCAGCGTCGTCGCGTCGGCCATCGTGAACGGCACGTCGAAGGTACGCGCCAGGGTCTGGGCGAGCAGCGTCTTGCCGCTGCCGGTCGGCCCGACGAGCAGGATGTTCGACTTGGCCAGCTCGACTTCGCCGGACTTGCCGGAGTGCTTCAGCCGCTTGTAGTGGTTGTGCACCGCGACCGACAGCACGCGCTTGGCCCGGTCCTGCCCGATCACATAGTCGTTAAGCGTACCGCAGATATCCTGCGGAGTGGGAACGCCGCCGTCCTTCTTGCCGACGCCGCCGCCCTTGGTCTCTTCGCGGATGATGTCGTTGCACAGCTCGACGCATTCATCGCAGATGAATACCGTCGGGCCGGCGATGAGCTTCCTCACCTCGTGCTGCGACTTCCCGCAGAAGCTGCAGTAGAGCGTGCTCTTGCTGTCGGATCCGCTCAGTTTGGTCATGCTTTCGTCCTGTTCCCCCGCAGGTTAGCGCAAGGGATTCGCCCAAGGCAATGTAGCCCGCAGGTGTCCAATATCAATCGGCCTATCCTTAATCCCCACGGCTTGCTCCAGCCTGAAGGCACAAGGTTGCCAAAATGCTACAGTTTCGCGGCAACGCTCCGTAGCGGCGAACGGTTTCGATTATTCCGGCGCACCGCCGCCCGAACCGCTCTTGTCGCCGACTTCATCCGTCGGCGGGCGGCTCTCGAAGACCTTGTCGACGATGCCGAACTTCATCGCTTCGTCGGCCTCGAGGAAGGTGTCGCGGTCGAGCGCCTTCTCGATGTCGCTCAGCGTGCGGCCGGTGTACTTGGCGTAAAGATCGTTCATCCGCGCACGAATGCGGAGAATTTCCTTCGCCTGGATCTCGATGTCGGAGGCCATGCCGCGCGCCCCGCCCGAAGGCTGGTGGACCATGATCCGCGCGTTCGGCAGCGCGATGCGCATGCCCGGCTCGCCCGCCGCGAGCAGGAAGCTGCCCATGCTCGCCGCCTGCCCGACGCACACCGTCGAAACGCGCGGCTTGATGTATTGCATGGTGTCGTGGATCGCCATGCCGGCGGTGATCACGCCGCCCGGCGAATTGATGTACATCGAGATGTCGCGGCTGTTCTCGCTCTCGAGATAGAGTAGTTGGGCGACGATCAGGCTGGCCATGCCGTCCTCGACCGGGCCGGTGACGAACACGATCCGTTCGCGCAGCAGGCGGCTGAAGATATCGAAGCTGCGCTCGCCGCGGCTGGTGCTCTCGACGACGACAGGGACGAGCTGCCCGGTAACCGGGTCCTGGGTGAACTTGCCTTGCGCGTTGTCGGTGCCGAACAGGTCGATCATAAATCCTCGTTGTCTGGAAGTGCGCCGCCTATGTCGCGCCTTGCCACGCGATGTTCAAGGGGGTTGGTCGGCGCGGGGCCGATGAGGCCCATCGGCGCGAAATCGTCGGGACCACGCGCTGCCACCGGCCGGCGCGGCGCACGAACCGGCGCGGACGCCGGAGCTGGCGGTGACGACGCTGAGGCCGTGGGTGGCGAGGAACTGATCGAATTCCCTCCCCTCCCGAAAGCGGGAGGGGGATTGGATCATTTCTTCGCCGCGGTCTTCTTGGCTGGAGCCCTCTTGGCGGCAGGCTTGGCTTCCTCGGCCTTCTTCGCCGGAGCCTTCTTGTCAGCTGGCTTCGCCGGTTCAGCCTTTTTCGCCGCAGGCTTGGCCTCAGCCTTCGCGGCTTCCTTCTTCGGAGCGGGCTTCTCGGCCTTGTCCTCGGCAGGCTTCTTGGCCGCGGCCTTCCTCGCGGCCGGCTTCTTCGCGGCCTTGGCGGGCGCGGTCTCTTCGGCCTCGATCGCCGCCTCGAGCTCCTCGCGGCTCACCTCGCGCTCGGTGACTTCGGCCTTGTCGAACAGAAAGTCGACGACTTTGTCCTCGTAAAGAGGCGCGCGCAGCTGGGCCTGGGCCATCGGCTCCTGGCGGACGTATTCGACGAACCGCTCGCGGTCCTCGGGCCGATACTGCTGCGCGGCCTGCTGCAGCAGCATCTGCATTTCCTGGTTCGTTACCTCGACGCCGTTGGCCTGGCCGATCTCGGAGAGCAGCAGGCCCAGGCGCACGCGGCGCTCGGCGATCCGGCGATAGTCGTCCTTGTCCGCCTCGATTTCCTTGCGCGCCGCCTCCGGATCCTCCTCTTTGGCGACTTCGGCTTCGAGCTGCTCCCAGATCTGCTCGAACTCGGCCTCGACCATGCTCGGCGGGACCGCGAAATCGTGCTCCGCGGCGAGCTGGTCGAGCAACTGGCGCTTCATTTGCGTGCGGGTGAGCCCGGCGGTTTCCTGCTCCAGCTGCGCCTTCAACAGCTCCTTGAGCTGGGCGAGGCTTTCGAGACCGAGCGACTTGGCGAAATCGTCATCCACCTTCGTCTCGCCTTCGACTTTCACCGCCTGCACGGTGACGTCGAACTCGGCCTTCTTGCCCTTGAGGTTGGCCGCCGGATAGTCGTCCGGGAAGTCGACGACGATGGTCTTCGCATCGCCCGCCTTGAGGCCGGTCAACTGCTCTTCGAAGCCGGGAATGAACTGGCCCGAACCGAGCACCAGCGGCGCGCCTTCGGCCTTGCCGCCTTCGAACTCGGTCCCGTCGACCCGGCCGACGAAATCGATCACCAGCTGGTCGCCATCGGCTGATTTCTTGGTCTTCGGCGCGTCCTTGTAGCTCTTCTGATTGCCGGCGAGCTTGGTGACAGCTTCGTCCACCTGCGCGTCGGTCACCGGCACGGTCAGCCGCTCGAGCGTCAGCCCGTCGACCGAGGGAGCCTCGATCTCCGGCAGCACTTCAAGCTCGACCTTGAGCTCGGCATCCTTGCCCTGCTCGTAACCTTCGCCGAGATCGACCTTCGGCTGCAGCGCCGGGCGCAGCTTCTTGTCGCGCATCAGTTGATCGACCGATTCCTGGACGGCCGAGTTGAACGCGTCCGAATGCAGCGCTTCGCCGTGCATCTTCCTGATCAGGTTCGCCGGCACCTTGCCGGGGCGGAAGCCGGGCATGCGCACTTGCGGCGCGACCTTCTTCACCTCGGCGTCGATACGCGATTCGATGTCCTTGGCGGGGATCTTCACCGTGTAGGCGCGCTTCAGGCCCTCATTGGTGGTCTCGACGATCTGCATTCCAAACCTTCCGAAAACTTGGCAACTCCGGCGCCAGAACTGGTGCGGGCGAAGGGACTCGAACCCCCACATCTTTCGATACTGGAACCTAAATCCAGCGCGTCTACCAGTTCCGCCACGCCCGCGGCCCGACGAACTTGCGCGCAGGCCGGCGCCCGCGAACAGGTGTGCGCCGTTACTAGGGCAAGGCGAAAAGGGCAAGCGGCACGACGGGACGCGCCGAGGGGGGAACAGGCGGCCCCGGCGGACCGTTCCCTCGCCGAGTGCGAAAGGATTTTCCCATGACATCCGACCAGCAGGAAGCGGTGGAATTCGGCGGCCGCACCGTGCCCCCGGCGACTCCGCCCGTGATCAACGACAACGCCAGCGCATCCGACGCCGCATCGCGGGCCGACGCGGACGGCGACAGCGACTTTCCCGGTAGCAACCCGGACGAGATCGAGCCGGGCCAGGGCGACGTCGACCAGCCGGGCCGTTCGCCGGAGCAGGAAGTGCCGGGCCGCGGCGGCGATATCGATCAGCCGGGCCAGAACCCGCCGGAAACTCCCGCCCAGCCTTCGGTGCCAAACGAAAGCCCGCCTCCGGGTTGATGCGTGCGGGTTGATTCTGCCGTCCTGCCCGCTAGGGAGCGGCGCATGAGCGAAGATACCGCCCCCCAGGATTCTGGGCCCAGGGACACCGGCGCCGACGTGCCGCCCGATCACCTGTCGGTTAACCCGCGCAGCGAGCATTTCGACGCGGACAAGCTGCAACGCGGCATCGGCATCCGCTTCAAGGGCGTGCAGCGGCACAATGTCGACGAGTATTGCATCTCCGAGGGCTGGGTGCGGGTCCAGGCCGGCCGCACGATGGACCGCAAGGGCAATCCGCTGACGATCAAGCTGACCGGTCCGGTGGAGGCCTGGTACGAGGACCTCGGTGAAGACGGTCCGATCGCGAAGCAGGGCTGAGCCAGCCCGCCGTTGAAGGGGCGAAACCCGCGAATGGTCCCAATGGTCGCACTGGCCATGGGAGCATGATCGAAGAGGTCGAGTCGGCAAGTCATGGCCCGATCATTGGCAGAGCCCGGCGGTGTAGGAAAATCGCCCGGCGGCATCCCGCCCCTCGCGCCGGGAGATGCGCTGAGGCGTAGAACTAATTCCGCGCGAGTTGGGCGACCAGGTCCACCGGTTTGCCGCGCCGGCGCGTTTCCGTTGCCGCGAGGGACTGGCGCCCGGAGCCTGAGCCTTCGAACGACTCGAATGCCTGCAGGAAGGCGCGGGACGGAGTGACCGGCGGCGCCGTGTCGGCCGAGGCGACCTGCATCGCCGGGCGCGCCTGCCTGTCGGGATAGATGAACCCCGCCACCGGCCACGCGGTGCTGCCGAGCCCCTGGATCGGCGCGTACCACACGCGGACCTGGCTCCAGTCGTTGTCGGGCGAGACGTCGACCGCTTCGACGTTGTCCTCGATCTGGCCGCGGCGGCCATCGATCGGCGACCAGTTGGCGTGGCGCAGCAGGACGGTGCGCGAATCGATCACCCGGCTCACCGCGGCGACATGGCCCAAGGTCATGTTGCCATAAGGTTCGAACGCCATCACCGCCCCGGCGCGGGGGGTATGCCCGCGGGCGTAGTGGCCCTCGGCCTGGCTCCACCAGGTCCAGGCGTCGCCGCGAATCTGGATGCCGGTGACTTCGCGCGCATAAGGGACGCATTGCAGATAAGGCTGCAATTCGCCGGCGTCCGAGCCGTCGGTGTCATAGGCATCCGCGGTATCGGCCAGCGCCGGCGCGGCGTGGCCGGCGAGCAGCGCAGCGGCGAAAGCGATTGAAATCACACCCCTCATGCCCCCGAGGGATCGCCTCGGAAGGTTAATTTTCTCTTACCTTCGAGAGTTTCCGAACGCCTAACGCCGCTCGCCTCCGGAAAGCGCTTTGCCTTGCCAAGCGGCTGGGGAGAGGCCACTTGGCGCGCCATGGCCGCCCCCGCGCTCCCTCAAGTCGTGATCATCGGCCGCCCCAACGTCGGCAAGTCGACGCTGTTCAACCGCCTCGTCGGCAAGAGGCTGGCGCTGGTCGACGACCAGCCCGGCGTCACGCGCGACCGCCGTTTCGGCGACGTTTCGCTCTCCGGCCTCGCTTTCACCCTGGTCGACACCGCCGGGTGGGAAGACGACGAACCGGAAAGCTTGCCCGGGCGAATGCGCGCGCAGACCGAGGTTTCGCTCAAAGGCGCGGACGTCGCGCTGTTCGTGATCGATTCGCGCGCCGACCTGACCCCGCTCGACCACGAAATCGCCCGCTGGCTGCGCGAGCAGGACCTGCCGGTCGTGCTCGTCGCCAACAAGGCCGAAGGCCGCTCGGGCGACGCGGGGATCATGGAAAGCTACGCCCTCGGCTTTGGCGAACCCGTGGCGATCAGCGCGGAGCACGGTGAAGGCATCGCCGGGCTGTTCGAAGCGCTGTTTCCGCTAATCGACGGGAAGCAGCCCGAAGCCGACGAGTTAGCGGACGAGGAAGACGAGAACTACGACAGTGCCTCGGCCCCACTGAGCCTGGCGATCGTCGGCCGCCCCAACGCCGGTAAGTCCACGCTGATCAACCGGCTCCTCGGCGAGAACCGGCTGCTGACCGGTCCCGAAGCGGGCATCACGCGCGATGCGATCGCGGTGGACTGGCAATGGACCGATCCGGCCAGCGGCGAGACGCGCGAAATCAAGCTCGTCGACACCGCAGGGATGCGCAAGAAGGCCAAGGTCCAGGACAAGCTCGAGCGCCTGTCGGTCGCCGACGCGCGCCACGCGATCGACTTCGCCGAGGTCGTCGTCCTGCTGCTCGACGCGACCCGCGGCCTCGAGGTGCAGGACCTCAAGATCGCCAACATGGCAATCGAGGAAGGCCGCGCGTTGATCCTGGCGATCAACAAGTGGGACGTGGCGGAAAACGCCAGCGCGCTGTTCAACGGGGTGCGCGCCGCGCTCGACGAAGGGCTCGCGCAACTGAAAGGCGTTCCGCTGCTGACCGTCTCGGCGGTCACCGGCAAAGGGCTCGACCAGCTGCTCGGCGCGGCGTTCGAAGTGCGCGAAGCGTGGAGCCGGCGCGTGCCGACCGCCGCGCTCAACCGCTGGTTCGACCAGGCGCTCGAAGCCAACCCCCCGCCGGCGCCGGGTGGCAGGCGGATCAAGCTGCGCTACATCACCCAGTCGAACAGCCGGCCGCCGCGCTTCGTGGTTTTCGGCACGCGTCTCGACGACCTGCCGGCGAGCTACGAGCGCTATCTGCTGAACGGCATCCGCCGCGAGCTGGGCTTCGGCGCGGTGCCCGTGCGACTGACCTTGAAGAGCCCGAAGAACCCGTTCTCGAAGAGCTAGGCGGTCTTCAGCTTCATCGCGCAACGCACGCCGCTGGTCGGGTACTCGATCGCGAAGCTGGCCGCTGGAGAGTGCATCGAGAGGATCCGGCTGCCCATCCCCTTGCGCCGCGGCGCAGCGACGGCAGGGCCGTTCTTTTCCTCCCACTCCAGGGTGACCGCGCCCTCGGCAGGCTCGCCCCAACGCAACTCCACGTGCCCACCGGACCGGCTCAATGCGCCATACTTTATGCCGTTGGTCGCCAGTTCGTGCAGCGCCAGCACGGCGGGCACGCAACTGTCGCGATCGACTTCCTGCGGGGTTCCGAACAGACGGATGTCGTAATCGCCGAGGAAGGGACTCAAGGCCTGCTCGGCAAGGCCGGGCAGCGTGCAGGAAACCGCCCCTTCCTCTCCCAGCAGGCTCGTCGCCCGGTCGAGCGCGGAGAGGCGTTCGGCAAACGCCTTGTGCGCCTCTTCAGGATCGGAATGGCGGTGGCTCAGGGATGAGAGCGAATTGACCACCGCCAGCAAGTTCTTCAACCGGTGGCGCAGTTCCTCGTTGAGCAGCGCTTCTCGCGCGCTCGCGAGATTGACTTCGGCGAGCACCCGCCGGAGCCATTCGGCGATCGCGACAAGAAGCCCGCACGACAGCACAAACAGGCCGAAGACAGCGATGCCGCTCGGCTCCGCAATCAGCGCGGGGAAGCCGCGCATGAACAGAAGCCGGGCCGTCACCGCACAAAGGATCGTCGTCAGCACCGAATAGCGCCAGCCGAAGAACAGGCCAACGAGCACGATCGCGGGATAATACGTGACGAACGGCCCGCCGTGGCGGCCCGAATCCAGCGCGAACCGCAAGGCGGTCGGCGCAGCGGTCGCCAGCGCGGTCCAGCCGAGGCTGCCCAGCAGCGAGTGCCGCGCAAGCACAGCTTGCCCGGTGCGCCTTGCCCA
>Ga0207705_10001352_pt1 | contig 19571 bp, 18 predicted proteins | sample KBSC13metaG_FD_184314 | JGI IMG/M metagenome (GOLD analysis project Ga0207705, IMG submission 184314) | Corn rhizosphere microbial communities from Kellogg Biological Station, Michigan, USA - KBS C1-3 metaG (SPAdes) (version 2) | ecosystem: Host-associated > Plants > Roots > Rhizosphere > Soil ... | reverse complement strand
CCGTCGCGCCGGCAGCGCCGAGGACCTTGAGGAAGTCGCGTCGCTTGACGCCCGGCGACCCCGTGTCGTTGCTCATGTGGCGGCTTTCCTCGGTCGGACTAGTAGTGGCAGGAGGCGCAGTCGTACCGCGCTCGGCGACGCTCGGCGGACGGTGTGGCGCCGGCCGCGTGTGTCGTGGTATCGCGCGGCAGACCCATGCCCGGCGGCGTGAAAGCGGCATTGCTGGCGGGCAAGCCGGCGTTGCTGCCCGGAGTTCCGTAGGGAACACCGCCCGAGTAGTTGGCGGGAGGCACGTTGTCGTAGCCAGCCGCCTTCTGACCTTCCTTGGGATCGTAGCCGTTGACGTGACAGTTCACGCACCAGCCCATGTTCAGCGACGCGTACTGGTAGACCGTCTGCATCTTCTGCACTTGCCCATGACAGGTCTGGCAGGTCACGCCGGCATTGATGTGTCGGACGTGCGTGAAGTGCACGTACTCCGGCACCTTGTGGATGCGCACCCAGGGAACCGGCTTGTTCTCCGCCGCATACTTCTGGAGCTTGGCGATCTCGCGCTTGGAGGAGTCAGCAGTGCCGGCGATGATCGTATGGCAGCCCATACAAGTGCTGACGGCAGGCATGCCGACGTCGGCGGACTTGTTGGCGTTGTTGTGGCAGTAGAGGCAGTTGAGCCCGAGACCCCCGTCCTTCACCGCGCCGGCGTGGCGGGGGTGGGGGAAGTGAATCGGCTGTTCGGGCCCGCGGCCCTGCGAGGATGAAGCGCCGCTGTAGGCGGACAAGACGACGGCACCGACCGCCAGAATGAAGAGCCCGGGGATGGCGGCCCACTTCCTTCGCTGCGTCATCGCGTTGGGGTGTTGGGAAAAACGATGGATGGGGCACATGTGATACGATTCACAATGCCCCGACCAGCCAGCAAGTTTGCGCGAGGACATTCGCTGCCGCAAGGCGAGCAGCACGCGAATTCACGCACCAACCCGCGCAACCTTCCGCGTCCCCGGAGAAAGTTCAAGTCGGTGTTTTCCTGACGAGCGCGATCGTCGATGCATCGGTAATGCCGTCGCTACGCAGATCGGACGGCAGCAGGTCGAGGTTCGCTCGCGGATTCTGCGTCAGGCGCAGTGGCCAGTGCGTGCCGTACACGAATCGCTCGGCGCCGATCGTACGAAACAGGTGCGCAAGCTGGTCCTCCGGCGGCCCCCAGATCCAGGCGAAGTCCCAGTGCATACGGCGCTGTTCGTCCGGCGTGAGCCCCCAGTGCACTTCCTCGAGCAGTTCGCGGCCGGCACCCGTGACGACGAGACGCACCCGATCGCCGGCGCGCGCCAACGCGCGGATGTGCGCGGCGGTCAGATCGCCCGCGACATCGAGAGGAGAGCGTTGACGCAGATCCTCGAACCGCACGGTGAGCACGAGCGGCACGCCGATCTCGCCGCAGGCGAGCGCGAGAGCGCGCATCCGATCGTCATGCGGCCCCATGCCCCAGTGCATCGGGTACGCGCGCACGGCAGCTGCGCCCTGCTCCACCAGCGCACGCAGGCTGCGCTCCCAATGTGGCCAGTCCGGGCGCACCACCGGCGCGGCGTGCAGAGCCGCATGCGGCGCGAGCGCAGCGAGCAGTGCGTCGTTGGCCGGCGCGGGATCGCGCTGCCATGGCGCGGGCAAGTAGCCGACCCAGGCCCCGCTCAGCGCTTCGCGCTCGAGGACACGCACGAGCACCGACGGCTCGGGATGCGGCAGCTCGCGAAACGGAAACGGCCCGATGTACGTCGCGCAGTCGATCATGAGTGGTTCACGCGACCCGGTTGGCCGCCCGTGCCGCGCAGCGCGGGAAGGCGGCGGCGCCGAAAAGTCTCGACGCGTTGCGCCAACGGATGTCGGCGAGTTCGTCGGCGGAGAGGCCGATCACCTCGAGTGCGCGCAGCTTGGCGAGACCGGTTTCCATGGTGAGGTCGCATGCCCAGAGCAACCGACGCGTGCCGAGGGCGCCTGCGGCTGCGTCGAGCATGCCGCGATCCACGCCGCTGCCCGAGAGGTCGGGATAGACGTTGGGGATGTCGCGCACGGCGGCGAGGGTGTGTGCCCAATCGCCGCCGCCGCCGATGTGTGCGAGGATGAATGACACCGCGGGATGCCGCGCCGCGAGGTTGCCGAGATCGCGACCGTCGGAGATCTCCTGATTGGGCCACTCGCGGGTGCGGTGCTGCCAGACGTGGTGCAGGATGGGAAGGCCGTGTTCCGCCGCCATCTCGCAGATCGGATCGAGCAACGGATCGTCGGCGCGACGACTCGCGAGCAGCTTGATGCCGATCGCTCCCCGCTGCCGACAGCGCTCGAGCTCTGCCACCGCATGCCCTGTGTGATTCGGGTTGAGCGTGGCGTACCACCGCACCCGTTCCGGCTCGGCGGCGGCAATCCCCGCCATCGCATCGTTGCCGCGGCTGACGTCTTCCGGCGACGGGAAATACGTCGGTGAGCTGTGCCCGTAGCTGCCGAGCACGCTCGCGACGTGGTAGCTGACGCCGATGGCCTCGCCGGCCCGGAACCGCGCATCGTTCACCCGCTGCCAGTCGGCGCGGCCGGCGCCGGCGTGCAGGAAGTGCGCGTGCGCATCCACCAGCGGCGCATCGCCGCCGAGCGGAGCGGCGAAACTCACTCCGCGTTCTCCTCGACGAGCGCAACGAAGGCAGCGCTGGCAGCCGCCTCGATCTCCTGCAGCGCCTCCTCGTCGTGCGCAACGGCGGCGAAGTTGTACGCGCCACGCTTGAAGAGCACTCCTTCGTCCAGCGCCCGCAGGAGGAAGCGCGATTCCATCGCTGGATCGTCCCAGCGCATCAGCCACATCTGATCGATGCCCCAGGTGGTGACTCCCCCGACGCCGCTCGCCATGATGGCGCGGTCGACGGCGGCGCGCATGTCGCGTCCCGTCTCGGCCAGGGCGGCGCAGATGTCAGCCTTCTCGTGCCAGTCGAGTACGGCCAGTGCGGCGGCCAGCGCGGTGCTCTCGCTGGCGAGCGTGGAGGAGATCCAGGTGTCGCGCGCTGCTGCCATCAGCGGCGCGCGTCCGACGACCGCCGACACCGGATAACCGTTCGCCATCGCCTTGCCGAACGACGCGAGATCGGGGGTCACGCCACTCACCTCCTGCCAGCCGCCGGGCGCCACGCGGAAGCCGGTCTTCACCTCATCGAAGATGAGCGCCGCGCCGCGCGCGTCGCACAGCTCGCGCGCGCGCAGGAGCCACATTTCCGACGGCTCGCGCTCGGCCACTGGTTCGAGCACGATGGCGGCGAGGTCGTTACCCGCTGCCTCGACGGCGCGATCGAGCGCGGACATGTCGTCGAACGGCACGCGCGTGTAGAGCTGCCGCGTGTCCTGCGGAACGCCGGCCGCGTCACTGCTCCAGTCGTGCCAGCCGAAGTAGCCGCATCCCACCACGTGCGCACGACCGGTGTAGGTCCGCGCGAGGCGAATCGCCGCGGCCGTCGCCTCGGCGCCGGTCTTGAGGAACTGCACGCGCTCGGCGCAGGGGATGAGTGCGTGCAGCCGCTCGGCAAGCTCCACTTCCCGCCAGCTGGAGAGCGCGCTCACGTTGCCCTCCGACGCCGCGGTGATCACCGCCTGCACGACGCTCGGTTCGGCGTAGCCAAGGGCGACGGAGCCCAGCGCCATGGTACAATCGATGAACCGACCGCCCTCGACGTCCATGATGCGGCACCCGCTCGCGGAGACGAAATGCGCCGGCGCGTCGGCCGCGTCGTCGCCGTACAGGGCGAGCGGGCGCTTGCTCCCGGTGGAGGCGCCCGTGGGCATCAGCGCGTCGGCGCGATCCCGCCATCGGCGCTCGACGACATCCTCGGGTGGCCCCTCCTCGAGAAATGCCGCATCGTCCTCTGTCCCCTCGTCGTCGACGAGGCCGGGATCTGGCGCAGCGGCCGGGTCCGCCGCGCTCTCCTTCTTCTTGCCGAAGAAACGGTTCAGAGCCATGGCTCAATGAGAGCGGCATGCGGCGCTCCCGTCAATCCTCGGCACGATCGCTCGTGTCGCGCCCGGTGACGTGCCGCGGTGGTCGTGGCGACACATCGTCCGGCAGCGTTCGCTCGATGCGATCGGTGCGCTCGAGGAACCGGACGACCTCGAGAGCCATCGCCCGCAGCAGCGAGAGCTCGCGATCGTCCGGCGCGGCGCGAAAGGTGAGCGCACGCAAGGACCGCATGATGTGCTCGGGATAACGAGTCTTGAAGAATTGAATCGCGTCGAGCGAGCGATGCAGCTCGCCGAAATAGCGCTCGAACAGTTCGGTCGTCGGCGGCGGTGCTTCCTTGCGTGGACCGCGGAGGGTGCGGGTTGCGTCGCCTGCGGCGAGATGCAGCTCGTAGAGCGCGATGAGAACGGCCTGCGCGAGGTTGAGCGATGCGTGCTCGGTGGTTGGAATCGTCACGGCAGCGTGGATGCGATCGAGCACGTCGTTCGGAAGGCCGGTGTCCTCGCGGCCGAACACGATGCCGACGCGGCCGTCGGCCACGTGGTCCAGCGCATCGGCGGCGGCTCCCTTCGGGTCGAGCAGCTGCCACTTTGCCGCGCGGCGCCGCGCCGTGAAGCCGACCAGTCGCACGCAGTCGGCGACGGCGGCATCGAAGTCGTCGTAGTGCTCGATGGCGTCGATGACGTCCCAGGTGGAGTGGGCAATCCCTTCGAGCCGTACGGGGTCGTACCTGACCGGCCGCACGAGGCGCAGCGAGGCGACACCCATGTTCTTCATCGCACGCACGGTTGCGGCGATGTTCACCGGGTCCTGAGGCTCGTACAGGACGACGGATATGCGGGCGAGACGTGATTCAGCCATCGGGTAGTATGAAGCGAAGGAGTCGCGCCGGATCGTGGCGGTCACCCCGAAGATAGACGAATTCTCCCTGCGCACCGGAGAGCACGAGCTGACCGCGTCGGCGCGCGCGTCCCGGCACCGTTTCGTTGACGATCACGTCGAGGGCCACCTCGGGAGTGCCGGCGGCAAGCTTGACGGTCGCAATGAGGTCCCAGCCGTCCGGCGTCGCCTGCCAGGCGGCACGTACCGACAGTCCGGCGTTCCATCCCTCGATCGGACGCTGCTCGACATCCCTCGAGTCTGTGCGCGGCACGAGCAACCAGCCGCCTTTCTGCGCCCCGGCAATCACGTAGAGCTGCACGCCGTCACCGTTGATGGCGGCGGGCTCGTTGTCGAGCGGATTCACCGTGGCCATGGGGAGGAACAGGCGCTGCGAAGGCGAGACTTGCACGCGAACCATGATCTCGTCCGGTCCAGGACTCGTGATCTCCACGTCGGCGCGCGGTCGACCGGCTTCGCTCCAGCTCTGCTCCGAGCGACGGTAGTGCAGCTCTTCCAGATGGAATCGTTCCGGTAACGCCTTTGGCGCCACGCCGGCCGCGCCCGACGGCGGCACGATGGAGCCGGCCATCACCGGCGTGCGCCTGGTGGCGAAACCGGCAAGCACGACGACGTCGCGGCGATCGCCGCCTTGGCGCTCGATGCGCCAGCCTTCCGTGGTCACGCGGTGTTCGTCGCGTAGCTCGTCGCCGCGATGCACGACGACTCCGTCATCCGTGAACTCCACGTCGCTGACCTGGGCGCGCCAGCTCCACACCGTCGTCATTCGCCCGGCAACCGCAGCGCTGCGAAGCAGTAGCATCGGGGCGAATCCGGAGCGCGACGGCACGTCGGGGGACAGCGCTCGCTCCCAGATCGTGCCCGCTGGGGTGGCGGCCCAGCCATCGAGAATCGCGTTCCCGATGCCGTCACGCGTGCCGCGCAGCCGTGCCGGCTCATTCGCGCGAACGCTCACACGCTGCCCGTCGTGGAGGAAGCTGAACCCGTCCTCCTTGTCGTCGCCGCCACGTATCCGGGTGGCGGTGCGAGGGAGCGGGAGCTCGAGATCGTCCACCGCGTCCACGCCGTGCAGGGGAAGCGCGACTTCGTGTGGACTGTCCGACTCCCACTCCAGGAGGTCGATGAGATAATCGTCCATCAGCACGACGCTGCGGCGCACCACGAGATCGGGGAGCAGCTGCACCGCGCCGCTTGCCCAGCCCATGCGGCCGTCGTCGTCGAATGCGACGAGGGAGCCGTGCACCTGCGGCTGGGAGCGGCCATCCACCAGCGGGGCGGTATGCGCGAGCGTACTGCGATACCAGTGCAGTGATTCATCGACGTACGAGCCAGTGCCCGGATCGTCGAACCAGCGGACATGGCCGTCGATGACGAGGAGATTCAGACGGTCGGGGTGCCCGTGTCCGCCGCCGGAGTGGCCATAGTCCAACGCGACGTACGTGCACCCTTCGTCACGCCGGAGGATGGCGAGTCCCTGTGCAGGGAGCAGGTCCGACGTGAACGGCGTCGCTACGAGCGGCGGCAACTCCGGACGCGCGACGAGCAGACTGCGCCAGGAAAGATCGGCGCGCGAGAGTCCCGTAGGCGCGAGGTTCCGTTCCACATCGGCCGAGGTGGCGCGGCGGCCGGTGTCGCCGCGCGCGATGCTCGCGTCGTACAGGCGCGAGAGCATGGAGAGGAGGCGGTCGTCGAGGCTGCGGGCGAGGCCGAGCTCGCACGACTCGGCGAATCGTGGCTGACGCGCGCTGATGGCGTACTGTGAATCGCGCCGCGACGGAAAGGTGAGGTCGGGAAGCAACGTACGGAACGGTGCGGCGAAACCTTCGCGGAAGCGGCTGGCATAGGGCGGAGCGAGCTCGCGGCCGTTCGTCTCGGCCATGCGCACGCCGTACCAGACACCGCGATGGGCAAAGAGGTGGTAGTTCTCTCCTTCGTACCAGCTACCGTCGGCGAGCAGACCTTCGGCGAGATGAACGCCGAGCCCCGAGGGACCGGCGCTCGCCCTCTCGACGAGCGACGCGTCGCCGAGCATCCAGCCGGCGGCCATCATGGCGGCGTTGTTCCAGACCTGACGGTTGGAGAGCCCTTCGTCGTACGACGAGATGAGCGCGACGCTTGGCTGGATCAACCGATCGCGAACGCGTGAGCCAAGGGCCGCGACGTGCTCCGACGGCGCTCCGAGCTCCAGCAGGTCGAGCGCGACGCAAAGCTGAAGGAGCCAGATGGACTCGAGGTACGTGCTGAAGAAGGGACGCGACGGACCCAGCACGTTGTCGGCGTTCGGATAGCCGAGGTAGAGGTCCGCGTACCGCGACAATACATGGCCGGCAAGTCGGCGAGCCGGTTCGTCGTCGAGCAGTACGCCGAGCAGAGCGGCATGCACGGCGCGTTCGGCCAGCCAGAGATGATGCCAGTAGAGTCGGAAGCGATCATGCAGCTCGCCCTCGTACGTCCGTCCGCAGCGCGCGCAGCGATGATGCGGTGAAAATGGATCGTAGTCGAGCAGCGTTCCGTCGTGCTCACACCGCCCACCGGCGCGAGACAGGAGTGCCTTGCGTTCGGGTATCTCGGGCACGCCCGTGACGACCGGGTCCAGCTCTCGCCGCAGCCCGTCGGCAAGGGCGGCCAACGGTCCGCGCGCCACGGCGCGGCGCGTGAAAAGCTGGTCCTGCGTGACGAGGAGGGTCATCGATCTGCTCCACGGGGCGCGAGCGACCAGTCGTGTAGAGTGACGAGCTCTCCACGGAGATCCATGCGGGCGCCCTGAAGCCGACGGGTCACACCCTGCACCCCGCGCGAGTGATACAGCCAGGTCGCCGGCGCGAGGGAGTCGAGCAGTACCTGGACATGCAGCCACGCGTCGCGGCGCGCGGCATCGTTCGGCGCGGCGGCAGCTCCGGCGAGAGCGGCGTCGAGAGGGGCAGAGTGGAATCCGGTGTAATCCAGCGACCCACCGCGCTGCGAGCTGGCGAAGAGGGCGTTGATCTGCGACAGGGCCAGATCGCCCGGGATCCCAGCGAGCAGTACATCGAACCGCCTGTCGGGCGCACGCGCCGTCGTCAGGAATGTCCCGAGCTCGGTCTGGCGGATGTGGAGCACGATGCCGCGTAGCGCGAGGTCGGCCTGGATGAGCTGTTCGGCCACGTTGTCGCCACTCCCGACGGTGAGCAGCTCGACCTCGAACGGACGCCCGCTCCGGCGGCGGATGCCATCGGAGCCGCGGCGCCAGCCTGCGGCGTCGAGCAACTGGTCGGCGGCACTGGTGTCGCGCTCCGGCGCGTTCCTCCACGCGAGCGGACTGTCGGGAGGGACGGGGCTCGAGGTCGGCTCGCCGAAACCGGCTAGCGCGACCTGTACGATGCGCGCACGATCGATGGAGCGTGCGACCGCGCGCCGGACCCGGGCGTCGTCGAAGGGAGGGCGCGTGGTATTGAAGAAGAGCCCCGTGCTGAAGAGCACAGGGTAAGTCACCACGCGGAGCAGCTTGTCGCGCTCGGCGAGGGGAGCCATGGTAGGCGAGATTCCGGCGAGATCCAGCTCGCCACTCACGAGCCCCGCGTACTTCGTCGTCGCTTCATCGACGACGGCGACGACGAATCCGCGGAGATCGGGCGGACCACCAAGCGATCGCGGGAATGCCCCGTTGCGCGAGAAGGTCCAGCTCGCGCCGCGACGCCGGCGCTCGAAACGGAAGGGACCATTGCCGACCGGTGTACGCTCGAACGCGGCCTCGCGCATCGCGTCACGCGGGACGCCGGAGAGCAGGTGCTCCGGCAGGATCGGGAGCTCGCTCAACAGCGGCGACACGGTGGACTGCGCCGAGCGATAGCGGAGGAGGAGGGTCGTGTCATCCAGTGCGATGGCCGTGTCGAGCGAGGCAAGCTCGGACGCACGGGGAAAGCCGGTGGCAGGATCACGCGCCGCAAGGAAGGTGAACGCGGCGTCATGGGCAGTCGTCGGAGCGCCATCATGCCAGCGAAGATCCGGCGCCAGCGTCAGCACCAGCTCACGGCCGCCGGCGGACCAGCGCCAGCGGCGGGCATAGTACGGCTGCGGTGTCAACGTGGAATCGTAGCGCAGCAGAGTGACGAGCAATGCATATCGCTGCACCTGGCGCGACAGCGGATGGGTGGTGACGAGCGGGTTCGGCGACTCGAGGTCGGCGCCCGACGCGAGGACAAGCACGTCGGACGGCCGTTGCGGTGCCACGCAGCCGACGATCAGCAGCGCGACCAGCGCAAGCGTCGCCCGACGCACGAAGCGCCCCGCCGTTGACGTCACCCCGCACGAATGCGATATCACCGCGTGCGATCCCCTGCCCTCGTCCGCGTGGCCGCGCGCACGGCGCTGCTGTACTGGTGCGTGCTGTCGCTCACCTTCGTGCTCCTCCGGCTGGCGCCCGGCGACCCCGCGACCTTTCTCCTGCCGCCCGGCGCCACGGCAGCGGACGCTGCACGACTGCGCGCAGAGCTCGAGTTGGACCGTCCGGTTGCGGTGCAATATGCACGCTGGGCGGAGCACACGCTCCATGCGGACCTCGGCCGCAGTTTCGTGGATCAGCGGCCGGTCATGGCCGTGATCGGCGACGCGTTGCCGGTGTCGCTCGCGCTCGGCGGCGCATCGCTGCTGCTCTCGTTCCTCGTGGGTGCCATCACGGGTGTGTTCCAGGCCGCACGCCACGGACGCGCGGCGGACCTCGCGATCACGACGGTGAGCGTCGTGCTCGCCTCTTCCCCGGCCTATTGGCTTGGCCTCGCGGGGATCGCCTGCTTCACCTATCTCGCCTCCACGCTCGATCTGCCGCTCTGGATGCGCCTGCCCGCGGTGGGCATGACGACGCCTGGCGTGGAGCTGCATGGCGCCGCGCACCTCGCTGATCTCATTCGTCATTCCGTGCTGCCGGTCTCATTGCTCGCCGCGATCGGCGCGGCGGGGGTTGCCCGCTACGTGCGCAGCAGCGCGCTCGACGTCATGCGCGCCGACTGGCTGCGCACTGCGCGTGCAAAGGGTGCGGGGGAGCGCCGCGTGCTGGCGCATCACCTCGCCGCGAACCTGCGCGCGCCACTGCTCACCTTGTTCGCGCTCGCCCTGCCGGGGACCGTCGCCGGCTCGGTGTTCGTCGAGACGATCTTCGGCTGGCCGGGAATGGGCCGCCTGATGGTCACCTCGATCGTGGCGCGCGACTATCCGGTCGCGCTGGGCTGCGCGGCCGCGTATGGGCTGCTGGTGCTGCTGGCAAACCTTGCCGCGGAGCTGCTCCTGCCGTGGGCCGACCCGCGGGTGCGGGAGTGAGGATCGAATGGCAACGCGGCCGAACGGCCGACGCATCGTGGCTCGCGCCTGCGATCGTGCTTGGCGTTCTCGCGATCGGCGTCGTGCTCGTGCCTGCCCTGGCGGCGCGCGATCCGCTGCGCATCGAGGACGTGCTGGCACGTCGACTGGTACCACCGCTCGCGCACGACCTGCGGGGGGAATTTCATCTCCTCGGCACCGATCGGTTCGGGCGCGATCTGTTCGTGCGCATGATGCTCGCCGGGCGGCTGTCGCTGCTGGTCGGCGTGGTCGGTGCCGGACTCGCCGGCGCGCTCGGCACCCTGATCGGCGCGATTGCCGGCTGGGCCGGCGGCGCGCTCGACCGACTCCTCATGGCGCTCGCCGACGTCCTGCTCGCGCTTCCAAGACTCGTCCTGCTGCTGGTAGGCGTGGCGCTCTGGGCGCCTGGACTCCAAACCGTGCTCGTCGTCCTCATCGGCACGGGCTGGATGGGAATCGCGCGTCTCGTGCGCGCCGAAGTGATTGCCGTGCGCGCGCGGCCGTACGTGCCAGCGGCTCGCGCACTCGGTGCGGCGCCAGGCCGCCTGCTCTTTCGACATGTTCTGCCGAATGCTCTCGGCACTGCAGTGGTGGCGACGACGCTCGGCGTCGGCAACGCGATCCTGCTCGAGAGCGGGTTGTCTTTCCTCGGCCTCGGCATCCAGCCACCATCACCGAGCTGGGGAAACATGATCTCGGGTGGGCGCGATCTTCTCGTGGTGGCGCCGTGGGTGGCACTGGTACCGGGAATCGCGCTCGTGCTGACCGTGCTCGCCGCCAGCTTGCTCGGCGATGCCTGGCGCGATCGCCTGGCGGGCGAGCGCGTCACCCGCTGAGTCAGCGGCTTCGTCTCACGAGCATCCTCCCGATCGGGTGGGGCGCAATTCAGCGCACGAGAATCGTCACGATCTCGCGCGGTGCGGCGTCGAAGGCGACTCTGTCGCCCTCGACGTGAAGGGCAAGCGTTGGCGTCTCATCCAGCTGCGCGCGCGTCGCTTCCGTGATGTGCCGCCCGATGCGCCATTCACCGTGCGCGACTTCATCACGTCGGTTCACGCAGCGCAACACCGCCCAGCCTCCCTGCTGAGCGGGAAGGGCAGCGCTGAACGCGAGCCCCTCGCCGCGGAGCTCGAGGCCGCCGGCGGCGTGAGGATCGAGGAGGTTGTAGCGTAGCGTCTCGCCGACCATCGGCAGCAGCACGTCGTCGGCGAGTTGCTCGATCGTGTCGCGGGTGCGCGGGTCATCAGCGCCATGAAGGGCCACGGCCAGTCTCGCGCTGTACCGGCCGATCGCTTGCGCGCCCGGAGTCGGGGCCGGCCAGCCGGCATGCCCCGGCCGCTCCGGGAGATCGGCGCGAGAAAGTTCGGACACCGCGCGGAAGATCGTGAGCGCGATAGCCCCGTCGTCGAGGCTTTCGTATTCCGTCAGCCCGTCCGAGAAGACTGTGACCCCTGCTTCGGAGCCGAAGCGGGTGACCCAGCGGTGCATCGGCGCGGTTCGGACGACTCGCTCGTGTCGCTGATCGTGATCCGGAACCACCAGTGCTTCGCGTGGAACGGGAAAGAACGCAGCGTCAGCGATGGTAGCCGCGCGCGCCAGGTCGGTGGCCAGCAGCACGCGCAGGCGATGATCGCCATCGTGATTCTCTCCGTCGAGTACGATGCGCAGCGCGGCGAGACCCGCATCGAGCTGGAGCCGCACGGTGCATCGTCCACGACCGCGCGATGTGTCTCCCAAACGGAAGTCGAGCGATACCTCTCCACGCAGCGGACCGTGCAGCGTCGTGCGGACGCGCCGGAGCCGGGGCGGCGCGAGATGGTCGCGCGTCGCGGGCGTGTACAGATCGCCGACCTCGACGCGCTGCTCGAAGGCGAGCAGTCCGCTCACGCGCCGGCCGGACACGGTGTCGTCGAGCGTCACCTCACCATCGGGGGCGACGATGACGCGAAGATGCCCGTTATCCAGCGCGAGGCCTTCGACGCGTACGGGATCGGGAACCCTGGCTGCACCGCGTCGTCGCTGGGCTCGCGTCTCGGCGTCATATCCACGCATCTCGTCCACCCAACCCAGTGCGCGCACCTCCACGATCCGGTCGGCGCGAGGATAGGCGCGAGGAGCTTCGGTGAGCGCAACCCGCTCTCGGCGCGAGAGCAGCTGCAGGGGCATGCCATCCACGCCCCACGCAGGAACCCGTCGCGTCGTGCCCTGCCTCTCCGCCGATCCGGGCCCGACGGCGACGCCGGCGAGAGTCGCCGAAAGCGTGAGCTCGACCACGCCGCTGCGAGGACGCGGCGCCGGGTTGCGCAGCACAACCACCGGTCTGCCCTCCTGCAGCACCTCGCGCGCGGCTTCGCGGTCGTGGCCGATCAGCGCCAGGAGCGCATCCTCTCGCAGTCCGCGCGATTGCGCCTCGACCGACGAAAGGCGCGCATCCATCGCCGACGCGACTTCATCGATGGACGTGCCGCACAGCGTGTCGTGCGGATGGGATCGGAGGAGGGTCCGCCAACAAGCACGCAACAGCGCGCGCGTGCCGGCATCGCCGCCTTCAGGCAGCAGCGCGATCCACGGTTCGACGTCGCGCACGAGGCGTCGCTCGGCCTGTGCGTTGCGTCGCTTCTGTGAGGCGCGCACGCCGAGCGTGCCCTGGAGCGTCCATGCGTGGCCATAGGAATCGCGCAGCTCGCCGCGCACGATCGGTGGCTTCACTCGCTCAGCGGCGGTGGTGATCGCAGCAGCGCCAGCGCGCAGGCTGCTCGCGATCACGCGCGTCGGTGCGGCGCTGGCCGCCAGCGCTCGGACGGCGTCGCGCTGGCCGCGCTGGCGGGCGTGGTGATCGGCGCCGTTGAGGAGGACGGCGACGCCAGCGGTTGCGCGCGGCTCGAGTGTGTCACGAATGCGCTGCCAACGACGGTGCGCCGCGTCTTCGTCCGTCGGAAGCGAGCTGCCGAACTCGTAGCCGTCCGGCGGAAGGGCGTACAATGCCACTGTCACGCCCGACGGCCCTCGCCACAATGCCACGTCGCCAGGCGGATGGCGCTCGCTCCCGTAGCCGCGCCAGAGAAGGATCAGCGCACAGCCAAATCCGCTGGCCAGCTCGGGAAGAATCGCCGGATGTCCGAACGAGTCCGGACAGTACAGCACCGGCGGCGGCTCGCCGCGAAGACGTCGCACCGAGGTGCGGCCAGCGAGCAGGTTGCGCACGAGCGCTTCGCCGCCCGGAATCAGTTCGTCGGCGAGCACATACCATGGTCCCGCTTCCAGTCGCCCGTCGCGAAGCAGCGCCGACAGCTCTGCCGCGCGCTCGGGACGGACATCCAGGTAGTCTTCCAGCACGATCGCCTGTCCATCGAGCAGGAAGCTCTCGCCGGCACGAGGAGGCTCATCCAGCAGCTCGTCCACCAGCGCCACCAGCCGCTGCCGGAATCGTTCGGCCGGATGATACCACTCGCGGTCCCAGTGGGTGTGTGCAACGACGTGGAGCTCGAGCAGGTGGTTGGCCATACAGCGGGTCGCGTGGCGCGGGGGCATGCAGAGGCAGTGGTCGCCGCGGCGGACACTAACGCGCCGGCTCCCGGAATGGAACGAAGGGCGGCCGCGTCATGACGCGGCCGCCCTTCGTCGCTCGTGCTCCGGCCGGGTTAGACGACCGGACGACGTCCCGTGATCAGGCGATAGATGATCACGATGATCGCGATCACGAGCAGGATGTGGATGATGCTTCCAACGTGGAATGCGAAGAAGCCGAGCAGCCACAGAATGAGCAGAATGACCGCGATGGTCCAGAGCATGTGTCAGCCCTCGTTGAAGTGTGGGTGCTGCGTTGCGGCCTCAGGCATGGCAACGATCATACCGGCCCCGCCGTGCGCGGCGGCGTAACGGCCGGCGATGTTGCATTTGCCATCGGATCTACCTCCACTCGCCGGCCTGTCGCGCCGGCGGTGAGGGCGTGTGTCTGCCGCGCGAGGAGAATTCGCGCCGCTCGTACATCGTGACCGACATCGATGAGCAGGATCGCGAGATCGCCGACGCCCCAGAGAAGACCGGCGAGCACGATCAGGCGGCTCGCCTCGCCAAGCAGCGTCGGCACCGCCGCCGTTCCCTGTGACACGAATCCGGTGATGATCTCCGCGAGGAGCAGGAGGCCAAGGATCACGCCCATCAGCTTGAACAGCTTGGACAGGTAGCGCAGTCCGACGTACGGCTCGAGGTCGCTCGACCGCACATCGGGGATTTCCACCTGCGTCCCATCGGGCTTGAGCGCATCGCCAAGCCGGTCGATCGGGCCCTTTACGGGTGACGCCATCCTGTCTCGTTCCCTCCGATTTTCGCTGCTCATTTACCCTCCTCCGGAGCCGACCCAGCGGGCTCGGTAGCCACGCGAGTCGATGTGTATGAAAGGTCCGTGCCCGGACTCAGCCGGATAGACGCCTGCGCCCCCTACCAACTCCGGATGTGCGGCTTCCACCCGGTCCACCGCCTGCTGGATCACCCGGCTATCGCCGATGTTGATCTTGCCGTCGTGATTGAGATCGTCCATCACGCCGTCGTGATTGCTGTCGATGAAGATGTCAGCCGCATCGCCGTACATGTGCCGGCTCAGGCTGGCCCGACCCGTCGTCACGCCACCGCCCTCGTTGTACTGCGGCGTGCGGAACCCGCTCATCACTTTCACTCCCGATACGTCGATGCCATGCTGCTGGAGATCGCTCAGCACGAGCTCCAGCTTGTCCACGTTCCGCATCTGCAGCACAAGGTACTTGGGCCACACGTTCGGTTGATCGTGCGTGAGGAAATCGCGCAGGCGAAAGTGCTCGGAAATCCGGGTGTCGGCGTTGGCCTGGGTGACCTCGATGAAGCCCGACGGCGGTTGGTAGCGATCGGGAGGCGCCTTGCTCGGCGCATTCACCTTCCCCCCTTTCTCACCCGGCCAGCTCCCTACGTAATACAGCCCGAGCTTTCCCTTCTGCTTCTGCGAACTGGGAACGAGTCCGATGACGCTGAAATCGCCCACCGGCTTGAGCGCCGTGCCGAGAGCGGCAACGAGCCGAAAGATCCCCGACCGCGGCGCGACGTCCGAGCCACTGGCGCCTGGTGCCTCGACACGCAGCGTCGCACCGCCAACCGTGCTATCGGAGACGCGAGTACCCGGCGCCACGATTTCGGCGCGGAGCTTTCCGCTCGCGCCTCGCAGACCGCCGACGAGCGCGTTCAGGGTGGCGTCGGTGAGATAGGCCGCACTCGTCGCGTCCGCGCTCGTCAGCGATGCCGCCATCGCCGCCGACGTCGAGCCGATGCCCATGCCCGGCAGCCGCCCGCTCACCGCCATCGCGATCGACCACACCCAGCCGACAACGAGGGCCAGCACGACCGCTGCCGAGGCGATGTCGAGTCGCCGCTCGATGCGCGGACTGAGGCCGGCGCGGTGCCAGCGCCCACGTCGCGACTCGGGAAGCCGCGACGCTTCCGCCGCGAGCCGCTCGAGATCACCGACGAGCGCGGTTGACCCCCGTGCGACCCCTGCCGAACTTCCGCTGCTCCCGCCGTCTCTCACTCAGCACTCCGCATGTCGTCCCTTCCCGATCTGTTTCACCAGCTCACCGATGTTCGCCACCTCGTGCAGGCGGGCGGATACGTCGGGCTCACTCTGATCATCTTTGCCGAGACTGGGCTGCTGATCGGCTTCTTCCTCCCCGGTGACTCGCTGATCGTCACGGCTGGACTTCTGGCGGCGCAACCGCAGTTCGGTCTGCACATCTGGATGCTCGGACTGCTGCTCACCGTCGCGGCCATCCTTGGTAACTCGCTCGGCTACGCGATCGGGAAGTACTCGGGCCCGCGGCTTTTCACGCGCGACGATTCGCTGCTGTTCAAGAAGAAACATCTGATCCGCGCGCACGAGTTCTACCAGCAGCACGGCGGCAAGACGCTCGTCCTTGCGCGTTTCATGCCGATCGTGCGCACCTTCGTCCCCGTTGTCGCGGGGATGGCCGAGATGGATTACAAGAGCTATACGGCCTACAATGTGCTGGGAGCCGTACTCTGGGTCTGGTCCATGCTGTTCATCGGCTTCGTACTGGGCCGATACATCCCCGGCGTTGAACACCACATCGAGAAGGTCATCATCGCGGTGATCTTCGTCTCGCTGCTGCCGGGGCTCATCTCCTGGCGTCGCGAGCGGGCGCGTGCTGCCGCTGCTCGTCCCGCGCCGGACGCCTGAACTACCACGGAGACCTGCAATGTCGTTCACACTTCCGCCACTGCCCTACCCTACCAACGCGCTCGAGCCCTCCATCGATGCGCAGACGATGGAGATCCATCACGGCAAGCACCACGCCGCCTACGTCAATAACCTGAACGCGGCGCTGGAGAAGGCGCCCGAGCTGCAGAACAAGTCGCTCGACGACCTGCTCAAGAACCTCAATGCGGTTCCGGAGTCGATCCGCACCGCCGTGCGCAACAACGGTGGTGGCCACTGGAATCACTCCATGTTCTGGCAGATCATGTCGCCCAGCGGCGGCGGCAAGCCGACGGGCAAGCTCGCCGACGCGATCAACTCGGCGTTCGGTGATTTCGAGAAGTTCAAGGAGCAGTTCAACGCAGCCGGCGGTTCCCGGTTCGGATCGGGGTGGGCGTGGCTGGTCAACGATGGTGGCAAGCTGTCCATCGTCAGCACGCCGAACCAGGACAACCCGATCATGGACGGCAAGCCGGCGCCGATCCTCGGACTCGACGTCTGGGAACATGCCTACTACCTCAAGTATCAGAACCGTCGCCCCGATTACATGAAGGCGTGGTGGAACGTGGTGAACTGGCCCGAGGTCGCCAAGCGATTCGGCTGAGCGGGACGCCCGCCTCGATACAGATGTACATGAACAAAGGGGCGCTGATCAGCGCCCCTTTCCCATTCCTGGTGGATGCTGGTACGTGCCTACGAGCTCGGCGTGTGCGAGCACGTGTCCCTGCATCGCTCGCTCGACGTCGGCCTTCTTCGCGCGCCCGAGATCGCCGAGCGTCGTATCCAACGCGTAGAGCTTGAAGAAGTACCGGTGCCGCCCGATGGGAGGACACGGACCGCCGTAGCCCGTCTTGTCCCAGTCGTTCGCGCCCTCCCGCGTGCCTGACGGCAGATCGGCGCGCGCGACGCCCTCGGACAGTCCGGTGGCAGTCGCCGGTATGTCGTACAGGACCCAGTGCACGTAGACGCGCTTCGGCGCGGCGGGATCCGGCGCGTCGGGGTCGTCGACGACGAGGGCATAGCTGCGCGTCCCCCGCGGGGCGCCCGACCAGTGCAGCGGCGGGGCCACATCCTTTCCGTCGCACGTGTAGGCACGGGGAATCTCTCCCATCGCAGCGAACGCAGATGACTCGATCGAGAGCGCCATGAGATCAACGCCTCGCGACCCGGTCCCACGCGTCGTGCACGGCGCCTTTGATGTGGTCCCACGCGCGCTCGCCGCCATTCTCGAACGTCTGCCAGCCCTTGCGCAGTTGCGCCTCCATCTCGTCCCACGGCCGATTGCGATTCTGTCGCGCGGCGTCGTGTCCGTAATGATATGCCGACCGGTAGACCTCGAACCCTTCATCGCTCGAGGCGTAGGGACGAGAGGCGTAATTGGTCCGCCAGAAGTTCTCATCCTCTGTCCAGTCGCTTCCCGCGGCAACGTAGCTCCCCGTGCCTGCGTCGAGATTGTCGTTGTCTGCCATTCGCGTACTCCCGTGAGCGGTGCTGCGCGAGGCGACCCGGCGCGACGCGCATCGGGATCATCGCTGGCATACCGCGCGCCCTCGCGCCCCCAGATCGCCGATTGTGGCGTGCATCCGATACTCGATTCGCGGATTACGCCGTGCGTTCGATCCATGGTACACCTCGTGCTCGCTCAGTCTTACGGGCTCGACTCGAATGCGGGAGGTTTCATGAATAGATCCGGACAGAACCAAACCGACGCGCTCGCCGACCGCGTGAAGCGGGCTGGACGTCCACTCGAGTCGGCAGCGGATCTCGATCCCCTGCTCGACGCCATCGGCGACGCGCGCTTCGTCCTCCTCGGCGAGGCGTCGCACGGTACGTCGGAGTACTACACGTGGCGTACCGAGATCACGAAGCGGCTCATTCGCGAGAAGGGATTCTCGTTCATCAGTGTGGAAGGCGACTGGCCGGACTGTTATCGCGTGAACCGCTACGTGAAGGGATTCCGCGACGGCGGCCACAGCGCCGAGGAAGTGCTCCACGCCTACGAGCGGTGGCCCACCTGGATGTGGGCCAACCGCGAAGTCGTCGCCCTCGCCGAATGGCTGCGCGAGCACAACCATTCGCTGCCGGAAGCGCAGCAGGTCGGCTTCTATGGACTCGACGTCTACTCGCTCTGGGATTCGATGAGCGCGGTGGTGGACTATCTCGAGCGCATCGATCCGGACGCCGCCCGTGCTGCGAGACGCGCCTACAGCTGCTTCGACCCGTACTACGAAGACGTGCAGGAATACGCGCGGGCCACCGCACTGGTGCCGACCTCGTGCGAGGACGAAGCCGTGTCGATGCTTGGCGCACTTCGCAGCAAGGCGCCGACGTACCGCCAGGACGGCCGCGACGCGTATTTCAACGCCGAACAGAACGCGCTCGTCGCGCGCGACGCGGAGCGCTACTACCGGACGATGGTTCGCGGCGGCCCGACCTCGTGGAACGTGCGCGACCACCACATGGTCGACACGCTCGACCGGCTGATGGATCACCACGGCCGCTCGGCGAAGGCCATCGTCTGGGAGCACAACACGCACGTCGGCGACGCGCGCTTTACCGACATGCGCCGCGCCGGCATGGTGAACGTCGGCCAGCTCGTCCGCGAAGGACATGGCGAGCGGCCGGACGCGCGCGACGGCGTGATGCTGGTGGGTTTCGGCAGCTACCGCGGGACCGTGATCGCCGGCGACGAATGGGGCGCACCGATGCGCCGCATGCGGGTGCCCGAGGGACGCCAGGGCAGTTGGGAGGACCTCTGCCATCGCGCCGCGGCGCGCGACCAGCTGTTCGTCTTCGACGGCTCGGACGACGGCGGCATCGAGGGACTCGACCGGCCGATCGAGCATCGCGCCATCGGCGTGGTGTACGATCCCGACGCCGAGCGCTGGGGCAACTACGTGCCCACCGTCGTGCCGCGTCGGTACGACGCGTTCATCTACGTGGATCAGACGAAGGCGCTCGATCCGCTGCACATGCCGGTGCACGTCGGCGGCGACGAACCGGAGACGTATCCATCGGGGATGTAGGAGGTAGGCGGGAGGGACGGAAGGACCGAGGGACCGAACGGTCCTCGGTCCTCCGGTCCTTCGGCCCCCCGGCCCCCCGGCCCCCCGCTACTGCGCCGCCTCGCCCTCC
>Ga0207705_10001349_pt1 | contig 19610 bp, 18 predicted proteins | sample KBSC13metaG_FD_184314 | JGI IMG/M metagenome (GOLD analysis project Ga0207705, IMG submission 184314) | Corn rhizosphere microbial communities from Kellogg Biological Station, Michigan, USA - KBS C1-3 metaG (SPAdes) (version 2) | ecosystem: Host-associated > Plants > Roots > Rhizosphere > Soil ... | reverse complement strand
CGGCTCCCACCTATGCTACACAGCGAAGTGCAATGACCAATGACAAGCTGCAGTAAAGGTGCATGGGGTCTTTTTGTCCTGTCGCGGGGACTCGGAATCCTCACCGAGACTGCAATTTCGCCGAGCACGTGGTCGAGACAGTGCCCAAGTCGTTACGCCATTCGTGCAGGTCGGAACTTACCCGACAAGGAATTTCGCTACCTTAGGACCGTTATAGTTACGGCCGCCGTTTACCGGGGCTTCGGCTCGGAGCTTCAGGGGCGAACCCCTTAACCCCTCCCCTTAACCTTCCGGCACCGGGCAGGCGTCAGTGCGTATACGGCGCCTTATGCGGCTTGGCACGCACCTGTGTTTTTGCTAAACAGTCGCTTGGGCCGATTCACTGCGACCACTCCAGGCTGCCGGCGCGAGGCCTTGACCGAGAGTGGCATCCCTTCTTCCGAAGTTACGGGATCAGTATGCCGAGTTCCTTGACCACGTTTCACTCGTTCACCTGAGGCTACTCGCCTCACCCACCTGTGTCGGTTTACGGTACGGACATCCTGCAGCTCCCCACCCAGCTTTTCTTGCCCGCAGACTCAACAGAACTCGGGGCGCTCCGAAGAGCTTCCCTTGGCGTCACCTCTCAGCCTTGCGGCCTACAGGCTTACACGGTCAATCCACAAGACCGCTCCTGCGTCGTTTCGGTGTCCCTGAGTGGTTCGACACTGCAAGACGGGGCCGGAATGTCAACCGGCTGGCCATCGGCTACGCCTCTGGGGCCTCGCCTTAGGATCCGCCTCACCCTGCGCTGATTGCCATGGCGCAGGAACCCTTGGGTTTACGGTGTCTGTGGTTTTCACACAGATTTGCGCGTACTCATTCCGGCATCCTCACTTCCCGCCACTCCACCCGAACGTTTCCACGCGGGCTTCACTGTTACGGGAACGCTCCCCTACCCCTCACACAAAGTGTGAAGGCCAAGCTTCGGCGGGCCGCTTAATCCCGACCATTCTCGGCGCATCCACGCTGGACGAGTGAGCTATTACGCACTCTTTAAAGGAATGGCTGCTTCTAAGCCAACCTCCTCGTTGTCACGGCACGGACACATCCTTCGCTATACTCAGCGGCCACTTCGGGGCCTTAGCTGTGGCTCTGGGTTCTTTCCCTCTCGCCGCTGGACATTATCGCTCAGCGACTGCCTCCCGAGGTCCATCCGTCAGGTATTCGGAGTTTGGTTGGGGTTGGTAGGCCGCTTTGGCCCCCGCGCCCATCCAGTCGCTCTACCCCCTGCGGACATACATCCCTTGCGGGACTGCCTCGAGGCCCTACCTCAATAGATTTCGGGGAGAACCAGCTATCTCCAGGCTTGATTGGCCTTTCACCCCTACCCACAAGTCATCGGAGCGGTTTTCAACCCACACCCGTTCGGGCCTCCACTGGGTGTTACCCCAGCTTCACCCTGCTCATGGGTAGATCGCCCTGGCTTCGGGTCTACCCCCGGATACTCTACGACGCCCTCGTGACAGGACTCGCTTTCGCTGCGGCTCCGCTGCAGAGCAGCTTAGCCTCGCATCCGAGGAGTAACTCGCCGGATCATAATGCAAAAGGCACGCAGTCAGGACACGCATGAGCCGAAGCCCATGGTTCCCTCCTACCGCTTGTAGGCATGTGGTTTCAGGCGCTCTTTCACTCCCCGCACTGGGGTGCTTTTCACCTGTCCCTCACGGTACTCGTCCACTATCGGTCACACGGGAGTCTTTAGCCTTGGAGGGTGGTCCCCCCAGCTTCACGCCCGGCCTCTCGTACCGGGCGCTACTCAGGAACACTGCTACGAACCAGTCTCGCATTCAGCTACCGGGCTCTCACCGTCTCTGGCCCTCCGTTCCAGGAGAGTTCGCCTTGCATGCCGGCCCGCGTCCGCAGGTCCTACAACCCCGACCCCATCAAGAGATCGGTTTGGGCTTGGGTCCGTTTCGCTCGCCGCTACTCCGGACATCTCGGTTGATTTCTCTTCCTCCAGGTACTGAGATGTTTCAGTTCCCTGGGTTCGCTTCACTGCCCGAAAGCAGTGATGACGGACCTTCCGATCCGCCGGGTTGCCCCATTCGGCCATCTCGGGATCACCGCGTGTGTGCCACTCCCCCGAGCTTCTCGCAGCTTACCACGGCCTTCCTCGCCTCCGTGTGCCCAGGCATCCCCCACATGCCTTCCTTCGCTTGACTACAATAGCCGTCAAGCAGAACTACGCGCATTGCCTTGCAATCTACCTTACCAATTTTCAGGACCCTCTCGCGACACGAATGGCAAAACCATTCCGTCGTCCGAACGCACCTGAACCTCGGTAAAGATTCCATTTCCCACGAATCGATCGCCGGCCAAAAGACCAGACCGACGACCCATCCTCTTTCCTTCACTTTTCAATCAGCGGTCCGCGATGAAACTCTCGCGGTGAGCCTTGCATTGTAAACGCGCGATGTGACTGCGGCAAGTGCTGCACCGACTTCATCAACATCTCCGCGCCTTCATCGCCGTTCACCATCACGATCGCGTCGAACTCACCAACTGCGATCACGACGTGAATCAGCGAAGGGTCCGGAAATTACCAAATCCGACGACGGAATTCAAGGGGAGCGGATGTGCCAAACGCGAGTCTCGCGCCTCGAGTGCCGCGCTCGCCGACGCGTGCAGCCACTCGACTCGCACCAACCCACGCCGCGCTGCGCCGTTAGCATTCATCCATGGACAGCGCGATCGTTTCCAACCGCGGCGCTCGACGATGGGACGCCGGTCACCCGTGGATCTACCGCAGCGATGTCGTACAACGCCCCGACACCGAAGCGGGCGCCGTACGCGTAACGGACCAGCGCGGCAAGCCACTCGGCACCGCGCTCTGGAGTCCTCGCTCCGAAATCTCTCTCCGCCTGATCGATCGCGATACGGACGCTTCGCTCGACGGCGCGTGGTGGCGCCGCAAGCTCGAGCACGTCATTGCCCGGCGTGCCGGACTCGACGCGGAAGCAAGTGCGTTCCGCCTCGTGCACGGCGAAGGGGACGGCCTCCCCTCGCTGATCGTGGATCGCTACGATCGCTGGCTTGTCATTCAGCTCATGAGTGCCGGCCTCGAGCGATTCCGCGCCGAGATCGTCCTCGCGCTCCGTGACATCGCGCGACCGATGGGAATCCTCGCGCGCAACGACGTGTCGCTCCGTGTGAAGGAAGGCCTTTCGACCGACGTCGAGCTGCTCGACGGCGAGGTGCCGGACGAGATCGAGGTACACGAACACGGGGTGCGCTATCTCGCCGCGCCGTGGCGCGGGCAGAAGACAGGCGCCTTTCTCGACCAGCGGGAGAACCGCACACTGGCTGGACGCGTGGCGTTCGGCAATGCACTCGACTGCTTCAGCTACCACGGCTCCTTCGCGCTGCACCTCGCACGGCGAGCCGACCACGTGACGGCGCTCGACGCCTCCGCGCACGCGCTCACGCGAGCCGAGGAGAACTTCCGGCGCAACGGGCTCGACAATGGTACGTTCGTGGAAGCGAACGCATTCGAGTATCTCAAGGCGCGTGAGCGAGACCGCACCCGATTCGACACGATCGTGCTGGATCCGCCGGCGTTCGCCAAGACGAGACCGGCCCTCGCGGCCGGACTGCGCGGTTACAAGGAGATCAACCTCCGCGCGATGCGGCTGCTCACACCTGGCGGTCTGCTGTTCACCGCAAGCTGCTCGTACCATCTGACGAAGCCGCTCTTCCTCGAGATGCTCGAAGCAGCCGCGGCCGATAGCGGTCGCCGGATGGTGCTGCGGGAGCTGCGCGGTCAGCCGAGTGACCATCCGGAAGTGCTGACGATTCCAGAGACGGGCTACATCAAGGGCGCGCTGCTGGAAGCTGCGGACTGAGGAGTAGGTGAGTAGGTGGGAAGGTGGGTCAGTTCGCCTGGCAGACCGGACAGAAGTAGGTGCTGCGGCCGGCCTGAACGATGCGCTCGATTGGTGTGCGACAGCGGCGGCACGGCTTTCCTTCCCGATCGTACACGTCGAGCTTCACGCGGTCATCGTCGGTGTAACGTGAACCCGTGGCGCGCTCGATGACCTTCGCGATCGCCTGACGCAGCTTCTTCACGCGAGCCGGGACGAGCTCGCGAGCACTGAGCCGCGGATCGATGCGCGCGCGCCAGAGCGATTCGGCGGCGTAGATGTTCCCAAGGCCGGCGACGAGCTTCTGGTCCAGCAGTGCAGGCTTGATGGGACCACGACGGCCAGCGAGCGCCGCGCCGAGTTGCTCAGCCGTCCAGGATGGATCGGCGGCATCCGGGCCAAGCCCGAGGGCGAGCTCGGCGCCAGCGGGATGGACGTCGAACGTGGCGAGCGCGCGCGAGTCGACGAGCACCAGGCGCGAACCGTCGGTGAAATCAAGCTCGGCGCGCGCGAAGCGCGGCAGTGGCGTATCTGCTGTTCCGCCTTCCCAATCGCCGTTCATTCGGAAGTGCACGTGGAGCGTCCGGCCGTCGTCGAGGTGAAGCAGCTGGTGCTTGCCGCGCCTCTCCACTCTGACGACTCGCGCCGCCGACAGCGCGCGCAGCACCCGAGGGCTCACCCGGCGACGCAGCGCCGGATGAAGGAGGCGCACTCGCGCGATGACACGGCCCTGTGCGAGGCGTCGCAGCTCGTCGACCGCAGCCTGGACTTCCGGCAGCTCGGGCATCGTTCGTCCACCATGGCGTTGACAGCGTTCACGCGACGAACACAAACTGCGCCGATGCGCACGCCAACTCAATCGGGCGGTGTGACGACCACTCCAGCGGGCAGCCGTCCGGCCGGCGTCCGGCGTGCGCTGATGGTAGTGCTGTGCCTCAACGCCGCATCGGCCGCGCTCAAGATCGCCGTCGGTGCTCGCACCGGAGCGTTGACGGTCCTCGGTGCCGCGCTGGAGTCTACGCTCGACATGTTGAGCAACGGCGTAGCCATCGCCGCAATCTCGATCGCGGCGCGCGAGCCGGACGAAGACCATCCGTACGGTCACGAGAAGTTCGAGACGCTCGGCACGCTGGCGATCGTCGGCTTCCTGTCCATCACCTGCTTCGAGCTGGTGCGCCGCAGCGTGGCGGAGCTGGCTGGCGAGCCGGCGGCGCCGGTTTCCCGTTCGCTCGACGCGGTGCTGCTTCTCGGGTCGCTTGGCGTGAACGTGTTCGTGGTCCGGTACGAGCATGCCCGCGGCCGGCAGTACCGGAGCACGCTGCTGATGGCTGACGCGTCGCACGCCGCAAGCGACATCTTCGTCACGGCGCTCGCGATCGCGTCACTCGTGCTCTCCACGCTTGGCTTCCTTCGCGCGGATGCGATACTCGGCATCGTGGTCGCACTGATCATCGCCTGGAGCGGCTACCAGATCCTCCGCGGCTCCATCCCCGTCCTCGTGGATGCACGGGGAATGGATGCGGCGGAGCTGGCGCGCATCGCGCGAACGGTGCCCGGGGTGGAAGCGGTGCGCTCGGTGCGCTCACGTCGGACGTCGTCGGGGCACCTGTTCGTCGAATTGACGATTCTCGTGATGGGGAGCACAAGCGTGAAGAACGCGCACGACCTCACCGACGAGGTGGAGGCAGCGATCAGTCGCGAGCTCGGCGGCGCCGACGCGGTGGTGCACGTGGAGCCGGCCTGACCGTTCGACCGTGAGTGACGGCAGCACTTGCGCGCGGTCCCGGGACCTCTACCTTACGCTCGTCTTCCTCCCGTACATGCATGGCGCAGCGGCTGTCCCGCTCTCTCAAGCACGAATACGAACTGTACCTCGAGCGAGAGATCGAGAACTACAAGGAATCAGTGCCGCGAAGCGTTCTCCTCTCGATCGGAGACGACGCCGTGCGCGCGCTCGCGGCGCAGCAACAGTTCGCGCTGACCGAGCTGCTGCTGGTGGACGAGGTGGACAAGATCATCTTCAAACGGCTGCGCCTGCCAGCGTACGCGACGTGGCGCAGGAAGCGCGTCCGCCTTCTGGAAGAGCTTCGACGGCCCGAGCATTGGGGGCTGCGTGCGGACGACGCGGTGGTGCGTGCGGCGCAAGCGGTCGGCGCATCGTCGCGCGTGCTCGTCGCCGGGTCGCAGGTCGAGACGCCTGCGCTCTACCTGGCGGCAAACGGCTGTGACGTGATGGCACTCGCCGATCAGGACGCGGTGCAACGAGTGCTGGATGCGGCGGAAGAGGCGGGGCTTGCCGAGCGGGTGCGCGCAAGTGCAATGGCGCTGGACTCGTTCACGCCGGAGCACACGCTCACGGCGGTGATCTACTCCCCGGCGGCCTTCGCGGGGCTGAGCGCGGCGGAGCGCGCGCGAGTGATCCAGGTGCTGCAGAGCGCGACGGCGGACGGCGGCGTTCACCTCGTGCAGACCATCGCGCGCGGAAAGCGGTCGCCGGTGTCACTGGACGAACTGCAGCGGCGCTATCGCGGGTGGCACGTGACGGTGGAGGAAAGCGCTCCCGACTCGTTCCTGGCGAGAAAGCTCAACTGAGCCCGTGTCGAACCGACACGATTGAAGGCTCCGCGCAACGTGTCGAACCGACACAACAGGACGGTACGAGGGGCGCAGCCATGATCGCAAGTCATTGTGGGTAAGCGAGTTGTGATTTTGGTCTCTGCTGGCCTCGGAGGTGCTTTGGGACGGGTGCCCCCGACCGTTCCGGGGGCAACTTCCCTCCTCGCAGGCACTACCATAAATGAAGAAGGCCGATCAACCGCAGCTCGACGAACCCGTAGGAATCGTGATCTCCCGCGGGTGGGAACCGGAGAAGGCGCCTCGCTTCACCGCATTTGAGTGGGCGCCGGGTCCGGACGACGAGCTCGAACCCGACGCGCTGCCCGCCTGAGTCAGGCCGACTCGCGTTATCGAAACGCCGCGCAATCTCGCGCGGCGTTTCGCATTTCAAGGGACTCGGTACGCGCCTTGCCCCCCACGCCGCCGTGGAGCATGCGACGCAGTGGGACCAGGAGCGGGACCAGCTACTCGGCCGACGCATTTCAGAGCTGGGATTGATGATCGCCGGCTCGCGTGTCGAGCGGCTCGTGTCGCGACTCCACACGGAGCTTGCCGAAAAAGGCGTGGCGTTTCGACCTCCGGTGTACCTCAGTGATCAATGGGGATGTCCGGACGGGACGCCGGTGATTGGCGTTCCCTTCTACCTGGCCGATGAACGACTGGAGCGGATCGAAGCCGAGCATAGCGGCGCGATCGAAGGCGACGAGGAGGCGATGCGCTATCTGCGACACGAGGCAGGCCATGCGCTCAACTACGCCTTTCGACTGCACGAGCGCCCGGAGTTCGGAGCGTTGTTCGGAGATTACGCGAGCCCGTACGAGGAGCACTACTCGGCGGATCCGTTGTCGCGCGATCATGTCCGCCACATTCTCGGCTGGTATGCGCAGAAGCACCCCGACGAGGATTTCGCCGAGACGTTCGCCGTGTGGCTCACGCCGGACAGCGACTGGCGCGAGGAGTACGCCGGATGGGGAGCACTTCGCAAGCTGCAGTGGGTTGACGGCGTGATGCGGGAGATCGCCACGTTGTCACCGGCAGTCCCCGCGCCGACGGCGGACGACCTGCCCGTCGACGCAATGACCTGGACGTTGGGTGAGCACTACGCCGGCGACGAGCAGTTGCCGCTGGGCGATGCACGGCAGTTCGATGCCGACCTGCGGCGGCTCTTCGCGCGGAAGGCTGATGCGCCGGCGGGTGAAACAGCGTCGAACTTCCTGCGACGACACGAAGGTGAGCTCGTGGCGCGCATCAGCTACTGGGCCGGCGTCAGCCCGACGGAGGTGCGCTCGCTGCTGCGCGCATTGGCCGAACGAGCGGCGACGCTCGGGCTTCACGTCGCGGGGCTGGAGGCGGCAACCCTGATCGAGCTCACGGCTTTCGGCACGACGGTGGCGATGCACTGGCGTTATCAGCACGTCCATCCACGCGAGGTGCGCGGAGCCGCATCATGAACGTGGTGCTCCTGCACGGCTCCGACGCCGGCGAGCCGCCGGAGGATCCGGTACTCGGGCAGATCGAATCGGCGCTGCACGCGCTCGGACATGAGGTGACGCGCGTGCCCGTCGGCGGCGACGTCGAGCGCGTGATCGTTGCACTGCGGGCGGCGGATCCGGGCCTGGTATTCAACCTCGCGGAATCGTTCGACGGCAAGAGCGCCCTGGAGTCGAACGTCGCGGCGCTGCTCAACCTGCTCGATCTGCGTTACACCGGCTCGAGCCCTGCCGGCCTGCTCATGGCCGGCGACAAGAGCCTGACGAAGCAGGTGCTCGGGTTCCAGCAGATTCGCACTCCCGAGTTCGCGACGCTGTATCGCGGCGCGCTGGATCATGCGGGGGACCTCACCTTCCCGCTGATCGTGAAGCCTCCGCAGGAAGATGCGTCGCTGGGGATCACGTCGAAGAGCGTGGTGCGCGACGTACGCGAACTGCTCGCGACGATGGACGCCCTGCAGCGGGAGTTCCAGTCGCCGGTGCTCGTCGAGGAATTCGTCGAGGGGCGCGAGTTCTACGTCGGCGTGCTGGGCAACGCATCGCCACAGGCACTGCCGGTGGTGGAGTTGGACTTCAGCGCCTTTCCGGCGGGGCGCCCGAAGGTCGCGAGCTACGAGGCGAAGTGGGGCGAGGGAGGGACGGGTTCCGACTCGGAATCTGGCGCCGAGTTCGCGGGAACGAAGTCCGTTTTTCCGGCTGCGCTACCACCGGACCTGGCGAAGCGGCTGCAGGATGTAGCCGTGCGGGCATTCGCGGCGCTGCGACTGCGCGACTATGGACGGGTGGATCTCAGGGTGGCGGAGGACGGTGAAATTCACGTCATCGAGGTGAACCCCAACTGCTACCTGGAGCGACAGGGGGAGTTCGCGCGCGCGGCGGAGAAGGCGGGGATGCCACACGAGCAACTCGTGGCGCGAATCGTGGAGCTGGCGCTCGCGCGCTACGCTCGTTGACTCCCGGACGACCGGCTTAAACGAAAGAAGCCGGCGCATTGCGCCGGCTTCTCCGTATACGACGAAGAACGTCTTACCGCGACGACTTGCGGGCGGACTTCTTCGCGCCGCGCTTCGCGGTCTTCTTGCGCGCACCCTTCTTCGCGCCAGACTTCTTGGCCGACGACTTCTTGCGAGCGGATCCCTTCTTGGCGCTCTTACGCGCGCTCTTCTTTGCAGCCATGGTAATCTCTCCAGTCAAGGAGTGGAACGCTCGATCGAACCCCCGGTGGTTCGGACGAGCCAGCGGTCAGCGCCGTAGCGCCTTTCCGCCGCTGCACGGTTTCATGGCGAAACCGTGAAGACACAGCAACGCGTGATCATACCGCGTCGCTCAAGCTTGTGAAATTGAAATCCCTGACCTTCAACGGTGGTACCATGATCGCCTGCCCTGGTCCGCCATCCTCGCTCGCGCTGACTCGCACCGGCGTGCCGAGCGCTTCGAGATTGTTCAGCATGAAGACGGGCGAGTCGTTGAACCGCAAATTCTTTACCGCGCGGGTGATTTTCCCATTCTCGATCAGGAAGGTGCCGTCGCGGGTGAGTCCAGTGTAGAGGATGGTGCGTTGATCGACCGGTCGCAGATACCAGAATCGAGTGACGAGCAGACCGCGTGGAGTGGAAGCAATCATCTGGTCCATCGTGCTCGAACCGCCGCTCATCTTCAGCGATCCGCCGCTGGCCGTCGGTGCAACACCCTGCTTCTGAGCCCAGTAACGATCGTAGTCGAGAGTCGTCACGACTCCCTTGTCGATCCAGACGCTGCGGCGAGTCGGCAAACCCTCGTTATCGAACGGTGAGCCGGCGACATCCGGGTCGAACGGATCGGACACGATGGTGACGCGTTCGTCGACGACCTTACTGCCAATCTTGTTCCCGCCGCCCTGCTTCGAGAAGAACGAACGCCCCTCGTCGGCGCTGCGCGCATTGAGCGCGCGGGCGATGAACTGGATGAGATTCCCCACTGCCGTCGGCTCGAACACGACCGTGTAGCGACCAGGCTCGATGGCGACCGGGTTGCGCGATGCGCGCGCCTTCTCGGCGGCGCGTGCGCCGAGTGCGGCGGGATCGATGCGCGACCAGTCGTAGTGCGATTCGCCCGCCCAGCCGGAGCCGGTGCCATCGGGCGTGCGCACGGTGGTCGTAAGCGCCATGGCGGTGCCGCGTGCGTAGGCGAACAGGCCGTTGGTGTTGGCAACCGCACTGGAACCGGCACGCGTGTCGAGGAAACCCGTGGAGACGAGCTGCGCACCGGCTGCCGGCGCGGTGATGGCGCGAACGGCTTCGGCGCGACGCTGCGGGTCGAGTGACGCCGTGACGTCACTCCAGTTGCGGCCGGCCTGATACTCCTGCGGCCCGAGCTCGGGGAGGAATTCCGGATCTTCCGGCGCGAGCCGCGCAATGCGCTCCGCGGTCTCCACCGCCTGCTTGAGCGAGGCGTCGTCGAGCTGATTGGTGCGACTCGAACCGCTGCGCCGCCCGACGTGCGCGGTAACCGTGACGGAGGTGTCGTAGCTGTCGCCGCCCGTGGAGACCTGATTCACGGCGAAGCGCGTATTGCCCTGGCTGCCGCTGGAGATGTTGACCCGCGCGCCGTCGGGCGTCGTGACGAAGCCGAGCGCCTTGCGGGTGAGCGCCTCGCACTCGTCACGCGACAGGTAGCGCGCCGTCTGGGCGAGCGAGCGGAGGTCGCTCATGCCTTTCGCCCCGTGTTGATGACGTTGATGTTGCGGAAGCGACTCGGCACGCAGCCGTGGCTCACCGCGTTGACCTGGCTCGGCTGACCCTTGGCGTCGTTGAAGGCCCCGCCGAGGTGGTAGCTCTTCCGGCCACCAATCATGTCGAGCGCCCCCCAGAAGTCCGGCGTGCGCATCTGGTAGGCGACGTCCTTCAGCATGCCGGTAATCTTCCCGCCCCTGATCTCGTAGAAGAGCTGGCCGCCGAACTGCGCGTTGTAGCGCTGCTGGTCGATGGAGAAGCTTCCGTCCCCGACGATGGCGATGCCGCGGTCGGTGGCGGCGATGAGGTCAGCCCAGTCGAGGTCCATTTCGCCCGGGAGGAGCGAGACGTTGGGCATGCGCTGGAACTGCACGTCGCTCCAGCTCTCGGCGTAGGAGCATCCGTGCGAGCGTACCGGGCGACCGCTCGCCTTGTAGTACCCGGCGAGGTAGGGCGCCTGCTCGCGGGTGGTCTGGTAATCCACGAACACGCCATTCCGGATGATGTCGAAGCTCTCCGGCTTCACCCCTTCGTCATCCCAGCCGACAGCGGAGAGTGAACCCGGCTGCTCGCGATCGCCGCGGATGTTCATGAGGTGGGAGCCGTAGCGCAGCTTGCCGAGGACCTTCTCCGGCGGCGCGACGAAGCTGGTGCCGGCGTAGTTTGCCTCGAAGCCGAGGGCGCGATCGAGCTCGGTCGGGTGCGCGACGGATTCGTGGATGGTGAGCCAGAGGTGCGACGGGTGAAGCACGAGGTCGTAGCGGCCGACCTCGACCGGCCTGGCGGTGAGCTTCTGCACAGCCTCGGCGGCCCACTTCGGCGCATTCTCGACGAGCTTTGCGTCGCGGACGTGCTCGTAGCCGCGACCCATCGGCGCGATCTCGTTGGACGAGCGCGTCTGGAAGTCGCTCTGGTCGCTGGAGACCGCGGTCACCGTGACCCTGGGCTGGGTGCGGTAGATGGTCTGGACGATGTACGATCCGTCGGACGACGCGAAGGTCTTCTCCTCGCGGAGGAAGAACATGCTCGAGTTCACGAAGCGCGCACCGGCCTTGAGGGCGGCGGCGTTCGCATCGAGCAGCGCGCCGACCTTGTCCTCGATGGAGACGGTGAACGGATCGATCTCGATCGGCGTACGCCAGGTGCCGCGCGGCACCGGAGTGACGGGTGCGAGGACGACGGGGCGCACGAGGGTGGCCGCGTTGGCGCGCGCCTGCTCGGCGGCCTGGCGCGCGACACGGGCGACCTCGTCGCGAGAGAGCTCGCGACTGGCAGCGAAGCCCCACGCGCCGCCGACGAGCGCGCGGACACCGAAGCCCTGCGTCTCGTTGTCGACCAGACCCTGCACGCGCCGCTCGCGCGTGAAGAGCGATTGCGAGCGATTGCGGGAGAAGCGGACGTCGGCGTAGCTCGCGCCAGCGGAACGCGCCGCGTCGATGGCGAGATGCGCGAGCGCTTCGATGTCGGGGTCGTCGCCGAATGCAGGCGACGAAGGAGTGGGGGCGAGCAGCGCGCCGCGGGCGGCAGAGGGAACCGCGGCGAGTCCAGCAATCGCGGCGGCGGCAACGGACGTCGTCCTGACGAACTCCCGACGGGAAGAACCCACGCAGTACCCTCGGCTTTCTGATGCGTGCGGTGCGCGTAAGTGTGCGCGCAGCGCTGCGGAGCAACTCGCGCGAATATAGGAACGCGAGAAATGTCACGCAATAGTGAATCGCGCGCGTCTCATTGAAAGAAAGTGGACGCCGCTCACGATACTCGGCTCACACTTCCGTCGACGGCGCGTATCCGTTTGGTTTCGATACCGCCTCGACCGAGGCGACGAGCGGGATTCCAGATCGAGAGTGAGGCGCGAGTGAGAGCGCTGGTGAAGGAGACGGCGGGTCCGGGTTTCGTGCTGCGCGACGTGCAGCGCCCGACGATTCGCGACGACGAAGTGCTGATCAAGGTGCGACGCGCCGGCGTGTGCGGCACCGACGTGCACATTTACGAGTGGGACGCGTGGGCCCAGGGACGGTGCCGCCCGCCATTCACGGTGGGACACGAATTCGCCGGCGACGTGGTGGAAGTCGGCAGCCTCGTGACGGACGTGAAGGAAGGCGACCGGGTGACGGCCGAGGGACACATCGTGTGCGGGCGCTGTCACCTCTGCCGCACCGGCAACGCACATGTCTGCCCGAACACGCGGATCATCGGCGTGGACCGGGATGGCTGCTTCGCCGACTACATCGCGATGCCGGCAACGAACGTGTGGCACCTGGATGACGCGGTGTCATACGAGATCGGCGGCATCCACGATCCGATGGGCAATGCGTTCCACACGGCGCTGGTCGGCACGGAGCTCCCGGGCAAGACGGTGCTGGTGACCGGGTGCGGACCGATCGGGATCTTCGCGGTCGGAATCTGCCGCGCGGCTGGGGCTTCGCACATCGTGGCGAGCGACGTGAATCCGACGCGGCTCGCGCTGGCGAAGCAGATGGGCGCGAACGACGCCTTGACGCCGAAGGAAGCAGGCGAAGCGGTGAAGCGCGCGACACAGGGGCTCGGCGTGGACGTCGTGCTGGAGATGTCCGGCGTGCCGAGCGCGATCCATCAGGCCTTCTCGCTGGTACGCGTCGGCGGCCGGGTGCAGATGCTGGGCATTCCCGCCAAGCCCATGGAGGTGGATTTCGCAACGGAGATCATCTTCAAGGGGATCACGGTGTACGGCGTGGTCGGCAGACGGATGTACGACACGTGGATTCAGATGACGCAGTTCCTGCGGTCCGGCCAGTTCGACCCGACGCCGGTGATCACGCATCGCTTTCCACTGGAGCGCTACGACGATGCGATCGCGGCGATCAAGAGCGGGGAGGCGGGCAAGGTGGTGTTCGAAGTACAGTAGGTGAGTAGGTGAGTTGGAAATCGGACTTCAATCGCACCCACATGGCTCTCAACAGGAATTTCACGGCTGGCCTCGAGGCGAAGCTGCAGCAGCTCCGGGACGAGCACGTCTACAAGCGGCTCAACTACCTGGAGTCGCCGCAGGCGGCGCGGGTGGAGATGGAGGGGCGCGGGGAAGTGCTGATCCTCTCGTCGAACAACTACCTCGGACTGGCGGCGGAGCCGGCGGTGGTGGAGGCGGGGATCGACGGGCTGGAGCAGTACGGGGCGGGCACGGGCAGCGTAAGGTTCATCTGCGGCACGTTCGTGGTCCATCGCGAACTCGAAGAAGCGCTGGCGCGGTTCGTCGGGACGGAAGCATCCATGTCGTACGTCTCGGCGTGGAACGCCAACGAGGGGTTGACGGCGACGGTGGTGGAGGAAGGGGACTTCGTGCTGTCGGACGCACTGAATCACGCGTCGATCATCGACTCGATGCGACTGGCGAAGTCGATCACGAAGTGCACGACGGCCGTGTACAAGCACGCCGACCTGACCGACCTGCGTGAGAAGCTGTCAGGCGCGAAGGGTGCAAAGCGGCGGATCGTGTGGAGCGACGGCGTGTTCTCGATGGAAGGGTCGATCGCGCCGCTGCCGGACCTGCTCCAGATCTGCAGGGAGCATGACGCGGTACTCGTGATCGACGACTCCCACGCGACGGGCGTGTTGGGCAAGAAGGGACGCGGAACGGCGGAGCACTTTGGCGTGCTGGGAGAGGTGGACGTGATCACGTCCACACTGGGCAAGGCGCTGGGAGGCGCGGCAGGCGGATTCGTGGCCGGTTCAGCGGCGCTGTGCGACTACCTCACGCAGCGGTCGCGCCCACAGCTCTTCTCGAACGCGCTGCCGCCGACCGTGGCGTCGAGCGCGCTGGCGTCGGTGGAGTTCATCGAGCAGCACCCCGAGCGCGTACAGCAGCTCCGCGACAACGCGCGCTATTTCCGGGAGCAGATCATCGAGGCGGGATTCAAGCCACTTGCGGGTGAGACGCCGATCATCCCCATCATCGTCGGGGAGACCGCGGCAGCGATCCGGATGAGCGACATGCTGCTCGACGAAGGGGTGTTCGTGACGGGCTTCGGGTTTCCGGTGGTGCCGCAGGGTCAGGCGAGGATCCGCTGCCAGATCTCGGCAGCGCACACGCGCGACGATCTCGATCAGGCGGTGCGGGCGTTCATCAAGGTGGGGACCAAGGCCGGAGTGATCTGAGGCTGAAGGTCGACCGCAAGGGCCTGCAGCGGAAACAATTGGAAGAAGCTGAAACGGCAGGATTCGCCTTGGCGAATCCTGCCGTTTCAGCTTCTTCCGCCGTGTCCTCCAAGGGTTTTTCAGTCAACGCGCCGCACCTCGATCACGAGTCGCTTCCAGCTCTCGGTGTCCGGGGCGCCGAGGCTGGATACTTCGGCGGCGTAGCGCGCGCCGCGGATCATGCGCGGGGCCATCCAGACATTCACGTCCGGTGAGAGATGGCCGACGACATCACCGCCAGGAGCGTGAACCCAGACGCTCGGGTCGTCGACGCCCGGCGGATCGGGGACGAGAATGAGGCGATCGCCTTCCTTGAGCCGGCGGACAACTTCGGCGCGAGCGGCGAAGACGGTGCCGTACACCGGCGTCTCGAAGCGAGGGGTGTCGGGCAGGATGGCGGACATGGCGACTCTTCCCGGCGAGTGGCGAGTGCCCCGGCGTGACGCAGAGGCGAGGCGTACCGTCAGGTTACGCACCGGCCGTTCCATCGGCCAGCGTCCGGCGTCCGGTTCGTGACGCCCGGGGCGACGTCTTCGTCCCAAGGCATGAGCCCGCAATTGCGGGCCGAACGGACGCATTTCCCTTCTCGAGGCTTTCTGATATGCGACTCCTCCGTGTCCTCGCGGTTGCCAGTGCAGCCGCCCTGCTCGCCCAGCCGAGCGCGGCACAGGAAGGACGGCAGTTCAAGGACGCGTGGTTCTGGGGCGCCAAAGGCGGAGCGCTCGTCTACTCGTCGAATTACAGCACCGACAACGGGGTCGCGCCGCTCGCCGGCATCGACTGGATGATCACGCGCACGTATGGCGGCCTGTACGTAAGCTTCGATCAGTCGTTCTTCAGTACCCAGGGAGCGTTCATGGAAGTCGGCCAGCTCGGCCTGCAACCGCGCATCGTGAACCTGAACAACCTGCAACGGATTTCGGCGGCGCTCGTCGGCTTCCCGATGCAGACTCCCTCGCTTCACCCGTACGTCGGGTTGGGGATGGGGATGAACCGCATCGGCAGCGTGAGCTCGACGGCGCCGTTCGACAATGCGGCGCAGCTCAACGCGGCGGCTGACAGCGTGCAGAACAAGCGCGTGGCATTCGCGCCGTTCGTGATGCTCGGCGCACAGCAGCGGCTTCCGATGTTCTCGGTGTTCGTGCACGGCACGGGCACCTTCCTCCACAACGAGTTCTTCCTCCACAATCCGCGCCCGAAGTTCGGGATCCAGTACACGCTGGAAGCGGGCGTGCGGTACAATGTGGGGAAATCGATCGATCGGGCTCGGTGAGTGAGTCGGTGAGTTGGTGAGGACGCACAAGGATGAGGGCCCGATCAGCGCAGCTGATCGGGCCCTTTCCGATTCCTTACCCACATTCCCACCTACTTACCGACCCACCTGCTGCGTTCGAAGTGACCCGGCGTCCTGGACACGTACGGATCGTCGCGCACGAAATATCGCAACGGCCAGTCGGCCGCCTTCACGATGCCGATACGCGGGGTGACGACGACGTCGTCGTCGGGTACAGGTTCTCCGGCGCGAATGACGATGGGCCCGTCGCGAAGCGAGTTGCCGTCCATCGTGCCGTCGATGCCCATGGCGAGACAGAGCTTGCCCGGACCGTTGGTGAGCTCGCGGTCGTTCTTGACCTTCGGTCGGCGTGCGCGCATCAACGCGATGCCGTCGAGCGGCGAGACGGCGCGCACGAGCACCGCCGCGCCGTGGCCGCGCTCTCGGGTGACGGCGTTGAAGCACCAGTACATGCCGTAGATGAGATAGACGTACGACATGCCGGGCGGGCCGAACAAATGACGCGTTCTCCGGGTGAGTCCCGCGGCGGCGTGACAGGCAGGGTCCTCGGGGCCGATGTACGCCTCGGTCTCGACGATGCGACCGCGCGTGACGCCCTCCGGCGTGGTGCACTGCAGCACCGCGCCGAGAAGCTCACGCGCGACGAGCTCCGTCGGACGATCGTAGAAGCTCGCCGCGAGCGGAGCGCCGAGACGAGAACGCCGCGCGGTCTGCGCGGCGTCCCGGGTCATGCTTCGGCGCGAGCCGCGTTCTTTCTGGCCCGCGTCTTCTTTGCGGCGGGCGCCTTCTTCGCCGCCGTCTTCTTCGCCGACCTGGCCACCGGTTGATCTGCGGGCGCAGCGGCCTTCTTCGCAGCTCCGCGACGACCACGTCCCTTCGCTGCCGGTGCCGCAGCGTTCGGCGCGGCGTCGGAGGATACGCTGCCCGACGGTACATCGGCGATCGCAGGCGACGTCGCTGCCGGCGACGCGGACTTCGCCCCACCGGATGCCGGCCCGACGACGCCGATGCTCAGCAGGTCGGGAGGCGGGGCGCCCGGACGTCCAGCGCGACCGCGCGGACCGCTGACGCCACGCGGACCCATGCCGCGTGGCGCAGCAGGCGCACTTGGTGCAGCGGGAGCGTTGGCGACCGCCGTCTTCGCGAGCTGCGCCGATACCGGCTCTGCTTCAGCCGCGCGCGCGACCTCGAAGTCATCACCGCGACGGCGAAGGTCAATGACGTCGCCGTCGTGCGCGTCCTTGAGGATGCGCGGGAAGTTGCGATCGCTCAGGCTCTCGCTGTCGTGGCCGAGCAGCTCGCGCGCCTTGGCACGGACGTCGCTCGCGCGCACGGACTCGTCGCCCGTGGTCAGCGCCGCGACTGAGCGACGCACGAGATCGTACGCCTCATCACGCGTCAGTCGCTCTCCGCTGGCGCCGATCTGATCACCAGCGGACTTCTCCACGGAGACCGGGATGCCTTCCGGCGCGGCAGCGGCGACGGCGGGGGCCGCCTCGGCGGCTGGCGTCTCGGGCGCACCTGCGCGCGGACGATCCTCGCGCTCGCGACCGCGGCCACGACGTCCACGACGGCTACGGCTGCCTTCGCGCTTCCCGTCCGCGGAGTCCGCGCGTGGGGCCTCCTCGACCGGTACTGACTTCTGCTCTGCGGCACGTGGTTCGCCAGCGGCGCCCGAGGGAAGTCCGATCTCGAGCTGGCCGTTCTCCAGCTTCGTGGCGGAGATCAGCCCGCGGTGAACGGCGTCCTGCACGAAGCGGGAGAACTTGGCCATGCCGAGATCCTTCTCGTCGAACGAGCTGTCGATCTCCTGCATGACCTGCTTGAGCCGGTCGGAGCGCATGACGTCACCGTTGCGCTTCATGCGGGTGACCGCCTCGATGACGAGCTCCCACGGATCCCACTTCCGCGCGGGCTCCTCTTCGGAGTTCTTCACGAGGCCAGCGAGCGCATTGTAGCTGTAGTACTCGTCGCAGTTCATGACGAGCAGGTCGCTCGACGACTCGCGGATGCCGACACCGATGACGTACTTGCCGTACTCCTTGAGCTTCGTGACGAGCGACGCGAAGTCGCTGTCTCCCGAGAGCAGGATGTAGGTGCCGATCTCGGGACGAGTGAAGACGAGCTCCATCGCATCGACGGCGAGGCGGATGTCGGTGGCGTTCTTCTTCGACGACCCATAGGCCGGCGCCATGATCATGTCGATCGACGACTCGGCGAGCGGGACGATGTACTGCGGATACCGGCGCCAGTCGGCGTAGGCGCGCTGGACGGCGACCTTGCCCTTGATGATGTCCGAGCCGAGGAGGGTCCGGAGCTCATTGCCGAGGTCGGACCGAATCCCCATCGTGACATTGTCGAAGTCGATGAGGAGGGCCGCGTTCGGGGCGTGCATCGGCGGCACGTAGTTGGCCGAGGCGGCGTGGGAGGCGCTGAGCGCCTGGGGTCCGCGGTGGATGAGCGCGGCGCCGGAGCGCGTCGGGCCATTCCGCGAGGTACGTGGATTCATGCGATCCCTTGCGTCACCAGACGCAGGTGTGTGAGCGGGGCCGCAGGGCGGCGCCCGTGCTCTCACTCTGCGGTCGGACCCGATGCAGCGTCGATCGGCGAGCGCGGCCGCGTGAGAGGCGTTGCACGGTGCGTTCGTCCACCGGCTCGCCCCGCCGCGCAGAGCGCGGTTCAGAGGGCGGCACCGATCACGGCGACACCGTCGTTGACCTGGTCACCCCTGTCGCCGCGGGCGAATGCTCGCGCCTCCGGAGATGACCAGAGCCGTAATCTATGGTGGCCCAAGGGTTTGCGGAAGTCTCACTGCCACGGCTACATGCCGAGTGCCTTGAAGATCACGCGCTTTGGGCGCTGGCCGTCCCATTCGCCGTAGAAGATGCGCTGCCAGGGGCCGAGGTCGAGGCTGCCCGCAGTCACGGGAACGATCACTTCGTGGCCGATGGTAAGTGAGCGGAGGTGCGCCGCCGCATTGTCCTCGCCGGTGCCGCGGTTGTGGCGATACGACTCCGGCGACCAGGGGGCGATGCGCTCCTCGAGCCATTGCTGGATGTCTTTCCAAAGACCCGGCTCGTGATCATTGACGAACACCGACGCCGAGATGTGCATCGCCGAGACGAGGATCATTCCTTCGGTGATGTCGGCTTCGGCGCGGCAGGCCTCCACGTCGTCGGTGATGTCGATGATCTCCTGTCGTTTCGCCGTCTCGAAGATCCGATAGGTGGTGTGAGTGCGCATGGCGGCACGCGGTCGAGGGTGGTCGCACGATGGGGCCAACTATATGTTACCGCGAACCCTCCCTTCCGCGCGCCCGTACGGAGTACCCGTGAAGCAGGTCGGCTTTCGCGCCCGTCTCTTTCTCATTCTGCTCGGCTTCGCACTCGTTCCGACCATCGTGCTGACGGCGGCGTGGGAGATGACG
>Ga0207705_10001348_pt1 | contig 19613 bp, 14 predicted proteins | sample KBSC13metaG_FD_184314 | JGI IMG/M metagenome (GOLD analysis project Ga0207705, IMG submission 184314) | Corn rhizosphere microbial communities from Kellogg Biological Station, Michigan, USA - KBS C1-3 metaG (SPAdes) (version 2) | ecosystem: Host-associated > Plants > Roots > Rhizosphere > Soil ... | reverse complement strand
GCCGAAACCGGGGCGCCTGCTCAGCCCGTGGGCGCGCAGCGATCAGCCGGGCTACGCGAATGGTGGCAACAAATTCGACCTCACGAAATGGGACCCCGTCTATTTCTCCCGGCTCAAAGATTTCGTCGCCCAAGCCGGCCGGCGCGGAGTGGTCGTGGAGTTGGATCTCTTCTGCCCGATGTACAAGGACCCGCAGTGGAACCTCAGCCCGATGAACGCGGTCAATAATATCAACGGTCTCGGCGCCATTGGCCGGGATGAGGTGCACACGCTCGACAAGAATGGCGGCCTGCTCGCGGTGCAGGAGGCGCTCGTGCGCAAGATCGTGACGGAATTGCGCGACGCCGACAACGTCTACTACGAGATTTGCAACGAGCCTTACTTCGGCGGGGTGACGATGGAATGGCAGCATCACATCGTGGATGTCATCACCGACGCCGAGAAAGGATTCCCGCACCGGCATCTCATCTCGCAGAACGTGGCGAACGGCGCGAAGAAGGTCGTCGCACCGCATTCGGCGATTTCGATCTTCAACTTTCATTACGCGAATCCTCCTACGGCCGTGGGCCAGAACTACGCGCTGAACAAAGTGATCGGCCTGAATGAAACCGGCTTCAAGGGCACCGCCGACGACCACTACCGCATGGAAGCTTGGGAGTTCATCCTCGCGGGTGGCGGGCTCTACAACAATCTCGACTACTCCTTCACCGCCGGGCACGAGGATGGTACCTTCGCCTATCCGCCGAAGCAACCCGGCGGCGGCAATCCCGGATTCCGCAAACAGGTGAAAGTGCTGGGCGATTTCATCCGCGGATTTGACTTTGTGCGATTAAAGCCGGCGCGCGAAATCGTGCGCGGGGACCTGCCCAAGGACGCGCGCTGCCAGGTGCTCGCGGAAGCAGGCCGACAATACGCCATTTACTTCAAGGGCGCGCCAGGATTGAAATGGCAGCTCGATCTCCCGCAGGGCAACTATCGCGCGGAGTGGATCGATGTGCTTTCCGGAAAGGCATCCTATTCCCGAGATGTGAGGCAGTCCGGAGAAGCCCCGGCGGAACTCCAAAATCCGCTGGATTTGCGGGAAGTCGCGGTGCGTGTACGACGCGTCGAGTGAGCGAATACCTGAAATCCCCGATTGCCGTTCACGCGCGTTCGTGATTTTCCCAACTCAAGGCGTGCATGAAATCCTCCGAGCGCCCACCCCCCGAAGCGAAAGGCATCCTGCTGGACGAATTTGAAACTGGCACCTTTGGGCACAAATTCGCCGCTGTCTTCGTGCCTCTGCTGGCCGTCGCGACCCTGGGCGGCTGGATTTATACGAGCATCAAGGTGGGCTTTGTCTTGAACTCGGGATACGTTGTCTTGACGGTGATGCTCCTCGGGCTTTTCGGCCTTGGCTTGTATGGCTCGAAAAGACCGGTGTTGCAAGTTCCCGCCACGTCCTTCCCCAGTCTGGACGTGTTCTTTGCCTTGGTGAAGAAATACCGCCCCGCAGACGTTGCATCCGAGGCGTCGGCGGATGTGCAGCCGGGCGGGTAGTTCCTCCGTCTTGGTGCCAGCCGCGTCTCCTTCGGGGGCGAGGGGATGGAATGCGGCCAGGAGGCCGGGACGGATGGAACTGCGCTATATGGGGATGTAAACCCGGGTGTTCACTCTCCCGCATCCGGGATCGTTCGACTCGGGGCTAATGGCTTTCATCCCTCCGGATGGAGAAGCCGCGCCTATTTCTTCGCACCTTTCGGGTCGAGGTTGGCTTCGAGATCCTCGGGGCTGACTTTCGATTCGATGCCTCCGGCGGGCACTGTGCCTTTCGCCACCCACACGAGCGCATTGAGCACGGTCTTGCGGACCTGTTCGTTGGCCCAGTTGTCGTGGAAATGGCCACCGGTGAAGCCGAAGCCGCGCCCGCCGTCCGCGCGCTCCACGGCCCACATCATGGCTTCCGCGCGCCCGCTCGCCGCGACGATGTGCTCGTACGGTCCCTTGGGATACACATACGGCCCCTTGCGCACGTCATCGCTGGGCTTGGCCACCAGGATGGGCCAGAACTTCACCGCGCCGTCCGTGCTCGCTTTGTCGGCGGAGAAGCTGTCGGCGAAGCGCATGTTGAAATACCACTCGTCCTTGATCTGGAATGGTTTCACGCCGTGCGTGATGGGGTGGCCGACGAACTGCGTAAAGTTCGGTTCCCAGATCGGGTTGCAGGAATACATGCTCTCGTAATAACCGCCAATCCAGCGCTTGAACTGGTCGCCCGCCTGGTCGGCCACCACTTCCACGCCGTAGTGCATGCAGCCGATTCCCACTCCGCGCTTGGTCCATTCCTCGATTTCCGCGAGGCGCGCGCCGCCTTCCTGCACCACCTCGTGCTTGGGCCCACCGTCCATGTAGAAGACCACGGCATCGGCGTCGTTGAAGACCGCCTCATCGGCCGGCCAGCCATTGAGGACAAATTCCACCTTCAAGTCCGGCGCGCCTTGCGCGAGGCACTTGGCAAGCAATTGCACGCCGGCGTTGAACTCGTGCATGCGCGGCGGGTGCGAGGGTTTGCCGGCCACGAGGACGAGCTTCTGCTTGCCGTCGGGAGTTTTGGCGGAAGAAGTGGAGGAAAAGGGAGAGAGCCCGAGTGCTAGGGTCAGCAAGGGGAGGAGGGGATACTTCATGGGGCGATCAAGCCACGGGCCGTGGGGTGGCGTCAATGGCGCTTGAGTTTCGCCTGCATCGCCGCCAGTTGGGCCACTACCGAGTTCCCTTGGCTCGGATGGCGGCCACTTGGGCGGCACGAACGCGTGGGGCCGCCTTGGGATCGAATTTGTATCGGACTTTCTGGTCGAGTTTTCCTCTGCGCTCCCGGCGCGCTTGAAAATTGCCTTCAGTGGTGCTCTCGCTACAAACCCTGAGCTGGCATAAGGCCCGAGAGTAGAGTGCGCGGGCGGATCCCGATCTCCGAGCGCGACCGGGAAAATGAATCGCGGCTTCGCGGCCCATCTGTACTCATCGTCCTCGGAGATGCCGATCCATCTTCGCGTCCAGCCATCCGACGACACGCTGTTCGCTCACTCTCTCAGGCCTTGATTCTCGAACGTTCCCTAGTGAGGCGCTGAGGGTGGCAGCGAATCCGCATACGCCGCCTCGGTCCGATGCAGTTCAGCGATGAGAATTGCGCGCATCTTCTCCAGGCGATCGTGCTGGCCATTGTCGGCGGCGAGGTTCTTCAGTTCCTCCGGATCGTGGCGCAGGTCGTAGAGTTCCTCGATTTCTCCGGCGCGGAGGTAGCGAATGTATTTCCAGCCGTCCTGCACGATGGCGTCGTACCACGGCACTTTGTTGTATTCGGCCTTTTTGGGCTGGTCGCGCAGAAGTGCGGTCACGTCGCTGCCGTAGTGATCGCCGACATGCTCATACAGGCACGGATGCGGCCATGCGGCGTCGGGTTGACGGAAGATCGCGGACATGTCGCGTCCATGTATGGTCCACGGATGCTGGAGACCGGCGAAGGAGTAAAAGGTCGCGATGAGATCCGGGCTGTTGATCGACTGGGGGCAGGTCTTGCCGGCGGGGATGGTGCCGGGCATGGAGACGATGAAGGGCGAGCGGTAGTTGGCATCGTACGGTGCCAGCTTGATTTTGCAGCCGTGCTCGCCCATGGCGAAGCCCTGGTCGGCGGAATAGACGACAAGCGTATTTTCGAGCTGCCCGCTCTCGCGGAGGGCGGCAATCATTTTGCCAACGCCTTCGTCCACGGGCGGCACGCATTCATTCACCTGCCGCACCCAGTCGGCGAAACCCTTGCCGGCTTTGCCACCCGCGGGCGCGGATGCGGTGGGCGCTCCGTCGCTCTCCGCTTTTTCGCCGCCTTTGCCCGAGGGCACGATCTGGCCGTCGGGAGCCCGCATCCAGGCCTGGGTCTTTTCGAGATATGCCGGCTTGCCGGGTCGTGGCGGAAGGATGTCGGCTGGTTCGGGCACTGCGGCGTCCTTGTAGGCTCCCAGGTGCCGGGCGGCCGGGGTGGATGGCCCGTGGATGTTTCCGTAGCAAACCCAGAGATACCACGGCTTCTGCGGATCGCGCCCCTCTCCCTTGATATATTCGCACGCCCATTTGGTATAATTGTCTGCGGGATAGCCCTCGATCTTCTGCTCCTCGCCGTTGATGGCCACGATCTCCGTCTTGTAATAGGCGCCAGCATTGTCCGGGTGTTTGGGGCGGTTCCAAACGCGCTGATAATCCCAGTCGCGTCCCCACCCGGCATCCTCGCCCGTGTGCCACTTGCCGATCTGCGCGGTTTGGTACCCGTGCGCACGAAAGTCCTTCGGCCAGAACTGGCACTGCTTCGGGTCATAGGTGCTATCCGGATAGGCGCCGCCCATGCGCATTGATTCGATCCCGTGGGGCCAGCACCCGGTGAGGAGCGCGGCGCGGGACGGCATGCACCAGGAGCCAAGATAGGCGCCGCGGAAGCGCACCCCGCTGGCCGCGAGCGCGTCAAGGTTCGGCGTCTTCACCCAGGGCCACGATTCCGGATAACATCCGACCGTCTTGTAACTTTGATCGTCGGCGAGGATAAAGAGGATGTTCGGGGACTTGGCCGCGCCGGACGCTGTGAGCAGGGCGAGGATGGCCAGGGTGCGAAGGAGGTGCATGTTCATGGGGAGGGAAACGGGCGGGCGCGGAAATTTGAAATTTGAAATTTGAAATTTGAAATCCGAATCTCGAAATCCGAAACAAATTGGAACGAATGGAATGGTGAAAGAAGAAGGAGATCGCGCCTCGCCTATTCAAATGCCAGTCCCGCGAATTGGTTTCTTCGAATTTCACTCCCCAATCGGATGTTTTCCGGCTCCCGTCGTCTCATTGCGACGCGCGGTCCATTCGTCTGAGGTTCATTTCCCCCCAATAACCATGGCACCATGCTCCAAAGACAGAAAGACAGCTACGCCAAGGTGACGATCGAAAAGGCTTCGACGGGCGAGACGATCACCGTGGAATAGCCGGAGTTTGATACGATAAAGGTGACCACGTCGCCGGCGCTGCGGTGTGGCGAGCGCATTCTCATGGGCGTCTATCGGACGGACGACCCGCCGAAGCATATCGAGTTCTTTATTCTCAAGGCCGAGGCGATCCCGGTGGAGTGATCCTTACCGATGAGTCAGAAAGTAGCGGAAAGCGCGACGATGGGTGTATCGAATAGAGCGTGCCGTTAGACGTCCGAGACTGCATGAAAAGAATCGCTCTGCTCTTCACCCTCATATTGGCCGCCTTGGTGCTCGCGCCGTCTGGCGCGTATGCGAAGGACAAACATCACCATCGCCACCATCATCATGACGATCATGATCGCTGGGACCGCGGTCGTGGAGACCGTGACCGCGGCCGTTACGACGACCACCGCTACTACGGCCGTTCCTACTACAGCCGCCCGTATTGCGCGCCCGCCTACTATGGCGGTGGCTACTGCCGCCCGGCCTACTACTCGCCTTACCGCGCCTACTATCCCGGCTATTCCCGCCCCGGGGTCCGCGTGGTGTTCGGCTTCTGAGAGTGTCGAAGCAAATCAGAGGTTGAGGCGCGGGCGGTCAAAGTAGGCGGGACTTCCCAGTGTCGCTGGGGTGATAGGGTCGCAATGTGCATCGTGGCATGACGTTCACCAGCGCGGCTCTTGGAAGGGCCGCCTACTTTTAGGTTTATTCGCGGAACTGTTGCCCGTAGCGATGGTTCTTGCTCGTAGCATGAAACCACTCCTCGCCGCCCTCGCTCTCGTCTTCGCCGTTCTGACCAATGCCCGGGCCGCGAATGCCCTTGAACGGCACGAGTGGACGGTCGATGGCGTCGTGCGCGAAGCGCTGCTCGCCGCGCCCGCTTCGGCGAAGACCGAGCCGGCGCCGGTGGTCTTCGCCTTCCACGGGCACGGCGGCAATATGCAGCAGGCGTCGCGCTCGTTTGGCTACCACGCGCTCTGGCCGGAGGCGATCGTGGTCTACATGCAGGGGCTGAATACGCCGGGAAAATTGACCGATCCCGACGGGACGAAGCCCGGCTGGCAATCCGAAATCGGCATGCAGGACGACCGTGACCTAAAGTTCTTCGACGCTGTGCTAGCCAGCTTGGAGAAGGATTACCGGGTCAACGAGAAGCGCATCTATTCGACCGGGCATTCCAATGGCGGCGGATTCACCTACCTGCTCTGGGCGGCGCGCGGCGACCGCTTCGCGGCGATGGCACCGTCGTCGGCGGTGCTCGTGAAGAGTTTTCCCCTGCTCAAGCCCAAGCCCGTGCTCCATGTGGCGGGACAAAATGATGAGCTCGTTAAATACGCGTGGCAGGATCGGATGATGTCCGAATTGCGCAAGCTCAACCAATGCGGCGAGGGCGTGCCGCAGGAGCAGAAATGGTGTACGCTCTATCCTTCTAAAATCGGCACCCCGGTGGTGACGTTCATCCATCCCGGCACGCACCAGTTCTCCAGCGAAGCCCCGGCGGCGATCGTGAAGTTCTTCAAGGAACACTGAGCGGGAAGAAGGAATCAGTGATCAGTGGGGAAGGAGTAATCAGTTTCCGAGCACGCACGGGTGGTGCATCGGTGCACTGATCACTGGTTCCGAACTGATTTGACGGACGCCCCGCGTCCGCCCTGCGGGCTGTCCCGCATGCGGGACAGTCCTCTCGCTCCACTCGGGTCCGATTACTGGTCCCGGGTATCCCGCCAGCCCTGGGCATTGAACAAAATGCCCGCCGATCGCGTCTATGGATTTGGAAACAAATTCGGCGGCAGGCGGTGCAAATCCGTGGTCAACTCGGCAATAAACCGAACGAGGTTCGAATCCTCAGCCGCCGGCAATTCTCCACTGCTCAGTGCTTAGTCATTTCCTCTGCGGCGTACTACGCTCGCTCGCCGCGGAAACTGAGCACTCAGAACTAAGCACTAAGCACTTCCCCTGATCACGCGGCAACCTGCCCCTTCAACACCGGCCGCGTCCCTGCCTTCTCGATGCTCGCGAGGAAGGACACCTGCACTTTGTCGCCATCGAACTGGCACGTGACTGTATCGTGATGCGGAGTCTCGAAGTAGCGCCACGTCATTTCGAACGTGTGGTCGTCTTTCCAACGGCCCATCGCGGCCACCGGGTGATCCGTGCCGGGGGGTGGAGCGCCGCCGGAGATGATACGGGGCGGCGTGCCGGGTAGATCGGTCTCGCCGCGCGTCCAACCCTGGAGGCCGCAGATCACGCTGTGCTCGTCCTGGCCTTCGCGCAAAGTGACGGTGCACGTGTCGTTCTTGAACTCAAAGGAGGCGCCATCCAGGCCCAGGCTGTTGTCTTCGATCTTGTAGTTTTTGCCCGTGACCTGGGTTGCTGTGGGCGAGAAGAGTTTGCCCTCCGGCAGCGGGAGCATGAGTGAGGAAAGCGTTTGCTTGAGGCGCGTCTGGGCGGCGGTGTTGGCCGGCAGCGGCGCGGGCTTCATTCCGGGAAGCAGGAGTTCCCACACGAGATCCAGTTCGCCCTGCATGTTCGAGGTTTCGCTGGTGATCGCGAGCACGGCGTCCTGTTCCGGCATGACGATCGTGTACTGGCCGAAGGCGCCATCGCCGCGAAAGGCTTTGTGGGTGCAGCGCCAGAATTGATAGCCGTAGCCTTGGAGCCAGTCGTCCTTGTCTTTCGCACGCGCGGGTTTGGCGGGGTCGGGCTTCGCAGGCTTGGGCTTGTCGGGTTGCTGGATGTGAAACTTGGTCGCGTCTTCCAGCCATTCCGCGGAGATGATTTCCTTCCCGTCCCACTGGCCCTTCTGGAGGATCATCTGCCCGAACTTGGCGAGCGCCTCGGTGGGCAGGCTCAGGCCCCAACCGCCGGTATTGATGCCGCGCGGGCACGTCTCCCAAGTGGGCTCCTCGATGCCGAGTGGCTCGAAGAGACGCGGGATGAGGTAATCGAGCACCGACTGCCCGGTCACTTCGTTCACAATCGCCGAGCACATGTAGGTCGCGGCGCTATTGTAGAGAAACGCGCTGCCGGGGGGATGCGAAATGGGTTGGGCGAGAAAGCTGCGCACCCAATTCTGCTCCTTCACGATGTCGTGGGTCGCGTCCTTCTCATGGCCTACGGACATCGTAAGGAGATGCTTGATCTTCAGCGCGGCCAGATTCTCGCTGACTTTTTCGGGCAGATCCTTGGGGAAAAAGGAGGCGACGTCGTGGTCGACCGTGAGCAGGTTTTCCGCGGCGGCGAAACCGACCGCCGTGGAGGTGAAGCTCTTGCTCAATGAGTAGAGGGTGTGCGGAAGCTTCGCTTCGTACGGAGACCACCAACCCTCGGCGATCACCCGCCCGTGCCGCGCGAGGATGAAGCTGTGCATCTCGTGTTTGTTCTTCGCCAGGCCGTCGATGAAGGCCTGGATGGCGGCGGAACTCACGCCTTCCGCTTCCGGGGTGCTGCGTGGGAGCCCGGCCACGTCCGCGGCCCACGCGGATTGGAAGCCGGAGGAGGGCGCTAGAACGAACGCGCCGGCGCCCAGGCCGAGTTGCTTCAGGAATGTTCTGCGGGTGGGAAACATGAGTCAGAGGGTGGAGCCAAGGGAGGGGGAAAGACAAGCGCTTGTGGTGGGGAAGCTGCATCCGCCCTGCTCTGTCTTGAGAAGTGCGCACTGTAGAACTGCGGGGCGCCAACGTAGGCGGGACTTCCCAGTCCCGCTGCGGTTGTGTGGCCGGGACCTGCACTGTGGCATTACGTCAGCCAGCGGCTCTGGGAAGGGGCCGCCTACGTTGGCGCCACCCTCTTCGGCGATCGCTTGGCTGAGGTGGCGATGCGCCCGCTGTGGCCGTCGTGCGGAGAATTCATTCGCCGCCCCTCCCCGTGGCAGCGCACGATTCCCCATCCTCAAGATGAAAGTTTCGTCACTCCTCGCTCTCACGTTCCTGATATCCGTGTGTCACTGCGCTGCGGAGGAACGCGTCGATGCCACCTCGCTGCGGGGAAAGGTGCTCTGCGGGTATCAGGCGTGGTTTCGCTGCCCAGGCGATGCGATGAACAAAGGCTGGATCCACTGGAGCCGCGACGGCCGGCGGATCGTCCCGGAGACATTGACCTTCGAGATGTGGCCGGATGTGAGCGAATTCCCCGAGAAGGAACGCTACGCCGCTCCCGGATTCACCGATGCGGAAGGCAGGCAGTCGTATCTGTTCAGTTCGGACGATGCCGCGACGGTCCGCCGGCACTTCGAATGGATGCGTACCTACGGGATCGATGGGGTGTGGCTGCAACATTTCGTCGTCGACCTTCCGGGCGGCCCGGCAGCGTCACGCTACGAATCGCGCATGCGCACCCTCGGACACGTCCGCGCGGCGGCCCGGGAGACCGGCCGCGCGTGGGCGCTGGCCTACGACATCTCCGGCATGCCCGCCGACCGCATCTACGAGACGCTGACGCGCGACTGGAAGAAATTCGTGGACGACGGCGTGGCGGCGGACCCTCGCTACATCCACGAAGGCGGCAAGCCAGCCGTCGAAGTATGGGGCTTCTATTACAAGAACCAGGGCAATGCGATGACGCCGGAACTCGGCAACAAGATCATCGATTTCTTCAAGGCGCCCGGGTCGTATCAAGCGTTCGTGGTGGGGGGCGGCGACTGGGACTGGCGGCGCAATCCCGATCTGGAATGGCAGAAAATGTACCGGCACTTCGACGCGTATTCGCCATGGAATGTCGGCAACATCTCGAAGGATGGCGCGGGCGACATGCACGCCGCGACGAGCTATTGGGCGGAGGACAGAGCCGAGTGCGAAAAGGCCGGGATGCTGTGGCTCCCGGTGGCCTACCCGGGATTCAGTTGGGACAATTTACAACGCAAACCGGCCGGCTCGACGAACATCCCGCGCCGTGGCGGCAAGTTCCTGTGGGAGCAGTTCCACGCCTTGTCGAAGCTCGGGGTGAATTCGGTGTGCGTGGCGATGTTCGACGAGGTCGACGAAGGCACGGCGATTTTCAAGGTCAGCAACACTCCGCCCATGCAGGCGCATTTCGTGACCTACGAGGGATTGCCATCCGATTGGTACCTGCGACTCGTGGGCGAAGGGACCCGGTTGTTGCGGCAGAAACAGGAGGTGCCGGCGGAGATTCCGATCAAACCCTAAAGATGCGGGCGGGAATTTGGAGTACAGCTTAGAAACCGAGTTGCATCTCCTTGCCGTCATTCTGAGTGAAGCGAAGAACCTCTGATTTCTGCCTTTCCTCTCCAGCGAGGTATCAGATGCCGGAAGAGAACGGCTCGCCCCGAAAGGCACCAGCCTCCATTTGTCCCGGACGCCGCCGCCTCGGAGGTTGTTCGTTCCTCGGAATGACCGTCACGGGGGACCCGGCAGATTGCACGAGCGCACCATGGCTGATGGCGTCGGGAGCTTCCTCTGCGATGAGATGTCTTCTGGTCGCAGTTTGCCTCGCCGGGCCTTGCGTTTTCCTCTCTCCCCTCCGGCCTGTCAGGTTTCTTCCGCCGCCAGTTGATGCGAAAACTCCCGGAGACTGGGCTTCAGTTCATCCGGGAGTTCGAGGAAGAGGAGGGTGCTTTCGTAGCCCTTGCCGTCTTTTTTGGGTTCGCACCAGACGACGAGGCCATCGATGGCCATGCGGCAGAGGCCGCGCTGCGGGTCCATCTGGACGAGCAGCACCGACAACTGCGTGCCGATGGAAAATTGCCAGCGAGAGGTAAAGCGCATGCCGCGCTCGGAAATATCGAGTTCACCGGTGGCACAGACCTGGGCGTCCGCGCCGTAGTCCAGGTAGAGGGAGGGTCTGGAGGCAGTCAGCATTGGCATCTCTCAAATCACAGCTTTTGGAAACAATCTAGCGAAAATTAGCATACGGATTCTTTCTGTCAAAAATGTGGAATGATTCTTATTGAGCCTCCGCTTCGATGGTGATGGGTTCGGAGCGCTGCATGTGGTTGCGGATGGGCGGCTTGGCGGGCTGGGCGGCCTCCGCTTCGGCCAGCGCTCGCAAGGCGATCCGGCCCAGGGCCACGGTGGCCGCGAGCGTGAGAATCAAGCCACCGATCCAGATGGCATACTCGGCGGGCTGGGGATGGATTTTGCCCTGCCACAGCCAGAGGCCCCGCTGGCCCATGGTGCCCAGGTAGGCGTAGAGAAACATCGACGGAGCCTGGCCGATGGCGACCCAAAGGATGCAGACCCCGAACGGGATGCGCGTGATCCCGTAGAGATAATTGAGGAGGCTGACGGGAGAAAGCGGGGGCAGTTGGCTGAGCAGAATGATCTTCCAGCCCTCCCGCTCGATGGCTTCGTCGAGGGCCGCCCATTTCGGATACTGGAGGAATCTCCGGGCAATCCAACGCCGCCCAAAGGTGCGGCTGATCACAAACGCGCAGGACGCCGCGGTCACATTGGCGGCCAGATTGAGGGCAAATCCCCACCAGAGCCCAAAAAAGAGCCCGCTGCCGATGGCCAGCACCCCGCCCGGCAGGAGCAGCACGTTGCAGGTGGCATAGAGCAGGGGATAGAGCACCGCTCCGCTCCAGCCCATGGCGCCGATCGCGGTCTGCAAACGCACTACATAGTCCATCACCGGGTAATGCCGCCCGAGCCACGTGACCACCCCGGCGGCCAGGAGCAGGCCGCCGAGTTGGAAAAAGAGAGCGCGCTTGAGTTGGGACATCGTTGGCTGGGCGATCCGGTTTACTTCGCCGCCGTGCGTGACTCCAGCGCCGCGGCGAGCGCCTTGATGTGGCGGGGGCCGATGCCGCAGCAGCCGCCGATGAGCCGCACGCCTCGATCGGCGAGCGCGAGTCCGGATTGTGCGAATTCCTCCGGAGTCAGCCGGTAAACGAAGGCTCCGTCGCGCTTTTCCGGCAATCCAGCGCTGGGGAACGCCGCCACGGTGGAATTTTGAATTTTGAATTTTGAATTTTGAATGCTCAGAAGTTCCAGCACTCGATCGGGTGCGATGCAGTTGATGCCGATCACGTCCGCATCCGCGGCCTGGAGTTTTTCCGCCGCGGCTGCCAGGCCGAGGGGATCCTCGAGGGCCAGCAGGGCGACCACCGGGCAGTGGTGGAGCGTATGCTTGGCGTTCACGGCGATGAGCAGTTCGTCCACGTCCTGGAAGGTCTCGAGGATGATGAGGTTGCAGCCGCCGTCCAGCAGCGCGCCGATTTGCTCGAGATACACGTGGTGCCGGTCGATGCCCTGCGCGGCCGCTTCCGCGGCGGTGATCCCGAGCGGGCCGACGCTGCCGGCGACATAGACCCCCGTGCCTTTGGCCGCGTCCTTGGCGAGTTGGGCGGCGTTCCAGTTCAGTTCATTGACGTGGCCCTCCAGCCCGTGCCGGCCCAGGCGCACCGCGTTCGCGCCAAAGCTGTTCGTCTCGATGACCCGCGCCCCGGCGGCGATATACTGCTGGTGAATGCCCCGGACGAGATCGGGCTGGGTGATGGACAATTCCTCCAGGCACTGCCCTTCCGGGGCCCCCGCCGCCAGCAGTTCCGTCCCCATGGCGCCGTCTCCGGGGAGGACGCGCTGCTGCAATTCATCGAGGAAATCCATGGGTGGGGCGCGAATATCCGCGTGCGACTCCTCCTTGCCGAGAACAAAAGCACCTGCTACTAGAGCGCGCCGGATTTCGGCATCGATCACCTAAAACCACATTTTGAACCGCATTGCCACCGCCAGCGGTTCCCCCCACGACTCCACGGACCCCAGTCCGGCACCCCGGCGCGTGCGCCTTGAGTGGTTGGATTTCTTCCGTGGCGCCGCCGTGCTCGTGATGATGGAGACGCACGTCGTGAATACGTTTCTGGCGGCGGGTTTGCGCGAGGGCGGTGGGTTTGCGTTACTCAACTATCTGAACGGGCTCGTCGCCCCATCATTTCTGTTCATTGCCGGGTTTGTGCAGGGGATGGAGCGCCGCAAGGCGCCCGCCAAGCCGATCCCGTACGCCCGGCGTGCCTGGCGGCTGCTCGGAATCGGCGCCCTGGGTTACGCTCTGCATTTTCCCGTCATTCAACTGGCGCGGGGCGAGTGGCTCGACGCCCTTCGCATCGGCTCGCAGGTGGATGTGCTCCAGTGTCTCGCTCTCGGTCTCGGGGTGCTGCTGGGTGCCCGTTGGCTTGGGGAGCGCATGAGATGGCGCTCGGCAAGTTCCTGGCTGGCCGGCGTCCTTGCGCTGGCGACGGCGGCGGTGCTCGCGGCGACGCCGGTGCACTCGTGGACGGGCGGCCCGGTGGTGCTGCGCGCGTGGGTCAACGTCACGACGGGTTCTTTGTTCCCGATCTTCCCCTGGGTGGGATTTGTCTTCCTCGGCGCCCTCGCCGGGGCATGGCACGGGATCTCCCTGCCGCGCCGCGCGGCGGGCATGATCGGGCTCGGGGTGATGGCCTGGACTTGCCGGGGTGCGGCGTTCTCTTCGGTCAGTCCGTCATTTTTTCTCGAGCGGGCCGTCTGGGTGCTCGCGCTGGCGGCAGTCTGTGAATGGGGTGCGCGCTGGCAACTGCCGGCGGCGGCGGTACTTTATGCGGGGAAACACTCCCTCAAGTTCTATGTAGCGCACCTGGTGATCATCAGCGCGATTGCCGGAGCCGGGATGTTGGCGCCAGGCCAGGCCTGGCCGTCGATCGCGATGATGGTGCTGGCCATCGGTGGGGCGAGTTTTGGGGCGGTTTGGTTCCTCGGCCGGGCGCCACAGATGCTAGCCCTTGCGAGGCGCGTGCGAGCGGAACCCGTGGTGGTGGAAGCGGTCGAGATCGAAGATCTCCCGAGCCCGGCGGCGTAGTAGAGCCGCTGGGGGGTCAGGATAGCGGGTGTATTCTGAAAACGTTCGGCGTGGCGCTTGCGTTCTTGTAGTGCGCCGGTGTTGCCTAATCATTATGCACATCTTTGCTGTGGACGCGAGCGCAGGCCCGTAGGGCCGACATCTTTGTAGAACCCACGTTCCGAGCCCATTAGCTCCGTAGGAGCGGCATCAAACCAAGGATGGCGCTCAGTGCTGGCGCGGCCTTTTGATGCCGCTCCTACGGAGCTGATCAATCTTTTTGGGGCGAAAGCTATAAAGATTGCGCTCCTATGGAGCTTGCGGGTGGCACGCAAAAGATGTGGGTAATGCTTAGGCTGTTGCGGCGCACTACAAGAACGCAAGCGCGGAACACCGTTGCAAGCGCGTGGATGACCGTCACACGTAATTCCGTCCCTCAGTGATTGAAGACAAACTCCGCCGAATTGAGCAGCGACCACAGCACGTCCTCGGTCGCTGACCGCCGCGTCGCGCCTTCGGCAGTGAAGGCGCCGATGGCGATCTTCAGCTCCTCCGCGGAAGGCGGCCGCGTGTAGCACGCCAGGTAGAGCTCGCTCACGATTTCCTCGGGTGGCAGCTGGCTCCCGGCGAGGCGCTCGACACGCGCCCCCGCTTCCTTGCTCGCCAGCTTGCCCTGGAGGAGACGCGAGTTCATGAGATGCAGTGCTTGCACGATGCTCGGGCGCGCATCGCGTTCGCATGGGCAATCGCTGCTCGAGTTGGGCCGGCTGAAGGCGTCCATCGTCGGCGAATCGATCTTGTAGGTCCAGGTTTGCATCGCGCGGCTGCCGGGCGGCATCCCGGGAAAGGTGTCGGGCACGCCGGTGATATCGGCGACGGCATCGGTCAGGACCTCCGCGGGAAGACGGCGGCGGTAGGCACGAGAAAAGTTGCGCGTGTCGGCTTTGTTGAATTCATTCGGGATCGCGCTGAGTTGATACAGGTGCGAGCGAAGGATGGTCCGCATCAGTTCCTTGAGATTGTAGTTGTTCCGCACGAGTTCCTCCGCGAGAGCGCCGAGGAGTGGGGGATTGGAGGGCGGATTCGAGAGTCGGAAATCATCGACCGGATCGACGATGCCCTTGCCGAAAAATGCGCCCCAGACGCGATTCGAAATGGCGCGGGCAAAATACGGATTCTTTGGGTCGGTCATCCAATCGGCCAGGGCGTGGCGCGGATCGACGTCGTCCGCGACTGACACGGGCGCGCTGCCCGGCGGCCGAGGCTCCATCATTTCGCCGGTCACAGGATGTTTCACCGATCGCCCCGGGGCGAAGTAGAAGGTCTCGTTGCCTGCGGAGATGGGCGCGGAGATGCCCGCGCCCTTCTGCTTCAACGATCCAAAGAACGCGGCCATGCGATAGAAGTCGTCCTGCCCCCATTTCTCGGTCGGGTGATGATGGCATTTCGCGCAGTCGAGTCGCACGCCGAGGAAGATCTGGCTGAACATCGTCGTGAGATCGGCGGGTTCGCGCCGGTCGCGATAGATGACCGCCGGGCCGTAGCGGTGGGTGTTTCCCTCCGTCGTCACAATCTCACGGACGAACTCGTCGTACGGTTCGTTGGCGCGGAATTTTTCCCGCAGCCATTGGTCGAGCACATAGACGCTCTTGATGCCGGCCCGGTCGGGGTTAGGGCGCAGCAGATCGGCCCACTTGTTCGCCCAGAAGTCGGCGTAGTACGGATGGTCCAGCAGGCGGTCGATCAGCTTGTCGCGCTTGTCGGGTGCAGTGTCGGCGAGGAAGGCACGGGCGTCCTCCGGCTTGGGCAGCGCGCCGATGGTATCGAGCGAGGCGCGGCGCAGGAACTCGGCGTCGCTGCACGATTCCGAGGGGAAAAGGCCCAGTTGCTTGAATTGCGCGTAGGCGAGGGCGTCGATGAAATTGCGGACCGGAAGACCGGTATACTGGCTTTCTGGCAGGAGATGATCCGCGGGCACGTTGATCCGCGAATCGCCGACCATGCCGAGGAACCGCGCGACGATGACGGCCTGCCCGCTCACCTTGCCCGTGGTCACCACGCCGTCTTCGGTGACCTTCGCGATCTCCTTGTCATTCGAAACGAAATCCGCGAGCGCGGTGACGTCGCGTGTCGAGCCGTCGGAATAGCGTGCCTCGACCTTCAAGGACTGCGACTCGCCTTTGCGATAGAGCCGCTCGGACGGTTGCATGCGGATGCTTTCCAGCGTGGCTTCGCCTTCCGCCCGGAAGCTCATTCCGCCGGCGATCCATTGCGCCAGCGTGCGATAGGCCTCCGAGTCCTTGGAAAAGCGCTCGCCGCCTTCGTGCGGAATCGTGTTGGTTGCCTTGAGCAGGATCAGGCTTTCGTCAGGTGCGGCGGGGAAAACGCGGCGTCCGCGATCGTCCTGCACGATGTTGCGGAGATCGGACTGCGGGTCGAAGGAGAAGATGGTGAGCTTGAAGCCATTCTGGCCGTCGGGCTTGGCATGGCATGAGCCGGCGCTGCATCCGGCTTTGTTGAGAATGGGAAGAACGTCGCGCATGAAGCTCGGCGGAGTGCGCGCGATCGGTGCAGTCGGACTGGTCTCACCTGGCTGACTCGTCGGACTCGTGGCGCCTTCGCTAACCGCGACTTTGGCTGCGAGCTTCGCGTCCTTGTTCCAGGCGAAAATGCGCCCGTCCTGAGAGCCGGCAAAGACGCGTTCGCCGTTGGCCGTCGCGGCCACGCAATGCAGCGCCACATCGGCGGCTTCGAGTTTGCGCTCCTTGGCGGATTCGCTGCTCTGTGTGCCGTTGTGGCTAGTCAGGTCGGTGTAGCGCGAGGCGGTGCCGGCATTGGTGACGGCGATGACCGTGGGGCCGGCTGGGGACCAAATGGCTGCGTTCACCGCCGAGGTTTGCGTACCGAGCGTGACGATCCGTTCGCGCGTCTTTACGTCCCAGACCTTGAGCTGCTGATCGGCGCCGGCGCTGACGAGTTGCGTGGCATCCGCGTTGAACGCCAGCGAGAGGACTTGCGCAACGTGGCCCTCCAGCTTGGCGATTTCGCGGTGCGTGGGCAGGTCCCACAGCTTCACCAGCTTGTCCCCGCCCGCGGTCGCGAGGAGCCTGCCGTCGGCGCTCACTGCCAGATCGAAGATGGTATCGCCATGGGCCTGCCATGAAGCTGTGATGGCTCCGGTTCCCGGGTCGATGAGGCGTATCGTCCCGGCCTCGGAAGTACGCCCATCGGCGATCACGAGTTGCCCGCCATCCGGCAGGAAACGGAGCGCGGTGATGCGATCGGTGAGCCCTTCGACGATCTGCTTCTCGGCGGTCAGGGTCTGGGCGTTCCAAATGACCACCTGGCGAAAGGCTCCGGTCGCGAGATGCTGGCCGTCCGGACTCCAGGCGATCGATTGCACCGGGTCGGGATGGGCGCTGGCACGCGAGACGACCGTGAGATTCGTGCCGGACACATCGTAGATCACCACCTCCGGGCCGCAGCCGGCCGCGAGCCGGGTGGAATCGGGTGAAGTCGCGAGCGCGAGAACGGGCCGGTAGGTCACCGGGAGCGCACTGGGCGTGACCGCGCGCGGTGCCGAGGGCTGGTTGACCAGCGCGGTGGCGTCCCACGCCGCGCCAGCTCGAGCCCAGCGTTGAAATACTTCGATTTGCGCCGCGGAGAGTTGCTTCTTGGGCGGCATATGGGGATCCGCCCCAGCGCTGAGTGATTCGAGCAAGACACTTTTCTCCGGCGCCTGGAGATCGAGCACCTGCCCATTCTCACCGCCCTTGAGGAGCAACTCGCGCGAGGTCATCACGAGCCCTCCCTTTTTTTTCTCGGAGTTGTGGCAGGAGAAGCAATTGGTCTTAAGCAGACGCATGGCCTCCGCAATGTCGGGGGATTCCGAGGCGCATCGCGCCGGTTTTGGCAAAAGCATCATGGTACATGCTGCCAACGCCACATGGCGAAACAGACGATGCAATGGTGGAAGGCGAAAGGTCATGGAGTGCTGACGGACACTCTGGTTCATCCGCCGGAAACACGTTCCTTAGACTGGTTAAGAATGTGTCTCATTTTGCCATTCTCGATGAAGATGCGCCGGTGATCAATCGTCTGGATAGATCTGTGTGTGTGGAGTGCGGGCAGGTGGATCCTCGGGCGGTATGAAAGTAGAACCGGCTTCCAGCCGCTTTGCCCTCGACGGAAAGCGGCAGGATCCCGCCGCTTCTACTGTTCAGACGCCGCGCTGCCTACCGCGGCCCTTTGTGCCGCTGATCCAGCGACGGCAGCACACGGCGCGCGCCGCGTTCGTTGGCTTGCAGGACGGTCTGCTTTGCGGCATCCAGGCATGAGAGCCACCCTCCACCGTGCGCAAAGGTATCGATGCAGATGCCCCGGTCGAAGACGGCGGGAATTCCGGATTTTTGGGCGGTGTGACCGCAAACGATTTGCTTTCCGGACTTGTGAACCATGGGGTCGCTGAACGGCTGCCAGAACAGCAGGTATTCGGGCTGTTCTTCCAAATCCAACTTCGGATCGACCGAGGCATGGACGTAGATCCGCTCTTCCGTTTCCCAATAGTCGAGGGTTTGCTCGACGAGGAACTGCCAATGGCGGTCGGGGATGGCGGCGATTTCCGCGGCGTATCCCGCGCGCACGTAGGAGCGCATCGTCTCCTGTCCGCCGTGGCGCCACCAGTCGGCCTTCACTTCCCGGTCCGTGGCGGCCTGCCGCAGCATAATCTCATGATTGCCGGTGATGGCGACGACGGTGCAGCGCTGGTTCAAGTCCAGGATCATGTCCATGACCCGGCAGGTATCCGGGCCACGATCGATAAAATCACCGAGCAAAATGATCGTGTCGGTCGGGGTCGGTTGCACCAGTTCCAGGAGGGTCTCGAAGGATCGGGCGCACCCGTGAATATCGCCTATCGCCAGTTCACGCATGCGGCGGCATAAGAGCAGGCTTGGCCGGAATTCGCAAGAGTCCGCGCGCTTCACGGCACTTTCCCCTTTTCCTTTCCCGGTCCCGTTCTCAATTTCCCGGCGTGACCTCCGCGCACACCAACATCGTTCTCATCGGCTTCATGGGCAGTGGCAAGACGTCCATCGGGCGGCTGGTCGCCCAACGTCTTGGGTTCCAATTCATCGATACCGATGCGGTGATCGTCGAGCGGGCCGGGATGCAGATCCCCGAGATCTTCGAGCGCCATGGGGAGGCGTGGTTCCGCGAACAGGAAACGTGCACGCTGCGTTCGCTGGGCATCCTCAACCGGGCGGTGATCTCGACCGGGGGCGGCATCGTGACCCGGGAGTCGAATCATGAACTGCTGCGGGAACTGGGATTTGTGGTGTGGCTGACGGCGAGCGAGGACGTGATCTTCGAGCGCGTGTCGCGCAATAAGAAGCGGCCGCTCCTGCAAACGGCCGATCCGCGCGCGACCGTTCACAAGCTCCTGGCTGAACGGCAGCCGCTCTACGAGGCCGTGGCGCAGTTCACCCTCGAAACGACCACGCTCGCCCATGAGACGACCGCCACGGCGTTGATTGCGGAGGCGCGGCGTGCGTTTTCGTGGGACTCTGAGTCGTGAAAACCGCGCTCGCCGCGCTCGCCCAGGAACTTGGCTTCGATCTTTGCCGCATCGCCCGATGCGTCACGCCCCCGCATGCCGCCGAGTTTCGCGAGTGGCTGGCGGATGGCCGGGCCGGCGACATGGCCTGGCTGGCCCGCAATCAGGACCGCCGCACGGATCCGCAGCAAGTCCTGCCCGGCGCGCGGAGCGTGATTGTGCTGGGAATGAACTATTTTTCAGAGATCGGAGATGCGAGCTCGGAGATGGGGGATGCGCGCGGCTTGCAGGTCCGATCTTCGATCTCCGAACTC